>Ga0116219_10001571_pt1 | contig 20903 bp, 20 predicted proteins | sample Sb_taG_4_FD_91019 | JGI IMG/M metagenome (GOLD analysis project Ga0116219, IMG submission 91019) | Peat soil microbial communities from Weissenstadt, Germany - Sb_50d_6_BS metaG | ecosystem: Environmental > Terrestrial > Soil > Wetlands > Peat | place: Germany: Weissenstadt | collected 2010-09-21
AAGGCGGCCTTCTGCAGATTCACAATATCACGCGGTCAGATTCTGCGACCTACTTTTTCTGAGTTGCGAAATACGGCGGCGGCTCCGGCACCGCGGCCCCGTCCTTGCGGGGATCCGACGCGCCGTAGTTCACGCCCTTGGCCGAGTCGTGCACCACCACCTGCCCGCCGCCCATGATGCTCGAAAAGTCGCCGAGCACTTTCAGTTGGTGGCCTTTGGCCGTGAGGGCGTTGCGAATCTCCGCCGGAATGCGGTTCTCGATCGAAACATCGCACCCGCCGAACGTGGTCTTGCTGAAGCGCGGCGCCTCCAGCGCGAACTGGATGCTCATGCCATGGTCCACCACGTTGGAAACGAACTGGGCATGCGCCTGCGCCTGGTTCAGGCCGCCCATGATGCCGAACCCCATGTGCAGATCGCCTCGTTCCATGAACGCCGGGATGATGGTGTGGAACGGCCGCTTGCGCGGCTGGAGCGCGTTGGGGTGCTGGGGATCCAGGTCGAACAGTCCGCCGCGATTCTGCAGCGCGAAGCCGAAATCGTCCACCACTACTTTCGAGCCGAAGTGCTGGTACAGGCTCTGGATCAGCGACACGATGTTCCCCTCGCGATCGACCACGGAAAGGTAAATCGTGTCTCCGCGCACCGTCCACTGATTTCCCGGCTCTGAGTCGCAGCGCGCTTTGTCGGGATCGATCAGCTTGGCGCGCTCGCGGGCGTACGCCATCGAGATCATGCCTTCCGCCGGCACCTTGCTGAAACGCAGGTCTCCCACGTAACGGCGCATGTCGTTATAGGCCAGTTTCTGGGCCTCCATCTGGGTATGGAGTTCCAGCAGGCCGCGCGGCTGGTAAGTGCCCAGCGGAAACAGCGAGAACATGTTCAGCATTTCGAGGGCGGCGATCCCCTGGGTGCTGGGCGGCAGCTCGTAGACTTTCCAGCCGCGGTATTCCGTGGAGATGGGCTCGACCCACTCGGCCTCGAATTCGCCCAGGTCGGCCGAGCTCATCTTGCCGCCGAGGCGGTCGCTGGTCTTGAGGATGGCCTTCGCAATCGTTCCGCGATAAAACGCCGCCTCGCCTTCGGAAGCGATCAGCTTGAGCGCGGCCGCCATCTGCGGGTTGTGGAACACCTCGCCCAATTGCGGCGCGGCGCCGTCGATCAGGAAGACGTGCCTGGCGTTTTGGTCTTTGGCGAGATCGGCCTCTACTTCCTTCCAGGCCGCGCTGATCATTTCGGTCACGGGATAGCCGTGATCCGCGTAGTAGATGGCCGGCTGGAACAGGTCCTTCCACGGCAGCTTTCCGAAGCGTTTGTGCAGCTTGGCCCAGCCATCCACGCAGCCCGGCACGGTGACGGATTGAATGCCTTCCTGAGGCATGGAGGTCTCGCCCTTGGATTTCAGGAAGTCGATGGTCAGCGCTTTGGGCGCCCAGCCGCTGGAATTGATGGCAGTGAGTTTGCCGGTCTTGGCATCCTGATAGATGGCGAAGAGGTCGCCGCCGATGCCGCAGCTTTCGGGCTCGACCACGCCCAGCGTGGCGTTGGCGGCGATGGCCGCGTCCATGGCCGACCCACCGCGGGCCAGGACTTGCGCGCCTGCCTGCGAGGCCAGCGTCTGGCTGGTGGCCACGATACCGCGATCGGAGATCACCATGGAGCGTGCCTGCGATCGATCCTGGGAATGGGCCGGCATGTGTAGAATCGTCAAAAGGACAAGATACCGCATGAATTCGAAATCATACCAGGAACGGAGGTGGACCGGTTTGCTCGCGATCGTCGCCGTCGCCGCCGCCCTCCCGATCGCCGGCTGCGCGCCCCGCCCACAGCCGCCGGCCGATCCGGATCTGCTCGCCGAGATCCAAGCGATCCGCGCCATCGACAATCATGCCCATCCCGTTCGCGTGGTTGGTGTGGGCGAACAGCCGGATCGCGGGTTCGACGCCCTACCCGTGGATAACATGGAGCCGCAGTCCGACCCGGTGAACGTGCGCCCGGGCGCTGCGGCGATGCTCGACGCGGCCCGTGCGCTTTACGGCGCAAAGCCCAAGGCGCAGGTCATCCAGGAGAAAGGCGAGCAGTACCCGGCCTGGGTGTTGGATCAGATCGGAGTGGAGACGATGCTCGCCAACCGCGTGGAAATCGGCAGCAGCATCCAGCCGCCGCGCTTCCGCTGGGTGCCTTATGCCGACGCACTGATCTTCCCGCTGGACAATGCGAAGCTGGCGGCGCGGAATTCCGACCGCAAGTCGTTCTTCGGCCTGGAAGACCAGTTGCGGCAGCGCTACCTCGAAGCCGTGGGGCTGAAGGCGCCGCCTGCCACGCTGGCCGATTATCTGACCCGCGTGGTGACTCCAACCCTCGAACGGCAGAAGCAGGGCGGAGCGGTGGCCGAGAAGTTCGAAGCGGCCTATCTGCGCTCGCTCGAGTTCGACCAGGTGGAGCGCGGCGCCGCCGAGCGCATCTACGCGCAGTTCGCGGGCAAGAGCGCGGCCGGGGAGGCCGAGTACAAGCCGTTGCAGGATTTTCTGTTCCGTTACATTGCCGCGGAATGCGGGCGGCTGGGGATGGCGGTTCACCTGCATACCATGGCGGGCGCCGGAAGCTACTTCGATGTGCGGGGAGTGAACCCGCTGCTGCTGGAGTCCGTGCTGAACGATCCGGAGCTGCGCAAGACGAAGTTCGTGATGATCCATGGCGGATGGCCCTACATTCGGGAGATCGCGGCGCTTCTGACGAGGCCCAACGCCTACCTGGATTTCTCGCAGCAGTCCCTGGAACTGACATCGGCCACGCTCGCCAAGTCTCTGCGGGAGTGGCTGGAATTCGTGCCGGAGAAAGTGCTGTTCGCGACCGACGCGTATCCCTACAGCAACGAAATGGGATGGGAGGAATCCGGCTGGATGGCCGCGCGGGCCGGGCGGCAGGCGCTGGCCATCGCGCTCACGGGAATGATGCGGGACGGCGAGATCTCGCGACCGCGGGCGTCGGAGCTGGCGCGCATGGTGCTACGGGAGAATGCCAAGGCTCTTTACGGGTTGTGAACGTTGTGGCACCATACGGAGATGTCCGTGCGCCTGCTTGCTTCCTTCCTGATCCTGACGGGGATTTCCATCGCGGCGGATCCCAAGACCGTCCACTTCCAGAGTGAGGATCGCCTGACCAGACTGACCGGCTATCTTTTCGAGCCATTGGGCGGTGGTGCTCACGCCGCGGTGGTCATGCTCCATGGACGCGCGGGCCCGTATTCCTCGCTCGCCAAAGGTGTCTATACGGCCGCCACGCTGTCCAAGCGGCACAAGGAATGGGGCGAGTTCTGGGCCCAGCGAGGCTATTTCGCACTGCTGGTGGATAGCTTCGGCCCTCGCGGGTATCCGGCAGGCTTCCCGCGCGGCAGCTACGAGGACCGCCCCGCGGCCGTGAGCGAGCAGACCGTGAGGCCTCTCGACGCTTACGCCGCGCTCCAGTACCTGCGGGGACGCCGCGACGTCATCGCCGGCCGCATCGGGGTTCAAGGATGGTCGAACGGCGGAATGACCGTGCTGGCGACGATGAGCGACAGGGCTCCCGGAATCGATCGGCCCACGCCCGAGACGGGCTTCCGTGCCGCGCTGGCCGAGTATCCCGGCTGCGGCATGGACGCGGTCAAGGGACATTACCACTCCTATGCGCCCGTGTTGATGATGATCGCCTCCGCGGATGAGGAAGTCTCTCCCAAGCTTTGCGAAGAGTTAGCCCAGCGGGCGCGCGCAGCCGGCGGCAAAATGGAGTCGGTTGTCTATCCCGGCGCGCAGCACAACTTCGACGATCCGGGCAAGACCAAGCAATCGAACCCGGCGAACCGCCGGGCCACCGAGGACGCCATGCGAAGGGCGGAAGCGTTCTTCGCGGCGAATCTGTTGCAATGATCGGGAGCACGATCCAAATCCTGATGTGAGCGTGAGTTGACATGACGCGATCGATCTTCTCCGTCCTTCTTCTCTCGTGTGTGCTGGTAGCCCAGACGGACCGCCCGCGCGCCCGCGACCTGGGACTTTCGCCGGGAGTATTCCCGCCCGGAGCATTGAACGCCATCACCGACGTGGCCGGTGTGCGAGTAGGCCACGTCACGTTGATCGAAGGAGACAGCATCCGGACCGGCGTCACTGCCGTTCTGCCCACGGGCGGCAATCTGTTCCAGGAAAAAGTTCCGGGCGCGGTTTTCGTCGGCAATGCCTTTGGAAAACTCGCCGGGTCCACGCAGGTGGAGGAACTGGGAAGCATCGAGACTCCCATCGTCCTCACCAATACTTTGAATGTCGGGACGGCGATGGAAGGAGTGATTGCCTACACGCTGGCTCAACCCGGCAACGAAGCCGTGAGATCCGTGAATGCGCTGGTGGGGGAGACGAACGATGGCGGGTTGAACGACATCCGCGGTATGCATGTGCGCCGGGAGCACGTGCTGGAGGCCATTCGCAATGCCAAGACTGGACCGGTGACGGAGGGCAGCGTGGGCGCAGGCACAGGGACGGTGTGTTACGGGTGGAAGGGCGGAATCGGCACTTCGTCGCGCGTCGCCGGCCAACGCTACGGCGGCTATACGGTGGGAGTGCTGGTGCAGACAAATTTCGGCGGGGTGCTCACCATGGGCGGGGCGCCGGTCGGTCGCGAGCTGGGGAAGTATCCCTACGGCTCGCCGGGCAACGGCTCCTGCATGATGGTGGTGGCCACGGATGCGCCGCTCACCGCGAAAGATCTCAAGCGCCTGGCGGCGCGCGCCGTATTCGGCCTGGGGCGCACCGGGTCGTCATACAGCAACGGCAGCGGCGACTACGCCATCGCCTTCTCGACGGCTGCTTCCGTGCGGATGAAGAGCGTGAGTAATGCTCCCGCGGCGTATGAAGCGCTGGGCACGGATGCCGTATCGCCGTTGTTCGAGATGGTGCTGGAGGCCACCGAGGAGGCGGTCTACAATTCACTGTTGCGGGCGACTACGGTTCGATCGCGCCTCGGCAGCGCGGAAGCGATTCCCATCGATCGCGTGAAAGAGATACTCGGCAGGTACGGACTGCATTGAAGGGGACCGCCCCCTCGAGCGGTCCCTGGCTCACGCCACAAGCTTCCAAAGAAGAAACAGCATCCCGGCGACAAATCCAACGCCCGCCTGATATTCTTGGTTCTTAAGATACAAAGCCACGCGAAAAGGATTCGGATTTTCTTGCGGAAGCGGCCTGAGGCGCGGCCAAAGTGCCGGAACATGCGCGGCATAAGTATCGTAATCCGGGAACAGACGGCGAAGATGCTGCTCTTCCAGTTGGATGACCGGAAGGTAGACCAGCACGAACACCGCCGCAAACAGAATGCCCAGGCCCAGGCTGCGCGATGCGATCGCCAGCCCCGCGGCCACCAGCAGGGTGCCGATGTAAAGCGGGTTGCGCGCGTAAGCGTACGGACCGCCCGTGGCCAGTTGCCGATTTTTGGCCAGGCAGCCGGCCGCCCAGGCGCGGATGGCGAGTCCCAGCGCGGAGATCGGCAAACCCGCGGCCAGCGAGCGCGCGCTGGGATGGGAAAACCAGGCGAAGGCCGCGACGATCAGGAATCCACTGGGCACGCGCAGTCGCGCCACCCGATCGGCATAAGGCTTCGGGAACCGGATCATCGGACCACGCACACCGTCCGGAGGGCCTCGAAAACTTCGTCGGGCGCGATGCTCCGCATGCTCTCGGAGATGGAAGCGCCGCGCTTGTAGGTGGTGGGCGCGGCCGCACTCCGCAAGACTTTCAGCGAATCGCCGTACGGGCCGTTGCGCGCGGGGTCGGTAGGTCCGAAGATGGCGACCCCGGGCTTGCCGAGCGCGGCGGCGAGGTGCAGCGGCCCGCTATCCACGCCCAACACGGCAGCGGCACGGCGGGTGGCATGGATCAGGCCGGGGAGGCCGGAGAAATGCGTAATGGCTCCTTCGACCGGCGGCAGCGCGGAGCCGAGCGGACTATTAAGCACCAGGGGGATTCCGAGGTCGCACCGCAGACGCGCGGCCAGCACGCGGTAATGCTCCAGTGGCCACTGCTTGGCGTGCCACCCGGCAAGCGGGGAAGCGAGCACGAAATCGCCCGGCGGCAGATCGCCTTCCGGACGGCCCGGCGGCAAGGGAAAAGTTCGCAAGGCGTTGGCGGCGCCCGCCGCCGCGGCCAGATCGAGATTGCGATCGACCACGTGCACCGCATCGCTGGCGGTTTTGTTGGAGTAGAACAGCGCCGCGGTGCGCTCGCGCACCTGCGTATGATGAAAGCCGAAAATGCGTTCGGGGCGCGCCGCCGATGCCACCAGCGCCGACTTGATGAGCCCCTGGAAATCAATCGCCAGGTCGTAGGCTTCCGAGCGGAGCGCCCGCCAGCTTCGAACCAGGCCCGCGAGGCTGTCGCGGTGCAGAAGCTCGATCCGGTCGACGAAGGGGTTGTCTTCGAGCAGTGGGGCCCACTGCGGCTCCACGATCCAGGTAAGGCGCGACCCCGGGTAGCTGTGCTTTAGAGAGGCGACGGCGGGAAGTGTGTGGATGATGTCGCCCAAGGCTCCGAGCCGGACCACCAGGATGCGGATGCTAGGTTTGCCGGCGGTGAACATGCATATACGGCGGTTAAGCCGTAGTCTAGCATCGAAAGTCACCGGCGGCCAAGACCGCCGGCGTTACCTGAGCGTTACCTGCGTTATACTTCCGCGCATGCACATCCAGATCTTCGTCACCGGCGGCACCTTCGACAAGGAATACAACGAGCTGTCGGGCGAGCTGTTCTTCAAACAAACCCATGTGCCCGATATGCTCCGTCTGGGCCGCTGCCGCCTCGACGTGGAGGTCGAAACCCTCATGATGATCGACAGCCTGCAGATGACGGAGGCCGGCCGGCAACTGATTCTGGAGCGTTGTATCCGGGCCCGGCACACGCGCATCGTGATCACGCATGGGACGGACACCATGGAGGAGACCGCCGCGGTCCTGGGGCGCGGCATTTCCGGCAAGACGGTGGTTTTGACCGGCGCTATGGTGCCTTACACGTTCGGCAGCTCGGATGGTATGTTCAATCTCGGCACGGCTCTGGCGTTTGCCCAAACCCTCGGGCCGGGGGTGTTCGTGGTGATGAACGGCCGCTGTTTCGCTTGGAATTCAGTCCGCAAGAACCGCGATTTGGGGGTCTTCGAAGAATCTTAGCGTATCATTGTCAAGAGAAATAAGTCCTTTTATACACAGTGGATTACAGAGAAAACTTGTCACTCTCAGGCAGAGTGTGCTAATAATAGCGTGAACCCCGGCAATACCCGACATGGGTTCAAAATCGTTAAACCGCTAAACCAATATTTCATTACTGGAGGTTGTGGATCCATGAAGATTCGTCCGCTTTACGACCGCATTGTGGTCAAACGGATTGAGCAGCAGGAACAGATGCAAGGCGGTCTGTACATCCCTGACTCTGCAAAAGAGAAGCCCCAGGAGGGCGAAGTCGTGGCCGTCGGAAAAGGCAAGCGCCTGGAAGACGGCAAAGTGGTCCCGCTGGACGTCCAGGTCGGCGACCGCATCCTGTTCGGCAAGTACTCAGGCAGCGACATCAAGTTGGATGGCGAAGAGTACATGATCATGCGCGAAGACGAGGTCCTCGGGATTCTCGACGCCGTGCCCCAAGTAGCAAAGAAAGCATCCTAGAGGAGTCAAAACAAAGATGGCGAAACAGATTATTTATTCGGAAGCCTCCCGTCAGGCGATTTTGCGCGGCGTCAACCAGCTCGCCGACGCGGTCAAGGTAACGCTCGGCCCCAAGGGCCGCAACGTGGTCCTCGAGAAGAAGTTCGGCGGCCCCAACATCACCAAGGACGGTGTCACGGTAGCCAAGGAAATCGAGCTCAAGGACCCGCTGGAGAACATGGGAGCGCAGATGGTGCGCGAGGTTGCATCCAAGACCTCCGACGTGGCCGGCGACGGCACCACCACTGCCACCATTCTGGCGCAGTCGATCTACCGCGAAGGCGTGAAGGCGGTTGCCGCCGGCGCCAACCCGATGGCCCTCAAGCGCGGCATCGAGAAGGCCGTGGACGTGGCCATCGAGGAAGTCAAAAAGCTCTCCAAGCCGGTGACTGGCGATATGATCGCGCAGGTCGGAACGATTTCGGCCAATAGCGACAAGACCATCGGCAACATCATCGCCGACGCGATGAAGAAGGTCGGCAAGGATGGCGTGATCACGGTCGAAGAATCCAAGACTATGTCCACCGAGCTGAACACCGTGGACGGCATGCAGTTCGACCGCGGCTATCTTTCCCCCTACTTCGTGACCGATGCGGAGCGCATGGAAGCGGTGCTCGAGGATCCCTACATCCTGATCCACGAGAAGAAGATCAGCAACATGAAGGACCTGCTGCCGCTGCTCGAGCAGATCGCGCGCTCCGGCAAGCCGCTGCTGATCATCGCCGAGGAAGTGGAAGGGGAAGCGCTGGCCACCCTGGTGGTCAACAAGCTGCGAGGCACGCTGAATGCCTGCGCCGTCAAGGCGCCGGGCTTCGGCGATCGCCGCAAGGCCATGCTCGAGGACATCGCCATCCTGACGGGCGGCAAGTCGATCATGGAAGAGACCGGCATCAAGCTGGAAGGCGTGCGGCTGGAAGACCTGGGCCGCGCCAAGCGCGTCACGGTGGACAAGGACAACACCACCATCGTGGACGGCGGCGGCTCCCAGAAGTCCATCGAGGGGCGCATCAAGCAGCTCCGCGCCCAGATCGACGAAACCACCTCCGACTACGACCGCGAGAAGCTGCAGGAGCGGCTGGCGAAGCTGGCCGGCGGCGTCGCAGTGATCAAGGTCGGGGCAGCCACCGAGACCGAAATGAAGGAAAAGAAGGCTCGTGTGGAAGACGCTCTGCATGCCACCCGCGCGGCGGTAGAGGAAGGCATCGTTCCGGGCGGCGGCGTGGCTCTGCTGCGCGCAGCCAAGGCCCTGAAGACCTTCACCGTAGAGGGCGACGAGCAGATCGGCGTGACCATCGTGAGGCGCGCCTGCGAAGAGCCGCTGCGGCAGATCGTGGCGAACTCCGGCACCGAGGGCGCCATCGTGGTGGACAAGATTCGCGAGAACGCGAACCCGAACTTCGGCTATAACGCCGCCACCGATGAATATGAAGATCTCGTCTCCTCGGGCGTCATCGATCCGACCAAGGTGACCCGTACGGCGCTCCAGAACGCGTCTTCGATCGCTTCCCTGATGCTGACCACCGAGGCCATGATCGCCGAGATTCCGGAGAAGAAGCCGGCCCCGGCCGGTCCGGGCGGTCACGGACCCGAGATGGATTACTAGCAAGGAGCCAGAATGGAAACCAACCGCTCTCTAACGATCGCGGCTCTGATCGGAGCCGCGACCACAGGGAGCGGTCCAGACTGACTAGCCCAGCCTGATTGCTAGCCGCGCTCCGGTTCGTCCGGCAGCGCGGCTTTTTTGTTGCGCGGCGCGGCGGCGGTAGCGAGGCACCGCAATCAGGAGGATCAGTCCCGCCCCCATGAGCACGAACGTCGCCGGTTCATCGATCTGCCTGAGAAGCTGTACGGTCAGCGGGGGATCTTCTCCGGCCCCGTCCGGGCCAATGGCCAGCGTCCACTTTCCGCGTTGGTAGATCCAAATGAACCGCGGCTCCGGCCTCAAATAGCCGGGCGGAGGAGGATCGGAGACGCGCTTTCTGGGGTCGAGCTTCGAGATGACTGGTTCCAGATTGATGAAATAAGCTTCAAAAACGGGTGCGGTCGAATCGGCTGCGAACATGGTCGGGACATCCGGTCCGGCCAGGTCGGCCGACATCGCGGGTTTCCAGAGACCTGCGGCCTCGGGCACGTAATAGTTGGCTAGTGTCGGTCGAGACAGGAGCATCAGCAGGGCTCCGCCTGCCATCGCGCGGAAGATCCGCGTCCAGTTTCCACTGTCCATTATGTAAGTAAGGTATATTCACAGATCTTAAATTCTTATTCTTTTTCATTTCACCGGCCCGATTGGCCCCGCGGCAGCGCCACCGCCAGGCCCGACCACGTCTCATCCACCGCGCACGGTTTGTAGCCGGACAATCTCACTGCGGAGCACATCTCGACGATCTTCCCCATCGTCAGATCGCTCACCACCCCTGACGATTTCTTAGGCCAGACGACCCAGAGCGTTTGGCCCCGCCGCATCTCTCGAGCCAGGGATGGCAGCTCGCGGCCCAGCGCGGCGGCGGACCTGACAAACATAAGAACGATCTCGGCATCCACGGCATGGCGTTCGAAGTGCGCATCCTTCGCCAGCGGGCCGAGCTTTTCCAGGAAGCCTTCCGGTGGGTGGAGCAGGGCGACGGCCGAGCCTTCCCGGATGCCCAGCTTGCCGGCCAGCGGCACTCGCGACGGATTGGGCACAACCGGCTCCGCCGGAGCCTGGCTGATCGCCTTCCGCAGCGCCGGCCCAAGGCGCGGCACGGTCGTGATCGCCGCATCCGGCAGGAGCTCGCGGACCAGCCGGGTCTTGGCGGGATCGCCCGCAATGAATACCAGCGGAATCATGCGCGTGGATTTCTGCTCGCGGAGCAGCGCGCCTATGGCGCGGCCGTAAGACAGCATGCGCGTCAGATCAATCACGATGGCGTCGGGCGGCTTCGCGCGGATGGACCGGAAGCCCGCGAAGCCCCGACAGGGGTAGACTTCCGCCTCGAAGTCCTCGCGGCGAATGCGGGCGGCCAGGATGGGCGCCTCCGCCAGATCGTAGTGGATGACCAGGACGCGCGGCATTTACCACAGTTGCGGGAGCAACTCCCCGGCGGCGCCCGGCAGCACGCAATCCACGATGCCCGACATGGGTGTCGGTTCCGGGTTGATCTCCACCACTTTGGCGCCCGCCTGTTTGGCGTACGGGATCAGGCTGGCGGCGGGGTGCACCACCGCCGATGTGCCGATCACCAGAAACACCTGCGCGGCGCCGGTCGCGTGTTCGGCCTCTTTGATCATGCCATCGGGCAGCGGCTCGCCGAACCACACCACGCCCGGACGGGCCAGCCCGCCGCAGGCGCAATGCGGCGGAATCTTGGGCAGCGGCACGCGTCGATTCGGCCAGTTGGCCCCGCAGACCGTACAGCGCATGCGCCAGATATCGCCGTGGAGCTTGAGGATCTTGCCGCTTCCCGCCAGGTCGTGCAGGCCGTCCACGTTTTGCGTGATGAGGGTGAAGCGCGGCTTGCGGATCTCCAGTTGCACCAGGGCGCGATGCGCCGCGTTGGGAGCGGCCTTGGCGATGATCTCGCGCCGCCAGTTGTACCATTCCCACACCAGCCGCGGGTCGCGCGCGAAGGCTTCGGCGGTGGCCAGTTCTTCCGGCTTGTAATCCTTCCACAACCCGCCCGCGCCGCGGAAGGTCGGCACCCCGCTTTCCGCGGAGACTCCCGCGCCGGTGAGCACCGCCACGGAAGTTGCGTGGGCCAGCCAGTCGCGAATTTGATCCAGATCGGTCAACCCTTCCAGTTTAACCGTTAGAATGGGGGCCCTACTCATAGCGGAGCGCGATCAGAGGCTCCGCACTGGCCGCACGGCGCGAGGGAAGCCAGCAGGCCAGAAACGCGACGGCGGCGAGAAACAGCGGCACCAGCGTGAAGATCGCCAGGTCGTGGGGAGGCACACCATACAGAATGCTGGTGAAGAGCTTCGTCAAGGCCCATGCGGCGGCCAGACCGGGCGCGACGGCGACCAGCGTAAGCACCATTCCCTGACGAACGATCAGCCGCTGGATGCTGCCAACCCGCGCTCCGAGCGCCAGGCGAATACCGATCTCGCGCGTGCGGCGGCTGACCCAGTAATCCATCACGCCGTACAATCCGACCGCCGCCAGCGAAAGGCCGAGGAAGCCGAAGACGCCGAACAGCGTTCCCGCCAGGCGCGGCAGGAAGAGCGCGTCGCGGAGATGTTCCTGCATGGTGGCGACGTTAAATATGGCGAGCGTGGGGTCCAGCGAGTGGATCTCCCGGCGTACGGCGCCCGCCAGCATCCCTGAGTCACCCGTGAATCGAACCAGCACCGAGTATCCCGTGAACGCTGGGTCCGCGGCGATGTCCTGTGCGAGGGAGCGGTAGAGAACGGGCCGGAAGTTCTCGCCGAGGAAACGGGATTTGATGTTCTTGACGATGCCGACGATCTGGTAGGTCCTGCCGCCTCCTGTGACTTGCCGGCCGAGCGGGTTTCCGTTGGGGAACAAGGCTTGCGCGAAGGCCTCGTTGACGATGGCCACTTTCGGCCCGGCGGGGCTTTCCTTGACGAAATCACGGCCGGCAAGGCGGGGCGTTCCAATGGTCTGGAAATAACCGGGGCCGATCATGTACAGTTCCACGCCGATGGTGGGGGCCGGCTGTCCTACGACTCGAAATCCGTCGCTCCGGTTGCCTCCGGAGAGCGGCACACTATCGGTGTAGGTGGCGGATGTGACGCCAGGAAGAGCAGCAGCGCGCTGGCGCAACTGGTCGAGGAACTGCGTGGTGCGCTCGGGCGAGTAGCCGTGGAGCCGCGGATCGACGGCCATCATGAGGATGCCGCTCGATCGGAAGCCGATGTCCATTTGGGAGGCATTCTCGAGGCTGCGCAGGAACAGGCCCGTGGCACAAAGCAGGACCAGCGACATGGCGACCTGGGAGACGACCAGAAGGTTGCGGAGGCTCCACATATGGCCGGGGCGCGCCAGCCCCTCCGCGCCTTTGAGTCCGTTGGCGATGATGGGACGGGCAACCGCCCATGCGGGAGCGAGCCCAAGCAGAATGCCGGCAGCCACACTGAGGATGAACGTGTAGAACAAGACTCTCCAGTCGACGTTGATGCTGAGATCGAGAGGCACCGGCGCAGGAAGGCGGAAGGCGGCTAAGGCCCGCGTGGCCCAGAGCGAAAGGGCGGCGCCGGCGAGGCCTCCGCCGAGCGCCAGCAGCACGCTTTCGGTGAGCATCTGGTCCAGGAGGTGACGGCGCGTGGCTCCCAGAGCGAGGCGCACCGCCATCTCGCGCTGGCGGCCGGAGGCGCGTGCCAGAAACATGTTGGCGACGTTGGCACAGGCGATCGAGAGAACCAGGAGCGCCACCAGCGTAACGGCAGTGAGAAACACCATCACCGCGGACTTGTCCCTCGGGGGGAGCGAACCGGCGCGCTCGAAGCGGAAGCCGCCGTCCTTCTCGGACTCGGGGTGAGCTTGGGCGAGGCGCCGTGCCAGTACGTCGAGCTCCGCCGCGGCTGCGGCGCGGGTGACGCCGGGCCGCAGGCGGCCAACCGCGGTAACCCAGTGGTAGAAGCGCGACTCGCGGTTGCTGGTTTTGGGCAGCAACTGGTCAAGGTTGCCGAGCGGGACCCAAAACTCGCAATCGAGTATGAGGTCGAGGCCACGGAAGGCAGGGGGCGCTACGCCAACCACGGTGAAAGGCCGGCCCGAGAGCGTGATGGTTTTGCCCGCGATCGCTGGATCTGCGCCGAAGCGGCGCTGCCAAAGACGGTGGCCGAGAACGACGACGGGGAGATTCTCCTCGTCGCGGGTGAAGCCGCGTCCCAGCGTCATGGCGAGCTGCGCGACGTCGAAGAAGTTCGCGGTTGCGGCCTGGCCCCACACGCGTTCCGGCTCGCCGTTTCCTCCGATGGAGGCGGGTACCAGCTCGTAGTATCCTGCGATGCCGGAAAACGATCTGGCTTGCTCGCGCAAATCGGTGAAGAGGGGCCAGGAGAAGTTATTGCAGCATCGCGCGCCCCGCTCGGTAGTGTGGAGAGTCATGAGCGTGCCAGGATCGCCGACTGGAGGATGGCGTAGGACAAATCGGCTGACCATGGAGAAGATCGTAGCGTTGGCGCCGATGCCGAGAGCGAGCGTGAGGATCGTCACCGAGGCGAAAGCCGGAGCTTTCCGAACCGTGCGCAACGCATACTTCACATCTCGCGCCAACGAAGCGATGGCTGCGCCGGTGCGCGCATCCCTGACCTCCTCTTTAACATGCTCCGGAGGGTTGAATTTCAGGCGGGCCAGGCGGCGTGCCTCCTGCTCCGTCAGGCCTCGCTCGACGTAGCGGTCTACGATGGTCTGGTAGAACGCCTCGACCTCGGCGTCCAGTTCCTCTTCCACACGATCGCGGCGAAACAGCAGCTTCATTAGTGCGCCGACCCGACGTCGAGTGGACATGGGTTATCTTTCCTCCGCGAGCACACGGTTCATAGCGGTAAAGACCTTCTTCCAATTGCGCTTTTCCTCGGTGAGACGATTGCGCCCGGAAGCGGTCAACGTGTAGGTTTTCACCCGGCGTTTGTTCTCCAGCTCGCTCCATTGGCCTTCGATCCATCCTTTTCCGGCGAGCCGGTGGAGCGCCGGGAAGAGGGATCCGGGTCCGACAACAAAAACGCCGCGGGTCACCTGTTCGATGCGGTCGGAAATAGCAACCCCGTGCAAGGGGCCACATTCGAGCGTGCGGAGAACCAGCAGGTCGAGTGTGCCTTGCAACAGTTCCGCAGGTTTGGACACAAGATTATCGTATCGAATGTCGATATCGAATGTCAACAGATCGATTGTGGGGGAGCTTAATGGGTAATTTTTTCTGGCAGCCGTCGTGCTTTGACAAACAATGTGGGAGGCAAGGTTCGATGAAGAGCAAATTGATTGTGCCGACAATACTTGGTCTGTTCTGTACAATTGGCGTCTGGTGTCAGAACCGGCCTGCCGATCGCGAAAACGTTCCAATTTACCAGGTGACTGTAATCGAGCGTACGGTCAAGGCGGTGGATTACCAGTATCGCGGCGGACCCACGCCGGTCGACTTTCGCGGCACAGTGCTGCTGCCGAAGGCGAAAGGGGATGCGATGGTGGAATCCAAGGCCGGCAGGACGGAGATCGACGCCCGGTTCCAACACTTGGAGGCGCCGGCGCGGTTTGGCGCCGAATACCTGACCTACGTGCTGTGGGCGATCACGCCGGAAGGACATGCCAGGAACCTGGGCGAGGTGCTGCCGGGCAGTTCCGACCACGCCCATTTGCACGTCACCACGGACTTGCAGGCGTTCGGCATGATCGTAACCGCCGAACCCTATTCCGCCGTGCGGCAGCCGAGCGATGTAGTGGTCATAGAGAACCAGGTTCGCCCCGATACGATGGGCCGCATCGAGCAGGTGCAGGCCAAGTACGAATTGCTTCCCAGGGGCCACTACACATACAACGTTTCCGCCGGCTTCCAATCGGCGGAGGCCCAGGCCGAAAGGTTGCCCATGGACCGGTACGAGGCGCTGCTCGAAGTCTATCAGGCACAGAATGCGGTGCAGATCGCTCAATCCATGGGGGCCGATCGATACGCGCCCGACACCTTCGCCAAAGCCGAGGAGTTATTGCGCGTGGCGCAGCAGAATCAAATGCAGAAGGCGGACCGGAGCACGGTAGTGACGGAGGCGCGGCGGGCGGCGCAGACCGCGGAAGACGCGCGCGCCATCACGATCAAGCGCAAACAGGACGAGGAGTTGACCCAGGCGCGCGATCAGGTGGCCAGAGAGCGGGAGTTGCGAGCCCACGCCGAAGCCGATGCGCAGAGGGCCCAGAGCCAGGAATCGGCTGACCGCATGCAGTTGGAACAGGAGCGAACGGCCCTCACGCGGGCCGAGGCGGAAGCCGCTGGCGCGCGGGCGGTGCCGCAGCAAGCACCTGCTCCACCTCCGGCAGTCGTGCAGACGCAACCGGCTCAGCCTTCGGTTAGCGTGGATCCCCAGAAGACCGGGATGCGCGTGGAGTTGATGCAAGAACTCAGCTCGGCGGCGATGGCGCGAGACACACCGCGCGGATTGATGGTAACGCTGCCGGATGCCGATTTTCGCGGGACCGCTGTGAGTCCCAACGTGTACGGGAGCGTTTCGCGGATCGCATCGATTGTTGCGACCCACCCCGGGCTATACGTGCAGGTCGACGGGCACACCAGCGAAGGGGGAAGCGAATCGCGCGACCAGGAGTTTTCCTATGAGCGCGCTGCCGCGGTGCGGGATGCGCTGGTGCGGAGCGGCGTACCGGTGAACGCGATTTCGGCTCGCGGCCTGGGAAGCAGCCGGCCGATCGTTTCCAATTCGTCGCCATCGGGCCGCGAACAAAACCGGCGGGTGGAGATCACGATCTCGGGCGACCCGATCGGCACCGTGGCTTCTTGGGACAAGACCTACCCGCTGGTTCCGCAGAGATGACAGGCGAGGTTTCGCCTCGACCAGCGAAAATCAAACTCACCGCCGAGACGCCGAGGCGCCGAGGCGCCGAATAAAAGGGAAAGTCAACACCTGAGAGCGCCGAGATAGCAGAGAGCGCAGAGAAAACCGCAACCGTTAGCGCGGACGGATTCGCCAATCTCGGAGAGAATCTCATCCGGTACTAACGGTCGCGGCTCGGAATCGGGAACGATCCGGCCATGGCACACGTGCGATAATAGCGCTTCCATGGCTATCTTGGACATCAATGAAATCCGGGAGATTCTGCCTCATCGCTACCCATTTCTACTGGTCGACCGCATCGTCGAAATGGAAGCCGAGCGCATCGTCGGGATCAAGAACGTCACCCACAACGAGCCCTTTTTTCAGGGCCATTTTCCGGATTTTCCGGTCATGCCCGGCGTGCTGATCGTGGAAGCCATGGCACAGGCCGCCGGCGTGCTGGTGCTGAAGAGCATCGCAGACCGGCACAGCAAGCTGGTCCTGTTGGTGGCCATCGAAAACGCGCGCTTCCGCAGGCCGGTGGTTCCCGGCGACACGCTGCGCATGGAAATGAAAGTCATCAAGCGCAAAGCCAGCGTCGCCAAAATGGCGGGCGTGGCCACGGTGGATGGCGTGGTGGTGGCCGAAGCGGAAGTCATGTGCAAACTTGCGGATAAGGAAGAGAAGCCCGCCGCGCAAGCGTAGCAATGCCGATTCATCCGACCGCCATCGTGGACCCCCTGGCGCGGATCTCCGAGAGCGCCGAGATCGGTCCTTACTGTATCGTAGGGGCAGAAGTGGAAATCGGGGCGCGCACGCGCCTCATGGCCAATCTGTACCTCGAAGGCCCCACCTGGATCGGCGAAGACAATCTCTTCTTTCCGTACAGCACCGTGGGGGTGGCGTCGCAGGACCTGAAGTACAAAGGCGAGCGCGCCGAAACGCGCATCGGTGACCGCAATCGGATCCGCGAGTTCGTCACCATCCATCGCGGCACCGCCGGCGGCGGCCTGGTCACCAGCGTCGGCAGCGACAACCTCCTCATGACTTACACCCACGTGGCGCACGATGTGCGCATCGGCGACCACGTTATTCTCGGCAACAGTGTGGGGTTGGCCGGCCACGTGATCATCGAAGACTGGGCCGACGTCAGCCCGTTCAGAGGCGTTCACCAGTTCTGCAGCATCGGGCGCCACGCCTTCATCGGGCCATACAGCGTGGTGAAGCAGGACGTGATGCCGTACTCGCTCACCAGCCACAAGCCGGAGTTGGCGGTGTTCGGCGCCAACAGTGTGGGGCTGGAGCGGCGCGGCTTCGACAAGACCGTGATCGAATCGCTGCAGACCGCGATTCGGTTGCTGACCCGCGCGCAGCTCAACACGTCGCAGGCCATCGAGCGCATCCGAGCGGAAGTACCGGCGTGCCCCGAAGTCGAGGAGTTGCTGGAATTCATCCGCTCTTCGGAGCGCGGCGTCGTGAAGTGATGCGCTACGGTCTCATTGCCGGCAACGGGCGCTTCCCGCTGCTGGCGCTGGAAAGCGCGCAGCGGCTGGGGCACGACGTCACCGTGATCGCCATCCAGGAGGAGGCGCCGCGCGAAGTCGAAGCCATGGCGCCGCGCTGCCACTGGATTTCGCTGGGGCAACTGGGCAAGCTCATCGAGATCCTGAAGCAGGAAGGCATCACCGAAGTGGTGATGTGCGGCCAGGTCAAGCACGCGCGCATCTTCTCGTCGATCCGGCCGGATTGGCGCCTGGCCAAGTTGCTGGCATCGCTGCCGTGGAAGAATACAGACGGGCTGATCGGCGGGGTGATCCAGATTCTGGAGGATGAAGGGATTCATCTGCGTGATTCGACCTCGCTGCTGAAGCCGCTGCTCGCCAACGAGGGTGTGATGACGGAACGCAAGCCGGGCAAGGACGAGGTTCGCGACGTGGATTACGGCCGCCGCGTAGCGAATGCGCTGGCGGGGTTCGACGTGGGGCAGAGCGTGGCGATCTGCGAGCGCGCCTGCGTGGCCGTAGAGGCCATGGAGGGCACCGATGCCATGTTGCGGCGGGCAGCCTCCCTGGTGAACGGCCGTCCGATGGCCCTGGTGAAAGTGGCGCGCCGCCGCGAGCATTTGTTATTTGACGTCCCCGTAGTGGGGCTCGACACGATTCCGGTGATGCGCGAAACCGGAACGACGGTGCTGGCGGTAGAGGCCGGCCGCACCTTGATGCTCGACCGCGATCGGTTGCTGGAAGCGGCCAACGCCGGCGATATTGCGATTGTGGGACAGGGGGCGAATGTTGCTTAGAAAAATCGACATTTGGAGCAAGCTGCCAAGCATCGACACGAGTGTCGATGCGGCAGGCACGAGTGCCTGCGCCACGATCCTGGCCGATCTCGATGAAATATGAATAGACTTCGTCTAGCGGTAGTCGGCGCCGGCCAATTCGGCCGCAATCACTGCCGCGTCATCCATGAATCGGAGCGCGCAGAGCTCACTGCGGTGGTCGATATCGACCCCGCCCGCGCCTCCGAAGCCGCCGCACTCCACGGCGCACAAGCACTCACGTCCGCCTCCGGGCTGAAAGGGCAGGTGGATGCGGCCGTAGTCGCCGTGCCGACCACGGCTCATGAAGAAGTTGCCGTAGCCCTTATGGAAGCGGGAATCGACGTGCTGGTCGAAAAACCCATCACGCCCGATCTCGATTCCGCCGCACGATTGACTGACGCGGCGGAGCGGCATGGCCGCATCCTCCAGGTGGGCCACCTGGAGCGTTTCAATCCCGCCGTGCTGGAAATGGAGCGGCGCGCCACCCTGCCCCTGTTCTTCGAAATCCACCGCCTCAACCTGTTCAGCCCCCGCAGCCTCGATGTGGACGTGGTGCTCGACCTCATGATTCACGACGTGGATATCGTGCTGGCGCTGACCCGCGCCGAGCCGCAGGAGATCCGCGCCGCGGGCATTTCCATCCTTTCCGGAAAGGTGGATATCGCGAATGTGCGACTCCAGTTTCCCAACGGGTGCGTGGCCAACCTGACCGCCAGCCGTATCTCCACCGAGCGGGTGCGGAAACTGCGCCTGTTCCAGCCGGCGCAGTATTTGTCGTTGGATTACAGCCGGCAGGACCTGGCGGTCTTTTCGGTAGGCGATGGGGGGCGCATCGGCTTCGAGCAGGCTCCGGTAACCAAGGCCGAGCCTCTCAAACTACAGCTCGATTCCTTCCTGGATTGCGTGGAAACGCGAAATCCGCCGAAATGTTCCGGCCCTTCCGCGCGTCAAACCCTTGGGGTCGCGATGGCGATTCTTGATAAAATCAAGGAGCACTCCGAAGTGGTCTCGCGAGCCCTGGTAGCGGGATGGAAACCGTAGGTTTACCGCCGTCTGACGTCGAACTGAACCTGCTCACCGAGTGGGGCGATCCAAACTCACGCACGCGCACGGAGAAGGCGGCCATCCTCTCGGTATTGGCGCATGCCGCCGCGATTCTGACGTTGGCGCTGCTGCCGGCCAGCGTGTACCAGTCGGCGCCTCGACAACTGGCTGTGGTCCACCGGGTGATTACGCCGCTGATGGACCCGCTCACCGAGTTGACCCAGAAAGCGCCCAACACCGGCAAAGTCAACAAGGAGTTCAACGCCGCGGAAATCGAGCCTCGGCCGCGCATTCGCATCCCCGCGCCGCTGCCCTCCACGCCCAAGCCGGCAGCCGCGCGCGAAGCCGTAATCCCTTCGATGCCGGCGCCCAAACCACCGCCGTTGCCCGAGCCGCCGAAGATCGAAACCGCCATCAAAGAGCCACCCAAGACCGACCTGCCGCAGTTGCAGGCTCCGCCGATTCCGCAGATTCAGCCGGTGGAGAAGCCGAAACTGGCGTTCGAGAACGTCGGCGGACCGCCGCCCCCGGTGGCGCCCGGCCACAGTGCCATCCCCATACCGGGGAACGCCGTCTCGGAGGCGCTTCGCCAGGCGGGCCGCCCCGGTTCCGCGGGCGGGCAGGCGGTGGGCGACTCGGGCAGCGTGGGTCCGGGCGGGGCGGCGGTCAATCTTCCACCGACACCCGGATCGCCGGCCAGCCAATTGCAACTGCTGAGCGACCCGATGGGAGTGGATTTCAAGCCGTACCTGATCCGCGTGCTGGCTTCCGTCAAGCTGCACTGGATGGCCGTGATCCCGGAGAGCGTCCGTTACGGACGCCGGGGAAGCGTGGCCATCCAGTTTTCGATTGCCAAGGACGGCAACGTTCCGCGCCTGGTGATTGCCAGCGCTTCCGGCACCGAAGCGCTGGATCGGGCCGCGGTCGCGGGCATCAGCGCATCACAGCCTTTTCCGCCGTTCCCCCCCGAGTTTAAGGGCGACAGGATCGTGCTGCAGTTCAACTTCGCATACAACATGCCGAAGTAGGCACGGCGTGAAACAGGAGTTTGTTTCCTGAGCCAACCCGAACCCCTCACCCCTTCGGTCGACAGTTAAGTCTGCAGCCCTTATCGAGCTGCTCACGATGGCGATTAGTTGCTTCTTCATCGGCCGTGCAACCTCAAGCAGGTATGCGCTCGGGACCTTTCAATCTAGGAAGCGCCCTTATTGATTTTCCGGCCTTCCTCTGTGCGACACGCAGTTCGTAAAGGCTCTGCAGGTTGAGCCAGAACTCGGGGCTGGTGCCGAAGAAATGTGCCAGGCGCAAGGCGGTGTCGCCCGTGATGGCGCGCTGCCCGTTCAGAAT
>Ga0116219_10001576_pt1 | contig 20814 bp, 18 predicted proteins | sample Sb_taG_4_FD_91019 | JGI IMG/M metagenome (GOLD analysis project Ga0116219, IMG submission 91019) | Peat soil microbial communities from Weissenstadt, Germany - Sb_50d_6_BS metaG | ecosystem: Environmental > Terrestrial > Soil > Wetlands > Peat | place: Germany: Weissenstadt | collected 2010-09-21
CGTGCAGAAGCTGTTTGAATCCTCGGATTCGAGCCTGGCAACAAACAAATTGGACACGCCGAACGTGAACCCGAAGGACCCAAGCAACAAACCGGGGCCCCTGACGATCGGCGCCGCCGGGACATACACCACCGGCAAGGAAAATTCGCAGGGGCGCTTCGTCGTCGTTGGCAGTTCTTCCTGGGTTGCGAATTCCTTCCTCTCGTTCAATGGCAATAGCGACCTCGCGATGAACGCGATGAATTGGCTTTCCTCGGATGAAGACTTGATCTCCATTCGGCCGAAACCGCAGGAAGATCGCAAGGTCAACATGACCGGGGCGCAATTCAACTGGGTCCGCCTCAGCAGCCAGTTCCTCTTGCCGGGAGCGCTTTTGCTGGCAGGTCTCTCCGTGTGGTGGCGGAGGAGATAGCGGAAGTTTCGATTTCCTACAGTTTACCGCGAGACATAAACATGATGAAGATGCGACAACTCCTCGTGGCGACCGTTGTTCTGGCAGCGCTGGCCGCGACGCTTTATTGGTCAAACCATCGCAAGCCCGCGAACGATACCGTGATCGCCGCGCTGAGCGCGACAAACGCCAAGGTTATTTCCCTGACTCAGGATGATATTTCCAAGCTGGAAGTAAAGAAAAAGGATGGCGACGACGTCATTCTCAACCGTGTCGGCCCGTCGAATTGGAAAATCACTTCGCCAAAATCCTTGGTCGCCGATCAGGATTCCGTTTCGACGATTCTTTACAATTTGTCACCGATGGATGGCGCGACACTCATCGAGGAAAAACCCGCCGACCTGAAGCAATTCGGCCTGGCGGAGCCCGAGGCCCAGGTGTCCGCCACCGGTAAAGACGGAAAGACACATACCATCCTGGTCGGCGACGAGACGCCCACCGGCGACTCCGCGTACGTCATGCTTTCCGGCGAATCCAAAGTGTATTCGGTTCCCAAGAACACGAAAACGAATTTGGACAAAGGCCTGAAAGACCTGCGGGACAAACGCCTGATGCCTGTCGATTTCGACAAGCTTTCCGGCGTGGAAATCAATGGCGCGAAATTGCACATGACTTTTAGTTCCAACGACGGACAGTGGGCCGTGCGCAGTCCCGCAAATCTGCGCGGGGACACGTCCAAGATGGAAACGATCATCGAAAAATTGCGCACGGCAACCATGGACCCAAGCACCTCGGACGCGGATATGAAAAAGGCCGCTTCCCTGTTTGCCTCCGGCGCCCCGATCGCGACCTTGAAGGCCACGGACGCCTCCGGCTCGCAAGAGCTGCAAATTCGCAAAGCCGCGGACGGCTACTACGCGAAAACGACCGCGATGGATGGCGTGTATAAAGTGCCGAATGAGCTCGGCGATGCGGTCAACAAGGATGCGGAGGATTTCCGCGAGAAGAGGGTCTTCGATTTCGCGGACCAGGATCCGGACAAAGTGGAACTGCACGACGGATCGAAGGCCTATTTCCTGACGCGTAGCGGCGAGGACTGGTGGTCCGACGGGAAAAAGATGGATCCCTTGAGCGTACAGGAATTCTTGCGCTCGATTCGGACTCTGACGGCTACGAAATTCGCTACGGCCGGATTTTCCACCCCGGCGCTATCCGTGACGGCGACTTCAAAGGACGGCAAGCGCGTCGAAAGAGTGGATATTTCAAAGAGCGGCAGCGGTTACCTCGCGAAGAGAGCGGATGGGCCGGCGCTGTTTGAGTTGGACGCGAAAGCTGTCGAAGACATACAGAAAGCCGCGGGCGAATTGAAACCGGCCGAGGCTCCACCTGCCAAGAAATAGATCAGCCCTTGATAAGAAGTGGCGCAGGCTTCAGCCTGTGGGGTTTCGTACTTGCAAGGACCAAAACCCACAGGCTGAAGCCTGCGCCACTTGTTTCCAAACCGCCTTATTAGCTCGGGTACCAGTCCAGCAGGCGCACATCGATTCCCGTGCCGTCCAGTGCTTTCTTGAACACGGCCGTGTCTTGCCCTTTGTAGTGGTAGGGGATGGCCACCTTGGGATGGAACGCCTTGACCGCATCGGCGGCTTCTTCCGCCGTCATGGTGTAGGGCAGGTTCATGCAGATGAAAGCGACATCGATGTTCTTGAGCGCGCGCATTTCGGGAATGCCTTCAGTGTCCCCCGAAAAGTAGAAGCGCTTGCCGCCGTAGGTGAGCACGTAGCCGTTGCCGCGCCCTTTTTCGTGAAACACAGTGCCAGCCTTGGGGCCGCGCGTCGGCGTCGTGTTGTACATGGGGATGGCTTCGATCGTCCAAGCGCCCCAGGTTGTCTTCTCGCCATTGCCGATGACCTTGGCGGTCGTCACGGTCTTGGCGACCGCGGCCGGGGCGATAATCTCGGTGCCGGCCTTGCTTTCGGCCTTGATCAGATCCGGATCCAAGTGATCGCCATGGATATCCGTAATCAAGATCAGGTCGGCTTGCGGCAGCCCGGCGAAATTGGCCGGTTTGGCCGGATCGACGATGATGATCTTCCCGCCGGCTTCGATCTCCAGCGACGCGTGGTACACCGGCGTAATCTTTACCGGTCCCGCGGACGTATCGAACGTCTGAACCGGCCGCGCCTTCTGCGCATGCGCGCCCGCCGCGAACGAGAGCATTCCGGCGCAAGCAAGAATACTGATAATCGATTTCATATTTCACTCCTGTGGGGTTTTCCACCCTAAGCGTGCGAAATCTTAGCACGCGTGCCGCGGGCCATACAATCCTGATCGTCCGCGTCTCCCGTAGCGCCGGAATCCTGCCGGCTGCACCCGAGATGCATCAGAAGGCACGGAGCCGGCGGGACGCCGGCGCTACGAAAACCATCGAGCCGCTGGAGTTTTTTTGAAAATTAGGTACAGCCTGTACCCGATACCGCGGTCAGGGGATAGTGCAATCCTGCCCGAATTCCTAGGGCAGGTCTTACCTGTACCAAAGGACAGCTAGCTCTTTCGCAATCCTTTTCGCGCCCCCACGCGCGGCGCTCTTCCCCTGCGTACAATGGAAGGAAGGGTCCTGGGCCAAATTCCCATCGGAGCGAGACGACACAATGAGCGACACCCCCTACACCGTGGCTCGAACGACTCCGCGTTTCGCGTTCATCGCCGAAGCCGAAATCGCTGGAATGAAGGGTCACGCGCGCATCTCGGAATTGAGCGCGCGCGGCTGTTACATCGATTCGATTAACCCGCTTCCCAAAGGGACCGATGTGCGTATTCGCATTCGCTACGGCTGCAGCACCTGCGAGTTTTCCGGTACGGTCATCTACACGCATGCCGGGTTCGGTATGGGCGTTGTGTTCGGAGGGTTGACCGCCGAGCAACGCTCCACACTGGACGTCTGGTTGGACGAACTCGCGCGAAAATTGGATTGACCAAACGCAGCCGGATTCCGCAACAAATCCAAAATCACCGCTAAAGAATTTTGCGTCAATTTTCTCATGATCCGGGTTCTTGTAGGACAGCCACTCTTGGCTGTCCCGCACCACTCCAGCAGGGCCAAAGCGGACAGCCAAGAGTGGCTGTCCTACAAAGTGCATGGTGTTGCTTGACGTCCGCATTTGCCTCCGATACTGTTGCGTTGCTCCTCAAACAAATGAACAAACTTCTCTGCTCTTATCAAACGAGGAAATAATTCGACATGCCTGCTTCCTATCGTGCGCAACACATTGGCAGTTTGCTTCGCCCGCCGTACTTGTTGCAGGCTCGAGCAGCGCATGCCGCAGGGAGCCTCCCGCTGGAACAGCTTCGCGCCGCGGAAGACCGCGCAATTCTTGAAGTCCTCGAAAAGCAACGCCAAATCGGATTGGATGTGGTTACCGACGGCGAAATGCGGCGAGGCTCCTGGCTCACCGACATGGCGGAAGCGGTCGAGGGCTTTGTTTCCGAACGCGTGCCGCTGGAATGGAAAGGGCCGGGCGGAGGCGTGGAAGGGAGCACAGCGCTTGCCGCCGGCGCGAAACTCCGGAAGGTCCGAAAGATGACGGGGCACGAAGTTCCCTTCTTGAAGAAGCACACGAACGGGCCGTTCAAAGTAACTCTGCCCGCGCCTTCGAATTTCATGTTGGCGAGCTATAAGGCGGGCATCACCGACAAATTTTATCCAACGCACGCCGACCTGCTGAAAGACCTCGTGGAAATTGTCCGCGACGATGTGAAATGGCTGTTGTCGGAAGGCGTCCAGTATATTCAGTTCGACGCGCCGTTTTACTCCCACTACCTCGATCCGCTGCAACGGGCGAAAATGAGGCAGGCGGGCCGGAATCCGGACAAGGAACTTGAAAACGCGGTGGCCGGGGACAATGCCGTGTTGCGCGAAGTGCCGCGCAGCACCGCCACGGTCGGCATGCATGTTTGCCGGGGCAATAACAAGAGCCGCTGGTTCACGGAGGGAGGCTACGACGCCATCGCGGAAAGGCTTTTTGGGCATCTGCAAGTGGATCGGTTTCTTCTCGAATATGACACCGAGCGTTGCGGCGGGTTCGAGCCGCTGCGCCAGGTTCCAAAAGGAAAAAGCGTCGTGCTCGGCTTGATCACGACGAAATCGCCGAAACTGGAATCGCAAAATGAATTGCGGCGGCGCATCGACGAGGCTGCCAAGTTCGTGCCGCTGGAAAACATGGCGCTCAGCCCGCAGTGCGGGTTTGCGTCCACGGCCGCCGGCAACTTGCTAACCGTGGACGAGCAATGGAAGAAACTCGAGCTCGTGGTGGACACCGCGCGCAAAGTCTGGGGAAAGACGTAGCCCCAAGCAACGACCCACAATCTAAACGGGCCGGCATGCAGGGGCCTGCGATTCCCTGCATGCCAGCTCACTTCCTGCGTTTAGAGCGAACGCAGGAAATTCAGCAAGTCCTGCTTTTGGCTTTCCGTCAAGCCGTTGAAGTTCCGGATGACGATGTTGGCTTCCGAGCCGGGACTTGCGTGATCCTCGATGGCCTGCATGAGATCGGAAGTCCTCCCGTCATGCAGGAAGAACAATCGCTGGCCCAGTCCCCAGAGCGGAGCCGAGCGGAATTGATCCGGGCCTGCTCCTCCCTGCGAAACCCCATCGGCCAGCCCCGAACCCATATGGTGCACCAGCAAATCGGAGAATAGATTCGCTTGGATGTTGCTGAGCGCCGCGACGTACGACTTGCCTGTCGTCAGGCTCGGCGTATGGCAAACGGAGCATTTGGCAACGTTGATGAAAAGATTTCTGCCGTTCTGGATCGATTGGGAGCAGCTCGTGCCCGTGCAGGACGGCGCGGGCTGATCGAGGAAGCGCATGAAGTTCGAGAAGGCTACGATGTCGCTCGGACCCGCTACAGTAGATGTGACGTCGAAATTCGTACTGTCTTCAGGAATTGGATTGATCAGGCAACCCGCCGGAATCTTCGCCGGAGGATATCCGCGTTCGTCCGGGAAAAGCTCGTTTGTGATTCCCATTTCCACGTTGTAAGCCTCCCCCGAGAACATCAATAGGGATTTGTTTTGAGCCTTCCAGCCGAATCGCGTGATGGAACCGTCGTTCCCGCTGCGGTTGGGCGCCCCGGAGACGCCCAGGAATTGGTTCCCGGAGCCTTCCGCAGCCTGATTGGCGATTATTGTATCTTCGGTGATGCTTTCGATTAACCCTAAGCCAAAAGTGGGCGTGGGGATGCGAAAGGAAATGTTATTTTCATTCAGCATGCGCTCGAAGTTCGGCTGGGCCATCTGGCAAGTCGTGGCGTCGCTGCGCCCCTGAATTGTGAAAAGGCCGTGCACGCCTCCGTCCGGCGTGTTGGTGAGCCTTCCATTCGCGTCGGTCGCAAACTTGAAACGCGCTTCGCGCACCGGGCCGTTCAGTGTGATGAACGATGGAATCGTGTTGGCCGCGCCATCCAGATTTGCGACTGCAATTTGCGGGTTTACGGACGGGCTTGTTCCGCCGAAGGCGGGCTGCGCGTGACAGCTCGAACAGGAATTGGAATTGAACGTCGGCCCGAGACCGTTATTTTTGCCGTTTTGGACGGTTTCTATCTCCTGAAATCGTGTCTGGCCGTCCATAAAATAGGCCTGCTGCGAAGGTGTGAGTCCGGCTATAAAATTCCCCCCGCCGGGCGTCCCGGTGCGGGGTCCCGGGTCTTTCGCGGAGTTCTGTCCTTGCACTACGAAGACAAACGCGAGCAATAAGACCAGCACGGACAAACTTCGCAAAATCAGCGTGCATTTTGAACTAGTGTCACCGTTCCCAGCTGCGCTTCCCGGATTGCCCGGCCGAACTTCCAGATTTCTTTTCATAGCAATTTCCCCCTTGGTGTTAGCGGGCTGGGAATTGGTAAACGCCTATCGAGGCTTGGTTCACGGAACCTTTTTGGGCCTACCTCCGGGATTGGGTGCCGAGGGATCGAATCCCTCGTCCACCAAGTTGTGATTCATCCGGCGTTCAACCCATCCTCTGCACAAGGCAGGACAGGCAGAATTTATTCTTTGAAACAAAAAAAATTCACGCGAAGCAAATCCAGTTTTCTCTCCCCCTAAGCTTCACGTATCGAGGCAGACGGTATTCCATTTCGATTTTTGAAGTAAGCTGACCTGGAGGACAGTTTTAGGAGCGAGCGCAGGGCAGGAATTCGGTACTATCGAAAACCTGTCCCCATCAAAGTGCAGAAGTAGTCGAAAAACTTGTGGAGAGAAAATTCTGAGGAGGAGCCTCGAATGCGGACTGCCAACCGCGACAGTTTACTTTCTCCGGAGTTGGCCGGCACGCGAGGAGATTTCAATTCCCGCGTGCCGGCCGTCTCCTTCCGGTCAGAGCGAGCGCAGGAACAAGATCAGGTTCTGCTTGTTCAGGCGCGAAAGCTGATCGTAGTTTTCGATGGTCCGGTTGGCCTCGCTTCCCGGACCTGCGTGCTCCTGGATGGCTTGGAGCAAGTTTGACGTGCGCCCATCGTGCAGGAAGAACACTCGCTGGCCGACTCCCCATAACGGAGCCGTGCGGAACTGGTCCGGTCCGGCGCCTCCCTGGGAGATGCCGTCCGCGAGGTTACCACCCATGTGATGCAGAGCCAGATCGGAGAAGAGATTGGCTTGCACCTGCGAAAGGGCGGGTGTCATGTCGGAGGTGGCCGTGGTCATCGACGGTGTGTGGCAATTCGCGCAACCGATGGCCGAGAAAATCGCTCTGCCAGACTGGATCTGCGACGAGCAGGCAGTCCCGGTGCAGGCAGGAATCGGCTGGTCCAGGAAGCGCATGAAGTTCGCGAAGGCCGCCACGTCTGACGGAACCTGAGTTGGGTCCGACGACTCGAACAGCGTGCGGTCCTCGGGAGTGGAGTTGAAAATGCAACTAGGGGGAATTGGATTGGGCGGATACCCGCGTTCGTTAGGAAAGAGCTCGTTCGTTACGCCCATCTCCACGTTGTAGGCTTCTCCCGCGAAGATGAGCAGAGATTTGTTCTGGGCCTTCCAGCCGAACCGCGTGATGGAACCATCGTTGCCGCTGCGATTGGGGACGCCGGCGATTCCCAACTGCCGGCTCGCCGAAGCGGCGAGATTGGCGAGGATGGTCGCGTCAGCAATGTTCTCAATCAAGCCCGCGCCGTAGACCGGCGTGGGAATACGGAAGCTGAGGTTGTTGTTGGCGGCTTCGGCGGCAAAATCGGGCTGCGCCATGGTGCAGCCCGGCGCGTCAGTTCTGCCCGCAATCGTGAACAGGCCGTGCACGCCGCCGTCCGATTTGAAACGCGCCTCACGCACGGGGCCGTCGGCGGTGACAAAAAACGGGATTGCGTTGCCGCCACTCATGAGCTGGCCCACCGTAAACTGCGGATTTTGCCCAATGTTGGGATAGGCGTTTATGCTGGGCGAACTCCCTCCCGGCGCCGGCTGCGAATGGCAGGAAACGCAGGAGTCGCTATTGAACGTCGGCCCGAGCCCGCCGTTCCCAGGCGAGGGCAGAGTGACGCCTTCCTCCTCGGAGAATTGCGACAGTCCATTCGCGAAGAATGCGTCCTGAGGTGAAACGAGGTTGATCGGCTTGCCCGCGCCGACAGAGCCCGCGCGAGGGCCCGGGTCCAGGCTCTCCAGATTTCCTTGACCTCCGTCCCTACCGCGGTCGAATTGCTGGGCTAAGGCTCCGGCCGCAGCAAAGCACAGTGAAAGGACGAAGAATGCCGCGGACAAGCCTCGCACGATGCGGGTATGCCGCTTTACGACTGCTTCCCGGGATTTCCCCGAGGGCTGAACAACGTGGACTTTTTTCATGGCTATCCCTTCCTTCGCCTGACGTGAGCTGGGAAGTTAAGACTGCCAAGCGGGGCGTGAATTTGTTTCTGCCGCACTTGGGCCCACCGTAAAGCCGATGCCAAAATCGAAATCCCGCCGTCCGTTTGTCATGTTTCGTGACAGATAATCGACCCGTCCTCTGCACAGGTCAGGACGGGCGGCGCTCCATTGAGAGAAATAAAATCCAGCCGAACCAAAAACTGTTCACTGCCCCCTAAAGCGTCTCGTATGGAGGCAGACAATATTCTGTTCGGACTGCGAAGTCTGCTGTCCTGAGGGACAGTATCGGGAGGGGGTGATTGCTCTACGCAAGGTACTATCGGCAACCTGTCCTTACACTTTATTGGTTTCTGTGTATTCGCCCGACGACAGAGCAAATTGAGATGGACGGACAGGAAAGCTCGACAGGACTCGCCGGCGGCATTTACACTAAGGCGCGCAACTGTGCAGCGCAGACCAGGCAAGAGGATTCTTGATGCCTATCGTCACCTATGTTTCGTCGAGCGGAATTACCCGGAAGATTGACGTGCCTTCCGGGATGTCGGTCATGCAGGCTGCCTTGAATCACAGGGTCGATGGAATCCTCGGCGAATGCGGCGGAAACTGCATGTGCGCCACCTGCCATGTCTATGTGGATCTCTCGTTCTTGAACCGGATTCCACCTGCAAAAGATAACGAGAAATTCATGTTGAGCATCGCGGCGGAAAGCCCTGAAACGAACAGCCGGCTGAGTTGCCAGATCAAAATGACGGAAGAGCTGGACGGGATCGTTGTCCGGCTCCCCGGCAAACAGAAGTGAAACGCGCGGAAGAAATCCACCAGGAAGGACATAACGCAATCATGAAACTACGCGAATTTGCGAAGCCTTTCCAGGTCGCGGATGGATCGCATTTCCGCCTGAAGGACTTCAATCCGGCCGACACGCTCGGTTTGAAATCCAAAGAGCACGCGGAAGAAGCGCTCGAACGCGGGATCTCCCGCCTCGCCAAGCTCCAGGAAAAACTCTATGCCCAGGATCGCTGGGCCATTCTGATGATCTTGCAGGCCATGGACGCCGCGGGAAAAGACAGCACCATCAAGCACGTCATGTCCGGAGTAAATCCTCAGGGCTGCCAGGTCAATTCGTTCAAGGCTCCTTCCGCCGAGGAATTGCAGCACGATTTTTTGTGGCGGACCTCGCATTCGCTCCCGGAACGGGGAAAGATCGGCATTTTCAACCGGTCGTATTATGAGGAAGTCCTGGCCGTCCGCGTACATCCGGAATTGCTGGCCCGCGAAAAAATTCCCACGCAATTTGTATTGGATAACATTTGGCAGAAACGCTTCGAGGACATTAACGCGTTCGAACGCTATCTATCTGGAAACGGGATCGTGGTGCTGAAGTTTTTCCTGCACCTTTCGAAGAAGGAGCAAAAGAAGCGGTTCCTCGAACGGCTGGAAGATCCGGACAAAAACTGGAAATTTTCCATGAGCGAAGCTCTGGAGCGGCAACATTGGGAGAAGTACATGCGGGCATACGAAGACATGATCCGAAATACGAGCACGAAACACGCCCCTTGGTACGTCGTTCCGGCCGATCACAAATGGTTCACGCGTCTGGTCGTGGCGGAAGCCGCCATCAGCGCGATGGAGAGTTTGGATCTCTCGTTCCCTAAAATGGATGCGGAGAAGCGAAAAGAACTGAAGGATGCCCGCGCCGCGCTCGAGCATGAGGCCTGAGTGTCGCGATTGCGTTGCGAATACAGGTCTCAAATCCATGGACGAGACAATTTATTTACACCCAGATGACGGGCCGCAGAACAACTTCACCCGCCATGATGGCATCTGATGATCTAATTGTGACTACACGGATTGAGGTCATCGTTGTCGGAGCGGGACCGGCGGGCATAGTTGCGGCGACCGCGGCTCGCAGACTCGGCCTACAAGCAACTGTTCTGGATGCCCGGATGCCCCCGATCGACAAGCCCTGCGGAGAGGGCATCTTGCCCCAGGGTGTTGCTGCTCTAACAAGGCTCGGCATTTCCTTGCCGCCCGAAAGCGCCTTTCCTTTCCACGGAATCCGTTTTGTGGACAGTGAACATTCCGCCCGCGCGGATTTTGCGGACGCTACGGGTTATTCCGTGCGCCGCATAAAGTTGCATCAGTTGCTTATTAACCACGCAGTGGAGGCGGGGGTGGAATTTCGCTGGGGCGCGCGAGTGATGCAAATCGATAAAGAGGCTGTGACGACGGCAACAGAAAAATTTTCCTACCGTTGGCTCATCGGCGCGGATGGCCAGAATTCGCAAGTCCGCAAATGGACGGGACTCGCTCCGCAGGTCGCCCGAAGGAAACGATTCGGTTTTTGCAGTCATTTCCAAGGAAGGCCATGGTCGGACGTGGCTGAAGTTCACTGGTCGCGAGGCTGCCAGATTTTTATCACGCCAATGGCAGGGCAGGAAGTTGGCGTTGCCGTGATCTCGCGTGACCCCGCACTGCGGCTCGAGGCGGCCCTGCCGCGATTCCCGGTTCTTGCGGAAAAGCTGCGGGGGGCGACACAGACAACCAAGGAGTTGGGTGACGCCACAGGCCTGAGAATCCTGCCCGCCGTCACACGGGGGCGCGTGGCGCTGGTTGGAGACGCATCGGGAACGGTGGACGCGGTGACTGGCCACGGTCTCAGCCTCTCGTTTCAGCAAGCCATGCCTCTGGCGGAGGCAATGCGGTTGGACGACCTGGCCCACTATCAACATGCCCACAAGAAGATCGCGGCCGTGCCCATTGCGATGTCGCGTCTCATGCTTCTCATGGCTGGAAGTGATTGGATCCGCCGCAGAACGATTCGCTTGTTTCAGGAAACGCCGGGCTTGTTCGCAAGATTGCTGGCGATTCACGCGGAGACGATGCCCCTTTCTTCGGTCGGCATGGCTGAACTCGCCGGTTTCGGCTGGAAATTCCTACGGACCTAGCGCCTATGATTCGCAAAATCCATTCCCCTCGTCGATCTTCCGTTGCGTTGCTCCTCGCGGCCTTTGCGGGACTGTCCGCATTGGTTCTCGCGCCCGCATCCCGGGCCCAGGAATCCATCGTTCAACTCGACCCCGCCCAGACGAAGATTGAATTTTCGCTTGACGGAAACTTCCACACCGTTCATGGGAAATTCGCTCTCAAGAGCAGCACGATCCGTTTCGATCCCTCCAGCGGCAAGATCAGCGGCGCGATCGTCGTGGATGCGACCAGCGGCGACAGCGGTAACGGCGGCCGCGACAAGAAGATGCATCGCGAAATTCTCGAAAGCGCAAAGTTCCCGGAAATCGTTTTTACGCCGACACAATTCACCGGCACAGTCGCAGCGGAGGGTGATTCCAAAGTGGAAGTGTCAGGCCAGTTTCGCCTGCACGGGCAGGATCATGACGTGAAGCTTCCGATCGACGTGAAGGCAGATCGAGGGAATCTGAAGATGACGACTCACATGGAGATTCCCTATGTGCAGTGGGGACTGAAGAACCCAAGCAATTTCCTCTTGCGCGTCAGCGACAAGGTCGCCATCGAGATTGAAGCCACGGGCCACGTGCAATCCGCCGGAAATCCTTAAGCGGAACGGATTCCCGCTGCATGGATTGCCTGAGACATCGCGCCGATGAGCGGCGCCTCTTCGTTCAATACCATGTGAATCGGAATTTGCGCCAAAAGCGCGGCGAACTTTTCCTTCTCGCAGAAGGCCCGGAAAAACGCGCCGTCTTCCATCTTCTTGCGTATCTTCACCGCAATTCCGCCGGCGACCCAAACTCCTCCCCGCGCGAGAACCTTCAGCGCCAGATTGCCTGCCTCGGCGCCATACAGACTCACCCACAGGTCGAGAGTCTGGACGCAGATCGGGCACCGCCCCTCAAGGGCCAGGCGCGTAATTTCAGGGGCGGCGTCCGCTTCCGGCCCTTCAAAGGAAGGATGAGTCACGGATGCGTCGAGAAAGGAATGTATGGTCCGAAAGCCGCGTCCCGAGAGGATCAGTTCCAAGCTCACAAATTCGTATTGCTTTTTCATGTAGCGCAACAATTCGATCTCTTGTTCCGTGCGCGGCGCAAAGTCCGTGTGGCCTCCCTCGGAGCTGGCCACCAGGTACTGCTTGCCGTCCCAGAACAGAATCGCCTCTCCCAACCCGGTGCCCGCCGCGAGCAAGGCCTGCGTAGTTTGTGGCGAAGGCGTGCCTTGGTTGAGAGTGGAAAGCTCCGACGGCGCCATCAGCGCCAAACTATGAGCCGTGGCTTCCAAATCGTTTAGCAGGACAACGTGCGGCGTTCCAAGTTGCTTGGCAAGCGTTGCGCGATCGACGATCCAGGGAAGATTGGTCGCTTTGACTCGGTGATCGATCACGGGCCCGGCGACGCCAAAACCCGCCGCCTCGATGTAGTGTTTCCCGGCGCCTTTGGTTTCAGCGCGGGTATCCGACAAGAATTTCGAAATCATTTCATCGAAGGTGGGAAAATCGCGGCTTTCATACCTCTGGTCGATGATTTTTCGGTGAGAATTGCCGCGGAATTCGTACAGCGCCAGATTGCACTTGGTGCCCCCGATGTCCCCAGCTAGTATCACGTGCTTCTCTCCGGTCTGCCGCGAGTAGTCCCCGCCGGCTTGGCCTGAGGCGCGGCCTTGTCGGGCGCGGCAGGCGTCAGCTTCGCCGCCGCGGCCTTATCCACGAGAAATAGCTTTTGCCCGAGATCCCGCGGCTGCACGAGCTGCGCGGGAAAGGGAGGATCGGACTTCCCTTGCAACACGGCGTGCAGGATTTCCGCTTTTTCCGAACCCACGACCAGAAAGACGACGCGCAAGGCCGCATCGAGCACAGGCAGGGTCAGGGTCATGCGGCGCATATTCAGCTTCGTCACCATCGGAGTGCTGACCCAGCGCGACGTTTGACGGGGGGCGCGCGTGCCAGGAAACAAGGAGGCGGTGTGGCCGTCTTTTCCCAGCCCAAGAAAGATCAGGTGGAATCGCGGGAATCCGCGGTCATCCAGTTCGAGATACTCTCGGAGAACTTCCTCGTACTCGTGGGCGGCGCGGCCGATACTCGGTTTTTCGGCCTCCATGCGATGCACGTTGCCCTCGGGAACCGGAACTCGAATAAGCAATTCGCGGCGCGCCATTCCGTAGTTGCTCTCGGCGTTGGAGGGAGAGACCGCGCGCTCGTCGCTCCAGAAAAAGTGCACCTTGGCCCAATCCACCTGGCCTCGAAATTCATCGGAGGCCAGAAGTTGGAACATCTGCCGCGGCGTAGTTCCGCCCGAGAGCGCGACCATGAACCGGCCATTCCGGGCGATCGATTGCCAGGCATAGTCGACGAAATGCCGGGCCGCGCCGCGCGCAACCTCTGCGGGGTCGGGATACACGTACACGCCAGGAAGAATTTCCGAGGGGACGCCTTTACGAATTCCGCCAGTGTCGGCCATCGCGCTCCAGTAGTTCATCGGCTTCGTGTGGGCCCCAGGTGCCCGCCGCGTAGTTTGGAAATTTGGGTTTATTCGATTGAAAATAATTCAGAATAGGATCCACCAGGGCCCATGCCGCTTCCACGCCATCGGCCCGGTCAAAAAGCGTCGCGTCGCCGCGCATGCAATCATTGATGAGCGTAGCATACGCCGATCGCTCGCCCCCGCCAAATTCCGCCTGGTAACTGAAATCCATGGTAACCGTTTTCAATTTCATCGCCTGCCCCGGGAGCTTGGCATGAAAGGAAATCGAAATCCCTTCGTCGGGCTGGACATTCAGCACCAGGGCATTTGAGGATAGATCCTGGCCGCGGAACACCAGGTGCGGCGCGCGGCGAAACTGGATGGCGATCTCGGTGACGCGGGAAGGAAGGCGCTTTCCGGTCCGCAGATAAAAGGGGACGCCAGCCCAGCGCCAGTTGTCGATCTGCAGGCTTGCAGCGACAAACGTTTCCGTCGCCGAATTTTTTGCCACGCCCGGTTCCTCGCGGTACCCGTTCAGCAAGGAAGAATTTCCAGACTCGCTTCCCGGCCCGTATTGCCCTCGGACGATATCCCTCTTGATGCTTTCCGGCGTGAATGGCCGGATCGATTGCAGAACCTTGATTTTTTCGTTGCGGACGGCGGTGGCATCGAAGGCAGCCGGCGGCTCCATGGCCACGAGCGAAGTCAGTTGCAGGACGTGGCTCTGGATCATGTCGCGGGTCGCGCCCGCGGTTTCATAAAACGCCGCGCGCTGCTCCACGCCCAAAGTTTCTCCCGCGGTGATCTGCACGTGGTCCACGTAGTTCCGGTTCCACAGCGGCTCGAAAATGCCGTTGCCAAACCGCAGCACCATGAGGTTTTGAACCGTATCCTTCCCCAGGTAATGATCGATGCGGTAAACCTGCGATTCATCGAATGCCTTGAGCACGGTTTGATTCAGCTTTCGCGCCGATGCCAGATCGCGGCCGTACGGCTTCTCTATGATGATCCGCGTCCAGGATTTTCCGTTGGGGTTCTTCGCCAGGCCGGCCTTGTCAAGCTGTTCAATAATTCCAGGATAGACATCCGGGGGCGTAGCGAGGTAAAAGAGCCGGTTTCCGTTCAGTTTATGCGCCTTGTCCAACTCCTCGAGGCGGGTCTTTAATTTCTCGAAGGCATCCGGATGATGATATTCACCCGCGACGTAAGCCAGGGCGCCGGCAAATTCCTTGCACTCCGCTTCCCGCAGCGTGTTGGCGTCGGCGAATTTTTTTACCGAATCGACGGCCGACTGCTGAAACGCCTCATCGCTCATGGGCGTGCGCGAAAAGCCGATGATGGCGAAGCGCCGCGCCAGGCAATTCTGCGCGGCCAGGCCGTACAATGCGGGGACCAGCTTCCGGCGCGAAAGATCGCCCGAAGCCCCGAAGATGACAATCGTGCATGGATCGGCCGGAGAGACCGAACTTCTGTTTGCAGGTTCGGCGGCTTCGACCACCGCGCCTTTGCTGGGTGTCATGTTCGCGCCCTCACTTTTTCGCGGCCGCTTTGATGGCGTGGCCGCCAAACTGGTTCCGCATCGCGGCCAGCAGCTTGTCGGAATAGGAATCGGAATCGCGCGACGTCAGCCTCTGCAGCAGCGACAAGGTGATGACCGGGGCCGGTACGTCGAGATCGATCGCCTCCGCCACCGTCCAGCGGCCTTCTCCCGAATCCGCAACGTAGGGAGCGATGCCCGCCATCTCCGCGTTTTCCTTCAGCGCGATGCTGAGCAAATCCAGCAGCCAGGACCGCACGACGCTTCCCGTCCGCCAAATCTCCGAAATCTGGTGCATGTCGAGAGCAAATTCGTTTTTCTTTTTCAGGATCGCGAAGCCTTCGGCATAAGCCTGCATCATTCCGTATTCGATGCCGTTGTGCACCATTTTCACGAAGTGGCCCGAACCGGACGGCCCGACGCGTCCCCATCCCTGGTCCTTCGCCGGAGCGAGAGTTTCCAGCAGCGGGCGCAAATACTCGACTGCGGCTTTGTCTCCGCCCACCATCATCGAGTACCCTTCCTTGAGTCCCCAGATTCCGCCGCTCGTGCCTACGTCTACAAATTGGAATCCCTGCCCCTTCAGGCTCGCTCCGCGGCGCTGCGTGTCTTTGTAATTGCTGTTGCCGCCGTCGATCAGAATATCATTTTTCGCGAGGTGCGGAAGGAGCGCGGCAATCGTTTCATCGACCGGCGCGCCGGACGGAACCATGATCCAAATGGCTCGCGGCTTCCCCAGCAGTTTCCCGGCGAGATTTTCAAGCGAATCAGCGCCTCCGCCGCCAGCGGACGTGACGCGCGCCACGGCCCCGGCGTCCCGATCGTAGCCCACGACGCGATGTCCGCCGCGCACGAGCCGCTCGACCATATTCGCGCCCATGCGCCCCAGCCCCACCATTCCGAGTTCCATATACGCCTCCGTCGCTACATTTCAGGGACATTCACGCCGCTGGCGACCAGGTCACGCCGCAATTGCGCCGCGTCTTGAAAATGAATCGTCCGCATGCGCAGTTGGCGCGCACATTCCAGATTCAGCTCCCGGTCGTCGATGAACAAACATTCGTCGGGATTGCGCTGGGTCACTTCGAGCGCCAGCTTATAGATTCCCTCTTCGGGCTTTCGGACGCCCAAATAGCAGGAACTGAAAAATGCCTTGAACTCGCGCCGCAAATTGAACTGATGGATCCTGCGTTCATTGAGTTCGAGCGGCTCGTTGTTGATGGTTGCCTGCAGATATTTTCCACATGCGGCCACATCGGACAGAACCGCGCGCGATTCCGGGAATTCCTCCGACTGCGCGAAAATAAAATCCGTGAATTCCTCCCGCGTGAAACTTCGCTTTCGATAGAAGACTGTGCGCTGAAGGTAGGTATCGAGCGTGATGCGCCCTGTTTCAAACGCGGGGCTGGCGAGTTCGTGCCGGTCCTGAAACTCTTCCCAATCAATCCCGAATTTCTTGGCCGCCGCGGCGCGCGCCCCGCGGTCCCAGCCGTTCGACAAGATTACACCACCCACATCCCAAAACAGCGCCGTGACGTCCGACATCGCGCCCCCTCAAAGCCGACCGCCTAACCCGGGTATTGTAAGCGAAGCGGGCCAGGAAACGCTGCCCTCTTCGAAAATCATTTTTGAGCGGCTTGGCACTGCATTCGCAAGCCTCGCGCGTTTGGATTTCTTCCGGTCTTGCAGTATCGTAGATGGGAACGGATTGCCTAAGTTCCCCGGTGGAGGATGCAGATGGCGGATGAATCCTGTGGACCGACAAATCCGGTGGCTTCGAGCGCGCCTGCGAAGCCCGGCCAGCGCGTGGTCCATTGCGTGAAGTTTGACAAGGATATGCCCGGCCTCGAACGCATCCCGTGGAAGGGAGAGCTGGGCAAGCGCGTGTACGAGAACGTTTCGGCGGATGCCTGGAAGCTGTGGATCGAATACTCCAAGATGCTGGTGAACGAGTACCGGCTAAACCCGCTCGACCCGCAGTCGCAGAAGATCATGGAAGAGCAAATGGAGCAGTACTTCTTCGGAGAAGGCGCCAAGCTGCCGGAAGGATATGTTCCGCCCAGGGCGAAGGGCTGAGTAGCACAGACTTCAGTCTGTGGGTTTTTGTAAGAATGCCCAGGCTGTGCTCTTGTCACTCATCGTGTTCGAAAAAAAAATACGATGCGCTGGCCACGTTCTTGAGTAATGTCAAGACGCCTGCCAATATCAAATGGAAACCCACAGACTGAAGTCTGTGCTACTTAAACCGTCCCCGTCACGGGATGCTGTACCGGCAATCGCTCGGCAATCTCAAATTTCAATTGACTGTGCGCCTGGCGGAGCGCGGCTTCCACTTCGGCCGGCGATTTGGCGTGCGCGAAGAGGAAGCCGAGATACGTCGAGCCCTCGGGCCACGCGGCGATGACATCGTGCAGGCGCGCCGTGATTTGCACATCTTCGATTCCGGGCGTGGCGCGGGCTTTCTCTTCCCCTTCCACTTTTTCAAGGACGCCGGTCTTGGGCACGGGAATCATCATCACGCCGGACGCGTCGTCTTCCCTGTCGAGGTCCGTTCCCTGCATGCCCAGAGCGTGACGCACGAGAAGCTCTTCAAGGAAAATGCGTTCCGGCCCGAATCGAAGTGCGTGTGCGCACAGACCCCCGATGGGCCTCGGCGCCGCTTCCAGCACCCACGGCCCTTTGTCATTGATGCGAAACTCCGCGTGAACCGGGCCGTGCGTGAGCCCCAAAGCCTGAACCGTGCGTTCGGCGCAATCCAGAACGCGGTCGTATATTTCGTCCGGGAGGCGCGAGGGGGTCACGTAGAGGGTCTCTTCAAAATACGGCCCTTCGAGCGGGTCCGGTTTGTCGAAAACCCCGAGAATTCGCAGCTTTCCACGCGTGAGTAATCCCTCGACGGCCACTTCCGACCCGGGAATATAGCGCTCCACCAGCAGCTGGTCGAGTTCCGGCTCGCGCGTCACCTTTACTTCCGGGGATTCCAGCAGGTCCTTGATCCGCGCAACGGCGGCTTGAAATTCTTCCGGTTGATTCGCGCGGATCACTCCCTGGCTCGCGGCGAGGCGCAGCGGCTTGACGACGCATGGAAATTGGACGCGCGGGAGAATTCTTTCCAGGCGCTTGTCGAGCCGGAAGGAAAAAAATCCGGGCACGGGGAGTCCCGCATCGCGCAAGATCTCCCGCTGGCGCAATTTGCTGCGGCAATTTTCCACCGATTGCGGAGAATTGTACGCGAATCCCAATGCGCGCGCGGTGTGCGCCGCCGTCGCCGTCGGCCGATCGCCGAGAGCGATCAATCCGTCCACGGGCCGCACGAACGATTGTTTTACGATGAGCCGCGCCGCATCTTCAGGTTCGTCGAAGCGGACCGCAATCGCCCCATCCGCCCAGGGGTCTTCGAGCTGGTGGCAGCGGTCGCTCGCAAACACGACATCCACGCCCAGCGCTTTCGCGGCTTCCGCGAAGCTGCGCGTCTGGTAACCCAATTTGCTGGCGAGAATCAGTAGGCGGCTCATATTGGTTGATTCGGCTGCATCCGCACCTTTCAATTTTGGTGGCCTTCAACAAAACGCCAAACGGCGGTCATCCTGGGTTCGTACAGGCCAGCGGCTAAAGCCGCGTTAATCACCGCCGCATAACGGCACGGCCGAAGCCGTGCCCCACAAACACGGACCGACGGAAAAGTCTTGTGGGTCGCGGCTTTAGCCGCGACATAAAATCCGAATGAAGCCGGGCTTTAGCCCCTGAAGCGGTCAATTTGAAATTGAAACAATTAGTTTCCAGTCGCATCATACAAATTGATCCGCCTTGGCTACTGTTTCCTTTACTCTTCCGATGGAGACGAACTGAACGTCCATCGGTTCGGCGCAGCAGTACCAGGGCTCATCGAGATACGGCACCGGTACACTCTTCCATGCAGGATGCGCGACGCCATTCGGCGCGCGATTCCCGGCAGCGGCATGTGCGGCTCGGTGAATGTGCGCAAAAATTTCCGTCCGCGGAAGTTTGAGGCTGTCTCCACGCTGCACGAGCTGCGATATTTCGCGCGCCAGCGCGTCCACGCGCGCGTCCTCATGTTTCCAGGGAAAGACGAGCGCCGCGGAATCGAATGGGCCGACCATCGCGCTCATCTCGGGCAGTTCCAGTAGGCGCGAACCTGCCGGAATCAACAGGCGAATGGCCAGCTGAATGGGAGCGACGTTTTCGGACAAGCCTTGTTCCGCGAGCACGTCCAGCAAATCGGTGTAGCCCTCGAACGTGGTCCACGGCGTGAACGGCACGAATGTGGGTAGGAGCGTCATGCCCAATTCCCGGAAGCGCGCGACGACCGCGAGGAAATCGGCGCGCGTGTGGCCCTTGTCAAATTTCTCGAGCACCGCGTCATCCACCGATTCCACGGCGCTCGTAACGAAGAGGCATCCGGTATCGCGCAGCGCCGGCAAAAGGGAGTCGTGCTTGCGCAAATGCTCGATCTTGATGGTCACATCGTAGCTAAGTTCCGGAAACTCGCGATGTATCGCCTCGACAATCGAAATCGAATGCGCTGGACCATTGAAGAAATCAGGATCGCCAAACGTGATGTGCCGCGCCCCGGCCGCAACTTGCCGCCGAATATCTTCGAGGACGACCTCGCGCTCCACCACGCGAAACGCGCCGTTATACACCGGCACGATGGGGCAGTGCCGGCAAAGATGCTTGCACCCGCGCGTCGCCTCGGTCGAGCCCGCCACGCGATGCTCGCCGCCGGGCATCGCTACGCGCGCATATTTCGCAGGTTCCAGCATGCCCGCGCGGTCGGGCACTAGAAATTTCTGCCGCGCGAGAGAAATCACGGGCTCCTGCTGCTTCCCGGAGCCGTTGCCGTTCGTCGCGCCGTGCTCGAAGCGCGAGGCGAGACTCGCCAGACCTTCCTCGAACTCGCCGCCGAGAATCGTGCCGACGCCGAGGCTGCGCAAGTATCCCTCGTTCACCGGAGCGTAGAGCCCATAAAAACAAATGTGGGCGCGCGGATTGCTTTCGCGGACTTTCGGAACGAGTCCTGCCGCCAGCCGAGTGGCCGTATGCATCGGCACATAAAAGGAAATCAAATCCGCGGCAAGGATTGCCTCTTCGTCGAGCTCTTCGCGCGTCAAATCGAGGCAGGAAACATCGTGCCCGCGAGCGCGCAGCCACGCGGCCGGCGAAGCCAACCCAAACGGCTGTCTGCCCAGTTCATACGTGGAAATGAGAAGGATGTTCATCCGGCTATGCGAGCGCTCATTGGCATTCTAACCGAAGCGGATCGCGGAGGAACAGCTGTGCAGACAAACGCCTCGTCCCGACGGCTGGGCCGCCCGGGACGAGGCGGAAGGTTGTAACCATCTCGGACCGTCGTGCTGCGGACATACCGACGACCGCGAAAATGGAAAATTCAGACCCTTACGGGCAGGTCGGTGAATCCATCTTAATGGCCGTCACTTTCATGTAGTGAGGGGCCTTTTCAACGCCCTTCATGGCCTCAGCGTCAGCAGGAGGAACCGCCGTGCCGGTGATGTCAATCTTGTGTCCGACGTGCGGGGCAAGGTTGGCATCCGACGATACGATTCCGACCGTCTTCGGTCCCTTTTCGA
>Ga0116219_10001580_pt1 | contig 20798 bp, 22 predicted proteins | sample Sb_taG_4_FD_91019 | JGI IMG/M metagenome (GOLD analysis project Ga0116219, IMG submission 91019) | Peat soil microbial communities from Weissenstadt, Germany - Sb_50d_6_BS metaG | ecosystem: Environmental > Terrestrial > Soil > Wetlands > Peat | place: Germany: Weissenstadt | collected 2010-09-21
CGACACTCCGCGCCCATCCCCACCGCTTTACAGGGCCTTGAACGGACCTGTACGGGTGTTGAACACGCAGCAGAGGCCGGTTTTCCTCGGGGTATTCTGCTGACGGTTGCCCGCCCGCGTACATGAGCGGGGCGTTTCGCCGGGCCGCCTCCTCCGCATTGGCCGAACGACAGTTAAACCGTTTCCCCACAGGATGTTACGTCGAAATCCGGTGGGGATGGGCGCGGAGTGTCGAGATGTTCCTCACCGCCGCCAGGACACGGCCCCCGTGCCGTGAAGGGCTATGACACTTACGGAGAATGACGCCCGGTTCCTGACGGCCCTGGCGCGCGAGCAGAATCAGAGGGGCTGCCGCGGCCCGGCCCACGACCTGCTCCGTACTCACGCTTACCCCGATGCCCCACTCACCGGCCCCGGCTCCCTCGCCTTCTCCTACGAAGCCGTCCCGCTTACGGGGCTGCTCCTCCACCACTTCACCGACCTGGCGCAGATCGACGAGTATCTCCGTGGTGGCGAACTCATTCCCGACCCCGAGTGGCCGTGGGCCACTGCTGCGGAATACCGTGCCCGCCTCGAAGAGGCCCAGCGGGGAACCTCCGTTCCGGCAACGGCTTAGTGAGGCCGACGGCCATCATGGACCTCATCTACATCGACAACAACGCCACCACGCCGACGCTGCCCGCCGTCTGGGAAGCGATGCGCCCGTACCTCACCGATGCCTACGGCAACCCGGCCAGCGCCCACCGCGCCGGCCGCCGCGCCCGCCAGGCCCTGGAGGACGCCCGCGAGCGGGTTGCCGCCCTGCTCGGCGCCCAGCCCGACGAGGTGATATTCACCAGCGGCGCCACCGAGGCGAACAACCTCGCCGTCTTTGGCCTCGCCGGCGACCCGCCCGGCCACGTCGTCGCCAGCCCCATCGAGCATCCCTCCGTCGCAGAACCGCTGCGCCGCCTGCAAGAGATCGGCTTCCGCGTCGCTTATCTGCCGGCGGACCGAACCGGCGGCGTCCGCGCCGAGGCGCTGGCCGGCCTCCTGCGGCCTGAGACGCGGCTCGTGACGGTGATGCTCGCCAACAACGAAACGGGAGCCATACAACCGATTGCAGATTGCAGATTGCAGATTGCAGATTGGGCAATGAAATCTGCAATCTGCAATCTGCAATCTGCAATTCATTGTGATGCGGTGCAGGCGGTGGGGCGGGTGCCGGTCCACTTCGGCGAGCTGGGGGTGACGAGCCTGTCGCTGAGCGCCCACAAGTTCCACGGCCCGCGCGGGGTCGGGGCGCTGCTGCTGCGGCGAGGGACGAAGCTGCGGCCGTTGTTCTTCGGCGGACACCAGCAGCACGGCCGGCGCCCGGGAACAGAGCCGGTGGCGCTGGCGGTCGGACTGGCGACGGCGCTGGAGTTAGCGGAGCGCGAAGGGGCGGCACGGCGCGAGCGCGTCCTGGCACTGCGGCGGCGGTTGCTCGACGCGCTGCGGCGGGAGGCGGCGCCGGTGGTGCTCAACGGTCCGGAGGAGGGCGGCATCCCGCACACGCTGAACCTGTCGTTCCCCGGCTGCCGGGCCGACGCGCTGCTGATGGTCCTCGATTTGGCGGGCGTGGCCTGTTCGACCGGCTCGGCTTGCTCGAGCGGGTCGCTGTTGCCCTCACCGGTGCTGAAGGCGATGGGCGTACACGACGAGGTGCTGCATTCGGCGATGCGCTTCAGCCTCAGCGCGCTGCTGAGCGAGGCGGAGATCGACGAGGCGGCGCGGCGAATCGCGGCGGCAGTACGCCGGTTGCGGGCGACGGGGGACTAACGCGCTGTCACTTCTTGTGCCGGCGCGGCGGCGGCTCGAGGTGCTGCATCTGAGCGACCTGGAACTGCCAATAACGGACCGAGTCGGTGCCGACCCAGGCGACCTTCCCCCTGCGCGCGGCGCGGGTGTGAAACTCGGGATGGCGGAACAGGGCGCGGAGCAAGTCGGGGATGAGGTGCTGCTCGTCGTCGCGCAGGTAGAAGTAGAGAATGCAGTAATCGGGGTGACGCCAACGGCGGTGCCAGAAGTCGCTGTCGATGGTGACAAAAGTCGGCTGTTTCAGTGTCCGCAGGATTTCCGGCACCCGTTCATCACGGACGATTTCCCCCGGCCGAAGCTGCTGGAGGAGCTCAACGGTAATCCACTTCAACAGCGGAGGCACGACCACGGGTTGACTGATGTCATTGTCAAGAATGAGCTGACTCACGCGCGGTCTCCGCCGTCACCGCGTACCGTTCCATCAGGGCCGCAGCCGCCAGTTGGAGGGCTTCCGCCAGCGCCTCCCGCTTCAACTCGGGCCACCAGTGCAGCATTTCGTTGAGCGTGTAGTTGGTGCGGTAAAACAACATCCTGGCAACCGTCAGGCGCGTGCGATCGAACGTCAGCTTGCTGAAGCAGACGTTGGGATGCACGATCAGGTAGCGCCCGACCGGCTTCGGCTCCGGCAGCGGCTTTCTCTTGAGATGTTCAGGACTGCGCGCCCCGACCTGATCAATCAGTGCGGCGCTCGCCAACTTCACCGCCTCGCGGATCGCTTCCGGTGTGAGCTGCGGCGTCGCCTTGACGATCTCGCCGACGCTCTCGCCTCGTGCCAGGCGCCGGAACACCCCCGCCACGGAGAGCCGCGTCCCCTTGAAGACGAGCGTGCGGCGACCGTTGCGGGACTGGGCGACCAGATGCTGTCCGACCTCGGCGGTCTTCATGAGCGGCTCCTCGGCGAATGCGGACGGCGACAACCGTGCGCCCCCATTGTACACCGCTCGGCACCATCAGGAGGCTCCAGGAGGCTTCTTCCATATACTGAACATCCATTCCCTTGGCCCCACCGTGTCGCCTCGCCGTATCTCCTTATTTTTCAAGCACTTCCATGAGGCCGAATCCCCTTGAGGATCGGGGGCTTTTTCGCTAGAATGTCAGGGTGAAAACCACGGCGAAACCCGCTGTGGCAGGTAGCCTTATGTATACATTCACTCACTGGGTGACGACGCCGGAAAACCGATTCGCTCGGGCGGCTGTGCGGCGCGTGGCCGACAGCGTGGCGGGGCGGCGGCGCGCGGTCAACCCGCTCTTCCTGCACGGGCCGGCCGGCACCGGCAAGACGCACCTGGTCAACGCCCTCGCGACCGCGGTCACCCGCCGTTGCCCCGACCTGATCGTCTGCCTCCTGCCCGCCGCCGACTGCCGCCCGGAAGATCCTCAGCACCCGGAAGAGTGGACGGCGACGGCGAAGGAGTGCGACCTGCTCGTGGTCGAGGACGTACAGCACTTGCCGCGGCGTTCGGTCGAGGCCCTGATCGGCGTCATCGATGACCGCCGAGCGCGGGGCCGGCAGATCGTCTTCACCGCCTTGGAGGGTCCCGGGCAGTTGACTCGTCTGCCCGAGCGCCTGACCAGCCGGCTTGCCTGCGGGCTCGTCGTCGGCCTGGAGCCCCTCGCCCCCGCCAGCCGGTTGGCCTTCCTTCAGGACCGGGCCCGGCGGCGCCGGCTGGCCGTCGGCCCGGACGTGCTGGCCTGGCTTGCGGAACACGTCCGGGGCAGCGCCCGGCAACTGGAAGGGGCGCTGAAGCGACTGGAGGCGCTGGCCCGGTTGCAGGGGCGCGTGCCGGACGTGGCGGCGGTGGCCGAGACGTTTCGCGGCGACGCCGACGCCGCCCGCCCCAGCGTGGAGCGCATCATCGAGCGCGTCGGCCGTTACTTCCGCGTCGAGCCGGGGCAGCTCCGCTCGCGGCGGCGCGGCCGCAACGCCCTGCTGCCGCGCCAGGTCGGCATGTACCTGGCCCGGATGCTCACCCCGTTGTCGCTGGAGCAGATCGGCGCTCACTTCGGCGGCCGCGACCACAGTACCGTCCTGCACGCCTGCCGCAAGGTCGAGCAAGCCCTGGCCCGCGACACCGACCTGTCCGGGGCGGTGCGACAGCTCCACGCCGACCTGGGGTGACGCAACCCCGTGGAAAAGCCGTTGCTGTCCTGTTCGCCCGGCGTCGCCGGTCGTTGACGCTTTTTCGCCGGAGCGGCTTGTTTACGTTTCGCGCTCGCCTTATCGACCGCGGACGACAGGACGACGACAGTTGGTCAACGCGATTTCCACAATCGGCGCGTTGCCATAACAGACGATTTAGCAAGCAGAAGGGGAGACAGGACGTTGGTTGTGAACGAAAACGGCAGTCCCCTTAACTACCACTGCTGGGAAGAGACTTGAACAAGGTTAATGTTTCGCCGTGGAAGCACAGTCAGGCTTTCGGGCCCGGCCCTACGGGAGAGCGTCATGAAGGCGATTTGTCACCGCGAAGGATTGTTGTCGGCCGTGCAGTTGGCCAGCGCGGCGCTGCCGGCGCGCGACGTGGCCAAGCCGATCCTGAAGAACATCAAGGCCGTGGCCGACGACGGCCGCTGCACCCTGATGGCGACCGACCTGGAGCTGGGCATCCGCCTCGACGTGCGCGGCCTGACCGTCCAGGAGCCCGGCGAGGCCATCCTGCCGGCGTCGCGCCTCGTGCAGATCCTGCGCGAGGCCCCGGACGAAGAGTTGGCCATCGAGGCCGACGCCAGCGCCTGCGTAGTGCGCGGGCGACAGGCCGAGTTCGAGATGCCCAGCGAAGACCCGGCCCACTTCCCCGACCTGCCGACCTTCGAGGAAGAGAACTACCACGAACTGTTGGCCGGCACCCTGCGCGAGATGATCCGCCGCACCGTCTTCGCGGCGGCCGACGGCGAGGCGACGCGCTTCTCCACGACGGGCGTGCTTTGGGAGTTGGAGGGCGACCAGGCCCGGCTGGTGGCAACCGATGGCCGGCGGCTGGCCCTGGCGCAAGGAGCGGCGACCGGCAAAGGCAACCACGGGACCAAGGGGACGATGCCGGTGGTGCCGACGAAGGCCATGAGCCTGCTGGAACGCAACCTCCAGGACGACGAGGAACTGGTGTGCGTTAGCCTGCGGCCGAACGAGGCGCTGTTCCGCACCGAGCGGGCCATCGTCTACAGCCGGCTGGTGGAGGGCCGCTTCCCGCCCTACCGCGACGCCTTCCCGAAGAAGGCGACGGTGAAGGTGGTGCTGCCGGTGCCGCCGTTCCTCGCCGCGGTGCGGCAAGCGGCCATCATGACCGACGACGACAGCAAGCGCGTCATGTTTGCCTTCGCCAAGGGGAAACTGACGCTGGAAGCCAAGGGAGCGACGACCGGCCGGTCCAAGGTCGAGATGCCGCTGGAGTACGACGCCAAGCCGATCACCATCGGCTTCAACCCGCAGTTCCTGACCGAGATGCTCCGCGTGCTGCCGGCGGACGCGGACCTGCTGCTGGAACTGGTGGACGGCAACAGCCCGGCGCTGTTCCGCCAGGGCGGCGATTACTCGTACCTGGTGATGCCGTTGACATGAGCAAAGCCGCTTGCGGCTTCGCAGGGTCTGCGAAGCCGCAAGCGGCCCGGCGGAGGTCGGCCGATGGACCGCGACGGCCCCGAATCGTTGGGCGAGATCCTCAGCCGCCTGTTCACGGCCCGCGGCTGGGGCCGGCGTCAGGACCGCCTGCGCCTGGAGGAGGCCTGGGCTGCCGCGGTGGCCGGCTGCGGGTTGGTGGGCGACGAGACGAAGGTCGCCGCCCTGCGCCGCGGCGTCCTGGAGGTGGTCGTCGGCAGCGGCGTGCTCCTGCAGGAGATGGCGCACTATCACAAGCGCCGCCTGCTGGAGCAGCTTCGCCAGCGCCTGCCCGGTATCACCGTGACCGACCTGCGCTTCCGCGCCGGCGTGGTCAAAGACCGTTGAAGCACCGAAGGAATCCCCCCGCGGCTCCCGACCGGGCCGCGGGCTCAGAGGAAGATGGCCATGACTGAAGAACGCACCCCGGTTCTCGACCCCGAGCAGGCCACCGTCAACGGGGCCCCGAATGGGGACCTCGGCGACTACGGCAGCGACAACGTCCAGGTCCTGCGCAACAAGGACCACATCCGCCGTCGCCCCGGCAACTACATCGGGGACACCACCAGTAACGGCCTCCACCACCTCGTCTACGAGTTGGTTTACAACAGCGTCGATGAGGCCCTCGCCGGCTTTTGCCATAACATCCACGTCAAGATTGGCGTTGACGGCAGCCTGAGCGTGAGCGACGACGGCCGCGGCATCCCCGTCGAGCAGCACCCCGGAGAGAAACTGCCGACGCTCCAGGTCGTGTTGACCATCGTCGGCGCGGGTGCCAAGTTCGACAAGCGCACCTACAAGACCTCCGCCGGCCTGCACGGGATCGGTGCCAAGGCCGTCACTGCCCTGAGTGAGTGGACCGAGGCCCGCGTCTACCGTGACGGCCGGGTCTACGTGCAAGAGTACGAGCGCGGCGAGGCGACGACCGACGTCAAGGACATCGGGCTGGCCGGCAGCCGCACCGGGACCACCGTGACCTTCCAGCCGGACCCGGAGATATTCCACGACGCCACCTTCGATTACGACACCCTGGAGGCGCGCTTCCGTGAGCTGGCTTTCCTCAACAAGGGGCTGAGCATCAAGTTCACCGACGAGCGCAGCGGCAAGGAAGATACCTTCAAGTACGATGGGGGATTGCAGGAGTTCGTCCAGCACCTGAACCGCTCCGAGGACGTCCTGCACAAGCCGATCTACGTCGATAAGACCGTGCATGTGGATGACACGGTGGGCGACATCCGCGTGGAGGTGGCGATCCAGTACACGACGAGCGAAGAGGAGCGGATCCGCTGTTACACGAACAACGCCTACAACCCGGTAGGCGGCACGCACCTGGTCGGCTTTCGCACGGCGGTGACGCGGTCCGTGAACGCCTACGGCAAGAAGGAGAACGTGTTCAAGGATGGCCTGACGCTGACCGGTGACGACACCCGCGAGGGGATGACGGCGGTGGTCAGCGTGCAGGTGCCGGACCCACAGTTTGAGTCGAACAGCAAACTGCGCCTGAACACTCCCGAGGTGGAGGGCGTCGTCACCAGCGTCATCAACGAGAGCCTCGGGACCTGGCTGGAGGAGAACCCGAAGGACGCGCAGCGGATCATGAAGAAGGTGGCCCTGGCGGCGGAGGCCCGCGAGGCGGCGTCCAAGGCCAAGAAGGCCCTGCGCGATCGCAAGAACATCCTGTCGGGCGGTGGTCTGCCGGGCAAGCTGATGGACTGCACCAGCCGCGACCCCGAAGAGTCCGAGTTGTTCCTCGTCGAGGGCGACAGCGCCGGCGGCTCGGCCGAGGGCGGCCGCGACCGCATGCGCCAGGCGATCCTGCCGCTGCGCGGCAAGCCGCTCAACGTCGAGAAAGCCGGCAAGGACCAGGCGCACTTGCTCAAGAACGACGAGATCGCCAGCATCATCTCGGCGGTGGGGGTGGACATCGGCAACAGCGAGGACGTCAGCGGGCTGCGCTATAACAAGATCGTCATCCTGACCGACGCCGACGTGGATGGCCAGCACATCCGCACGTTGCTGTTGACGCTGTTCTACCGGCAGATGTTCAAACTGATCGTGGAGGGGCACATCTACGTCGCCCGTCCGCCGCTGTACAAGGTGGCGCAGAAGAAGAACGTGCGCTACGTCAACACGCAGGAGGAGATCGACAAGGAGCTGATGGCGCGCGGCCTGAACGGCACCCGGCTGCAAGTGCTGCCGCCGCCACACAAGCCTGAAGCGCCAGCGAAGGACAATCCTTCGCTGGCGCTTCAGGCTTGTGTGGAAACGCCGACTTCCCTGGAGAGCGACCGATTGACGGCGCTCTTGAAGGTGCTGGCCGACCTGGAGCGCGAGCTGCAAAAGCTGGAGCGGCGCGGCCTGAACCTGTCGGCGTTCCTGGCGAAGATGGGCACCCAGGGCCTGCCGGCGTTCCGCGTGCTGATGGGCGGCACCGAGCACTGGTTCCGCAGCCAGGTTGAGGTGGACGAGTTCCGCCGGACCGAGGGGCAGCGCCTGGGCCGCGAATTGGTGGTGGCCGAGCCCGGGCAGGCGCCGGCGAACGGTAACGGCAACGGCCAGGCGATGACGTACTCCTTACAGGAGTTGCACGAGGTCAAGGCGATCAACCGCGGCCTGGAGCGGCTGCGCGAGTTCGGGTTGGGCGCCGCCGACCTGGTGGAGGCGCCGCGCCTGGCCGGTCGCGAGCCGCCGGTCCGCTTCGTCCTGGAAAGCGGCGACAGCCGGAAGGTACTGCCGCACCTGCGCGACCTGACGCACGAGGTGCGCCGCCTCGGCGAGAAGGGGCTGACGGTCACGCGCTTCAAGGGGCTCGGCGAGATGGACGCCGAGGAATTGTGGGACACGACGCTCGACCCGGCGCGGCGAACGCTGTTGCGGGTGCAGCTGGACGACGCGTCCAAGGCGGAGGAGATGTTCCGCGTGCTGATGGGCGACAAGGTGGAGCCGCGGCGCGAGTTCATTCAGAAGCACGCGCTGGAGGTCAAAGACATCGACTACCACGGGGCGTGACCGGCGCGGCCGCTTGCGGCTTCGCACCGGCCCTAGAAAGAGGCAGCCATGAGTGTGCAAGTGACGATCGATTTGCCCGACGCGCTGGCGCAGCGCGCCCGCGAGATGGCTGAGAAGACCGGCGTGCGTCTGGAAGACGTGGTCCTGGCGTGGATCGACCGCGGCCGGCCGGTCACGCCGCCGGAGATGGAGGCGACGCCGGCGGAGCACGGGGCATCCCTGCCGCGCGCGGGCCATCTTACGTACGACGCCTGGATAGCCAGCTTGAAGCAGTCCCTCAAGGACATGGGCGCCACCGGCGAGCCCATCGGGGCCGAGCGGCTTCAACAAATGATGATCGAGGAGGGACTGGACCCGAATAAGCCCTTCAGGCCGAGCATCTGCGATATGCGCGAGGAGTGACGCCCGTGCATTCGTTCTACCTGGACGCCAGCGGGCTCGCGAAGCGCTACGCGCCGGAACTGGGTACGCCCTTGATCAACCACCTGTTTGCCAACGCGGCCCCGTCTCGCTTCTGGGTCTTCAACGTCGGCATGGGGGAAGTCGCCTCGCTTTTGGTCCGCAAACGGAACGCGGGCACCATCTCGACGGCGATGCTAAATCAGGCCATCATCGACCTTGGCGCGGAAATCGTGAGGGCCCCGTCCGTGCAGAGGATCACTGCCAGTGACATCCTTGTGGAAGCGTCCCTCTCGCTGATCCAGGCTCACTCGATTAACGCCACTGACGCCATCATCCTTCGATCGGCGCTTGAAACCGTTGCCAACCTACGCCCCGCGGGAGATGACCTCGTACTCGTCGCCTCTGACCTGCGGCTGTTGCGCGCCGCCCAAGCCGAGGGGTTGAAGACGTTCAACCCCGAGACGCAAAGTCTGGCCGAGTTGAACGCCTTGATCTGACCGTGGGCCGCCTTTTTACGCCAGGATCTCTTTCACCACCTTGCCATGCACGTCGGTCAGGCGGAAGTCGCGGCCGGCGTGGCGGAACGTCAGCCGTTCGTGGTCGAAGCCGAGCAGGTACAGCAACGTCGCCTGCAGGTCGTAAACGTGGACCGGCCCCTCGACGACGTGGAAGCCGAGGTCGTCCGTCGCGCCGAGGGTCAGGCCCGCCTTGACGCCGCCGCCGGCCAGCCACATCGTGAACGCCTGCGGGTGGTGGTCGCGCCCCAGGCTGCGGCCCAGCGCCGGGTTCGACTCGACCATCGGCGTGCGGCCGAACTCGCCGCCCCAGATCACCAGCGTCTCGTCGAGCAGGCCGCGCCGCTTCAGGTCCTTCACCAGTGCCGCACATGCCTGGTCCGTCTTGCCGCAGTTGTCGCGAAGGTTGCCGGCCACGTCGGAATGTGCGTCCCAGCCTTCGTGATAGATGTTCACGAAGCGCACGCCGCGCTCGACCATCCGCCGGGCCAGCAGGCAGGCCCGCGCGAACGACGGCTTGACCGGGTCGCAGCCGTACAGGTCCAGGGTCTCCTTTGTCTCGGAGCGCAGATCGGTCAATTCCGGCGCCGACGTTTGCAGGCGGAAGGCCAGCTCGTAGGAGGCGATGCGCGTGGCGATCTCCGGGTCGCCGGTGTCGGCGAGGCGGCGGCGGTTGAGGTCGTCGATCAGGTCGAGCGAGTCGCGCTGCAGCTTCGCATCGACGCCGGCGGGACTGGTGACGTTCAGGATGGGATCGGCCCCGTTGCGGAAGCGGACGCCGGCGTAAACGGTCGGCAGGAAGCCGCTCGACCAGTTGGCGGCGCCGCCGCTGATGCCGCCCCCGGTGGACATGACCACGAAGGCCGGTAGGTCGCTCGTCTCGCAGCCGAGGCCGTAGGTCACCCACGACCCGAAGCTCGGCCGGCCCGGCTGTGCGAAGCCGGTGTTGAGGAAGATCTGCGCCGGGGCGTGGTTGAACTGGTCGGTGTGCATCGACTTGATGAGGCAGACGTCATCGACCACGCCGGCCAGGTGCGGCAGCATCTCCGACAACTCGGCGCCGCAGCGGCCGTGCTTCTTGAACTTGAAGCGCGGCCCCAGAACGGCAGCGTCGGAACGGATGAAGGCATATCGCTGGCCCATGATGACCGACGGCGGGATCGGCTTGCCTTCGAGGCGCGCCAGCTCCGGTTTGTAGTCGAACAGGTCGAGCTGACTGGGCGCGCCGGCCATGAAGAGGTGAATGACGCGCTTCGCCTTTGGGGCGAAGTGCGGCAGCCTGGGGGCCAGCGGGTTCGCTGCCGGCGCTGCGGAGGCGCGTCGGGGCACGGCGCCCGTGAGCAGGGAGGCGAGGGCGATCTTGCCGACGCCGACGCCGCACTCGCGGAAGAAGTGGCGTCGGGTTACGGCGAGGCCGGGATAGTCCGGGGGCATGATTGGTCCACCGCACGAGGTTAGTTCTGGGAAGAGGCAGATTGGTCGGGGCCGGACGGGGGTTTACTGTGCCGTTTGAGCCACTCCCGAATCTTCTCGTCGCCGTGCTCCTTGACATACTCGTTCAGCAGGGCCTCCAGGCCGAAGTGCCGCAGAACCTTCTCCGGCCCGAGAAGTTTTATGAGGGCGTCGTAGTTTATGCCCATCTGTTCGGGGGTCACGTTGCGCATGGACATCACCTCCAAGAGCGATTCGGTGTGCAGTCGTTGTAATAGCTCAAACTGCTTTGGATATTCCCGGTGGTGGTCGACCAGGAATTCCGTCAGCGCACGCTCCTGGCGCCCGCGGCTGACCATGTGCAGCGGGACCGTGTCGGGGCTGAATGGTACGCCCTGCAGATCCACGAGCACCGTCGGGAAGCCGTCGAGCGTTCCGCGCGAGACACCAGGCCCCACCTGCTCCACGCCCACCACCTCGGCCAGACCCGGCTGTGAGACATTGGCTGCGAACCGCGATGCCATCAGCCAAAGGGTCAAGTCACTCCGCTGCCGCAACCTCTCGCGCCGCACGTAGAGCATGCCGTAGATTTCCAGCTGCTCCAGGGCGGCCTGGTCAGCCGTATCATCCGGGCTCTTGAATTCTACCAGGGTGCGCTGGCCAAGGTGTTCCAAAGGGAACGGGAGCACTACCTTGGGGTCGCGTCGGAGCAAGAGCAAGTCGGCCTCCAGTGGCAAATCGCCGAGCGGGAGTTGCTCCTGGATGATAATGCGGTCGGCGTAGCTCAGCCGCAACATTTCGGCGAGGAACGGGTGCCAGTAGATCGTCATCGCGGCACCTCATGATAGTCCTTCGTGACGAACTCGTCCAGATTCAGCACGGCCCGCGCGGATCTGCTCGGGGAGCACCCTCATCACTCATCCTATCAGCCCGCCACCCGGAATCGAAGCCCCGCCGGCGCCGAAAGTGGGGTCGGGAGTCACATGGCAGTCTGTTCGCTCTTTTCACCCTTTTTCGCTGAGGGGTTGCGGCGGCATTCGCAGATGTCTCCTGTGGGGACCGCTCGTGGTACAATCGCCGGGCAGCCGACGGCTTGTCTCTCCCTACCGGGCAGTGCGCCATGGCCGACGCCGACGACCCCGTCACCCGACTGATCGACCGTCTCCGCGCCGGCGATCACGACGCCGCCGAGCGCCTATGGCAGCGGTACTTCCCGCGCCTGGTGCGGTTGGCCCGCGCTCACTTGCGGGGGTTGCCGTGCCGCGCCGCCGACGAGGAAGATGTCGCCCTCGGCGCCTTCGACAGCTTCTGCCGCGGAGTTGAAGAGGGCCGCTTCCCGCGCCTGACCGGCCGCGACGCCCTCTGGGACCTGCTCGTCACGATCGCCCTGCGGCACGCCGCCGAGTGGCGCCAGCACGAGACGCGGCAGAAGCGCGGCGGCGGCGCCGTCCGTGGCGACTCGGCGCTCGCTGGCGCGGCGTCGTCCGGCGGTACGGGCTTCGACGCCCTGGCCGGCGACGCGCCGGACCCCGGCTTCGAGGCAGCGATGGCCGAGCGGGTTCGCCAGCTGCTCGACAAGCTCGGCGACGACGAGCTGCGGCGCATCGCGGTCTGGAAGATGGAAGGCGGGACCAACGAGGAAATCGCGGATCGCCTGGGGTGTGTGACGGCGACGGTGGAGCGGCGCCTGCGGCTGATCCGGGCCATCTGGGAGCGCGAGGGGGGACCATGAGCACGCCGGTTGCCAACGAAAGGCTGGCACGGGATCGTCCGCGGCTGGCAGCGTCAGTTCTGCGAGGGGGCGGATTGGTCGGGGCCGGAAGGCTTGCTCCTCCCTTCGAGCCACTCCCGAACCTCTTGGTCGCCGTGCTCCTTGGCGGCCTCGTCCAGAAGAGCCTTCAGGCCGAAGTGTTCGGTCGCCTGCTTGGGGCCGATGAGGTCTAGTGCCCTGTCACGCCCGATGAGTCTGATCAGGGCGTCGTAGTCAAGCCCCATCTGTTCGGGGGTCACGTTGCGCATGGATAGCACCTCCAAGAGCGACCGGGCATGTAAGCGTTGTAATAGCTCAAACTGCTTCGGGTAGTCCTGCCGGTGATCGATCAGGTATTCCGTCAGCGCTCGTTCCTGCGCCCCGCGGCCGACCATGTGCAGCGGGACCGTGTCGGGGCTGAACGGCACGCCCTGCAGGTCCACGAGCATCGTCGGGAAGCCATCGAGCGTGCCACGCGAAACACCGGGGCCCACCTGCTGCAAACCCACCAACTCGGCCCGGCCGGGCTGCGAGACGTTGACCGCGAACCGGGACGCCATCAGCCAAAGGGTCAAGTCACCCCGGCGTCGCAACCCCTCGCGCCGGACGTAGAGCATCGCGTAGATTTCCAGCTGTTCCAGGGCGGCCTGGTCCGCCGTGTCCTCGGGGCTCTTGTATTCTACCAGGGTGCGCTGGCCGAGGAACTCCAAAGGGAACGGGAGCACCACCTTGGGGTCGCGACGGATCAAGAGCAAGTCCGCCTCCAAGGGCAAGTCGCCGAGCGGCAGCTGCTCCTGGATGAGGAGGTGATTGGCGTAGCTCAACCGCAACATGTCGGCGAGGAACGGGTGCCAGTAGATCGTCATGACGACACCTCCGGTGAGCCCTTCGCGAAAACTTGTCCCGGTTCGGGACAACTCGCGCCGGGGTCGCGGTACGCTCAGGTCGGGCGTGGCCGGACTGTTGTTATCGCGTCGGGCGAGTTGCTCCGCAAGCGGAATTTCGCTCGCGGCTCAAGTGGTCCCAGCTGAGGGGCTGCGGCGGCGTTTGCAGATGTCTCTGGTGGGGACCGATCGTGGTACAATCGCCGCTGATCGGGCCACCTGGCAGCATGAGGGACGATCATGAGCGAGCCGGTTGCGAACGAAAGCGCGTCGGCGCTGGGGCGGGTGGACGAGGTCTGCCGGCGCTTCGAGGCTGCTTGGAAAGCGCACCTCGTCGATCGGTCCGGCGCCCCCCGGCCGCGCGTGGAGGACTACGCCGAGGCCCTGGCGGAGGCCGACCGGCCGCTTCTGGAGCGCGAGCTGCGGGCCGTGGACGCGGCTTACGCGCGCCGGCTCGAAGGCGAGACGCTGGCCCCCGATTCCCCGCCCGCAGAAGGGGGCGGTGGACTCGGCCGCGTGCGCTACTTCGGCGACTACGAGCTGCTGGAGAAGATCGCCAGCGGCGGCTTCGGCGTCGTCTACAAGGCGCGACAGGTGAGCCTCAATCGGATCGTGGCGCTGAAGATGATCAGTGACGGCCGATTGGCGACGCCGGAACTGGTGCAGCGCTTCCGCCTGGAGGCAGAGGCCGCGGCGAGCCTGGAGCACGAGGGCATCGTGCCGGTCTACGAGGTCGGCGCGCACGACGGCCAGCACTACTTCAGCATGAAGCTGATCGAGGGTGGCAGCCTGACCGCCCAGGTCGAGCGCTACGTGAAAGACCCCCGAGCGGCGGCGGGGCTGATGGCGCTGGTGTCGCGGGCGGTGCATCACGCCCACCAACGCGGAGTGCTGCACCGCGACCTGAAGCCGGGGAACATCCTGCTGGACGCGAAGGGCCAGCCGCATGTGACCGATTTCGGCCTGGCCAAGTTGCTGGAGGCCGGACGACGGACGGCGGCCGAGGGGAGGCCGGAGACGCTGTCGGGGGCCATCCTGGGGACGCCGGGTTACATGGCGCCGGAGCAGGCGCGCGGACTGAAGGGAGTGACGACGGCGGCGGACGTCTACGGGCTGGGCGCGGTGCTGTACGAGTTGCTGACGGGCCGCCCGCCGTTCCGGGCCGACACGCCGCTGGACGCCCTGCTCCAGGTGTTGGAGCGCGAGCCGGTCCGGCCGCGGTCGCTGGACCCGCGCGTGGACCGGGATCTGGAGACGGTGTGCCTGAAATGTCTGGAGAAGGAGCCGGGCCGGCGCTACGGCACGGCAGAGGCGTTGGCGGAGGAGTTGGAGCGCTGGCTGGACGGCCGGCCGATCCTGGCGCGGCCGGCGGGTCAGGCGGAGCGGCTGTGGCGCTGGTGCCGGCGGAATCCCGCGGTGGCGGGGCTGTCGGCCGGCGTGGCGCTGTCGCTGGCGGGGGGGATGGTGATTTCGACCGTGTTTGCCGTGGAGGCGGGAAAGCAGGCGGAACTGGCGCGGAAGCGCGAGTCCGAAACCGCCGTCGCGCTGGCCCACACGGAGGAAGCGCTGGCGGATGGGTTGCTGCGGCCGCAGGGAACTTTTGAAAATCCATTTCAAATGCACGGAGCCATGAAGACCCTCAGCGTCTTCGAGTGGCAGGCGCTGGTAGACCTCGCCTCGTTGCCCCCTGCGCAGGCTCGAGTGCGCCTGCTATTCGTCGAGCAGACACTGAGGAACGAGAGCAAGGCCGGTCAACTAGGCCGGCGTCTCGAAGTGGCCCTGCAAGCCGCCGTGGGGACAAATCCCGACATTCGTCGGCGCGTTATCGCCTTCGCAGAGGAGCCAGTGCGGGATAAGGGCCGGCCGCTGAGCGTGCGACTGGTTGCAGCGCGCGTCCTCGTTGAACTTGAAGGTGAGCAAGACGAACTGATACAGCAGGTGGTGAGCATTCTGTTGCAAGGATCATTTACGTTTTTCGAGGGCACTGAGGAAGATGAGGCGCTTGGAGCGGTTCGACAGCTTGGAATGCGCGCCACTCCCGAGGGCGCTGCGGCGTTCGCCCGCCAGGCCCTCGAACTCCTGCCCAAGGCCGACTGGGACCAGCTGGGGGCGCTGTCGGGGGTGGTGGCGGCGGTGGCCGAGAAGGCGGACGCAGGGGCTGCCCGCACGGCCGCTACGGCCGTCGTCCGCCGGGCCCTCGAACTCCTGCCCAAGGCCAATGAATACCAACTCGAAGCGCTGTGGAAGGTGGTGTCGGCGGTGGCCGAGAAGGCGGACCCCGAAGCCGTCCGTGCGGCCGCCGTGGCCGTCGCCCGCCGGGCCCTCGAACTCCTGCCCAAGGCCAACTGGGACGACCTGCGTGCGCTGTGGAAAGTGGTGGCGGCGGTGGCCGAGAAGGGGGACCCCGAGGCTACGCGCGCCGCCGCCGCGGCCTTCGCTCGTCGGACCCTCGAACTCGTGCGCCAGGGTTTCGTGCCCTCGACTCACGTCCACGAGTTGATAGCGCTTTCGTCGGCGGTGGCAGGGCGCCTTGACGGGGAGGCCAGAACGGCCGTCACCCGCCAGGCGCTCGAATTCCTACCCGGGGCCAATGTGAATCAGCTGGAGGCGCTATCGGTAGTAGTGGCGGGGGTGGCAGGGCGCCTCGACCGGGAGGCTAGCGCGGCCGTCACCCGCCAGGCGCTCGCACTCCTGCCCAAGGCCAACGAACACCAACTCGAAGCTCTATGGAAAGTGGTGGCGGCGGTGGCCGAGAAAGGGGACACCGAGTCCCCCCGCGCCGCCGCCGCGGCTGTCGCCCGCCGGGCCCTCGAACTCCTGCCCAAGGCCAACGCGATCCAGCTGGAGGCGCTATCGAAGGGGGTGGCGGGGCGCTTGGATCGGGAGGGCGCCGCAGCCGTCACCCGCCAGGCCCTCGAACTCCTTCCCAAGGCCGACGCAAACCAGCTGGAGGCGCTGTGGAAGGTGGTAGCAGCGGTAGCCGAGAAGGGGAACGCCGAGGCCTCTCGCACAGCCGCCGCCGCCATCGTCAGCCGGGCCCTCGAACTTGCCATGGCCGACCCGCCCCTGCCGCCGTGGGGGCCGCCGGGGGTGCCGCCGGGGGTGGGGGGGCCGCCGTCGGTGGCGTCGCCGGTGGCGGCGGTGGCGGGGCGTCTGGACCGGGAGACCGCCACGGCCGTCGCCCGCCGTGTCATCGACTTCCTGCCCAAGGCCGACCCGAATCAGATAAGGGCGCTGGTCTTCATCTTACGTGCAATGCAAGATCGCGCCGAATTGCCTCCCCAATCGGAAGCCGTCGCCGAACTCGGCCGCCAGCTTCTCCTTCTCGGCTCGCCCAACGATGACGATGGGAAAAAGGTGTTCACAGCCGTCTTCGACTCGCTGCTTCGCGGCGCCTCGGTCGAAGCGCTGGTGGGCCTGCTCAAGCATCCCGCTTGTGTCGGCATGACTCGGGAGGCCGTGCTGCGCGAGCTGGGTCGGCAGCACGAGCGTTCCTTCCGCTCCGTCTGGGACGCGGTCGCCTGGCTCCAGCAGCACCGTCCCGACATCGACCTGAACAGCCCGCCTCGCCTCGACCGCGAACCGTTGCCGGGCCGGTGACAAATAATAAGGGATAACATGCACGCTGACGCCGCCGCCGGGACCGACGAAGTGGTGACGACGCAGACCCGCTCACGGCAGCGATGACAGCGGCACGATGAAAGGGAGCTGCGGCGCGAGGGTGTTGATCAGCCGGGCGTCTGTCGTTACGAGTTCGCACCCTTCCCGCTCGGCCAGGGCGACGTAGAGGCAGTCGTAGACGCCGATGCGGGCAGCCGACGAGATCGCGTAGGCACGTGGGAGGAACGGGAGCGCGGGGAAGAGTCGAGGGAGCGTGTTCAGCATGTCAGCCATGAGCTGTGCCCCCTCCGTCGGGGTGATCCCCGCCCCTGCCGCTCAGCCCGGGTGAGGGCGTGGGCGACCTCCACGGGGAAGACGTCCGGGGCGATCAGGTCGTGAACGGCCTGGCAGTATTCGTCGCGGAGCTTGCGGGCCTTATCGGTGTCGTGCTCGACGACCAGCCACTTGAATCCGACGCACGAATCCAGAACGTACTTCATTCCGCCTCGCGCAATTCTCGGATGGCGGTAGTGCCAATGTCCAGGACGCCGTGCCTCTTGCGGATTTGCTCACCGATCCGGTCCATACGCTCACAGGCTTGCCGCATGGCCTCGGGGTCGCGGATCCCTTTGGCGGCGCGTTCAGCAGCCTGTTGCAACTCGGCCATGAGGCCGGGGAGAATGCCAGCGCGTGTCGTTTCCGCAGTGTCCATAACGCCATTGTCCCGGATCCGGCGCGCCTGTCAACGCCTTCCCGTGACGGCGCCTGGTCTCCCCGGCGCTCGTCACGCCCCTACAATTGCTGGAGATGGAACCATGAAAGACGTACCCCTTCTCGACGAGCTGCGCGCCACCCGGAGACGTCTCGCCGAAGAGCTGGAACTGGACGCGGAACGCTATGCGGCGATGCTGTGCGGCGTCGCGCAGACTTCAGCCGGCAAGTATGTTACCGAGCCGTTTCTGCCGCCCGCTACTCCCCCAGAAGATGCCGCGTTTAAAGAGGCCGGTTGATCAATAGCGCCGACCCGCGCCCGGCGTTGCGGGATACGCCCGGATCGACCCGACATCGATCTGAACAGCCCGCCTCGCCTCGACCGCGAACCGTTGCCGGGCCGATGACAAGGTCGGGCGGTTCCGGCGTTCCGGCCCGTCGCGGAATGCGCCGAACCCCGTGGACCCGGTCGCCGTCCGCGGTTATCATGACTCTGCGATCGTTTGAACACTCGGGCAAAGGGAGTCTTGCCGTGTCGCAGGCCCTGTCCGTGGCCAAGGAGCTTGTCAGACTCTCGCTGTCGGGCGACGAGAAAGACCCCTTGACGAACCTTCGGCTGCAAAAACTGCTTTACTATTCCCAGGCGTGGTCCCTCGTCCTTCGCGAGAGCGAACTGTTTTCGGACGATCTGGAGGCGTCGCGTTACGGCCCGGTCGTCCCGACGGTCTATCACCATCTGCCCGACGGCCCGGCCGCCGACCCGGTCCCTCTCGAGACGTTCGCAGTCGCCCCGGACCTTGAGGGAGTGGAGGCCGACTTCGTGAGGAGCGTCTGGGAAGCCTACAACCAGTACTCCGCGCTTCAGCTCTCACGAATGACCCATGAGGAAATGCCCTGGCGGAAGGCATGGGGGGGCCGCCCGCCGGACGAGACCGGGAGCGCCCCCATCTCGGTCATTGACCTCGAAGACTTCTTCGCCCGGCAGGCGGTGCCGGCCCCGCTCGCGGCCTACGGCCATGAACTCCGCAAGCGGGAAGAAGAGGCCGAGAGGAAACTGGCGGAACTCCCGCCCCTGGATGCCGACCGCCTGACGGCTGCGGCGAAGAGCGTCACCCGGTCCGCCAGCCTCCGGCTTCGCGGGGGTTGATGTCGTGGCGCTCAAGTACCCGCGCGGGACGGTCCTTCTGGCTTCGCAAGTTCCCGACCAGAACGGCGTGAACCCGAAGGACTGCTTCGTGGTCCTCGTGCGGGATTTCGACGATACCGACGCGCTGGCTTACGGTGTGGCCGTGACCGGGACGTTTACGCTCCCCCTCCGGCCACGTCCGTCCGCCTGCCCTTCCACCGACAAGGCCGCTGCAAGACGGGGCTTACCACGGACCGCGTTGCCGATTGCACGTGGGTGGTTGTGGCCGCCCCGCAAGACTTCCTGAAGCGAAGTGGCGTCACCCCGCCGATTCCGTTGGCGACCATTCTCCAGCAAGTTCAGCAGTACCTGCCTCCGCCGCCACCCGCGGCGGCAGCCGGGAGCTGACTTCATGGCGAAAGCCGGAAAAGGGTTCGGCCCTTTTCTTGACGCTGGGACGCGGTCGCCGGGCTCCAGCAGCACCGTCCCGACCTCGACCTGAACAGCCCGCCTCGCCTCACCCGCGAACCGTTACCAGGCCGATGACGGGAGAATTCGATTGGATAAGGTGTTGCACGGTATATCGCAAAGATGGCTTGACAACCGATCTGCGCAAAATAGAATGCACTCATGAAGACGCGCCTCGGCCGCCAGGAAACCCAATTTCTGGCCTACGTGCAGTTGCGCAAGCTCCGAACGGTTCGCACCGGCGAGCTGACCAGGCCGTTGCACTTGACGCGCGATCAGGAACGGGAACTCTTTCGGCGGCTGAGCCGGGGACGGCTGATTGCGCGTGTGCGGCCGGGGTTATACCTCGTACCGCCGCAGTTGCCGCTGGGCGGAGTCTGGGGACCGAGCGAAGCGGAGGCGCTCAACGCCTTGATGGACGACCGGCAGGGTACTTACCAGTTGTGCGGGCCGAATGCGTTCAACCGTTATGGATTCAGCGGGCAAATCCCGAACCGACTCTATGCTTACAACAACCGCATTTCCGGCGAACGGACGATCGGTTCGATTGCGCTGATGCTCATCAAGGTCGCAGACCAGCGGTTGGGAAGCACCGAGTCGGTCCGCCTGCCGGACGGCCAGACGCTGGTTTATGCGTCGCGTGTCCGCACACTGGTCGATGCGGTTTACGACTGGTCGCGTTTCAACAGTCTGCCCCGCGGCTACGACTGGATTCGTCGCGAGTTGGCCGCCGGGCGCGTGAGCGCCGCCGAGTTGGTGCGCGACACGATTCGCTACGGCGACGTGGGCACCGTGCGGCGCATGGGGGCGCTGCTGGAACGGGAAGGAGTCGCCGCGCCGCTGCTGCGGCGGCTCGAGCGCGAATTAGCGCCTTCTTCGGGGTGGATTCCCTGGATTCCCGGTCAGCCTAAACGCGGCGTCCTCGACCGTCGCTGGGGGGTCGTGTTCAATGAGCGGGAGTGACTCGAACAGTCCCTGGTTATCAAGCTCCGCCAGAAGAGCGTTGACAAACACACCCGACTCGGGACAATAACCTTATGAACAGTGCAGAAACCACCACCGCCCCTCCCTCGAGTATTGAAGCCGACGCCCAGGCGGTCATTGAGCAGGTCATGTCGGGCAAGCCCGTCGATCCCGAGGCCGCCCGCAGGGTTCACGAGCGCGCCCAGCAGATCCGCCGGGAGATCCTCGAAAAGCACGGCGTCCTCAACGTCGCCGTCGGTCTGATCCGCGAAACCCGCGACGAAGCATGAGGATGGTCTTGGATTCAGCCGCCCCGCTGAAGTGGTTCTTGCCTGAGATTGACTGGAAAGCGTACCGGCGAGGCTGGCGTCGTCCTGTTGCCGCTGCTAGCCTGGATTCCCACAGGGGGGTAATGGACCTACCATAACCGAGCGCTGCTCTCTCCATGAGCCAGCGATTCCTGGGCTGAGTTAGCCCTTGGTGATAGTTTATGGCCTGGACACCACGC
>Ga0116219_10001586_pt1 | contig 20765 bp, 24 predicted proteins | sample Sb_taG_4_FD_91019 | JGI IMG/M metagenome (GOLD analysis project Ga0116219, IMG submission 91019) | Peat soil microbial communities from Weissenstadt, Germany - Sb_50d_6_BS metaG | ecosystem: Environmental > Terrestrial > Soil > Wetlands > Peat | place: Germany: Weissenstadt | collected 2010-09-21
CGAGCGGCGCTCGCGCGCAGTACTACGTGGACGCCAAGCGCGCGATTCTGCGGCCGGACGGTTTCACGGCGCTCGCCGTGCTGCTCGCCGCACAGCTGGCGGAGTGGGGTGCCACGGCGGTCGGTGGTTTGACCATGGGCGCCGACGCGCCCGCGTGCGCGGCGCTCGCCGGCGGTGCCCGCGTGAAGGCGTTCTTCGTGCGCAAGGAGACCAAGGCGCACGGGCTGCAGCGACGCATCGAGGGCCCTCCGCTGCAGCCGAGCGACCGTTGCGCGGTCGTCGAGGACGTGGTCACGACCGGCAGCTCCACACTCGCGGCGATCGCCGCGTTGAAGGAAGCCGGGCACGAGATCTGCGGCGTGGTGAGCGTGCTCGACCGCTTGGCCGGCGCCGCCGCGGCGATCGAGCGTGCCGCCGGCGCGCCGTATGTCGCGCTGAGCACGATCGACGAGATCTACCCCGAGCGCCCCGACCGGGACGCAGGCTGACGGGTATGGCAGGTGCCGACCAGCACGGATCGCCGATCGTGCGGGCGGCCGTCCCCGAGGACGTGCCGCTGCTGCTCGCGCTGTTCAGGGAGCTGGCTGAGTACGAGCGGCTCGAGCACGAGCTGCGCGGCACCGAGGAGTTGCTGAGCGAGGCTCTCTTCGGCGAGCGTCCCGCGGCGGAGGCGCTGATCGCCGAGCACGCGGGGAACGTAGCCGGCTATGCGCTCTTCTATCCCACCTTCTCCAGCTTCCTTGCGATCCAGGGCGTGTGGTTGGAGGACCTGTTCGTGCGCCCGGCCCATCGCCGCGCGGGTGTCGGCAGGACGCTGCTTGCCGCCGTCGCCGCACGAGTGCGCGAGCGCGGCGGCGAGCGCCTGGAATGGGCCGCGCTCGACTGGAACGAGCTCGCGCTCGGCTTCTACCGCGGCATCGGCGCGCAGAGGATGGATGAATGGATCACTCACCGGCTCGTCGGTGAGCCCCTGCAGCGCCTAGCGGACGAGGTCGGCGCCAGTTCGAGCCCCGAGCGCCGGTAGCCTTTCTCACGCAGCCATCGCCACCGCGACGGCCACGCCCTCGTAGTCCAATGGATAAGACGACCGCCTCCTAAGCGGTAGATCCAGGTTCGACTCCCGGCGGGGGCACTTCGCTGATAGCCCTGTGTTCAAGCCGTGTTTGTCGCCGGCCGTCGATGGCGCCGCACTCTGTGAAGGTTCCGCTTTGGGCTCCAGTGCCCAATGGTGCCCAATCAACGGCGTCGCGGCTCGCGCCTACGCCGCAAGTCTCCACGTCGGAGGCACGATACAGAGGTGCATCCGATCACTTGACCGTGGGGGCAGGCTTTCTGGCTATCCGCCATTGGTTGCCAATCGGGCGAACGCCGGGAGTAATCTCCGCGTCAGCATCTGGCGACCGAAAACCTGGGCCGAGGTCGAAGCGCTCAAGGGCCAGGCCGAAGAGACCTCGCAGCTGGACTTTAAGCGGGATGTCACGAGGAACCCTGAGACCGCGAAGGACATCGCCGCGATGACGGTCGATGGCGGCGTTCTCGTGTACGGCGTAGCCGAGGACGAGGCATCGCTAGTGGTTTCCGAGATCACCCCTGTGCCGTTCGCCGGTCTTGAGGAGAAGCTACGCCAGGTCTCGGGCTCCTTGACCGCGCCCACGCCGGATTTCGACGTAGAACTCATCCCGAGCCCAGAGGACGAAAGCCTGGGGGTTGCGGTCGTAGTTGTTAGAGCGTCCCCGATGGCGCCGCACCAAGTCGGAGGGCGCTATCCGTGCCGCCGAGGCACGACTACTGATTCGCTGAGCGAGGCAGAGGTACAGCGACTGTATCGCCAGCGGCAGATCCTCTCAGGTCCCGCCCCGACCGTCGAGGATCTTCTTAACGAGTTTCGGCAGGCGCCGGGTACGCCGCTCCCGGTCGATGGCGTTGAAGTTGGCGCGGTCTCTCTCGTGCTGCGGCCCGCTAGCTCCGAGGTCACGCATCCTGCTGGCGCGTGGCAGGAGGGCTACCTGAGTGCCGCGGTGGCGGCGGCCGCCAGACGCCAAGCAACGCGTCTCGCAAACGCCTCTCTCGTTCGGACCTGGAGTGCCCTCGCCAAGTGGGAGCCACTTGAAGCCGACGGGTGTTCGCGAATGCGCGGTCAGATGGCCCACTTCGCGGTGTTCGGGAACGGCACCTGTCGGCGACTTTGACCTACCCAGCGCGCCTGTCGTTCTTGGCCCAGTACCCGCTGACCGTTGCAGCCGGAGGAGGGAGGGTTCCCTTCAAGACCGCCAGGGAGACCGACGTGGCATACGAGCTGGTCTCGATGCTTGCCGTGGCCGGCGAATACTTCAGCGAAGTAGACGGCGGAGGGCACCTCCTAGCGGCGATCAGGCTTTCGGGGTTCGGAGGCGCTGAGTCTGAAGTGGGCAGAGACAGTGGATGGATGGACGCGCTGCCAGGGGCACCGGCCGGTATCGATGCAGACGCTCGCACGGACGCTGTCGATCTGAGGGACGAACCTGAGCAGCTCGCACGGCGCCTCGTTGAAAGGTGGTTGCCACCGTTTTATCGGGACGCCCTGAGCGATCCGGCGAGAGACCTGTTTAAGCTCGTCGTTCCTGGCTGATATCGGCGGGTTTCTCGATGTCAGCTGCGCATGCAGCAGATCGCGGTCGAGAGGCATTAGGACATCAGCGTCCGCATAGGGCGCGCCAACTCCTCCCCGATGATGCCTAATCGGTGCCGCCGACGAGCGCTCGCAGACAGCCCTCCCGCGACACACCCGACCACAGCGCCGGACGCGGACGCTGACCAGAACTACTCATGCTCACCTCAGACTCGAATCAGCTCGACGTGTCCTTGCCGTGGTGCGCTTTAAGTTCCGGCGAAGCATGGGTACGCCTGCAAATCACCGTGGCTCGTGTTGCGCCGGGTAAGGCGGATCAACGATGTCAACCACGTGCTCGGGCTTAAACCGAATCAGGTCCCCTGAGCAGAGTCTTGGGATGCCAGCAGGCTGACTAAAGAGCGTCCCAACCAGATGTCCACGCCGAACGGCGATGACATCGACCCACATACGCTCGCCCCAGCCATCCCGCAGCTCGAACAGCAGCTTCACTCTGTCCCCAGGCCGTATGGCTTCCCTTTCCTCGTCGCTCGGAATCCAAAAAGAGTCGGGAAAGTCCTGGTGGCGCTTGACACCCGAGTCGAGATGCCAGCGTTCGATGATCCGACCAGTCGCGGCCCAAACTACGCGCTCCCACGCACCCTCGAACAGTGCAACCTCAAGTTGCTCCAACACCCAAAAGGGTCGTTCTATACGCGGCACTGCATGAAGCTCGGCTAGCAGCTCTGCCCTGCGTGGATCGTCCCGTGGAAACGCTAGAACGATGATCCGAAGCAGTGCGCCCGGAGCAAATCCAAACACGAGCAGTGCGACAAGAAAAGTGGGCCATGAGACAATGGCGTTCAGCATCTAGGCGAACTCTCCAGCCAGAACGCCGAAGCGCTTTTCAGCACGGATCTCGCCTAGCAGCCCGCCCAGCTCTCGCTTGCCGGCGTCGGTCAGTTCGTAGTAGCGCCTCGGGGGTCGGCGGCGCGTTGGTGCCTCAAGGGACTCCCATCCATCGCTAAGCCAACCCTCGTTGAGCATTCGATGAAGGATCGGATACAGCACGCCAGACCGGAGGCCCGACCGCTTGGAGAGGTCATAACCCCAGTAGCGGCCTTCCGGCTGCTCCATGAGCGCCACGGCCACCTGGATCGTTGAGCGAGTCCGCCTCATGCGCCTAGTCTACATAGGTAGAGGACGAACGCAGTTCCTCACGGGTTCTCTTCCACTGCTCGACTGGACGTCCAGTCGAGCGTGATGGGCGACGGTCGGCGACGACCGGTGCAGGAACAAAGCCTTGCGCTGCGCGCTTCTTGTGCACCCAAACGCCGACATCCCTCGTAGTAGCCTCTCTGGCGTGGGCACGATTCAAGAGCTTGCGGCCGATCTTGCGGTCGAGGAGCGCACGCTGCGCCGCGCCGCTTCTCAGGGCGCTTTCCGTACCGGCCGAAGTGGATCGCGCCGCCTCCAGTTGGCGCCCGGCGAGCCCGAGTACCTCCGTGCACATTGGCCGCTTCTGTCTGAGCTTCGTGGGACGCTGCGGACAGAGTATGGCGTTCGCCTGGCCGTCCTCTACGGCTCGCTGGCACGAGGCGATGAGGACGAGGGCTCGGATCTCGACCTGTTGGTCGCGCTCGCCGACGATCACGTCTCGGCGGGGTTCGAGCTGGCCGCTCGCCTGCAACGCGTGAGCGGTCGCCGCATCGACATTGCCCACTTGGTGCGCGTAGAGGCCCAGGCGCCGCTCCTGCTGGACCGAGTGCTCGATGAGGGACGTGTCGTGATCGACCGTGACGGGCAGTGGGACGATCTATGCGGGCGCCGCCCCGCGATCCGTGCTCGTGCCCGCCGTGCCCACCGTCGCCAGATGGCCGGTGCGGCTCACGCAATCAAGGAACTCACTGCGTGAGCGACCCTCTGCCCGCGAGGATCAGCCGCAAGGCTCTTGCGGCAGAGCAGGCGCGGCTGGCTCGCTTCTTTCAGGCCATCAACAAGCATCGCAAGGCACTCGACCTGGCAATCGAGGAGAACTTCGGCGGCCGGCTTGACCCGGCCGAATGGAGGATCGCCTTCGAGTCTGTCGAGCCGCACGACGCCAACCGCACGATGGTCGTCACCGGCGATCACTCTGCTGTGCTCAACGCCTATGTCGAGATCCTCAAGGCGAGCACCGGATCACGTTTGGTCGGCCTGCTCCCGCACCGCCGCCCGCACGCCGAGCAGGTCTTCGAGGCGCTCCTAGCCGACGACGGACTGACCAAAGATCAAGTAGCCTTGCTGAACGAACTCTACGTTCTTGAGGGGCGACTTGAGCACGCCTCGCCGGATGTCGATGCGGGAGAGGTCCGCGATGGTGTCGAACGGCTACGCGAGGCGCTCCCCGGGTTGATCGAGGCTGCGCGTGTCTGGCTGGGTCGCCACGGCGTCGAGCTTGGGTGAGTTTCGTTTGGGCACCGACCCATTCCGCTGCCCAAACCCCACCGGATCGTGCCCGATCCCGCCTGATCCAAGATCGGGCCAGACGCGCCGACTCGCCTGTAGCCGCCCGTAGATCGCGCCTTTCCGGCCGCCACGCGCACCAGCCTCCTAAGCGGTAGATCCAGGTTCGACTCCCGGCGGGGGCATTTTTTGGGGGGCTGAATGTCTCGCTAACCGTCTTTCACCTGCAAGCAAGTATTCTCCGTGAGGCGCAGGAGCTGCGCCAGGGTGCGACCACCTCCGTACGTCCGATGACGTACAATGCGGCCATGGCGTTCAAGACCGAGCGACTGAGCCTCCGCCTGACCCCCACGCAGGACATGGTGCTGCGCCGCGCCGCAGAGGCTCGCGGCGAGTCTACGAGCGACTACGTCTTGCGCCACGCCGTGGAGGCCGCCGAGACCGACCTCGCCGATCGCCGCGTGTTCGCCCTTGACGACACGGCCTGGAACAGGCTGCAGGATCTGCTCTCCGCGACGCCATCGCGGCTTCCGCCGGCGATGACCCGGCTGCTCTCTGAGCCGTCGGTGCTCGAGCGACCCGCAGGTTGACCTACGCCGGCCCAACCCTGCTGACCAGCGAGCACAGCCTGGAGGGGTTCGACTGCGGCGAGCCTGCGCTCAACGACTGGTTCACGCGCCGGGCGCTCGGCAACCAGGCGTCGGGCACCAGTCGCACCTGGGTCGTGACCGACGAGCCGGCCGGGATGGTCGTGGCGTACTACGCATCCTCCACCGCCTCGGTGATGCGCGCCGCAGCGCCCCGACGCATAGCGCGCGACCAGCCCACGGAGCTACCTGCGATCTTGCTGGGACGACTGGCCGTCGACAGCCGCCACCAGGGCAAGGGTTTCGCTGGCGCCATGCTCAAGCACTTCACGACGAAGGCGATCGAGGTTTCGGAGAACGTTGGGGTGAGGCTCCTCCTCGTCCACGCCAAGAACGATCACGCAAAGGCTTTCTACCAGCATTTCGGCTTCATCGAGTCTCCGGTCGACGCGCTCACCCTGATGATGCTTCTGCCTGCCAACCGCCCATAGGGCGCCCGTCGCCAGCCAGCGCATGCCGTATCGCTGCCAAGCGCGTCCGCACGCCCGGATAGCCTCAACCTTTCTCCAAGCCTCGCCGCGCGGCCACGTCTGCCGGCGGGGTGCTCTCAGTTTAAGGAGGACTCGATGATCGGAACGCGACCACGACTGCTCGCCGCCACGCTGCTCTGCGCGGGGCTCCTCGCCGGGTGCGGGAGCAGCTCGACCACGAGCAACTCGACGACCACCGCCACAACGACCACGAGCACCTCGACCGCTGCCACCACCCCGACGAGCAGCGCCACGACCTCGACGAGCGCCACAGCCAGCACACCGACGACCTCGACCTCCTCGGGCTCGAGCACCGCCGCCAGCGCCGCGGTGGTCGCGCAGTACGTGGCACTGTGCAAGTCGATCGTCGCGAGGGCGCCCACGCTCAGCGCGAGCGTGAAGACCAAGGTCGAAGGGATCTGCGCCAAAGCCGCCAGCGGGGACACCGAAGGCGCCCGCAAGGCCGCCAAGGAAGTGTGCGTTGAAGTGGTCAACGCCTCACCCGTCACCGGCTCGACCAAGGAAAAAGCGCTCGCTGCCTGCAAGGCCGCGTAGGCGAGCCGCGAGCCGGATAGGACACGTCGAGGGTGGAGCCGAGGGCTCCGGGGCTACTGGGCCTCCTCCTCGGCGTCCCCGTCCTCGTCCTCATCTCCATACAGCGACTCGCACGCGAGCTCGCGGCCCTTGGCATCGAACAGCCTGATCTCCAACAGGTCCTGGCGGTAGTCGTCGGGCGCGATCAGCGTGAAACGCTCCTCGATCAGCTCGCACTGGTCGACCGCCAGACCTGCCAGCTCGGCGGTGACGACCTGCCCCGCGGAGATCAGCGGGCGCCCCCACACGAGTGTCATCGCCGCGACCGTACCGGGCGCTCCGCGCCACGCGCCGATGACCTCGTCGCACAGGTCGAGCTTCCAATCGGGGTTGCGCTCGGCGGTCTCGTCGGTGAAGTCGGCGTGTGCGAAGAACTCGCTCGGCTCGCTGTCGCCGCCGGATAGGAAGCGCACGTAACCGAACAGCTCGTGTCCGCTGGAGGTCCGGGTAGTGCCCGGGACATAGGTATGTCCGTGCCACGTGCGATCCGGGTACCACACGATCTCGCCCGGCTCCCCGAGGTCCGGCTCCTCGACGTCGAGCCTCAATGCCGCGGCAAGAAACTCCTGGGCTAGGCGTTCCGCCCAGCGACCATACGGCAGCTCCTCCTGTGGGGGCTCGGCGGCGAAGCGGGGTACGAAGCGTTCCTCGGGAGGCATCGCTGTCGCGCAGCCTAGCTTGACGCTGCGCTGCGCGCCCGGGCTGGCGCTCCTCGTGCGGGGCCGCGCTCGCGCTCACGCATCGCGCAGCGCGGCGGCGGCATCCTCGGGCGCGACGATGTTGAGGTTCAGGTCCGTTGACAGCTCCAGACCAGCGAGGTGAGTCAGGCGCGGCAGCACGTCGATCCGCCAGCAGAAGTCCTCCGCTCCACGGGGCGCGGTACGCACCCACAGGTTCAACGGGGGGCTCGAGCCGAGATGGCGCGCCAGCCGGCAGAGGCCGTCATGCAGCAGTGCCGCCCCCGTCGGCCCGTCGTCCTCGAAGCGCGCGCGCGGTGCCCGCGGCGCGAGCATCAGCTGGAACGGCAGGCGCGAGGCATAAGGCGCGATCAGCACGGCCTCGTCGTCGATCGCCACGATCCGCTCGCGCCGGCGCACCTCCTCGGCGACCAGATCGCCGAGCAGGCTCTGTCCCATTGTGCGCGTCGTGTGAGCGCTGGCGCGCTCGCGCTCGCGGGCGACCGCCGCGGGCACGAAGTCGAGCGCGTACAGCTGCGCGTGGGTGTGCGGCAGCGAGGCACCAGCCTCGCGGCGCTCGTTGACGATCAGCTGCACGTACGCGCTATGTGAGTGCGCGCGCATCCGCTCGCGCCACACGTCCACCGCACAGCACACCTGCTCGCGCGGCAGCTCAGCTAACGAGAGCACCGACTGGGGCCCGTTGACGATCACCTCATGCGCCCCGGTCGCCGGCAGCGACGCGAACAGCTCCGGCGCTCCGCGCTGTTCGAGCTGCGGGCCGTTCGCGGTGGCGCCCTCCTCGGCAGGCGTCAACGCCGGGTACAGGTTGGTCACGACGCGCACCGTCCAGCCAGGCGAGTTCGCCGGCCCGCCTCCGGGGCGCACCGCGTACAGCTCCGGCGGCGTGCGGTCCTCGTGGCCCTCGGCGAACGGATCCTGCTCGGGATCGATTGGCTGGGGCGGCTCACAGCGCGGCTCGCCTCCCGGACGGCGCGAGCGCTCGCCCGCGATGATCGTCCTGTGCCCGCTCAGCGGGTCGATCCGCAGCTCCTGCAAGATCAGTGTCCCGACACTAGGCGTCCAGCGCGTAGCGTCTGATTGCCGCTTCGAGCTTGGCGACGCTCGGATAGGGTCCCTGGTGGATGAACTCGCCGCCGCTGCGGTTGAAGAACACGGTCACGGGCGTGAACGTGGAGTCGGTGATCGCGAGCCCTGCCTGGCCGCTGTGGTCGTAGTAGCTCGGGTAGCCGACGGGGAAGGAGCGCAGGAACGAGAGCGCTTCGCCGCGGCTGTTCTCGTTGGAGTCGATGCCGACGAACGCCACTTCACGACCGCGGGAGACAGAGACGCGCTGGAAGATCGGCGCCTCGGCGCGGCAGGGTTCGCAGTCCGACGCCCACTTGTTTATGACGACCGGCGTGCCGCGCAGCACTGCCAGGCGCGCGCGCAACGCTGACAGCCCGCCGGAGAGGTCCTGATCGGCCTGCGCATGCAGCGCAGCCAGCGGTTCTGGCGCTCCGGCCAGGCGCTCGCGTATCTGTGCGGGCGTCAACGTCGACGGCGCGACCGACGAGGATGAGGTGCCGAGTTGCACCAGACCGACCACCAGCAGCAACAGCACGACGCCCGCGGCGACCGCGATCGAGAGGCGCTTGGGCGTCATCGCCGTAAGGGTGCCACATCGCGTTCGCTTCAATCGCGCCTGCGCGTGCTATATCCTCTAGGCGTACGTGATGGCCGGGTCGCTTGAGCGCCCGGCGAACGGCGCCAGTTGGGCGCAACCCTTTCGAGCCGCGGCGAAGTTTCTTTCGACGGCGGTTCTGTCTCGAAGTCCAGAGCCTCAATGGCCGAGTCCACCTCAGTGGCCCTCGCGGCCGCGACCATTCCAAGTTCCGCCGAGATAGCGAGCGCGGAGAAGTTCGTGCATGAGCGATTCGTGCACGAGGGCGAGGACCCGCTCGTAGCGCTCGCGTCGGGGACGCCGCGCCGGCGCGCGCTCGACCAGGCGCTTGCGGAGCTGGCGCAGGACCCCAAGCCGAAGAGTCCATCGACCGCGTGGCGACGGGAGTTCTCGCTGCTGCTGGGTCTCGAGCGGCTGCTCTCCGAGGAGGAGCCAAAGCTGGAGGACGGCACTGTGCTCTCCGCCCACCAGGTCGACGCGCTGTCGGGCACGCTCACGGCGCTGCTCGCCGAGGCGCAGCGCAGCGCCGACGGCAACGGCCGGGCCGCCGCGTCTGCCTCCCCCGAGCTGCTCGCCTCCGCCGACATCCTTGGTCCGGACGACGTCTCCTCCCCCTCCTCCTCCCGGGACGATGCCGGCAACGGCAGCGGACCGGCCAGCGAGCAACGCCCCGACACGACCGAGGAGTACGAGGACGATGAGGAGGACGAGGACGACGACGCCGATGAGGAGGACGAGGACCTCGAGCCCGTTCAGCGGGCGGCGCCCGACGAGGAGGACGACGAGGATGAGGAGGAGGAGTTCGAAGAGCAGGACGAGGGCGAGGAGGATCTCGAGGAGCAGGAGCTCGATCAGGGCGACGCCGAGGAGGAGCCGCGCGACTGGGTCGATGACGAGGACGAGGAGGAGACGCTCGCGGAGCAGCCGGAGGATCCGAACGCAGCCAAGCGCTTCTGGTTCGAGCACGCCACCGGTGCCGGCAAGACCGTCGCCGCGCTCGGCTTCGTGGAGGCCTCGCACACGGGCGGCGTGCTGATCCTCACGCACCGGCGCAACCTCGTCGATCAGTTCCTCGGCGAGCTGCGCGACCGCGGCTACTCCAGGCGCATCAGCCGGCCGCTGCTGAAGGGCGAGGACTCCGTGAAGGGTCCGGTGACGGTCGAGACCTACCAGTGGTTCGTGCGCAACGCGGGCAAGATCTCCAGCGCGTACACGATCGTGATCTGCGACGAGGCGCACACGGCGCTGGGCGAGAAGACGAGCGGCGCGATCCGCGAATGGACGGGGCCGATCTTCATCGGCATGACCGCCACGGGCGCGCTGATCGCGCGCCACGTCACCGACCTGTTCCCCACCCAGACCTCGCGCTTCGACCTCGCTCAGGCGGCGCGCCGCGGCGTGATCGCGCCGCTGCGCTGCGTGCGCATCTCACCGGGCGTTGGCGTGCGCACGATCGCCAAGGTGCCGCTGCGCCGCGGCGAGGTGGACACCGAGTTCGACCAGGACGAGCTCGCCAAACTGCTCGACCAGCAGCCCTTCAACGTAGCCGTCGCCAGCCTCTACAAAACGCGCTTCAAAGGCGTTCCCGGCGTCGTGTACGCGGCCGGCGTACGCCACGCGTACAACCTCGCGATCGCGTTTCGCGCCGAGGGGATCAAGGCTCAGGCCGTCTCCGGCGAGACGCCCAAGCGCGAGCTGGTGGAGATCCTCGCGCGCTACGAGCGCGGCGACATCGACGTGCTGATCAACGCGCAGCTGCTCGCCGAGGGCTGGAACAGCCCGCGCGCGACCGTCTGCGTGCACCTCGCGCCGACCGCGTCCAAGCGCATCTATCAGCAGCGCGTCGGTCGTGTCACCCGCCGCCATCCGGGCAAGGAGGCGGGGCTGGTGGTCGACTTCGTGCATCCGGCGACCAAGCACGATGACCCGGTCGTGACGCTGCACTCGCTGCTGGACCGCGACGTCTACCGCGGCGGCGCGATCGTGGTCGGCCCCGTACGCCGCGGCCGCGGCCGGCGCATGCGCGTCGAGCGCCGTGTGCTGCCGGTGTGCGCGGAGGAGGAGCGGCGCATCGAGGTGCTCGAACGCGAGCTGTGGCGGATCGCGGTCGAGAACCTCGAGTACGGCGAGCAGCATGGCTGGGCGGCGCTCGCAGGCGCACGCGTGGCACCCAACGGCTGGCGCCGGGCGCGAGCGATGCTGCACTTCGATCGCGGCGGCGAGCTCAAGAGCAGCTTCCTGCTCAGCGCGCTCAAGCGCAACAAGAACCCGCAGCTGAAACTGCGCGCGCTGACCGACATCCCGGCGCTGCGCGATCCTGACGCGTTCGACGAGGCGATCGACATCATCGGCGGCTGGCCGCGCGAGGAGCGCAAGGAGGGCAGCAAGATCCTGCTGCGCGCGCTCGTCGAGCGGCGCATCGGCCGTCGCGACCAGGCCAGCGCGTGGATCTGGCGCCTGGCGGAGTACACGCGCGACGTGCACGAGGAGTACGCGGTGCAGCGCTGGCCGGAGACGAAGCGCCTGCTCGGGCTGCTGGTCAACTCAGCCGGAGGTGCGCACGCGCGCAACGCGCGCCGCCTGATCCATGCTGCGCGCAAGCAGGATCGCCGCCTCGCGGCGGCGCTGCTCGCGGCGGCGCTCGCCCACACCCCTGAGGCGGAGGAGGCGCTGCGCGGCGCGCGCACACGCATGGCGCGAAAGCCCCCCGCGCTCGCGCGCGAGCTGCTGCGTAACTTCCCCAAACGGCGCGCACGCAACGCCAGACGCCGGCGCAAGGGCCCTAGCAAAGGTCCCAGCAACGGAGCAGTCCCCAAGGAGCAGATCGCGAGCGCGGTGATCGAGAACGCGCAGGAGCCGCGCACTCCCGAGGACGGGCCGCGCGAGCAGGCGCAGGACGCGCGCAACGCTGACGCGCGGGGCGCGCTGGACGTCCAGGCTTAAGCTCTCAGGACATCATTTGCAGGTGCACCTCGCCGGCGCTGAGCGCCGTGCGTCCACCGTCGGCCAGCTCCACGATCAGTCGTCCCGTCCCGTCGATGCCCTGCGCGCGACCGTGGCCGTCCGCCCACGCGATCTCGCGCCCGCGCAGCGCGTCGCGGGCCCGCCACGCCGAGAGCGTCGACGTGGCCGGCTCGTACATCCGGCGCTCGAGCGCCTCGATCAGCGCCGCGAGCGTCGGCTCGACATCCGTGGGCTCGAGGCCCAGCGTGGCAGCGGGCAGGCCGGCATCCGACACTGCGCTGCCGCCCGCGTCTGCGCGCAGCTCGAGCGGCAGCTCGTCCAGGCGCACGGCGACGTTCAAGCCGATGCCGAGCACCGCCCACTTCTCCTGCGGGCGTCCCTCGATGAGGATGCCCGCCAGCTTGGCGAGCCGTGTGCCGCCGCTCATGCCCGCCGTTGCGACGACGACGTCGTTGGGCCACTTGATCGACGTGTGCTCTCCCGCGACCTCACACACGGCTACGGCGGCGATCAGCGGCAACAGCCGTGGCGGTTCCCTGAGCAGCAGCGACATCAGCAGCGAGCTGTCCGCCGCCGCCGACCAGCGCCGGCCTTGGCGTCCACGCCCCGCGGTCTGCTCGGAGGCCGTCACGAGCGTTCCGTGCGGAGCGCCCACGTAGGCGAGCTCGCGCGCGCGCTCGTTGGTCGAGCCCGTGCGACGCAGGTGCACGCGCGGGTGGCCGAGGCCGGTGGATGTCTGTGTCGCTCGCGTGCGCGCAGCCCCGCTCACACGGGGCGCACCGTCAGCTCGTCGTCCGCGTCGGCGCCCAGCAGCTGGGCGGCCGAGCCACGGTTGACGGCGAGCGCCACCATGCGCGTGGCGTCCTCGTAGATCAGCAGCTCGCCGGGCGTGACCTCCGCGAAGGTGGCGGCATAGCGCGCCGTGCGTATGGCACCCGCGTGGCTCACCGTGAGGGTGTCGCCCGGAACGGCGCCGATCGCCGCCAGCTGCTCCTCGGCCGCGTCGAGGATCAGGTTGCCGAACGTGTCGCTGCGCAGCACGTGGACAGTGAGGACGCCGCCCGAGATCTGCGCGGAAGGCAGCCCGAAGCGGCGCAGCTGCTGCACCGCCAGCGGATCGCCGACCATGCCGAGCGGCGCCCCGGCCGCCAGCGCGGCGGCGACCGGCGCGAAGATGTCGCGACCGTGGAACGTCCGCGACACGGGCTCCAGGCGCTCTGGCGACTCGCCGACGTCGAATGCCTCGGCGACCCCCCCGAGGCGCTCGGCGGCGGGCATCAGCAGCCCATTGTCAGGGCCCACCAGCACGTGGTCCTCATCGACTGTGCGCAGGGCGACGGCGCGGCGTGCGTGGCGCCCCACGGCGCTCACCCCCGGATCGACCACCGCCAGGTGGACCCCGGCGGGCAGGAACGGCAGCGCGGAACGCAGCACGATCGCCCCTGAGCGCACATCGTGACGGGGAATCGAGTGTGTCAGGTCGATCACGCGCGCGTCTGGACAGCGACGCGCCATCACTCCATGGCAGACCCCCACGAACTCGTCGAGCAGGCCGTAATCGGAGAGGAACGTGATGACGGGGGGACGGGTTCTATCGAGCATCGTGCGCTGCGGACGCGACATCGGCCAGAAGCGCGGCGATCATACCCCCGACGTCGTACCGATCGGCCTCGATGTCGGGCTGCAGCCCGTGCTCGCGCAGCGTCTGGCTCGTGACCGGGCCGATCGAGACGACCCGCGTCCCCGGCGAGAGCCCAGCATGCCCGCCGGCCGCGTGCAGGAAGAAGCGCACGGTCGAGGACGAGGTGAAGGTGATGTAGTCGGCCTGCTGTGCGGCCTGCAGCGCGTCCGGCAGGAGCGGCTCGGCGACGGTCTCATACACCGCCAGCACGTCCACCTCGGCGCCGCGCGCGCGCAGCGCATCCGGGAGCACGTCGCGCGCCGCGCGCGCGCGCACGATCAATGCGCGCTTCACCGGCGTGTGCGCGAGCGCCTGCACGAGCGACTCGGCCACGGAGCGCTCAGGGAGGATGTCAGCGAAGATGCCGTGCTCAGCCAGCGCACGCGCCGTAGCGGGCCCGATCGCCGCGATCCTCGCGTGCGCGAGTGAGCGCGCATCGCCACGTGGGTGCGTACCGTCGTCCAGGCGCTCGAACAGGCCCGCCACTCCGTTGGGACTGGCGAAGCAGATGAGGTCGTAGGGCGAGGGGTCGACTTTGGGGGGGTCCGGTATCGAGCGAACGCGGATGACCGGCGCCTGCAGCACGCTTGCTCCCAGCGCTTCCAGCCCTCGCGCCAGCTCACTCGCCTGAGCGCGCGCGCGGGTGACCGCCACGGTCAGGCCGCGAAGCGGCCGCGGCGGCAGCCAGGCGATCTGCTCGCTGAGCGCCGCGACCGGCCCGAGGATCGTGATCGACGGCGCGCGGACGTCCTCCTCCCGCGCCACTCGCGCGATCGTCTGCAGCGTGCCCGTCACGGTCCGCTGGCGGGGGAGCGTCCCCGCTTCCACCACGGCGGCCGGCTGCGAGCCGGGACGCCCGGCTGCTAGCAGCGCAGCCGCGATCTCTGGCAGCTGGCGCACGCCCATGTACAGGACGAGCGTCCCTGGGAACGCTGCCAGCGCGGGCCAGTCGATCGCGCTCGCGTCCTTCTCGCCGGCCTCGCCACCGTCCTCTCGGGCGTGGCCGGTCACCAGCGCGACAGCGCTGGCCAGTCCGCGGTGCGTAACGGGGATGCCCGCGTACGCACTCGCGGCCACGCCCGCCGTCACGCCCGGCACGACCTCGAACTCGATGCCTGCAGCGCGCAGCGCGAGCGCCTCCTCGCCGCCGCGCCCGAACACGAACGGGTCGCCTCCCTTCAGGCGCAAAACCGCCTTGCCCAAACGCGCTCGCTTGATCATGAGCGCCTCCGTCTGCTCCTGCGGCACCGACGCCCCGCCGCCCTCCTTGCCCACGAACAGCAGCTCGGCGTCCTCGCGGGCATCGTCGAGCGCGGTGGGCGGGATCAGACGGTCGTACAAGATCACGTCAGCCTGGGCGATCAGCTCCAGCGCGCGGGCGGTCAGCAGGCCGGGGTCGCCTGGGCCCGCGCCGACGAGGTAGACGCGTCCGCTCACGTGCCGACCGGCCAGTGCTCGACCTCGAGCTCCGCCATTGGGAAATCCGTGGGGTTTCCCGTTGCCAGTCGTGCGTGGACGCCGACGGCGGTGGCCGCGATCAGGCAGTCGGCTTGCGAGAGCGTGATTCCCTTGCTGGCGAAGTCCCTGCGCCAGTCCCCGGCGCGCGTGCCCTCTGCTCGCCCAAGGGGCGCAAGGTGCAGCCCGCGCAGCAGGCGCATGGTGGCTTCCCGCTCGTGCTCGCGTATGCCCCGCGTCACCTCCTCCACGGTCACGGCGCAGATCCAAGGAATCTCTCGGGTTTCATGCAGGCCGTGCAGTCGCTTGGCGGCAGCTCGTCCGCGCAAGGCGTCCACGAGGACGGTGGTGTCGAGCAGAAGCGGCAAAACGACTGCTTATCCGTCCGCACCCCGAGGGGCACAGGCGGGATGGCTAGCCGACACGAGCTGGGTCGCTGCGACGCTGGGCCCTGACCCAGCCGGCGGGATCGGCGTCCCACTCGTGCCCGCTGTCGGAAAGCGCCCCGAGGCCGGCCTCGATGTCTTCCCATCGCCGCTCGTCGTCGAGCGCGCGGCGCAGGGTCTCGCCGATGAACATGCTGCGACGCCGCCTGCCGACACGCTTGTCGAGCTGCTCGATGAGGCCGTCATCGATGCTTATGTGCAATCTCATGGCCACAAATTAGCACACAACTTGGACCCGCTTGGAGGGCTGCTGATGCGGTGATGCGCTAACATCATTTTGTGCGGACGACCTTGAACATCGACGAGGACGTGGTCGCGGTTGCGCGGCAGCTCGCCGTTGGGGAGCACCGCTCGCTCGGCTCCGTTATCTCCGAGCTTGCTCGTCGAGGGCTGACCCCCGCCCGGGTTGAGGCTGACGACGGACTGCCGGTCATCCGTGTGCCGGCAGGTACGCCGCCAATCACGCCAGAGATGGTGCGGCGAGCACTCGACGAGGACTGAGTTTCCCGGTGGCGCTGCTGGACGTCAACGCGCTTGTCGCGCTGGCTTGGGACTCACACGTGCACCATGCGGCGATGCGCGCATGGTTCACGGCGAACGGCTCCGCGGGATGGGCGACGTGTCCGATCACAGAGAGCGGCTTCGTGCGGGTGTCGTCCAACCCGATCGTGCTGCCAAGCGCGATCGGGTTGGACGCGGCACGAGGGGTGCTATCGGCATTGCGCGCACACCCCTGCCATCGCTTCCTCACCGATGACGTCTCAATGACCGACAGCGACGTACCGTCGATCGCTGGCTATCGGCAGGTGACCGACGCTCATCTGCTGACACTTGCCCGTCGCCGCGGCGTGCACCTCGTCACGTTCGACGCGAGCATTCTCGCCATGAGCGACGGAAATGACGTCGAGGTATTGACCACGCTTTGAATGGATCGCCGGCCGTGCTCGCTGCAAATCCGTGCATATGGGGCGAAACTGCTCTGTGCACACTGCACATGCGCGGGCCCGTCACGCTGTTTGACCTGCCATCTCCTGCGCCTGCGCGAGCATCTCCCCCGCGCCGACGGCGAGCAGCCGCTCGGCCACACGCCGCCCGAGCGCCTGCGGGTCGTAGAAGCCGCCGAGTAGCTCGTCGCCTGCCCACGCGGAGCCGTCTGGCAGTCCGACCCATGCGCGCAGGAGCAGGCAGCCGCAGCCGGCGGGTGCCGCGTAGGCCCCGAGCGGCGTGTGGCAGCTGGCTCCCAGCTCGCGCGCTAGGGCGCGCTCGGCGAGCAGGCACGCAAACGCGCCGCCGTCGGTGATCGCCTGTACGGCTTCACGCGTGCGTGTGTCGTCGGCGTGCCCCTCCAGAGCGAGGATGCCCTGGCCGGGTGCGGGCACGAATCGCTCGGGGTCGAGCAGGCCGCCCGATTCGGACTCCCGCCCCAGCCGTTGCAGCCCCGCACGCGCGAGCACGATCGCGTCGAGGTCCTCGCTCGCGTCGGCCAGCTTGCGCAGGCGTGTGTCGACGTTGCCGCGAATGGAGACGAGGTGGAGATCTTCACGGGCGGCGCGCAGCTGCGCCAGGCGGCGGATACTGCTCGTGCCGACGCGCGCGCCGGCCGGGAGCATCTCCAGCGAGTCGGCTCCGCAGAGCACGTCCTCGACGGCTGCCCGCATGGGGGCGCCTAGCAGCTCCAGGCCCTCCGCGAGCTCGGCTGGGACGTCCTTGGCCGAGTGCACGGCCAAGTCGATTTGGCCGCGGGCGAGCGCGTCCTCGAGCTCGGCGACCCAGCGCGACTTGTCCTCGCTCGCGCCCTCCCGAGTGATCGCGCCGTGGTCCCCGCTGCCGTGTTGCCGGGTGGGCTCCTGCTGACGGTCCCCCCGGGTGACGATCGGCACGATCTCGCAGTCCCCGCCGAGCATCCGTGCGACGAGCTCGGCCTGGGCCAGCGCGAGCGCGCTGCGCCGGGTGCCGATCCGCATCAGCGTTTGCGGGGCACCCGCGCGGAGCGGGCGGGTCGGCGCACCCTCGAGGGCACACCCTCTGCGGGGGCGCCACCCGTGACGGGCGGCAGGCGGGCAGGCAGGTCGTGCACCTGCGCGAGCTCGTTGGAGAGCTCCTCCTGAGCGGGCGCGTCCTCGCGCAGCGCGAACAGCTCCCGCACGAGCTCCAGGCTCGCGTGGCTGCGGTCTTCCTCTAGGCCGCGCAGGCGGATGGTCGGCTCGTGCAGCAGCCGGCTGACGACCGCCCGTGCGATCGCCTCGACCCGTGCGAGGTCGCGCGGAGAGGCCGACTCCCAGCGACCGGAGTTCTCGGCGAGCACCTGCGCGACGATCTCGTCGGCGTGCGCACGCAGGGCACTGACTGTGGGCAGCGCGTCGAGCTGCCCGAGCCAGCGCGCGAAGCGGCGGATCTCCTCCTCCACGATCTCAAGTGCCCGCGGCGTCTCCTCCGCGCGCGTGCTCAGGTTGCGCGCGACCACCGCCTGCAGGTCGTCGATGTCATACAGGCTCACCCCCTCCAGCTCGGAGCACGCGGGATCGATGTCCCGCGGAACGGCGATGTCGATCAGCAGCAGCGCTCGCCGCTCGCGCTGGGCCATCACCAGCTCGAGCTCCTCGCGGCCGACGATCGCATGCGGGGAGGCGGTCGAGGAGAGGACGATGTCGGCGCGCACGAGCTGGTCGGGCAGTTTGTCGAGCCCCACCACAGAGCCGCCGAAGCGCTGCGCGCGGCTGAGCGCGCGGTCTGCGTGGCGCTTGTCCACGCAGATCGTGCGCGCGCCCTGCTCGGCGAGCGCGCGCGCGGTCAGCTCGCTCGTCTCGCCGGCGCCGAGGATGACCACGTGACGATGCTCGAGGTCCCCAAGCACGCTGAGCGCCAGGTCGACGGCCACCGACGGGACGCTCACGCGGCTGGCGCCGATCCCGGTCTCCGAGCGCACGCGCTTGCCGGTGTTCAGCGCCGCCGCAAACAGGCGGTTCGACAGCGGCCCGGTGGTGCCGGCGCGCATGGCCGCCTCGTGGGCGCGCTTGACCTGACCCTGGATCTCGGCCTCGCCGAGGATCATCGACTCTAGCCCAGCCGTCACGCGATACAGCTGGCGTGCGGCGTCGCAATTGCGGGGCGAGTAGATCGTCTCGGCGAGCTCCCCCGCCGGGGACGATGCCGTCGGGCGGATCCCGGCTCGGCGTGCCAGCAGGCCGAGGACGTCGGACTCCGCGCGCACGGGGTCGCCCACCACCAGGTAGACCTCAGTGCGGTTGCACGTCGAGATCACGACCGCCTCGCGCACCTCCGGGGTGGCCGTCGCCTGGCGCAGGAACTCGTCCGCCTCGCGCTCGCTGAACGCCAGGCGCTCGCGCAACGCCACGGGCGCCGTCTTGTGGGAGATGCCGAGCGCCAGCAGCTCGCTCATGCCAGCGTGGACTCCCGCTCGTGGTCCTCGACCGGCTCCCCCTCCCCCTCCGGGGACGATGGGGCGGCGTGTTCGGACATGCTCAGCAGCTCGCCGAGCTCGCCCTCGATGCGGCTCAGCCGGATCGCCATGATCGCGACGTAGATCAGCACCAGCGCGAACAGCACCACGTAGGCGCCCGCGACGTACTTGCCCGCCGTGTGCAGCGGCAGGGCGGGGGCCTCGCCCGTCGGGGACAATGCGCCAAGCAGGGCGTGAACGATCACAGCGCGGACCTGCCGGTGGCGCGTGCGGGCACGCTCGCGACGGGCTGCAGCGTGGGGGCGGCGCTGCGCGGGCGCGTGATCGACTGCGCAGGCTCGCCGGCGAGCCTGCGACGCAGCGCGCGAACCTGCGCGCGGGTGTGCTTGGCGGTCAGCTCGTACTTGCACAGCGTCGCGAACAGCAGCGCGATCGCGATCACGCAGACGAGGAACGTCAGCGCCATCGAGCTGGGGAGGTTGGAGGTGCTGCCGAGCACCCGCGGATGCAGGTAGGCGGTCGACAGCCGTACGGCGATGAAGTTCAGCGGCACGAACGCGCCGGCGGTGATCGCGAACACGGACGCGTAGCGCGCCTGGCGCTCGGGGTCCTCGATCGCGAATCGCAGCGGCTGATAGGTGGCGTACAGCAGGAACACGATCAGGAACGACACGAGCGTCGGCTCGCTCCACACCCACCAGTGCCCCCACGAGCCCTTCGCCCAGATCGAGCCCGTGATGAGCGTGCCCACGGCGAAGATCAGGCTCATGTGGATGACCACGTAGGAGCGGTAGTCCCAGCGCGCCTCGCGCGTGCGCAGGTGCTGGATCGCGAGCAGGCCGCCGAGCACGAAGCCGCACAGGGCGACGATCGCCAGCGGCACGTGCACGTAGAAGATCTTCTGCAGGAAGCCCTGTTCTGCTTCCAGCGGCGCGTAGAAGAAGACCAGGCCGAGCGCGACGGCCATCGCGACGACCGTGCAGATGCTCAGCGTCCGCAGCCCCCTGCCGTAGGTGACCGGTCGAGATGCCATGGTGTTAGTCCTCCAACAGGAAATCGAAGACGGCGTAGGCGATCAGCCCGAACACCAGATCATAGAGCCCCAGCGTGAGCAGCCAGCGTGCCGCTGGCGCCGCCCGGTGGGCCTGGACGAGCAGCGGTGCCAGCGCGCGCGCGCCACCGATCACGATCGGCACCAGCAGCGGCAGCGCGAGCAGGGGCCCCAGCAGGTCACGCGCGCGTGTCTGCACCGCCAGGGCCGCCACGAGCGTGCCGATCACCGCCACGCCGACGTCGCCCAGCGCGAGCGTCAGGATCATGCCTCCCAGCGCCGGGCCGAGCGGAGCGCCGAGCAGCAGCAGTGCGAACGCGGGCACGGCCACGAGCTCGAGCACGACCAGGTATGCGAGCAGCGTCAGCGCCTTGGCGAGGAACATCGCGCTGCGGTCGACGGGCGCGAGCAGGAAGGCGTCGAAGCCGCCCTCCTCAGCGTCGGCGACGAACAGCCGGTTGACGCCGAGGATCGCGGCGAACAGCAGCGTCACCCACAGGATCCCCGCCGCGAGGTCGCCTTCCACGCTGTTGCGATTCAGGGCGAAGTGAAAGACCACGAACGTGGTCACCGCGAACAGCGACATGCCCGGCACGGACTCGAGCGTGCGCAGCTCCACGAGCAGCTCCTTGCGCAGCAGCGC
>Ga0116219_10001589_pt1 | contig 20716 bp, 12 predicted proteins | sample Sb_taG_4_FD_91019 | JGI IMG/M metagenome (GOLD analysis project Ga0116219, IMG submission 91019) | Peat soil microbial communities from Weissenstadt, Germany - Sb_50d_6_BS metaG | ecosystem: Environmental > Terrestrial > Soil > Wetlands > Peat | place: Germany: Weissenstadt | collected 2010-09-21
CCACACCAATGGGAGCGCACCTATCTATGGTCTCGATGTTTTCGATACTCCTCATCAGAACGTTGTGAAAAGCGAAAACGTTTGAGTCGCTCCACACTAGGTCGCAGCCAGCCTCTCCCTGAATCTTCCGATAAGCGTTGGCGTCAACAAGAGTTGTGACGCATACAAGGCTTGATCTGTGGATTATCATTGCCAATTCTTCGAGAAACTGGTTCCGCCTGCTTTCCCAAAGAGTTCCCTATTCGTGCTTTTTCTTTTTCCATGCATCGTCCCTCTTCTCCTCTTCGTCTCTCTTCAATGAAGCCATGATCCGAGACATATGCACGGGAGGAATGCGCCACTTAAATAAGCAAGAGTTCCACTCGAAGGAAACCCGATTCCACTCTGCCGCCGATGCCACAAATCCACCGAGACAGGTGTAATCCGATTTCCCAGACAGTTTCCCGCTTTCGTCTAGATATACGTGGAATACAGCCATCCACTCTCCAACATTCGCAGGCTCTGGGAATGGCGAGGATTCGCTCATCCAGCCTAGATCACAATAGGGCACTTGCACGACGAAATCTCCATTTCATCGGCAAAATCGACTCTATGCCTAGGGGCGAGTCAAGTCAATTATTGCCCTAAAATGTACATGGCATGTCGACACATCAAGCCCAACGGGCTCCGCTGCAAGTCCCCGGCCCTGCGCGGCCACGCCTTCTGCTACTTCCACGCCAAAATCCATAACCTGACCAGCAATAGCGCTCCAAGGCTCGACAGCATCCGGCTCCCCGTCCCCGAAGATCCCGCCGCCATCCAGCTCTCCATCGCGCAGATCGCCAACGGCCTTCTCAGCGGTAGCATCGACCCCCAACTCGGCGGCCGCCTCCTCTACGCCATGCAGGTCGCCTCCCAACACGCCAAGCACCATTACGTTGAGTTCTCCGTGGAGTCGGTAGAATCCGTGACCCAATCGAAAGAAGGGGACGACCTTGCCCCAAAGCTCCGCATCTGCAAGAGCAATGAGTGCAGCGGCTGCCCGCGCGCTGACATCTGCGACCCATACGATCCCGGTGATGAAGAGGACGAAGACGGTGACTACGAGGACGAAGAAGAAGTCAGCGAAGACGGCGGCGAAGACGAAGATGCCTGCGAAGCCGACGACGGCGAAGCGGGCGACAGAGAGACCGACGAAGACACCGGCGACCCCGAGCAGGACGCCGCCGCCGAAGACGGCACGGAAGACCCTGGCGACGAAGAGAGCGACGAAACGGAGGTCAAAACGGACCGTGATCCGGAAGGGCGTTTGAAAGAGTACGCCCAGGCCATCAAGGAACCCATCGACAGGCAAACCGAACTCATGCTCGCTGCCCTCCGCCACGTCCTCCCCACCAACTGACCACCGGCTACCTCGTCGCCCGGCGGGGGGCGCTGCTGCCCCATCCTTTTGCGCTTTTTGCGAAAGGGTGGGACAGGGTCATCCTCTCGCCAGTTCGCCCGGCTTGGACAAATCGAGGTCGATTCGCGCGGCAGCAAATCCCGTGGGCCGCAGGATCTCCACGGCAACGCGCTTGAGATTGCCGACAGAGGAGCTCGCCTTAAGTGTGATCGTGGCGCCCGGAGCGAGTTCCGGCAGCCGATCGATTTTGCCGTCCATCGGCAGATCGTCGTAGCCGTAGAAGAGCCAACGCGCCGCGTAACCGCGCAGCGTATAACCCGGCAATCGCTTCCGCGTGACGAGTTTCAGCTCCCACGCGTCGCCAGCCGGGCTGAGTACAAGCTCTTCCACCGGGCTCGCCTGCGTGCGCAGTGCATCGAACGACGGTTTGCGACCGGCATACACGTCAACAATGCCGTGCACCCGTTGCCGCAGCGCGTCCGTGCCGTGGTCGCCCACGATCGTGCGGTAGTCGTTGTAGTCGAAGTAAATCGCTCCGGCCACCACATCCGACTCGCGCATCACCTGCGTATGATCGTTCACGATCGTCACGCGGTCTTCGTCGCCCGGCGGAATCTTCGCCTGGCACTCGCACCATCCATACTCTGAAACTACGATCGGCTTGTTGGGGAATGCTCGCCGCAGATCTTCGAGATGCGCGCGCAACTCCGGCGGCCCGCCCGGATACCAGCTCCCGAAGTATTCATTCGCCGAGATGAAATCGAAGTCACCGGCCATGTCCTCTTCGGGATGCTCGCGCAGAGAGTGCGAAGCGTAAGTGAGCAACCGCGACGGATCAGCAGCGCGCGCCTCCTTGGCGATTGCGTGCGCAAACGCGCGCGAGTTGGGGTTTTTGCCATCAACCTCGTTGCAAAGCCCCCAGCTCACAATGCAGGGATGATTGCGGTCGCTGGCCATCATCTCTCGTAACTGTTCCAGCCCGTTCGTAGTGAGTTGCGCGAGCAGATTGGCGTCGATTTTCGAGAACGTCATCGGTCCCCATGCCGGAACCTCCTCCTGCATCAGGATTCCGTTTCGGTCGCAGAACTCGAGAACGCGCCGGTCCTGCGGCCAATGCACCCGCGTGAACACACAGTTCAGCTCTTTCATGTCGCGATGATTCGCGTCGATCCATTCGGCGGGCTCGGCCATGCCGAACTCTGGATGACTGCCGGCCATACGTTCCAGGCCCATCAGCCGCACGCGCTCGCCGTTCAGAAAGAACTCGGTTCCGCGCGCCTCGAACCGCCGAATCCCGAAGCAATCGGAGAGGAAATGTTTCTCGTTCTCCGATTCCAGAGTGATCGTCGCGTCATAGAGATTCGGCGCATCAAAGTGCCAAAGCTCCGGCGACTCGATCGTGACTGCATCGAGAGCGACAATTTGCGTCGCTCCTGCCGCCACGCGGACTGTCTTTTCAGGAATGCGTGTCTGCTTCTCCGCTGATCCTTCGCGTTGCACGGTTCCCCCCAGCCGAACCGTCCCCACATCGGAGCGCGTATTCCGCACCATCGCGCGCACGCTCACTTGCGCGGTCTTCGCTTCCAGGTTTGGCGCCGCGTCAATCTCCACTCGCTCGATGAACACCCGCGGCGTTATTAGCAAATTCACCGGACGAATGAGACCGCCGTCATTGGTCCAGTCAAATGACTTCAGCCTCGGCAGCATGGTGTTTGAGAAGGTATTGTCTGCCCGAACCGTGAGCAGATTCGCCTGCCCAATCTGCAATCCCGGCGAAAGGTCGCACTGGAACGCCGTGTATCCCTTGCCGAGGTGCTCGCCGACTCCCTGACCGTTCAGATAAACCTGCGCCGTGTGAAAGACCGCCTCAAACTCAACCCGGACGAACCTGTCCTTCCACTCTTCCGGCGCCGCAATCTCCGTCCGATACCACGCAACTCCGACAAACTCCGGCTCGCGCCCCAGCGTCTGCCATGTATGCGGAACGCTGACTGCCTCCCAGCCGTCGCCGTTCCTGCCGATCTCGGCGGCCGACGCTGTACCCTCTCGATCGAGCCTGAACTGCCATCCGTCTTTGAGCGGATATGATTCGGCGTTCGATTGCGGCATTTGTTTCGCAGCCTGTCCCGCCGCTGCATTCCCATGCGCAAGCACAACTCCAGCGCCCAACACCGGCAGCGTAGAAAGAAATTTCCGTCGCGATGACATAGGATTACTCTAATGCATCTTCAGATCGGCCGATGCTGCCGTCGGATGTCTAAGCCCCATGCAAATTGCCCGGAAAACATCAGCTTCAGCGCGTCTCGTGCTTCCTGACGCGCCTGCTTCGGAGTCTGGAACCGTAAAGGCATGGCAGCAGCCTGTGGTGATGCGGACCTACCTCCCCGCGCCTCCCGATCGCAATCCAATGTTTCTCGAACGGCGCGTCTATCAGGGCAGCAGCGGCCGCGTGTACCCGCTCCCATTCATCGACCGCATCGCAACAGAGCCGGTTGACCACACATGGCAAGCCGTCCACATTGAGAACGAATTCATTCGCCTGATGATCCTGCCCGAGATCGGCGGCCGCATTCACGTGGGCTACGACAAGATCGCCGGCTACGACTTCTTCTACCGCCAGAATGTGATCAAGCCAGCTCTCGTTGGCCTTGCCGGCCCGTGGATTTCGGGCGGCGTCGAGTTCAACTGGCCGCAGCATCATCGCCCGGCCACCTTCATGCCCGTCGAAGTTGAGATCGAGCGCGGCCGCGACGGATCGGTCACGGTTTGGTGCTCCGATCACGACCCCCTCACGCGCATGAAGGGAATGCATGGCGTCTGTCTTCATCCCGGCCGCGCGTTTGTGGAGTTGAAGGTCCGTCTCTACAACCGCACGCCTTTCGTGCAGACGTTTCTGTGGTGGGCGAACGCCGCCGCCAGGGTTCACGAAAAATACCAGTCGTTCTTTCCGCCCGATGTCCACTACGTGGCCGATCATGCCCGGCGTGCGATTACCAACTTCCCGCTGAGCAGGCACCCCTACTACGGCGTGAACTACCCTGAGCGCGCTCTCTCCGGAGTTCCGCCCGACGAGATGCCTTCGCAATTCGCCCCCGATGGCTCGTACCCTGCAAACGATCTGAGCTGGTACGCCAATATCCCCGTGCCCACGAGCTACATGATTCTCGGTACGGACGAGGATTTCTTTGGCGGCTACGATCATGCTGCGCAGGCAGGCTTCGTGCATGTCGCCGATCACCGAATTGCGCCAGGTAAAAAGCAGTGGACGTGGGGCAATCACGAGTTCGGATACGCATGGGATCGCTGCCTGACCGACGATGATGGGCCATACATTGAATTGATGGCGGGCGTTCACACCGACAATCAACCCGACTTCTCTTTTCTCGCACCGTGGGAGACCAAAACCTTCTCGCAGTTCTGGTATCCTATCCGCGAGATCGGGGCGCCACAGGCGGCGAATCTTGATGCAGCCATCAGCCTCTGCGTGTCCGGCGGTTGCGCACACGTTGGCGTCTGCGTCACGCAGCCGATCGCCAATGCGCGGATCACGCTGCCGGATGGCAACGATCTAATTCGCGAATGGAAACAAGATCTCGCCGTCGCCAAGCCGTTTTGCGCCGAAGTCAGTATTGATCCTGAGTTGAACGCCGCAAATCTCTCTGTCCACATCGAGGCTGATAGTAGAGAGGTTCTTCGCTATGAACCGCCGCAGTCGTCGTCCGCAAATGAACCACGGCCCGCGACCGAACCACCGCTGCCCGAAGAGATCGCGTCCAATGACGAACTGTATCTCACGGGTCTTCATCTTGAGCAGTACCGGCACGCTACGCGCCGTCCGGAGATTTACTGGCAAGAGGCGCTCCGGCGTGACCAGGGCGACGCGAGATGCAACAACACGCTCGGCCTTTGGCACCTGCACCGCGGCGAGTTGGTGGAAGCTGAGCGCCATTTTCGCGCCGCCATCACCCGCCTCACGCGTCGCAATCCTAACCCATACGACGGTGAGCCGTTCTATAACCTCGGGTTGGCTTTGCGATTCCGGGGCAATGACGGTGAAGCTTATGATGCTCTTTCAAAAGCCGCTTGGAATGCAGCATGGTGCGGTCCGGCCCATCACGCACTCGCCGAGATTGATGGTTGCCGCGGAGATTGGGAACAGGCACTAGACCATCTTCAGTGCTCGCTCGCCGCGAATGCTTCGAATCTGAATGCGCGCAACCTGCACGCGATGATTCTGCGTAAGCTGGGGCGTGATCATGAATCGGCCGCGGTTCTGTATGAGACTCTTGCCATCGATCCGCTGGACGCATGGGCGCGATTTCTGCTTCACGGCAAGCTACCGGCAAACAATCAGCAGATCCTTGATCTTACTTTCGACCTTAGGCGGGCCGGCTTCAACGAAGAAGCACACTCGCTCCTTCGCTCCGCCAATCTCCCGGCTAGCGATGGGAGCGAGCCGATCATTCTCTATGCCATCGCCGACCTTTGCGCACACTTAGGTGATGCGCAAGCTGGCGCCGAAGCCTATCGGCAGGCGGCGCAAGCTCCACCCGATCTCTGCTTTCCGAGTCGATTGGAGGAGCTCCTGATTCTGGAGCAGGCAATTGCTCCCAATCCGGAAGACACGCGTGCCCCATACTATCTAGGTAATCTTCTTTATGATCGCCGCCGTTACGAGGAGGCAACCGCCGCCTGGGAGCGCGCAGTCCGACTTGACCCGGACTTTTCAACCGCGTGGCGTAATCTCGGCATCGCGTATTTCAACGCACTCGGCGATTCTGCGCGCGCCCGCGATGCTTTTGAGCGCGCCTTTGAAGCGGACCCTAACGACGCGCGCATCTTTTATGAACGCGACCAGCTTTGGAAACGCATTGGCGAGCAGCCGCAACACCGTATGCAGGAATTTGAACGCCACACCGAACTTTGCCATCATCGCGACGACCTGACAGTCGAGCTGGCCACGCTGCTCAACCAGCTCCGCCTGCCCGAGCGGGCATTGAAGATTTTGCTCTCGCGGAAGTTTCAGCCGTGGGAGGGCGGAGAAGGCCTGGTGCTTGCGCAATTCACGCGAGCCCATCTTCTCCTTGGTGCGAGTGCCCTCGCCACGGGCGACGCAACCTCGGCCCGAAGATCCTTCGAAGCGGTTCTTGATCCTCCACAGAACCTCGGCGAAGCGAAGCACCTGCTCGCCAATCAAAGCGACGTCTGGTTCTGGCTGGGCGCAAGCCACTCGCAGCTCGGCGAACGTTCGCAAGCCGAAGCCTGCTGGCTTCGCGCTTCAAAACAGCGCGGCGATTTTTGCGAGATGAGCCTCCGATCAGTCTCCGACATGACATTCTGGAGCGCCATGGCCAGCCATTGCCTCGGCAAGCAACGCGAAGCTGCGTCGATGCTTCAGGTCGTTTTCGACTACTCGGAACAACTCGAACAACAGACGCCGACAATCGACTACTTCGCCACTTCGCTGCCTGCCATGCTCCTGTTTGAGGACGATCTTGAAAAAAGAAACAAGATCGAAGCCCTTTACCTGCGTGGGCAAGCCTTATTCGGCCTGGGAAGAACCGGAGACGCAAAAGAACTGATGGGCGAAGTTCTCGAGTTGAACCTGAATCACGCGGGCGCGGCAGATTTCTTGGAGCAAATCGATCTTCTGCGCGAGATCGCGAACTTGGAATAGGAATGCAGACCGGCATCCACAACGCGAATCCGTCGCAATCCTCGACTGGGGCGCTTCACCGCGCCTACGTTTGGTGGATCGCGCTGGTTGCGGCCTTGGGCGGCCTTCTTTTCGGTTACGACTGGGTCGTCATTGGAGGTGCCAAGCCGTTTTACGAGGCGTATTTTCATCTCAGCTCTGCGAATCTCATCGGTTGGGCCAACAGTTGCGCGCTCATCGGTTGCCTGGTGGGCGCGCTGATCGCCGGAGAGGCCGGTCGCCGTTTCGGCCGCAAAAAAGTGCTGCTCCTCTCCGCGCTGGTGTTCGCGGTTTCATCCCTCTGCACCGGCTGGGCTTCGGTTTTTGCAGCATTCATCGTGTGGCGGATCACGGGTGGTGTCGCCATCGGCCTCGCGTCGAATATTTCTCCACTGTATATTGCCGAAGTCAGTCCTGCGGCATGGCGCGGACGCCTCGTGAGCCTCAACCAGTTGGCCATTGTCATCGGCATCCTTGCCGCACAGATCGCCAACTGGCTGATCGCACAGAAAGTTCCGACAGGCGCGATGGTTCTTGCGCAATCGTGGAACGCGCAATATGGCTGGCGCTGGATGTTCACCGCGGTTGCGGCACCGGCAATCCTCTTCTTTCTTCTTGCGCTCGCCATTCCCGAGAGCCCGCGTTGGCTGGCCGGGCGCATGCGGCCAAGGGAAGCAGAGCAAGTGCTGGCGCGGATCGGCGGCGAAGCCTACGCAGCCGCGGAGCTTGCCGCTATAGAAGACGCGCTGTACGCCGCGACCGCAAGCCGCGCAGGTTGGGCTGATCTGTTCAACGGGCCAGTACGCAAACTTGTCTGGGTGGGCATCGCGCTTGCCGCGCTGCAGCAGTGGAGCGGCATCAACATCCTGTTCAATTACGCCGAAGAGATTTACAAGAGCGCCGGCTACGGCGTCAGCGGCATCATGTTCAATATCGTCATCACTGGCGCCATCAATCTCATCTTCACCGTGGTGGCCATGACCTTTGTTGACCGTCTGGGCCGCCGCAAGCTGATGCTTCTTGGTTGCGCAGGCGTCGGCCTCTGCCATCTCGGCGCCAGCCTTGCCTATCATGCGGGTTGGCACGGCAGCGCCGTACTCCTCTTGACGCTTGCGGCCATCGCCTGTTATTCCATGACGCTGGCGCCAGTCACCTGGGTGCTGATCTCCGAGATCTTTCCCAATCGCCTGCGCAGCCTCGGCGTGTCAACGGCGGTTGCCGCGTTGTGGGCGGCCTCCTTCGGGCTCACTTACACATTCCCGTTTCTCGACCGCGAATTTAGTACCTCGGGCGCGTTTCTGGTCTATGCGGCAGTGTGCTTTCTCGGCTTCGTTTTCGTCGCAAAGTTTGTTCCCGAGACGCGTGGCAAAACGCTCGAAGAGATTGAGAGCGAGGCGATGCGAAGCACGAGCGGAAACTGACGGCGTCGATGACAAATGCTTGAAACGATGGGAACCACCCCAAGCGGATGCTTTAATGGTGGAATGGCAAGCCTTGAAAATTTTCGATTGGTGGTCTTCCGTGCCGTCGCCGAGCAGCGCAGCTTTCGCAAGGCCGCCGAGGAGCTTTATCTTACCCAGCCAGCCGTCAGTCTTCAGATCAAGGCGCTCGAAAAGGACCTCGGCGTCCAGCTTTTTGACCGTTCGGGAGCAAGCGCTCGCTTGACGCCCGCCGGGGCGGTTCTGCTTGATTACTCGCGGCGCGCGCTCAAACTGCTGGCTCACGCTGAGCACCAAATCGCCGCCATCAGCGGCAACCATGCCGGCCGTCTTCTCCTTGGCGCCTCGACAACGATCGCGCAGTACGTTTTGCCGCGCCTGCTCGGCGAGTTTTGTGCGAAGAATCCCCGTGTGTTTCCCGCGCTTATCAGCGGCAACACCGAAGGCATTGTCGAAGCCGTCAAAGAGCAGCGCGTCGCGTTGGGGTTCATTGAAGGGCCGCCGCGCAGCCGCGATGTGCGCACCGAGCCGTTTCTGCGCGACGAACTGGTGCTCATCGCCCCAGCGGCGCATGAGTGGGCCGAGCAACCATCGATCGCCTGCGCCGATCTTGCCAGTGCTCCAATGCTCATGCGCGAACGCGGCTCCGGATCGAGACGGATCCTCGAGATGGCTCTTGAACGGCACGGAATCAAGAGGCGCGCGCTCAGTATCGTCATGGAGCTCGACTCCACCGAGGCTATCAAGTCCGCTGTGGAAGCCGGCCTCGGTGTTGGATTTGTCTCGCGGTGGGCAATCGCCAAGGACCTGCGCCTCGGCCACAGCTTCAAAATCGTCGAGATCAAGGGATTGCGCATGCACCGCGATTTTCTGACCGTGACCGCCAAGGGGCCTGGGCCGGAGGGACGGGCTCTCGAGTTCCAGAAGTTTCTAGCCGAGCGAGCCGGTGCGCAGCGAAGTTCGGGCAGAGGCGTCCAGCACGGCGCCGCAAAAACGTCCGCGGCCCGATAAAAGCCCTTAATGTGTCATCACAACTTCTGCTTGGACCGCGTGGCCCTTCGCACGCGACACTTTGTGTGTGTCGAAGAACCTTTTCTTCCTTGGTTTGATCGTCGCCGCAACCGGTCTCATTTCGCCGCCCGTCGCGCTGGCCGGCGGCATCGCCTTCGGGTTCACATTCGCGCATCCATTCAACATGGAGGCCAGGCGGCTTTCCAAGTTTCTTTTGCAAGCTTCAGTTGTCGGCCTTGGCTTTGGAATGAATTTGCATGAGGTCATTCGCGTCGGCCGGTCGGGGTTTGTTTACACGGCGGCCAGCATCAGCTTTGCCTTGCTGCTGGGGTGGGCGCTGGGCAGATTCCTGAAGGTTCAGCCGACGGCGTCGTTCCTCATTTCGGCCGGCACAGCCATTTGCGGCGGCAGCGCCATTGCTGCCATGGCGCCCATCACCGAAGCCGGCGATGAGGAGATCGCCGTTTCACTCGGCACAGTCTTCGTTCTCAATTCAATTGCGCTGCTCACATTTCCCGCCATCGGTCTGCTGCTGCATATGTCGCAAACTCAGTTCGGCCTGTGGTCGGCGCTGGCCATTCATGACACAAGCTCGGTGGTGGGTGCAACCGCCAAATATGGCGCGCTCGCGCTTCTGGTGGGGACAACGATAAAGCTGGCGCGCGCCTTGTGGATTGTGCCCATCTCAGTGGCCACGGCAATGGCGAGAAAAAGCAGCGCGCGCGTGCAATGGCCGTGGTTCATTCTCTTGTTCTGCCTTGCGGCGGTCGCGAATACCTATGTGCGCACCTTCCAGCCGGCGTACCCGATCCTGAAGCACCTTGGCGTCATCGGCCTCACCGCGACTTTGTTTTTGATCGGCACAGGGCTTTCCACGAAGACACTGCGCCAGGTCGGAGTGCGCCCGCTCCTGCAGGGGGTTCTGCTATGGATCGTCGTGGCCGTGGGATCGCTGTCGCTGATCCGCAGCGGATGGATCCATTTGTAGAGAAAAGAGTACGGATCAGGGATCAGGAAATTGATTCGATGGCTCGATCGGGTCAAGGCGAGCTAGCGTGACGCGGCGACTGGAACGCCGAATTGTGCGTGCCATGGTTGCGCCGTCTCGAGCGTTGCGTTCACGCGCGTGATGTTCTCGCGGCCGGTGGTTTCCAGCCACTCGTCCAGGGCGGCCGCACCCTTTTGCGCATAGACCGCGACACCATCCTGCCAGGTGGCGCGGCCGCAAAGCACGCCGTTGAAACGGCTGCCGCTCTCGGCAAGTAGTTCTAGCGTCTCAATGAACTGCGCGTTGCTCACGCCCGCAGAGAGATAAACGAAGGGCTTTTCAGTCGCGTCGGCAACTGCCGCGAAATGCCTTTTGGCTTCAGCCCGGGTGCAAGCCTGTTCACCGCAAAAGAACTGTGTCCCTGAGACGAAGCGCATCTGCACAGGAATCTCGACCTTGAGAAGATCGACGCCGTAGCGGTCGCGGCTGAACTCCTCCATGGAACGGGTGACAATCTCCGGCTTGATGCGCGCGTATTCGCGGGTTTTCTCCTTGCCATCGGGGTCGTAGCCAAGAAGCTCGAGCACAAACGGAATGTCGTTGGCGCGGCATTCGTCGCCAACACGCTCGGTGAAAGCACGCTTCACGCCGTTGATCTCGACCGGATCGAAGGGCGTGTAGTGCAGCAGAACTTTGATGCAATCGGCGCCGGCTTCTTTCATCCGTCGCACCGACCAGCGGTCGTAGAGGATCGGCATGCGCGGAGGAGCGGCATCATAACAGGACTGTTCATAAGCAACGAGCAGGCCGGCGTTATTGCGGTGCTTCGCCGCAGGCAAACCATATTCAGGATCGAGCAGAATGGCCGACGCATAGCCGGTCAACGCCGACGTGACGTGGATCTTGAACTCTTCGACTTCGGAGGCGGGAACGTCTTCAACGTTTTTCTCCCTGGCGATGGCGCTGCGAAGGATCCCGCGTTGATCTAGGGCGAGCGCCGCAATAATTCCGCGCTGGTCTGAAATCGACTTCAACCCAGCTTGTTTCCCGGGGGTAAGGGGATTAGGCATTTCTACTCCGTTGCGCGATTCAGATGTATCTTGCTGGGGCCCGGGACTTTGTATTGTCGCTGGCTGGTTTGATTCGACGGAACGTTCCGGCGAATAGAGACTACGAGTTCTCATTATAACCGATTGCTGAGAGACCGGTCACCTGAAAACAGGGAACACAAGGGAACGAGGTGGCAAAGCGGCAAATCGACAGTCGAGGAAATCCCACTCTTTCGCAAAAAGCACGAAAGGATGGGGAACCCAACATGTTCATTTGACCTGGATTTCGACAGCTTGATTCCCGAGCGACGAGTGTTCTGCATCCACGCGAACCGTCCCGGTGCGCCCGGCGATGGTTCTGATCCAGACGGCTCCGGCCCCGCCATTCTCGGCGAGCGCGAAGGGATTGTCGCCGACGATGGTGCCAGGACCGTGAATCTGGAGCGAAACTGCACCGCCGGCGTAGGCGCGTGGAGCGCCGAACCTGTCAACGACGGCAAAGGTGAGCCGGGTCATGTCAGATCCGTCGGGGATAAGTTCGACGTCATCGGCATGCAGCTGGAGGCAATCCGAAGAAGAATCGGAGGAAAAAGAGCGGGAGATGGCGCGAGAGTTGCCGATATAGCCGTCGATACGGAGTTCGGGATGGGTGGACCCATCAAGCTTGAGATCAACGAAGAACGGCGGGTAGTGAAGATGCGGGAACGCGGCGCGGTCGGGATTCAGAACGGCGTGTTGCTCTCCGTTGATGAAGAGCTCAAGACGATCGCAGTTGGAAAAGATGGCGGCGTGCTGGCCCGGCCCTGACGGTGTTTGTGAGCCGAAGTCCCAGTAAAAGTCCGGCTCGATCACGGGGCGGACTGAGGGCGCGACTTGCGCGAGATAAAACGAAGCACCAAGCTTGGGAATGCGGAAGACGTCGGCAATGCCGGGGCACTTGACTGCGTTATACGCATTGACGAGGCTGGCGTAATCGAATGCGCACCACGCAATTGCCCCCGCGATACGCGGATGATCAGCCGTCCGGTTGTGTGCCTGCGCGTGATAAATTGCCTGGCTCGTTAATTCGCCCATGTCACCAGCGCGACGGTATTTCATGTTGAAGGCACGGCCGGTCCCGTAGTTGAACTGACCGACGGTTTCGGCGATGAGGTAGGGATGGCCCTCGACCGGATCGAGAATTCCGACCGTATGATCGGGATCGGCGTGATAGTCGTCGAAGGCAAAGACGTCCTGCGCCCACTGCGTCTCCCAGTCTTTCCGCGAGTTAGGTGTCATGGTGCCGGAGGTGGAACGCGAATCATCGAGCAAGTGCGCGAGGGCCCGGGTGCGCTGGTAAAGCTCCGGGTCGTTGCGCGACTCGTTGATGCGAACGCCCCAGATGATCACAGCGGGATGGTTGCGGTCGCGGCGGATCATGGCTTCGACGTCGCGAATGGCGAGATCCTGCCAGCTTTCGTCGCCAATGTACTGCCAGCCTGGAAGCTCTTCCCAGATCATCAGGCCCAATTCGTCGCAGGCGTCGATGAATGCCTCGGATTGGGGATAGTGGGAGCAGCGAACGACATTGCAGTTGAACTGCCGGCGCAGAATTTCGGCATCTCGGCGCAACAGGCGAGTGGGCGCGGCGAAGGCGAGATAGGGATAGAGTTCATGGCGATTGAGGCCGAAAAGTTGCGTTCGCTTCCCGTTCAGGTAGAAGCCGTCAAGATCGAAGCGTGCGTCGCGAAAGCCGATGCGCGTGGAGTAACGATGGAGGGGTTGATCGCCGTGAGAAAGCGTGACGTCGAGGTCGTAGAGGTGGGGATGGTCCGGGTCCCAGAGTTCGATGCCCGGAAGGCGATCGAGCTGAAAGTTCAGCTCCTGGTCCGGTTTTTCCACTTGTGCGCTGTGTGAGACCGTGGCCAGTGTTCGTGAGCCCTGGCGAAGAGTTGCGCTTAGGCGAACGGCAGCGGGCAACTGGCCGGCGGCGTCGATGCGGCAAGTGATGTCGACTCGGCGGCTGGCGTTGAGGACGTTGATGGGCTTGGCGAAGACCTCCCGGAGAAAGATGGTGGGGACTGCGCGAAGCTGGACTGAGCCGGTGATCCCGCCGGGAAGGAGGTAGTCGACGGCAACGGGGCCACGCGGCGAGCCGGACGGCGGCGCGTTGAGCCAGCGGGAATCGACGGCGACGGCGAGAACGTTGTCGCCATCGCGGACGAGGCCTGTGATCTCGCGATCGAAGGGCAGGAATCCGCCCATGTGCGGTTCAAGGCTGTGGCCGTTGATCAATGGAGTAGCGGCCGCCATCACGCGATCGAAATGAAGAAAGAGCCGGAGGTTCATGAGTTCGGCTGGAAAGGTGAAATGGCGCCGGTAAATCCACGCATCTTCCCATGCCGCCGGATCCCAGTTTTGCCACGATAGCGGCGCGACAGTGTGAGGAAGGTTCATTTGTTCAAAGGCAGCATCGTCAAAAGCCGGATCAGTCGCGGAGGGCTGAAGTTTGCCACCGAAGAGCCAGCCGGCATCGAGGTTTACGATACGCTGCACCGCACTCGAAGAAATTGGCGATGACGGTGCGGCGGCAAAGCCTTTGACGAGCGGGTTGGTGCCGAAGGCAGTGGCTGCGCAGCCTTCGAGGAATGTGCGACGAGTGATTCTGGATGGGCTCAATGTCTTTTCCGGCTGGGACCGTTTCGCTTCTGCATGTTGGCCAGTGTATCGAGGTCGGGAATGGCGTTGCGATTCCTGGGCGAAACCTTCCATTGGTTCCAAAGCGCGCATTTATCTCTGCGTCGCCTGCGGTTCTCTCCTGCTTCACCCGGCACGGGCGAATTCTAAGTGCGACAATTTGTGGTTGTCAATAAACTAAGAGAACTCGGTATCTTGCAAATTTCCAATTTGCTTTCATGTGTTTAAATTTGCGAGTCGTAAGTCTCTGGAAACTGATCATCGTGAGCGGTCTCTGCAAATCAGGCGCTGAGTGGGCCGCGATCCAGGTGAATTTGCAAGTCCGGCATCTATTTGAAAACAAATACTATAGTTTCAGACACTGGCAGCTGGTTCGGCAAGTGCTTGACGGGGACAGGACGAAGGCTGTAAGGTTTTTGCGACTATGTTGCGAGACCGGTTGCTGGCCTTGTTGCCCTCGGGGTGCCTTAGGCCGTGTTGGGATCGATTCGGAATCGCGCGGAACGGAGAAGAGAATGGCTACCGTTACTGCGGTAAACACCGCGGCAAGACAGGCATTGGAGGCGGGCGAGGGGGTTCTGAGGCTGGCGCCGACATGGGTGCCGAGAGTCTACTTGCAGCCCGGGCGAAGGTTGAAGCTTGATTCACGCGATCTGTATGCTTTTGGCGCGCACCGCGGAGGAATCGATGAGCGTTGGTTCGCATCGACAACGCCGGCGATGAATGACAACAGGACGCCCGATGAAGGCCTCAGCTACGTGGTCTCAAACGGCCATCGCTTTACGCTCAAAGAGGCAGTGGAGGCCGAAGGCGTCCGAATGATCGGAAAAGCGATGTGGGAGAAGTATCATCGCTGGCCGGTCTATAGCAAGTTCTTCGACAACTCTGGGCCCATCATGCATCATCTTCATCAAAGCGAAGAACAGGCCAGCCTGGTGGGCCGCGAAGGCAAGCCCGAGGGCTACTATTTCCCGCCGCAACTGAATGCGACATTCGGCAATTTTCCTCATACCTATTTCGGCCTTGAACCGGGCACGACGCGCGAAGACGTTCGCGAGTGCCTGGACCGCTGGGACACGGGCGACAATGGGATCCTTGATTATTCGAAGGCCTACCGGCTAAAGCCGGGCACTGGCTGGCTGGTGCCGCCGCGGATCCTGCACGCGCCAGGCTCGCTGTTGACGTATGAGCCACAGTGGGGAAGCGATGTTCTGGCGATGTTTCAATCCATGGTGGAAGGGCGCCCCGTGCCGCGAAGCCTGCTGACCCAGGATGTTCCTGAAGACAAGCACTTCGATCTGGACTTCCTTGCCAATCTCGTCGACTATCCGGCCAACCTGGATTTCGAGTTCAAGAAGCATCACTATCTGGAGCCGATTCCGGTCGCCGATACCGCGAGCGAGGGCCACGTGGACAAGTGGGTGGTTTATGGAACTGTCGACGGCCAGCAGAAATTCAGCGCCCGCGAACTAACGGTGATGCCCGGAGCGCGTTGCACGATTCGCGATGCTGGTGCGAGCGGCGTAATTGTGACACAGGGACATGGGCGCATTGGGAAACTCGAAGTCGATTGCCCGTCGATCATTCGCTTCGGCCAGATGACGCAGGATGAGGTGTTCATCTCGCATGAAGCAGCGACGGCTGGAGTGACCTTCGAGAACCATTCCGAGACCGATGCCCTGGTGACACTACGCTACTTCGGGCCAGAGGTGCACAAGAACATGCCGAAGGTGGGAGATCACCAGCGGGCGAGCTAAGACTCTGACCGCGGGTGCCGTGCAGTCCGAGGTCTCATCCGCCGTGGCGGACGAAACCAGGACCGCCTGAAAACACCGGATGAAAACGGGAGGATGGCAAGATGCGGCAGCAGCATTTTGAGGAAAGCAACGAGAAAATCCGGGCGCGGTTCCGCGAACTGAAGAAAGCATCTCCGAAGAAGCTGAAGACTCGCCTTAAGCTCTCCTGGAGCAACTGGGGGTTCGGCAGAGAGCCGCTAGCTGAGTCGTCGGCGAGGCTCGAGAGGAATGACGTACCGTATATCGAATTGCATGGCAATCACTACGGCCCCGATCTCGGCTACCAGATAAAAGAAACACTGAAGATTCTTGGCGATCATGGCCTGAAGGTTTCGGGTGTTTGCGGCATGTTTTCGGCAGACAACGACATGGCCAGCAACCGCGCGGTGAACCGGCAGGCAGCCATCGATTACCTGAACAGAGAGGTCCCTTTCACGCAAGCCGTAGGCGGCAAATACCTGCTGGTGGTTCCGGGCGCGGTGGGACGGCCAAAGGCCTACGATGACGTGGAATTCGAACGCTCGGCGGAGACGCTCGCGATGTGCGGCGGCCTGTTTGTGAAGCATGACGTGAAGGCTGCGATTGAGCCAATTCGCTCGGCGGAAGTAAGCCTGGTGCACACAATCGCGGATGCGAAGCGATATCTCAAGGCAGTGAATCATCGCGGAGTGGGCCATATCAACGGCGACGTGTATCACATGCAGTCGGAAGAGCGGCACATCGGCGATGCGATTCTGGATGCCGGCGACCAGCTCTTGAACCTGCACATGGCAGACAGCAACCGGTGCGCCATGGGCGAGGGATCGATGGATCTGGCCACGATCATTCGTGCTCTCTATGTGATTGGATACAACCAGGGAGACCGGTTCGTCACCTTCGAGCCACTCGGGCCGGGCGGCGATCCTTATCCCGCAATGCATGGCAAGCCTAATAAACCCAAGCTGGATGCGCTCGTGGCGACCAGCATCCGCTACTTCCGTGACTGCGAGGAGTTGGTGCTCGCCGAGTAACGGAGGGTTTCGTGCTCACACCTTTTCGGTCGCGACGGTGGCCCTGAAAAGGGTGGGGCGCCTGACTTCATTCCCCACCCAAGCAGCTTGGATGGGGCACCCGGGGGCCCCGGCCGGCAAAAAAGCGGGGCTGTATTGCCGCGTTTCACTAACCACTGACCATTCTCATGAAGACTTATTGCTTTGCGTTGGATTTGCACGACGATCCCGGTCTTATCGAGGAGTACAAGCGCTATCACCAGAAGGAGCACATCTGGCCCGAGGTGCTTGATTCGGTCCTTCACCATGGCGTTTTGAGCGAAGAGATTTACCTGGCGGGCAACCGGCTCTTCATGATCCTTCACACAACGGATGAATTCTCGCTGAATGCGAAAAGCGCTGCTGACAGAGCTAGCGCCGTCATGCAAAAGTGGGAAGAGTTGATGTGGAAGTACCAGAAGCCTCTCCCTGGTGCAAAGCCCGGCCAAAAATGGGTGCCGATGGAGAAGATTTTTGAAGTCGGATCATCCGGATCACAATGAAGATTCGTAGAATTCCCTAACCCCCCGGAACCTCAGGTCAAAGCTCAACAAGGACGGTTCGATGGCAATTACGTATTCTCTCGTTGCCGTATATCTCCGGTCGGGCGTAAGCCGCATCATCTCTCTTGCGCCGTCCGACGTGCTGATTATCGCCTTGTACTTCGTAATGGTGCTTGGCATCGGCATCTATCTCCGGCGCTACGCGAATACATCAAACGATTTCTTCATGGCCGGCCGCGAGATGACCGCGTGGGTCGCTGGGCTGAGTTTTCTCTCTGCCAACCTGGGCGCAATCGAGCTGATGGGCTGGGCCGGTTCCACCTACGAATATGGAATTCTCGCCGCCCACTTCTATTGGATCGCGGCGTTCCCGTCCATGGTCTTCCTTGCGCTGGTGATGATGCCGTTCTACTACATCTCCAAGACGCACTCGGTTCCTGGTTATTTGCAGCTACGCTACGGTGAAGCGACACGCGCGCTAAGCGGCATCTCATTCGCGTTCATGACCGTTCTCATGTCGGGCATCAACATGTACGCCATGGCGCTGGTCATGAAGGTTGTGCTGGGCTGGAATATTCACTTCAGCATCTGGGTATCGTCACTGACCGTTGCGGTTTACGTGGCCCTCGGGGGCTTATACTCCGCAATCTTCAATGAGGTTCTTCAGTTCTTCCTCATCTGGCTGGGTGCGCCGGTCATCCCCATTCTGGGCCTGATCGAAGTAGGCGGCTGGAGCGGGCTTACCGCGAAGATTTACGAGCGCATGCACACTAACGATTACGTGCATTTGTGGAGCACCCTCGGTTCCTTTTCTTCCAATCCCATGGGCGTGCACTGGACGGGAGTTGTTTTCGGGCTCGGCGGCGCCATCGCCTGCGGATACTGGACGACGGATTTCCTGGTCGTCCAGCGCGCCATGGCGGCGAAGGATCTGCGCTCTGCGCAACTGGCGCCGATTATTGCTTCGTATTTCAAGATGGTGGTCCCGTTGATCGTCATTCTTCCTGGCCTACTGGGGCTTGCGGTGTTGCCATACAAACTCGTTCCGCAAAGTGCTGCCGGGCCGGGAATGCACAGTTACAACGAAGTTCTGCCCCTGATGCTGGCGCGCTACGCGGGGCCCGGACTGCTTGGGCTGGGAATCACAGCGCTGATCGCGGGCTTCATGTCGGGCATGGCCGGGAACGTGAGCGCGTTTGCGACGGTGTGGACGTACGACATATACCAGCCGTACATCAAGAAAGGAATGTCGGATGAGCACTACGTGAAGATCGGGCGGTGGTGCACGATTCTAGGCGTGATTCTGAGTATCGGTACCGCATATTTTGTCACCAGCTTCAAAAGCATCATGGACTACATGCAGGCGCTGGTCGGCTTCTTTATCTCACCGCTGTTCGGCACGGTGGTCGTCGGCATGCTCTGGAAACGCGCAACGGGCAAAGGCGGCTTCTGGGGGCTTCTTGCCGGAACCGGCTCGTCGGTGGCGATGTACACGGCGGTCAAGATTCACCCGGCGTGGATCCGCTATGTTGCGCTTTCGCCCGACGCGAAGGACATGGCCGAGAATCTGTATCGCGCCCTCTGGTCGCTCCTGATCTGCGTTTTCGTGACGATTATCGTGAGTTTGTTCACAAAGAAAAAGTCAAAGGAGCAATTGGAGAATCTTGTCTGGAGCTATACAAAGATGCCGCCATCAGAGCCGATGCCGTTATGGAAGAAGCCGGTGTTCTGGGCGGTCGGCGTGGCGATCTTTTTTGGCGTGCTGCAGTGGATGTTCTGGTAGGACGAGGATGAATCGAAAAAGGGTGACGCAGTTCTCGGTATTTTGTTCCGTCGTATTTTGTCTGTTCGCGATTTCGCCGGGATGTTTTGCGTCAACCGGAGACGCCGCGCAAAACGCTCACGACCGTTTTCTCGCTCTTCCGGTTGCTAAAGCTGAGGCATCGTGCCCGTGCACAAAGATGCTCTACAAGTACGGCGTTCCGTTTCTTGAAACTGCATGGCACGCACCGGTTGGCGGTTCTCTGCAAGTGAATGTTGGAATCGCGGCCAGGAGGATCTTTCTTCTTGGAATGACAGAGACGCAGCGGCCTTCCGCGTGGTCGGACCCGCTGAGTTATGCAGCACGGTACTTTGTCGGGGACAACCTGGGAGAGATTCGCCTGCACTACGCTGGTGGCTCGACGCAGGAGTATCCGCTGATCCTGGGCGAGAGCGTGTGGTTTGGGCTGCCGTTTGAGCAGACGCAGGATCCGTTCCCGAGCGATGCGAGATTGAGGGATGCGTTTGCGAGGGCGATTCGGCTTTACCCTGCCGCTCCGGTGGACGATGGCGAGTACGTTGCGGTGATCGAACCCCAAGCCGCGCCGCTCGAACGCATCGAGATTGTCGACAACGATGGCAAGAAGGGTTCGGTGGTGATCGCAGGCATTACGGTGGAGACGGCGCCCGATGCCAGGATCGCGGGAGCAACGGCGATTCCGGCCAACGCCTTCGCGCCGGAGTTCCAGAAGTTCGTCCAGGAGAAGCCGCTGCGGGAGCAGGGAACGGGCGAGGCCGAATCGAAACAGCAGCTCGCAGAACTGAGCGCGGAGCTTTACAACACTGCATCGGAGTACAAGCAGCCGGTTGCCGCGCGAATTCCTACCAGATATTCAGGCCCGCAGGTTACGTTCAAGGGGACGGTTGACGCGAGCATTCTCGAAAACGCGTTCTACGCCAACGTGCTGGACATGTTGGACAAGGTCGATCCCGACGGAGTCTTTCACACCTCGACCAAGAATGCGCTGGCGTGGTCAGGCGATCCGCGATCGGCGGGTGGCGAATTCGGGACATATCGCAAAGATGTTGGCGTGTATTACAGCCAGGCTTGGTCGCGGGATCTGGGGCGCAGCCTGCAGGAGCTGACCGAGCTTGGCTACGTGGACAAGGCATCGCATACGGCGGATTTTGCGCTGCGCGCGGCACGGTCGTGGAGCGAAAATCCCGCACTCACCTACAAAGGTTCGCCGCTGCCGCCGCACTGGAGCCGGGTCATCGATCATCCGGATTTCGCGCAGCCTTTCGAGAATGACGGACACGGGTTGATTTCGCTATTCATCTACAAGCTCTGGTTGCGGATGCCGGACCGCGACATGTGGCTGCGCACTC
>Ga0116219_10001607_pt1 | contig 20566 bp, 21 predicted proteins | sample Sb_taG_4_FD_91019 | JGI IMG/M metagenome (GOLD analysis project Ga0116219, IMG submission 91019) | Peat soil microbial communities from Weissenstadt, Germany - Sb_50d_6_BS metaG | ecosystem: Environmental > Terrestrial > Soil > Wetlands > Peat | place: Germany: Weissenstadt | collected 2010-09-21
CGGATCGGCGGGATCTACAAGGCGAACTCGCTGCTCGGGAGCTTCCTCATCGGTGACGGCTTCTTCCTGTCCCATTTCAGCAATCCCCTCCCTCTCGCCGTCCTCCTCAACACGACCAGCTCCACCGGCACGCAGAGCCACGCCCTCAACAACGGCCTCAACGCGTTTCCCAACCTGAAGATCCAGACACGCGCCCAATTCGAGAAATCACAACAGGCCCAGGTCAACCAGCTGCTGGGGTTGGTCTACGCGCTGCTGGCTCTGGCCGTGGTCATCGCCATGATCGGCATCGTCAACACCCTCATGCTCTCGGTCTTCGAGCGCACCCACGAGATCGGACTGCTGCGGGCCGTGGGGATGAAACGGCGCCAGGTGCGGGCCATGATCCGCTCGGAGGCGGTGATCCTGGCGCTGTTCGGTGCGATCATCGGTGTCATCGTCGGGACCGCGCTGGGAACGGCTTTCGCCGCCTCGTTGAAGCAGCAGGGGATCACCGACATCGTCATCCCCTACAACAAACTCGTGCTGTTCCTGGTCCTGGCCGCCCTGCTGGGCCTCGGTGCCGCCTCGTGGCCGGCCCGGAGGGCAGCCAAGCTCGACGTCCTGGCGGCGATCGCCGCGGAGTGACGCCTTGTCGCGGGGCGAAGGGCGCGTTCAGAACTCGATCGTTCGAATCGGCTCCGTGCCGTCCCAGGCCGAGCTCTGGGCCCGCATGTGCTCGAAGAACCCGCCGAACCCGCTCGTCTCGACGACTTCGTTGACGGTCCCGCCGTGGGACGGGGAGTCGAAGTAGGAGAACCGCTGGTCCGCGGTCAGGCCCCGACCCTCGTAGTAGGGCGTGCGCCCGAGGTGGCGGTACACGGCAAGTGCCGCGTCGTAGTCCTCGGTGAAATGGGCAAGGTGATGGAGGCCGCTGCCATAGGCAGCCCGGAAGTCGCGATAGGGAGAGGGATGGTCGTCGAGCGGCTGGATGAGCTCGACCTGCAGATCCCCTGAGTAGGTGATGGCCACGGCGATACGGGCCTCGGTGGGCTCACCGCGGTAGCGCAGGTCGTTCAGAGGCGGCGACGGCAAGTAGAAGAACGGTCCCACGTCGAGTGCACCGAGCCAGTGCTCCATGGCCGCCCCGATGTCGTCGACCACGTACCCGAGCTGCGCGATCGGGCCCAGGGCCTTGACCGATCTGGGCTGTCCCATCGTGGTCCTCCTGTCCCCTCGGCGTCCGGGCCGCCGGGATGGCGCCGGCCGGGGTCACTACAGTGGCACGCCGACACCGGTCGCGGGACTCCGAACCGCGCCGGCACAAGGGGGAGCCATGACACCTGGTCCGATCACCGTGACGGGCTTCAGCCACGTCGCCATCGCGGTGAACGACCTCGACGCCGCCCGCACCTTCTACTGCGGCGTCCTCGGATTCGAGGAGCTCCCCCGCCCCGACCTGGGAGCTCCGGGGATGTGGCTCCGGGTGGGGGACCTCCAACTCCATTTCCTGGAGACCGACGTCATGCCCACCCCGGGCGGGGGCTTCCCGCACTATGCATTGCACGTCCCCACCGACAGGTTCGACGAAACCATCGAAGCCCTGCGGGCCGCGGGTGCGCCGTTCCTGGGCGAACCGAGCACCCGCGTGGACTTCGGCACCACCGTGCTGGCCGCATTCGTCAACGACCCCGCCGGCAACTTCATCGAGCTCACCAACGTCGGGCCGGGCTGAGCGGGACAGCTTCAGCTCAGGAACCCGAGCCCTCGGAGCCGACCTTTCGCGGCGCGGCGGGGACGCTCAGTGGATGGGGCGTGCCCGGCGGCGGCTGAAACGCACCATCGCCGCCCCTGCCACCAGCAACACGGCGGCCGCCCCGGCACTCTGCTCGATGTCGGCCCCGGTGAAGGGCAGCCCGCCCGAGGACACGACGGACCGGGTGGGTGCGGGCGCGGAAGGTGACTGCGAGGCGGCCACACCGGGGGTCGTGGCGGGACCGTGACCGACGGGCCCTTGGCCCACCGAACCGACGGGCCCTTGGCCCACCGAACCGACGGGAAGCGGCGTGCATGCCGTGTAACAGGTCTGGTCGGCGAAGGCAGGGAGCGTGAACCCGAGGGTGACCGCACCGGCCAGGGCCACGCCGACGACGAGCTTCTTCAACACGACCCAGACGCTAACCGCCGCGACCTCCGCGATCGCGGCATTCGGTCGGGGCCAGTCAGCCCATGGCGATCACGGGCGCGTTGAGGAGATCGTTGGCGGTGGAGCCGTGGAAGTTGGCACCGCCGTAGGTGAAGACTCCCCCGTCTGCGCCGACGAGCCAGTACCCGCCTCCACCCGGGAGGGGACACATGGCCACAACGGGCTTCGACAGGACCAGCGATCCGGCCGATCCGTAGAACGGGGCACCGAAGGAGAACACGCCCCCGTCCGAGGCCACCAGCCAGTACCCCCCACCCGGTGAAGCCGCCATTCCGACCACGGGCTTGCGCAACCGGACAGCCCCCATGGACCCGAGGAAGGACGCGTCACCGTAGGAGAACACGCCCCCGTCCGAGGCCACCAGCCAGTAGCCCTCGCCGTCGGGGGTGGCGGCCATGCCCACGACGGGAGAATTGAGATGCTTGCCTCCCATGGAGCCGTGGAACGCGGCATCGCCGAAGGCGAACACACCCCCGTCCTTGGCCACCAGCCAGTAGCCCTTGCCGTCGGGCGTGGCGGCCATGCCCACGACCGGGGAATCGAGGTGCCTGCCTCCCATCGACCCGAGGAAGGGGGCGTCGCCGTAGGAGAAGACGCCGCCGTCCGAGGCCACCAGCCAGTACCCGTCGCCCGACGCGGTGTCGGCGGTGCCGACCACCGGCGCCCGGAGGGGAAGCGCACCGGCCGACCCGAAGTAGCCGTCGCCGAAGGCGAACACGCCTCCGTCCGAAGCCACCAACCGGTAGCCGGGGCCGGGCGCGTCGAGGACACCCGCTTGGCCGGAGTCGGGGCTGACCATGAGCGAGGACTCGTCGACCGCCTCGAAGGCACTGGCCGGGATGTTCTTGAGCTCGTCGACGAGGGACAGCGGCCAGGCCGGGTCGGCGGTGCCCCCGAAGTACCAGTTGCTCCCGTTGTCGGCCAGGATCAACCCGTAGTGCTGCATGGCGCGCAGGACGACCTGGGCCTGAGGTGAGTACCCGGAGATGTCGAAGCTCGCCTTGAGGCGGAAGCGCGCCCCCATGGGGGGGAGGTTGGGGTCGCTGCGGGCCCCGGCCTCGTGCCGGGCCGGCCAGAGATAGCTCGTGTCGGTGGTCTGCGCCGTCATCCGGATGGCGTGGGTGATCTGGCCCGACTGCACCTCGTCGTAGCGAAGGAGCCCGGGCAGGATGGGGAGGCCAGCCGCGTCGGCGGACGTCCACCCGGCCGGCCGCAGGGCGTTGGAGCGCAGGTTCCAGATCGCACCGGACCCCGCCGTCGATCCCGACGCGCCGTAGCGGGCGTCGTAGAGCTCGTACAAGGTGCACGTGGTGGGGTCGACCATGATGGCGTGGCGGTCGCCCGTCGCGTTCTGGCCTCCCTCGATGGGCGTGTCCGCGCCGAAGGGATACGGGCCCGGGTCGCTCTCGTCCGAGTAGGTGAACGTCACGTTCACGAACGGATGGCCCGGCGGCACCACCGTGTAGGGCATGCCGTAGGGGTTGGTCGGGTCTCCCGACGGCCCGAAGTCGGGATGCAGCGACGTCGACGAGGAATTCATGCTGGCGAGCCACTGGGAGCTGTGGATGTCGACGGGGAGCGACGAGATGTCGGTGTTCCAGATGTTGTCCGATGGGAACATCGGGCATCCAGGAGCGCCGGGAACCGGCGTCCCGGCCCGGGCGGGCGAGGCGTCGAGCGCCACGGTCACGGAGCCGAGCGCGGCGACAGAGAGGGCGAGGCAACCCAAGGCCGCCGCCGGTGTGCGCCGGCCCGAGCGCCTCGAGGACTTCCCCCCCATGGGCCATTCATCGGCACGTCGGTTGCGGGCATTGAAACAACACCGGGCCCATCAGGGCCTGGCGCCCCGCAGGTTGCCGCCCCCGTGATGAAGTTTTCGGCCGGCGCTGCCGACAACCGGGGTGGGGACGGGGAGGAAGACCGGCGGGCCGTTGTGACTCACCTTGTCAACTGATGCCACACCTACAACACTGGGTCGCCGACCCCCCACCCCGGAGCCCGTCGGGGCCAGGTCGGTGCCACCCCTGCGACACCAGCTGATCGAGACCCCATGACCCGACGAGCGCGACCGCACCCTCGGGCCCGCCGCGGCCTGCACTGCGCCCGGGCCCGGCCTGCCCCATGGTCCTCGTTGGACGCGCTGGGCTCGCGCTTCGGGCGCGTCGTGCTCGGCGCAGGGCGGCGGCGGCCCCGGCACGCCGCCCCGGTCCGCCTCCGGATCAGCCCGGCCTTCGCCTGTGTGGTGGCGTTCTCCCTGGTGGTGGGCGGGGCTGCGCTGGGATCGCTGAGCACGGGCGGGGCTCTGGCCGCGGCGGTCCCGGTCCCGAGCGGGGGCCAGGGTCAGAGCGTGACGATCATGAACCCGACGGCGAGCCCCTTTGCCAACTCGACGAGCACGGTCGCGCTGCCGGCAGCGACGGCCCCGCCCGCGCCCGCACCGCCGTCACTCCAGGGCGAGCCCGCGTTGCGAGCCCACGAGCTGTTCGGGTTCGCGCCCTACTGGTCGCTCCCGACCTCGTCGGGGTTCAACCTGGTCGGCCTCACGACACTGGGGTACTTCAGCCTCGACGTGGCGGGAAACGGCACCGTCGAGGAGAGCGGGCCGGGGTGGGTGGGGTACCAGAGCCAGGCCCTCGCCGACCTCGTGACCCGTGCCCACGGTGTCGGTGACCGCGTGGTGCTGACGGCGTCGTGCTTCGACCAGTCCGCCCTGGACCAGATGGCCGCCGACCCCACCGCCGGTCCTCGCCTGGCGACCGCGTTGGTGGCGCTGGTGGCGGCCAAGAACCTCGACGGGGTCAACATCGACTTCGAAGGGAAGGGGAGCAAGGACCAACGCGGACTCGACACCCTCATGGCCGCGGTGTCGAGCGCCATGCACCAGGCCAACCCGCACTGGCAGGTGACCATGGACACCTACGCCTCCTCGGCGGGCGACCCGACGGGCTTCTACGACATCGCGGGTCTCGCCCCCAGCGTCGACGGGTTCTTCGTGATGGCCTACGACATGAACGACCGGTCGACGCCGTCGCCCACCGCTCCCCTGACGGGAGCTGGCTTCACCGACCTCGAGGCGGTGCAGCAATACTCAGCCGTGGTCCCACCCTCCAAGGTCATCCTCGGCGTCCCGTACTACGGCTACGACTGGCCCACGGTCGGGCCCGGCCTCGGCGACCCCGCCACCGGTCCGCCCACACCACTCAGCTACTCGCAGGTGGTGGCGACCGGGGGCCACGTCTACTGGGACCCGACGACCCAGACCCCCTGGACCTCGTACCAGGTGGGTGCGCAGTGGCACGAGACGTTCTTCGACGACCCCACCTCGTTGGCATTGAAGGCGCAACTGGCCAACACGTACCACATCGCCGGTGTGGGCATCTGGGCACTGGGCATGGAGGGCTCCGCCCCGGCCATGCAGGCCGCACTGCTGGGGAGCGCTCCGCCCGTGAAGGGCCTGAAGCCGGGCCCGGGGGCCACGGTGACCACCACCACGACGACGACGACCACCACCGCCGCCGCCGGCGCCCCCGCCGGCTACTCCTATTCGGGGACCTGGGACGGGGCCAGGGTGACGCTCAGTCCCGTCGACCCCGCGTCGTTGGCCGGCACCACCGAGGCCGCCCTCACGGGGAAGCTGACGGGCTTCACGACCGACGACCCGACACGACTGTGCCTGGAGTCGGAGCCGGGGTTGCCGGTCGCGGCGCTGTCGCCGGCGGCGGGCCTCTACGCGGTCCTGACGACGCCGCCGGCCGACTGCGTGGTCGGAGCCTGGGAGTTCACCGTCCCCACGGGATCGCCGGAGGGCGCACCACCGACCTCGACGACGACCACCGCCGCGACACCGCCCGATCCGACTTCGACCACCTCGACGTCGTCACCGGGTGGTGTCCACGGTTGACCACGGCGACCCCGGATCACACGACCCGCGTGTCGTGGCCCACCCAGTAGCGCTCCCTGAGCAGCCGTTTGTAGAGCTTTCCGTTCGGGTCACGCGGCAACTCGGTCACGAAGTCGACACTCCGAGGGCACTTGTAGCCGGCCAGCTGTTCGCGACACGCCGCGATCAGCTCGGCTTCGGTGTCGGGCCCCGCCGTTGAGGGGTCGACGAGTTCGACCACGGCCTTCACCGCTTCGCCCATCTCCGCGTCGGGCACACCGATGACGGCGACGTCGGCCACCCGCGGGTCGCCGGCGAGGACGTTCTCGGCTTCCTGGGGGTAGATGTTCACTCCCCCGGAGATGACCATGTGCGCCTGGCGGTCGGTGAGATACAGGTAGCCGTCCCCGTCGAGCAGGCCGATGTCTCCGAGAGTCCGCCACCCGTGCGCGTCGAGCATCGACGAGGAGGCCGAGGGGTCGTTGTGGTACTGGAAGGGCCGGCCGCCTTCGAAGTAGACGACCCCCTCCTGGCCGGGGCCCAGCTCCTCCCCGTCGGGCCCCACGATGTGCGCAGGCGACAGGGGGCGACCGACGGACCCCGGATGTGCCAGCCACTCGGCGGCGGTGATCCACGTCGAACCGATGTCCTCGGTGCCGGCGTAGTACTCGTCGATGATCGGACCCCACCACTCGAGCATCTGGCGCTTCACCGCCACGGGGCACGGCGCCGCGGCGTGCACCACCGACCGCAAGCTCGAGAGGTCGTAGCGGCGGCGCTCGCTCTCGGACAGGTGCAGCATGCGGACGAACATGGTGGGCACGAATTGGGCGTGTGTCACCCGATGTCGCTCGATGAGCTCCAGGCACCGTGCCGCGTCGAAGTGCTCCATCACCACCACCGTCGCCCCGAGGCGGAGCATCGACATGCAGTAGACGAGCGGCGCCGAGTGGTACAGCGGCGCCGGTGACAGGTAGACCGACCCGGCCCCGATGCCGCGTCGCGCCATGGCCAGGGCGATCTGCACCGGGGCCGCCGCCGCGTCTCCCATGGGGGTACGGGGAAGCTCCTTGCGGACCCCCTTGGGCCGCCCCGTCGTCCCCGACGAGTAGAGCATCTCGCGTCCTTCGCACTCGTCGGGGACAGGCAGGGCCTCGAACGCCGACACGGCAGCCTCGTACCGACTGAACTCCGCAAGGGGGCCCCCGACCGACAGCCGCACCGAGATTCGTGACAGGTCGAGGCCCGTGACGACATCGGCCATGTCCGGCGTCGTCACGAGTGCGGTGGCGCCACAGTCGTCCAGGATGTACTGGACCTCGGCGCTGCGCAGATGACTGTTGAGCGCCGTGTAGTACAGCCCGGAGCGCTGGGCGGCCCATGCCACCTCGAGGTAGGTGGCGCAATTCCCCATGAGGATGGCGATGTGGTCGCCGGTGGTGAGCCCTTGGCTTCGCAGCAACCGCGCCAGCCGGTTCGACCGCTCGTCGACGTCCCGGTAGGAGAGCACGTCACTGCCCGAGCCCATGACGACGGCAGGCACATCGGGCTGCTCCGCCGCCCGCGTGGCCAGATCGAGCGGGAACGGGGGAAGGGGGATCTCGCTCATCGGGGCGACGCCGCCGCTGAGCCGGCGCTCTTTCTCGGGGTGGACACGACCCGATTCTTGCCCATCGCGTACATCGTCATGCACAGTTGCGACGGGAGGGCGCATGGGCGAGCTGGTCCGGGTGTCGGAGGTCGACGAGGGCGTCGTGACCGTCGTCATCGACCGGCCCCAGAAGAAGAACGCCCTGTCGATCGCCCTGCGCGACGAACTGAGCGACGTCTTGGACAGCCTCGCACCCGACGAGCGCATCCGCTGTGTGGTCCTGGCGGCGGCGGGAGACACGTTCTGCGCCGGGTTCGACCTGTCGGAATTCTCGGTGGACGAGCCCGGCTTCCAGGAACGCCTGTGGCGCTCGTCGGACCGCTTCCACCACACCGTCTTGCTGTTCCCGCTCCCGATTGTGGCCGCCGTGCAGGGCCCGGCGCTGGCCGGCGGCTTCGACCTCGCCGTGATGTGCGACATCCGGGTGGCGGCCACCGACGCACGCTTCGGCCACCCCGAACAGCGCTGGTCCGACGTCGTCTTCTCCCCCCTGGCCGACCTGGTGGGGTCGGGTCCCGCCCGCGACCTCTGCCTCACCGGCCGGACCATCGACGCCGCCACCGCGCTGCGGATCGGGCTCGTCTCCAGCGTGGTCGCGGTCCACGACCTCGCCGGGGAAGCCGCCCGGACCGCCGCCATGGTGGCGTGCGGGCCGCGCGACGCCCTGGTGCGCACCAAGGCCAAGGCATCGCGGCGCGCCGGACATCGACCCGAAGCCACCACGCTCGAACTGTGACGGGCCGGGAACGGCGTCAGGTCCGACCGTGTCGTCCGATTCCCGCCAGATCGCGACCCGGGGCTCGGGCACCATGGCGTCATGGACGAAGCGACGGCATTCCTCTCGACACTGGAGACCACCGCCCCCGACGCCCCCACCGCGTGCGCAGGGTGGCGCGCCCATGACCTCGTCGCGCACCTCGCGGCCGGGGCGGCCGAGATGGCGGAGCTCGCCGAGGCGGTGGCGAGGGGTCGAGACGTGCGCGCCACCCAGGACTTCGCCACCCGCGAGGCACCCTTCGTGGCGATGGCCGACGACGAACTGCGTGCCCGCCTCGTGGTCGAGGCGATCCGTCTCGGCGTCGCGGTCGACGCCCTCGTCGCCACACCCGGACTGACGGTCCCCTTCTCGGGACGCCGGCTGAGCGCCACCGATGTGACGATGCACGGTCGGAGCGAGGCCGCCCTCCACCGTTGGGACCTCGCCGGGGACGACGAGACCAGCGAGGAGCTCCTCCGACAACCCGAGCTCACCTTGCACGCCGTGGGGGTGCTCAACACCATGCTCGAGGCATCGCAGGAGTCGGTCACGGTGCGCACGACGGCGGCTGCCATCACAGAGCTCCGGGCCAACTTCGCTGCCCCCGGGCACATGGACGTCGTGCTCGTGGTGGACGGCGCGGGAGCGCGCCTCGAGCTCGACGAGCCCCGGGCCCGATGCAGCGCCAGGGCCGAGCCCGCCACCCGGCTGCTCGCCCTGTGGGGTCGACGGTCGCGGGCCCGACCGATCGCGTGGAACACCGAGGACCCTGCGGCTGGACCTCTGGCCGCGTTCTTGTGGGCGGGGGCCCCGGCCACCAGGACCGCCCTGTCCGAAACCCGCTAGCCTCTGGCCCCGCCGCCGGGCAGGATGACCGGGATGGTCGAGGACTTCGAACGCTGTTACCGGGCGGTCCTGGCGCGAGACGCCCGGTTCGACGGGTGGTTCGTGACCGCCGTGACCTCGACCCGGATCTACTGTCGGCCCAGCTGCCCGGCGCGCACGCCGGGGCGCGGCCACGTCCGCTTCTACCCCAGCGCCGCCGGGGCCCAACGGGCCGGGTTCCGCGCCTGCAAGCGCTGCCGTCCCGACGCCTCCCCCGGGTCGCCGGAGTGGAACGTCCGCCAAGACGCCGTGGCGCGCGCCATGCGCTTGATCGGGGAAGGGGTCGTCGACCGCGAGGGCGTGGCCGGTCTGGCGGCGCGCCTCGCCTACAGCCCGAGACAGCTCAACCGTCTGCTCCTGGGCGAGGTCGGCGCGGGCCCGTTGGCACTGGCGCGCGCCCAGCGGGCCCAGACGGCGAGGGTGTTGGTGGAGACCACGGAACTCCCGGTGTCGTCGGTGGCGTTCGCGGCCGGTTTCGCCAGCGTCCGGCAGTTCAACGACACGATCCGGCACATCTTCGCCTGCACCCCGACCGAGCTGCGCCGCAGATCCAAGAACGGCTCGAGCGGGTCACCGGACACGCTCAGCCTGCGCCTGGCCCACCGCCTCCCCTACGACGCCCCCGGCACCATGTCGTTCCTGGCGCACAGAGCCGTTCCTGGGGTCGAGGCCGGTACCGAGACCGGGTTCGCCCGGGCGCTCTCTCTTCCTCATGGAAGCGGCACCGTCGATCTCGTCCCCGCCGGAGACCATGTGCGGGCCCGGCTCCGGCTCGACGACCTGCGAGACCTGACTCCCGCGGTGCAGCGGTGCCGGCGGCTGCTCGACCTGGACGCCGATCCCGTCGCCGTCGGCGACCATCTGGAGGCGGACCCCGTGCTCGGACACCTGGCCCACCAGGTGCCGGGACTGCGGGTTCCGGGGTGCTTCGACCCCCACGAGCTGGCGGTGCGCGCCGTGGTCGGCCAACACGTGTCGGTGCCAAGCGCCTGCCGCGTCCTGGGCCGCCTGGTGGCCGAGTACGGCACCCCTGTATCCGTCCCGGCGTCACCGGCAACTGCCACCCTGACCCATGGCTTTCCCACCATGGCGACCCTCGCCGGCCTCGACCCCGACCGTCTTCCCCTCCCGCGTCGAAGGGCGCGCACGCTGGTGGTGTTGGCACAAGGACTGGTGAGCGGAGCGATCACCCTCGACATCGGTGCGGACGCCGAGGCGTCGAGAATCTCGCTGCGCGCCGTGGCCGGGATCGGCCCCTGGACGGCGGACTACATCGCGGTGCGGGGTCTCGGCCACCCGGACGTGATGTTGTCTGGTGATCTCGGCGTCCAGCGCGCCCTCGCCCGTCTCGGCCAGGCGTCCACCCCGGCGGCGGTCGACGCGTTGGCACGCCAATGGCGTCCGTGGCGGTCGTACGCAATGGTGCATCTGTGGAACACGCATCAAGTCGACCAGGCACGGGCGTCGTGACGGAGCTCTGTCGTCTCGTCTACAGCCCGGTGGGACCCATCGTCCTCAGCGCCGACGCGTCGGGTCGGCTCACCGGTGCGCACTTCGGGGCCGACCCGGGCTCGGCCGCGCCGCTTCACCACGACGGCACGGGAGACGCGGGGAGACGGGTCCTGGACGCCACCGAAGCACAACTCGACGAGTACTTCGAAGGACGCCGGACGTGCTTCGAGATCCCCTTGGCGATGCAGGGATCCCCGTTCCAGCGACGCGTGTGGACGCAGCTGCAGCAGATCCCTTTCGGTTCGACGACGAGCTACGGCCAATTGGCCATCGACGTCGGCCACCCCGGCGCGGCGCGGGCCGTGGGCCACGCCAATGCGCGCAACCCCATCGCCGTCATCGTGCCGTGCCATCGGGTCATCGGGTCATCGGGCGGCCTCACCGGATACGGCGGAGGACTCAGGACCAAGCAGCACCTGCTCGACCTCGAGGCCCGGACCGCGCCGCTGCTCAGAGAAGTCCGCGAATCGTCAGAGCTCTGAGAACCGCCCCGCCCGAGGAGGAGGCGAGGCGCCCGGCACGGTGATCACCGTGCCTCCCGGCGGCGTGGCCGAAACCTCAGTCCTCGGGCCGTGAGCCGAGCTCTTCGGTCTCTCGCACCGCCAACGCCGTTCCCCACAGGCCGACGGCGATCGCGGCGACCACCACGCACACCAGCGCGGTCAGCCCCGCGCCACCGGCGCCGTCCTCGAGTGCCATCGTGATCACCGCCATCACGAACACGGCGAGGATCACACAGCTGCTCAGGAGCACCTTCACCTTGCGTCGCTCGCCGTCGCGGCCCGCGCTCTTCGGCTGCGATTCCACCGTCTGCATCGACACTGGTATCGACAACGGGCCCGACGGGCTGAATAGCGCTGGGCGCGATGGTTCCCTTCGACCGTCGTCGAACCTCGCCAAACGCGCAAATTGTCGACGCTGAGTGCTTAGCCATCACGGAGAGAGAGCAAAGACCCCCGCGGGCCCACGTCGCACAGGGGGCCCGGGTCGGCCGTGATCGCAAACCGGGCGTGCGGGCAAAGTCCGCCGATGACAAGATGCCCGGCGGTGGAGTACTTGGCCGTGGCGCAGATGCCACACCGGTGGTCGCGGAGAATTCAGGGGACGCTGCGAAGGCGCAGCTACCGCCTGCCGAGAGCGTGGCACGCCGTGCCCGCCCCAGGGTCGGCTCCCGCCGCCCTGTGCGGGTTCCGCTACACGCGCGAGCCGCACCGCACCTGGATGCAGACGATGATCCCGAAGCGTTGCCCCCAGTGTCAGCGGCTGATCGACCAAGCCGAGGCCGGGGCCGGCGCGGCGCGCCGAACGACCTCGACCAGCCCATTGTGGGCCGTCCCCTCCGACAACACGGAGGAGCACGACGGCCGAGGGTCGCGCACGGGCCACCCGGCCCGGATCTCTGCGCACGGCGCGGCCACGGAGAAGCCTGGGGCGGTCGGAGCGACCTGAGCGGCACCGCGGATCGAGGGCCCGGGCCGCACGCACCCGGGTGACGCCCCCACCACGGCCTTGGGCCCAGAATTCGACCCATGTTCCGCCACACCGCCCACGTCTACGACCTCCTCTACGAGAGCTCGGGCAAGGGACTACGAGGCCGAGGCAGATGCCCTGCACGCCCTCATCCAACAGCGGGCACCCGGTGCGGCGACCCTGCTCGACGTGGCCCGTGCGAACGGTGGCCATCTCGTCCATTTGCAACGGTGGTACGACGTCGCGGGGGGACATCGACCCCAGGGATGCTCGACGAGGCGCGACGTCGACTGCCCGGGGTGACGTTCGTCCAAGGCGACATGCGCAGCTTCGGGTGGACGGGACCTTCGACGCCGTCACGTGCTTGTTCAGCTCCGTCGGCTATCTGCGCTCGGAGCGGGATCTGCACCTCCTGATCGGGTCCGCCGAGGGCATCAGGACGTCGTCGACACCCACGAATTGACCCTGTTCGAATCCGGTCAGTACGAGGAATCGCTGCACCTTGCGGGCCTCGTCGACATCGAGATCGTCGCGAGCCCGATGCCGGGCCGGGACCGGTTCATGGGCGCGACAACGACGCGCTGACCAGGGAGAACCCTTCGCGCGCACCGATGCCTCCCGTGCTTCGCATCAGGCACCACGCCTGGAACCGTGTCGGGGTGCGGGTCAAGGAAAGGGCTGAATCCGCCGACGAGTCCTATATGGCGAATTCTCAGTTGAAGACAAGGCCCGGCATCGTCTACGGCGATCACCGGGACCGGGCCGGGACCGAGACACATCGCGGCGAGATCGCAGCCGTGGTCGTGGAGCGCACAGACGGGACATGCACCGTCCTGTGGGCGGGACTGTGGCGGACCTTCAACAGCAAGCCCGAGGAATGGTCGACGCGCCGCGAGGCGATGAGGGCGGTCGACACCGTCGTCGGCGACGTCCTCATCTGGAACGAGATGGCACCCCACACCTGGGCGGCACGCGCGGCGTAGCATCGGGGTCGACGGGCACTCACCAATGACAGGCCCCGAGTGAGGTGGCAGTGCCGCTGGTCCGCGCCGTCGCGCGCACACGAGCATCGGCGGCCTCGTCGCCACGGCGTCGATCGGGTTGGCGGGATGTGGAGCTGGCTCGTTCCCTGAAGGGTCGGGCACGGCCACGTTCAGCTGGCGCTCGGTCGGACCGACCGATGGGACCACCCAGGGTCCCCCCCAGCCCTACTCGGGAACCGTGGCGGGCATTCCCGTCAGTGGCACCTCCAACCGCCTTCACCCCCAACTGACTCCCAACCCGGGCGACGAGGGGTCCCTCCCGTCGCAGTTGACCCTGGCGCGCTGGACGGGAACCTTCCAAGGACACGCCTTTTCGCTGAATGTGTCGTTCGCCTCGTCGGCTCTGGCCAACCCGAACTCGATCACGGTCGACATCGTCGGGACCCTCGGGTCCCAGGCCGTCCGCTTCAGCGCCACTCCCACCCCGAGGAACCCGGACGTGGTCATGTTCCAAGGCACTGTCGGCCCGCACCACGTCACCGGGTAGGTCCAACCGTTCCAGGCGCACGGGGTCGCGCACAAGGCCACGGCCACCTTCACCGTGACCGGGTAGCGGTCGCCCCCGGCGTCCCTGCCATGGCAGTTGCTCCGTCGACGCGGTCGTCGTATTGTTTGAGCGATTGCTCAATTCAATTACTCAATTGAATTGCTCAGCTCGACCAGCGGGGGTCGGAGGTCCATGGCACGGTCGGGAGTCAAGCGTCGAGCCGGACAGGGTGGGTCGCCGGGTTCCGTGGAGACCCGCCGGGCGCTGGTCGCGGGCGCCATCGAGGCCCTGCGTGAAGAGGGATTCTCCGGCGCCACGGCCCGCGAGATCGCGACGCGCTCGGGGTGCAACCAGGGCCTCGTCTTCTACCACTTCGGCTCGGTGACCAACCTGCTCCTCGCCGCGCTCGACGAGGTGAGCGCGCTGCGCCTGGGGCGTTATCAAGCCGCGGTGGAGAACGCCCACGGTCTCGACGATCTGGTCGCGACCGCCGAGTCCGTCTTCGAGGAGGACCTCGACGCGGGCTACATGTCGGTGCTGGCGGAGATGATCGCCGGTGCTTCGTCCACCCCAGGACTGGGAGCCGAGGTCGCTGCCCGCATCGCTCCTTGGAGGAGCTTCGCCGCCGCCGCGGTGCGCGACACGCTCTCGGGTACCCCGCTCTCGCAGCTTCTCGCCCCGGAGGAATTCGCCCACGGGATCGTGGCGCTCTATCTCGGCCTCGAGATGCTGGCCCACCTCGACGGCGACCGATCCGCCGCCGTGGCGCTCTTCGACAGGGCGAGACAGGTGACAGGTCTGCTGAGCGCCCTCGGAGCGGTTTCACCCATGAAGGAGGAACGATGAGCCAGGCGACGTCTTCGACGGCCAGGTCCACGGTGCCGTCCCAGGAGGGCTTCGACGTGGTCACCGGCGCGTTCAGCTACTCGGGTGCAGCCATCGCCAAAGAGCTCCAAGCGGCGGGCCGAATTGTCCGTACCCTGACGGGACATCCGGGACGGGCCCAAGGCGAGCACGCCATCGACGTTCGCCCGCTCGACTTCGACGACCCGGTGGGACTCGTCGAATCCCTCCGAGGGGCAACCGTGCTCTACAACACCTACTGGGTCCGCTTCCCCCACGGACGCGTCGACCACGAGGCAGCGGTGGCCAACTCGCGGACGCTGTTCTACGCCGCCCTGCACGCCGGGGTGCAACGCATCGTCCACGTCTCGATCACGCATCCGAGCATCACGTCGCCCTATCCCTACTTCCGGGGGAAGGCCGAGGTCGAACGGATACTCGCCGAGGTGGGCATCTCCTACGGAGTGCTTCGTCCCGCCATCCTCTTCGGAGGGGACGGAGTCCTGCTCAACAACATCGCATGGCTGCTGCGACGGCTCCCGGTGTTCGCCCTGGGTGGGCGGGGCGACTACCGCATCCGCCCCATCCACGTCGAGGACCTGGCCCGCTTGAGCGTGGCGGTGGGAACGCAACGGACCACCACGGTGACCGACGCCGTGGGCCCCGAGCGACCGACGTTCCTCGAACTGGTCCGCCTCGTCCGCGACACCGTCGGAAGTCACGCCCGGATCGTCCACCTCCCGCACCGGGTCATGCCGGTGCTGTCCCGTGCCCTCGGGCTCGTGCTCCGGGACGTCCTTCTCACGGGCGAGGAGTACCGGGCCATGGCAGGTGGCCTCGCCGACACCCAAGGTGACGCGACCGGTGCCATCGCGCTCTCGCAGTGGCTCGCCGAGCACGCCGACTCCCTCGGCCGACGCTACGCCCACGAGATCGACCGCCACTTCCGTTGACAGCCTTCGCCCCTAGCCCGACAGCGTGTCGCCGCCCGGCTGCATCGCCTCCCACTCGGCTCTCGAGAGCCGGTACACGCGCAAGGCCAATCCGGTCTTGGGATGTCGGGTGTCGCGGTCGAACCGCATGCCCAACCGCGCCATGACGCGCCCCGACGCCGCGTTCTCGGGCTGGTAGATGCTGACCACCTCCTCGAGTCCGCAGGACGCGAACCCCTGGGTCAGCGACGCTCGGGCCCCCTCGGTCGCCAACCCTTGACCCCAGGCGGCGGGATCGAGCCGCCACCCGACCTCGACCGTCGGCATGAGCTCGGGGAGGAAGTGCGGCTCCGACAACCCGATGTAGCCGATGAGGCGACCGCTGGCCCGGTGTTCAGCCGCCCATACGACCCATGCCCCGCTCTCCTGTTCCTGGATTCTCCGAACGAGGAACCCTTCGGTCTCCTGGGCGGAGAAGCCTCGCCCAAAGGGAAACCGCCACACTTCGGGCTCGGCGAAGATCCGGGTCAGCTCCTCGAGGTCGTCGAGGCTCCACCGCCGAAGGCGCAAGCGCTCGGTCAGCAGTTCGCCGGCCATCCCGACACTCTGCCTGACCCCTCGATGTCGACACGGATACTCACCCCGCGGGCACCTCGAATTTCTCGACCACGGCCCACATCCCCCGCTGCTCCGCGGCGCTCATGTTGGGATCCCTGACCTTGAAGGCCACCACGTCGCGCAGCAGGCGCTTGACCTGGCCCAGGTCCGGCCCGAATCCGGCCAGGAAGCCGTTGACGAGCACGGCGCGCGCCCGTCCCTCGACAGAGCGGATCACCGGATTGCTGGGCACCTCGCCCGCCGCCATCAGGACCCACGCCAGGGCCACGTCGACAGCAGGGTCGCCGCGCGCCGCGTTGGGCCAGTCGATGACCACCGGGCCCGACGGACTGATCATGACGTTGAGCGGGTGCAGATCCATGTGGAGGAAACCGTTCCCCGGGCCCACGGGCGCCGGGGGAAGGAAGTCGGGCGGTGGGATCTCGTGCAAGGCGCGGTGCAGGTCGGCGAGGACCGTCCCCTGACGACGGATCGTCCAGGGTCGCCGGGTGAGCACGTTGACCATCGAGGAACCCATGATCCGCTCCATGACGAGGTCCGTTCCGTCCTCACTGATGTCCTCGACGGCAGGGACCGGGTAGCCGTGGTGCCGGAGATACTCCATGGTCCGGGCCTCGGCGGCCATCGACCGTCCCCGTCGGGAGCGCCGAAGGACGAGGCCGGGGCCGTACTCGAAGATGTCGGCGTCCCTTCCCGACGCAAGCAGAGGGCCGGGCGGCTGCACGGGGCAGACGGTAGCGGAGCGCCGGCGGCAGACCCCTGACACGCCCGGGGGCGCGTGGACGGGCCTCTCGCCTCCGGTGGCGACCCGGGGGCGAGACCCGGAGGCGAGACCCGGAGGACCACCCGGAGGCGAGACCCGGAGGACCACCCGGAGGACCACTCAACGCAGCGGTCGGTACGCTGCTGGTTCGTTCGACGAGCCGGAGAGGAGGCGCGGTGGCGGTCACGGGGATGGCGAATCTCGCGGTGAAGGTGGCCGACCTCGATGCCGCAGTGTCGTTCTACGAGGCCGCGGGGGCCGAGGTGCGCGACCGCATGCACTGGAACAACGGAGAGCGTGTCGACGTGTTTCTCGGTCCGGTCATGATCACCCTGTTCACGCGTGCCATCTACGAGGATGCGGTGGAGCTCCCTGCCGAGGGCTTCCTCCATCCGGCCCTCTTCACCGACGACCTCGATGCCGAGCTCGCGGGACACCACGTGCTCTGGGGTCCTGCCGTCGTCGAGGGTGCCTTCGGGAAGCGTCGCATCGCCTTCGTGTCGGCGCCCGGCGACATCCGCCTCGAGTTCATGGAACAGATCGAACCGCCCGCCCGCCCGTAATCTGCGCCCGAAGGGGAACCCGCATGAACGTAACCCGCTTTCATCACGTCTCGGTCAACACGAACCAGACTCCGCTCGAGGACCTGGTGGCCTTCTACCGTGACGTGCTCGGCCTCGGTGACAAGCCCCGGCCCGACATCCCCGGCGTGCCCGGACATTGGCACGTCGTGGGTGCCCAGGAGCTGCACCTCGTGGGAGCGGCCCCCCAGGGAACCCCCATCGACCCGACGGGGAATCACTACTGCGTCGGCGTCGCCGATCTCGACGCGGCTGTCACCGAGCTCGAGGCGCTCGGCATCGACTACCAGCGAGCCGTGCAGGGCGAGAACACGGTGCAGATCTGGATCAATGACCCGGCGGGGAACACCATCGAGCTGCAGCAGGACACCGGCCTGGCGTGACGTCTCGGCCCCGCCGGGGTTGATCGGTGCCACGAGGACACGACGTCGGGAGCCTTACCGGCCCAGGACGTCGCCACCGGGACTACGGGGATCCGAGGCACCCCTGAAGGTGAGGTGGTCACCGTCATTGTCGACGGAGATGATCTGCGAGCATCCCACGTCCACCGGGTTGAACGCACCGACGACGCGCACCGCGTGACCGCGGGACTCGAGCCCGTCCCGCCAGCCATCGGGAGCGTTGGACTCCATGACCAGCGACTGGGCCACCGAATGCCACAGGCGGAACGGAGGAGCTCCGGGGGCTTCGTGCACGACGCGTGGTGCGGAGATGGCGGTGGCCGGGTCTTCTCCCGAGTGCAACATGCGGGCGAGCAGCTGCAAGATGATCTGCGGTTGGGCGTCGCCACCCATCGTTCCCACGATCTGCGCCAGCGAGCCGTCGGGGCGCGTCGCCAACGCAGGACACAGGGTATGGGTCGGGCGTCGGCCCGGGCCGTACTCGGCGGGATGACCGGGCACGAGGGAGAATCCGACACCCCGATTGTGGAGGAACACACCCGTCTCACCCGCGACGAGGTGGGCACCGAAATCGAGGGCATTGGACTGGGTGAGCGAGATGCCGAGACCTTCGGCGTCGACTGCGCACAGGTGGGTGGTGTCCCCGTCCGACAGCGCCGCCGCGCCGGAACGGGGTGCGCCCTGGGACGGTCTCGAGGACGCCGCCCGTTGCAGGTCCACGCCCGCGGCCCGCGCTCCGAGTCGATCGAGCGACAACAACGCGGCGCCGTCGGCGCCATCGTGCAGGACCATGGGGCGATCGAAGCTGGCGGCCCGGCTCGCCTCGGCCACCACGTGCGGCCACAGGGAATCGGTGGGATCAGGGGGGAGCCCGACCTGTTCGGCGATCCAGGCGGCGGCCAGCGTGAGATAGCCCTGGGTCGGAGGGGGGACCGTCCACAGGTCATGGCCGAACGCCCGCACTCTGAGCGGTTCCGTCCACTGCGCCAACGGTCGCGTCAGATCGCTCGCCGTGTACTCCCCGTCGCCCAACTCGAGGAGCACCCGGCCGAATTCCGCGCCGTAGAAGCCGTCGCGCCCGCCCGATGCCAGGCCCCGAAGGGTGCGCGCCACGCCCGGCAGGCATACGCGCTCGTTCTCTCGGAGCGGTCCGCGCGGACACAGTTGCGACGCGCCGGGGACCCCGGCCACGAGGTGACTCGCAAAGGCAAGCAGCAACGAGGCCGCGAAGCCCTCGTCGGCGAGGGAGATGGCCGGTTCGAGGACCCTGTCCCACGGCAGCCGCCCGTAGCGCTCATGGAGAGCCAGCCATCCGTCGACCGCACCGGGCACGGGGACGGTCCGGATGTCACCTCGTTGGGGCATGTCGGGGTGCCCTTCGGCGCGCAGCCGGTGCGGATCGGCGCCCGACCCGGCTCTCCCCACGGCCAGCAGCGCCACGGGTGAGGCCCCGGGAGCCTTCACCATGGCCAGGACGTCGCCGCCCAGTCCGCACAGATGGGGACCCACCACCGCCATCACCGCCGCAGCCCCCACGATGGCGTCGCCGGCGCTGCCCCCGCCCTCGAGCATGGCGACACCCGCTGAGCTCGCCAGTTGATCGGCGGCGCTGACCATCCCCCGAGCGGCGACCCGGGGATGGAACGGGACCGCGCTGACCACGGTGCCAGGCTACGTCGTCGACGCTCGGCCCCGCCTCCCCCCGAGCGCCGCACGACGAGCGCTTCCGAAGCCCCCGAGTTTCGGATCCGCGTGGCCTGAAAAGTCCCCCGACCAGGGATGATCTGGGTGACTTCCCCAGCTCGGCCGCGTGTCGCCCGTTCTAATGTCAGGCCCCGCGCATGCCGATGAGGGAGGGTGGAGCACTACTGGTACCAACGCGCCCGGTGCCGGGCTTGCGCACGGGTCACGCGCAACGCACCCGTTCGCTAGGACGATGCGGGCTCGACGACGGCGGATCGGTTCCCTGGTCGGCCAGCGCGGCCTCCCGCGTTGGATGTATGCGGCTGGCAAGATTCGGGTGGGCGGGGTCATCCGGCAATGGCCACCCCGACCCCCGTTGGCGCCGCGCGAGGCGCGACCCATCTACCGCGTCTGGTGGGCATGGGTCGTCCTCAGCTCGTTCGTCGTCCTCCTGGCCTCCATCACGTTCGTCGCCAGATCAGACAGCGCGCCTGTCCCCGCCCAGGTGACGAAGACCGGGACGCTCACCCACAATGGCCCAGGATCGTCGACGGGGGGACAAGGCAACTCCACGCCGGCGGGCCTGGACGCGGGCTTCGCCCAGCGGATCCCCCTCGGGGTGTACGCCGGGGAAGCCAATCCCTTCGGTGTCGCTGCCTTCGGACTGGAGACCGGCACCCTTCCCTCCTATGCCACCGACTATCTCGACAAGTCCGACGGGTGGGCCGGGTTGGACGCCGCCACCAACATCAAGGCGTGGAGCCCGACGCGGTATCACCTGGTGATCGGCGTCCCCATCCTGCCCGGCGTGGGCACCTTGGCCCAGGGGGCCACCGGCGCCTACAACCAGTACTTCAAGGTCCTCGGGGAGAACC
>Ga0116219_10001610_pt1 | contig 20530 bp, 20 predicted proteins | sample Sb_taG_4_FD_91019 | JGI IMG/M metagenome (GOLD analysis project Ga0116219, IMG submission 91019) | Peat soil microbial communities from Weissenstadt, Germany - Sb_50d_6_BS metaG | ecosystem: Environmental > Terrestrial > Soil > Wetlands > Peat | place: Germany: Weissenstadt | collected 2010-09-21
AGCCGCTTACCCAGGAGAACGTTCGCATGTCGCAAGAAGTCAACAGGCTCAAGACGCGTCGTCAGGCGCTGCTGGCCCTCGGCGCGGGTGCCGCCGCCGTGGCCGTCACCGCCTTGGCCCCCGGGAGCGCCCGGGCGGCTGACGTGGCCCCGGACGACACCAACATCGAGAAGATGCTGGACCCGGATTCTCGCAAGAAGCTGACCGCCGCCGCCAAGAAGCTGACCAAGGCGGATCTGATGAAGATCAGCGAGCTTACCACGGAGGGCAAGCTTGCCGACGCGGAGAAGACGTACGGGCTGAAGACCGCCGACATCAACTCGATCAACGCGGCCTTCGCGGGCCACTCCACTGCGGCGGGGGCCAAGAAGAAGGCCAACGCCAACATCAGCGTCTGCTGCTGCTGCTCGCCGTGCTGCTGCTGTGCAGCGGCCGTCACCCTGCCGGTCCGCGGCAGCCGTACCGTCGCGTAAGCAACTGGCCCGGTGCGCTCGGAGGTTTCGGCCGGCGGATAGTCCCCGGCAACAACTTCCGGCCCCCTGGCCTCTGTCCTCGGCTGAGAGCGCCGCCGAGCGATGCCGTACCTTGTTACGGCACCACTCGGCGGCCTGCCCGAGAGAAGGGTGTCGGCGCCACCGGCGCTGCCCTTCCCCCGTGTTCTCAACCTCCGAAACGATGGGCCCTCATGAAGATCCTCCTCGTTTATCCGAATTCGCGGGATGAAGTTCTCGGCTGGGGGACCCTGGGCGCCATCGCCGAGCCCCTGGCCCTGGAGTACCTGGGAGCGGCCCTGAAGCCGGACGGCCACCAGGTCCGGATCCTCGACCTCCGCTTTCACCCGCAGGAGCTGGACGACACCCTGCGCACCTTCGCCCCCGACGTGGTGGGCGTCACCGGCTTCTCCATGCACGTCCTCCGCGGCCTGGCCATCTGCCGCCGCGCCAAGGAAGTGTGCCCAAGCTGCCTGACCATCGCGGGGGGACACCACGCGACACTGCTGCCGGAGGACTTCTTCGAGGAGCAGATGGATTTCGTCGTCTCCGGCGAAGGCACCGTCCCCATGCGCGAGCTGGTCGCCCGGCTGGAGGCGGGCCGCCCGGTCCACGACATCCCCGGCCTGTGGTCGCGCCGAGACGGCAAATTCCTCAGCGGCGGCATCCAGCCCGAACTCGACCTCGACACGCTGGTCCTGCCGGACCGCACCCTGACGGAACGCGACCGGCAGCATTACTTCATCGACTGGATGAAGCCGGTTGCCCTCATGCGCTCGACCGTCGGCTGTCCGTACCGCTGTAACTTCTGCTCGCTGTGGAAGATCATGGACGGCCGCTACCTCAAGGCCGACGTCGATCGTGTCGTGGAAGACGTCCGCGGCGTCCGCGAGGAGTTCGTCTTCCTGGTCGATGACGAGGCATTCATCGACGGCCCGCGCATGCTGCGGTTGGCCAAGGCGCTCAAGGACGCCGGCCAGCACAAGCGCTACTTCGCTTACTGCCGCATCGACACGCTGCTGCGCGAGCACGACATCATGACCGCCTGGCGCGAGGTCGGGCTGGAGCGGCTGTTCATCGGCATCGAGGCCTACTCGCCGCAGGGCCTGGCCGACTTCAACAAGAAATGCTCGGTGGCCCAGGTCGAGGCGGGCTTGCAGGCGGCGCGCGAGCTGGGGCTGAAGGTGATGGCCCAGTTCATCGTCCGCCCCGACTTCAGCAAGCGCGACTTCCAGCACCTGGTGCGCTTCATCGAGCACCACAAGATCGAGTACCCCTCGTTCACTATTCTGACGCCGCTGCCGGGGACCGAGGCCCTGACCACGTTCGACAGCGTGCTGGAGCGGCAGCCGAACGGCCGGCCCAACTGGGACCTGTGGGACTGCCAGAACGTCGTCGTCGAGACCCGCCTGCCGCGCGAGCAGTTCTGGAAGGAGTACCACAACCTGTTTGGGGTGTTCAACGGCGCCTACGCGCCGTACCGCTCCAACGCCCCCTCCATCGGCACCGGCAGCAACCGGGTGCCGGCCCGGTTGGCGCGGGTCGCCTTGATGTAAGCCGCCACCGATTCCGCCGCTTGCGGCTTCGCAGGTCATGCGAAGCCGCAAGCGGCGGAGGTCGGAGGCGGACAACCATACGAAGAAAGGGAATAGGGTGGAAAGGCTCAAAGCGTTGCCCGTCCAGCTCGTCGAGGTGGACGACGGCGTGATCCTCCGCCGCGGCTGCACACAGCTGATGGTCAGCGGCCCGGAGGCGGCGAAAACGGTCGGCATGATCCTCACCGCCGCCTACGGGGCCGGGATCACCGTCGAGGAGGCGCGCGCCGCCTCGGCGGCCCCGCTGCGCGACGACGTCGAGGACTTGATTGTCAAGCTGCGTGAGCGCTTGATCTTGGTCCCGGGCGACGCCGAGGCGCCGCCCCCCCCCCAGCAGGAGACCGAGCTGGAGGTCTTCTACTGGCACTTCGGCACGCGCCCCGAACAGGTCGCCCAGCGCATCCAGCAGAAGCGCATCGCCATCCTGGGGGTCAACACCATCTCGCGCCGCCTGGCGACCGTCCTGGCCGAGACAGGGGTCGCGGGCGTCGAGGTCATCGACTTCCCGCTGCTGCGCAACCTGCGACTGTTCGACGACAGGGGCCGGCTCAACGCCGGCGCCTGGGGCGTCCCCGGCAAGAGTCCGCTGGCCTTCGAGACCTGGGCGGACGGCGCCTCGGAATCGATGGACTGCCTGGTCGCGACCTCCGACTTCGGCGCCCAGCAGATCATGCGCGACTGGAACCGCTTTTGCGTGCAGTACAAGCAGCACTTCTTCCCGGTGGTGCTGCAGGACGTGATCGGCTACGTCGGGCCGCTGGTCGTGCCGGGGGAGACGGCCTGCTTCGAGTGCCTGCGGGGGCGGCAGAACGCGAACATGGACGACCCCAAGAGTGCGCGGGCCGCTGAGGACAGGGCCTTCCAGGGGCAGATGGTCAACGGCTTCCACCCCTCGCTGGCCTCGGTCCTGGGCGACTTCGCCGCCATCGAGCTGACCAAGTTCTACAGCGGCTCGATCCCCGCCTCGCGGGCCGGCTCCCTGATCGAGGTCAACCTCCTCTACCCCGAGTTGAACATCCGCCGGGTGCTGAAGGTGCCGCGTTGCGCCGTCTGCAGCAACCTCAACCGGCGCTCCTCGGCTTCGGTGACCAAGGACATCCCCTCGGCCCAGGATTGGAGCGTCCCCAAGTGAGAGACACCTACTCCTCCCTGCGGCGCCTGACCGACGTGGTCGATTACCTGGTGGACGACCGGGTCGGCATCGTCCAGTACGTCCACGAGGTCCGGACCTTCGCCGGCGCCCCGGACTTCTATCACTTCACCTCGGTGGCCTGCAACACGGCCGCCTTCGCCGAGCGCGGCAACTTCGGCCTCAACGGCGGCGCCTCCAGCGACCGCGACCTCGCCGTCGCGAAGGCCGTCGGCGAGTCGGTGGAGCGCTACTGCTCGGCGCTGTACGAGCTGGACGAGCTGCCCCTTTACGCGGCCAAGGACGCCCCGTTCGACCACGTCACCCCGGGCGACTTCGCCCTGCACAGCCCCGAGCAGCACCAGCGCCCCGGCTTCCCGTACGTCCCGTTCACCGACGACACGCCCGTCCGCTGGACGCCGGCCGTCGATGCCGCGACCGGCAAGACCGTGTACGTCCCGGCGGCCTTCGTCTGGATCCCCTACTTCTACTACCAGGGCACGGGGGACAGCCCGATCGGCGAGCCGATCTCGACCGGCCTGGCCTGCCACTGCAGCTATGAGGAGGCGGCCAACTCTGGCATTTACGAGGTGATCGAGCGCGACGCCATCACCATCATGTGGCAGGCGCGCCTGTCGATGCCGCAGATCCGCGTCGAAACCCTGAGCGAGGCCAATTACGACCTGGTGCAGCGCCTGGAGCGCGGCGGCGACACCGTCACCCTGCTGAACATCACCCTCGACGCGGGCGTGCCGACGATCATGGGCGTGCTCGCCAACGATGACCCCGAACGCCCCGCGCGCGTGGTGGCCGCCTCCGCCAACCTGGACCCGGAGGTGGCGGCGCGCAAGGCGCTGGAGGAATTGGCCCACACCCGTCGCTACTCGAACAACCTCAAGACGTGGTCGCAGCGGCTGGTGCCCGACGCTAACTTCGACAACGTCAACGAGCAGCACGACCACCTGAACCTCCACGCCGACCAGACCTACGCACACCTGTCGGCCTTCATGTTTGCCTCGAAGAAGCGCCTCGACTTCGAGGAGATCCCGCGGCAGGTGCCGGCCGACGGCCGGGCCGAACTGAAGACCCTGGTCGAGAAGGTGAAGGGGGTGGGGCACCGCGTCCTGCTGGCCGACGTGACCTCGGAGGACGTCGGCGACCTCGGCCTGCGCGTGGTGCGGGCGCTGATCCCCGGCTTCCACCCGCTCATCCTTGGGCACAAGATCCGCGCCCTGGGCGGCCGGCGCCTGTGGGAGGTGCCCCAGAAGCTCGGCTACCCCGGCGTCACGCGCGCGAAGGGGGACAACCCGGCGCCGCACCCCTACCCGTGAGGCGGGGCCGCCGATTCCCCAGGAATGAGAAAGGTTGATTCCGTGACACAAAAGCTCTGGGACAAGATCCGCATCTCGGCCGGCTCCCCCGACCTGACCTGGGAACTGTTCCACGAAAACTCGAAGACGGACCGCTACCAGGGGAGCCTGTCGGACGAGCAGGTGGTGGCCGTCATGTCCCAGATGTGGGAGTCGCTGCCGTACACCGGCTACCCGCGCATCGACCTGCCGGCGCCGATAGCGCCGTTGCCGATGTCCCTCGACAAGGCGATGACCGGCCGGGTCAGCACCCGCGACATGCAGCCGAGCCCGCTGACGGCGGCGGAGATGGCGAGCCTGCTCTTCTACGCCTACGGCGTCACCCGCGACAACGAGGGGACGGGCTTCGCGCGGCCGTTCCGCGTGGTGCCCTCCGGCGGCGCCCTGTACCCGTTGGAGATCTATTTCCACAGCAGCCACGTGCAGGGCTGGGACCCGGGGCTGTACCACTACAACCCGTCGAAGAACAACGTCCGCCGGCTGCACTCGGGCGACCTGTACAAGCCGCTGTCCGAAGCGCTCGTCCAGAGCGAATTGGCGGTCAGCGCGTCGGTCCATTTCTTCATCACGGCGTTCTTCGAGCGCTCCACCTTCAAGTATCACGACCGCGGCTACCGCTTTATCCTGCTCGAGGCCGGCCACGTCGCCCAGAACATCAACCTGGTCGCCACCGCGCTCGGCCTGGGCTGCCTGAACGTGGGCGGCTACTTCGACCGCCAGATCGACGACATCCTCGGCCTCGACGGCGTCACCCACTCCACGATCTACATGGCCGCCGTCGGCAAACCGAATACCGCCGAACAGAACGGGGAGCTGTAGGAGGCCGTGGACGAACCCTACTTCTGCGACCGCTGCTCGCGCCAGTTGACTCCCGGTGCCGGGGATCTCTACGTCGTGACCATCGATGCGGTGGCCGACCCGTTCCCGCAGTCGGGGCTCGCGGAGGAACTCTCTGCCGAAGCGATCCGTGCGCAGATCGAGTCGCTGCTGCACGGGCGGGGGAGTTATCGGAGCGGGAAGCGATGGACGAGGTCCACCGCCGGGTGACGCTGTGGTTGTGCGTCCCCTGTTTCCGCCGGTGGATCGAGAATCCCTGTCCCTCCGTTTAGTCGCCGCCCTCGATTTATCGTTTCGCGAACCGATGAATCCGCGCCGCCCCGAGGGCGGCCGCTAAACAAATCACTTCGACTCCTCGTCGAACCACGCCTGGAGCCGGCTGAGGTTCGGCGGGCGCAGCGCCCGGACCCGTTCAAACTCGGAGCGCGCCTCGCCCTTGCGGCCGGTGCGGAGCAGGTACTTCACCCACGTCTGCCGCGCGTCGATGCTGGCCGGGTCGAGTCGCAACCATGCCTCGCAGTGCGGCCGCAGCTCTTCCCAGGCCCCCTCGCCCGCCAACAGCTCGCAGAGGAACGCGCGGTAACCTGCCACCCACGGGTTGACCTCGACGGCGCGCCGCCAGTAATCGATCGCCGATGGGCGCTGATTCAGGTCGCGCGCCAGGGTGCCGGCGCGGGTCAGCGCGGCTTCCCGGCGCGGGGCCCTGGCGAGCACGGTCTGAAGGACGGCGAGCGCCTCGCCGCGCCGGCCCTGCGCCCAGAAGGCGTTGGCCTTCGCCTCCTGCGCTTCCCAGTCCTCGGGGTCGCGGCTCACGGCAGGCTCGAGCAGGCGGAGGGCCCGAGCGCTGTAGCTCAGCGGTGCGACCTTGCCGGTCTCGGACAGAGGCCCCAGCAAGGCGATTGCCAGGTCGCGCTCCGCCTCTGGCCCGAGCCCGACGCCCGGCGGTTGGTGGAACGGCGTCACCGGCAGTCCGGGACCGGCGGGGAGCGGTTCGCGCCGCGGCCCTTCGCCATGCCGGAAGCGGACGATGCGGTGGTCCGTCGCGGCGGTGTGCGGGACGTTGCCGAGGGAGTGGCGCGGCATGTGGCAGTCGATGCAGCTGTCTTCCGGGGTGGTCTTCAGCCGCTCCTCGCGCGGCAGGCGGCAGCCGTGTTCTTGGTGGCAGGCCAGGCAGCTGTCGCGGTAATGCCTGACGCGCTCCGCCGGCTCGACGACGTGGACGTGGGGGTCGTGACAGGAGACGCAGCCGAGCTTGTTGTCGCCAGCGCTGTCGCGGAAGCAGCGGCTGACGTGCATCTGCTCGACGTGGTTGACCGCCTTGTTGTCGCGCCCCCCTTCGGAGGCGCGGACGAACACGGTCAGGAACTCCTCCAGCGGCAGCCCCGGGCGGAAGTCGTAGACCCCCCGGCCGCGGCGCAGCACGCGCACCTCGCCGGCCAGGTGGCACTGTTCGCAAACCGCCTCGCGCAGCGGCGGGTCGAGGCGGCCGGGGTGGACGATGGTGTAGTCCGCGCCCCCCTCCACCGGCTCCTTGTTCCGGCGCGCGGCGACGTGCTTCTCCCCCGGCCCGTGACAGCGCTCGCAGCCGATGGCCAACCCATCGAACACCGGCTCGCGATAGCGGTTGACGGTCCCCCCCTGGGGCTCGGCGCGGTTGGCGTGGCAGAAGAGGCAGTCGGGCTTGACCGGCCGGCCCGCGGTCAGCCACTCCTTGCTCGGCGCCTCCCGGAATCCCGGCGAGAGGTCCCAGGTGTGCTTCTGCGCGTACCAGCTGATCGGCGTTTGGAAGACATAGCCGCCCTCACGAATCGCCAGGTACGAATGGCCGTGGGTGCCCGAGCCGATGGCGTAGGCCGCGTCGAGAGAGACGTCGTAAACGGGACGGCCGCCCTCGTCGAACGCGGCCCGCCGGTGCCGAACTGTGTCGCCGTCGCGCTCGACACGGAATTGCGAGTCCAGGGCGTTGAAAGGGTTGTTGTGCGCCCGATCCTCCGGTGGAACGGGATCGACCTCGGCGACGGCGAAGAGCGACCGGCCCATCGGGTGGCGAGAATACGAGGCGACCTTGCTGTCGTGGCAACCGGTGACGGCACAGCTGGCACTGCCGACATACTTGACGTCCCGGGTGATGTTGCGGAAGGGCCCCGCGTAGACCAGGCGCGGATCCTCCGGCAAATCGCGGCGGCCGGGCGCGGGGTCAGAGCTGCGCCCGCCGTGGAAGAGATACCAGGCGCCAGCGGCGAGGCCCAACGTCAGGAGGGCGGCGAGGGTGAGGCCGAGCGCCGAGCCCGGCAGCTTCCGGCGGCGAGGAGGCAGCGGGCTCGGGAGGGTCTCGCTCATGGGGAGCGCTTTCGGTTGACGGCGCGGCCGAGGGCTGCAACGCTGAAGATGATCGGGTACAGCTTCTCATAGTACCACAGCTTCGCGAAGTAGAAGCCGATGGGTGTCGGCTCGCGCAGTCCGCCCGCTTCGATCCGCTCGACCAGCCACGCCAACCCGCGCTCCGCCGCTTGCCGCTTCGCATCAAGCAACACCTCCACGGCCAGCGCCGTCTCCTCGACACTCGATGGGGCGTTCACGGCGCCGCCCCAACCGCCGTCGGCGTTCTGCGCCGACACCAGCCACGCGACGCCGCGCCGCGCCGGTTCGCTGTCCATCATTTCGAGGTCGCGATAGGCGGCGAGGACGCGGGCGGTGCCGTAGGTGGGGTTCTCGTCGTCGGAGGCGTGCTGATTACCGAACCAGAGCGGCAGCCAGGCGCCGTCGGGGCGCTGGTGACGGGCGAGGTAAGTGAAGCCACGGAGAAGTACCGAGCGTTGTGGATCAAAGATAGGCGGCACATACTTGACCCTCGCGCCAGTTACGCGCGACGGGTAGGTAATCGTTGCAGCATCGGGGAGATCCTGGCAGCGGCTCGGGGCATACTCAGGGGTCCAAGCGGCGAGCGCGCGCAGGGCGTGTGCGGTCAGATCGGCCCCGCTCCGATCAAAGGGAAGATTCCCCCAGCCCCGACAGAACGTCGGCCATCCCCCATCCCGATTCTGCAACCCGATAAGCCAGGGCTGCCCTTGTTCCACCGCGTCAAGGGTTCGCAGGTGATCTTGATACATCCGGCGAAGGGCCAGCAGCGCCCCCGCGGTATCGTCCACGTCGGGCACGCCGCCGGGCAGGTCGGTCCACGCCCAGGCGCCGGGGTCCGCCCCGGTGTAAGGATGCCGCTCCCGGTACTGCTGTTTCAGCAACCACTCGAGCACTGCCTCGCGATTGTCCAGCGACTCCAGCTCCCCGGCAGCAGCCAGCGCGTTGATCGATAGCGTCGTCACCCACGTCGCCAGGTTGGTGTCGATTGGCCAGCTCCCATCGGGCAGCACCGACTTGACCAGGAACTCGACAGCCTTCCGCGCGACCGCATGATCGGCCCGGCCGATGCTCGCCAGCCCCATCGTGACGAAGCTCGTCAGCGGCGTCGCTTCGAGGAAGCCGCCGCTCGACGGCTGGATCGCTTGCAGCACGCGAAGGCTCTTGTGAATCGCCAACCGGCGGACGACGCGGCTGACCGGGTTCCACGGCGGGCGGTGGTGGTAGACCGCCTGGCCGATGGCGATGAGCGCCGGCAGGGCGTAGCTGACGACCGGCAACCGGAGGAAGCGGAACAGCGACTGCGGGAAGCAGGCCAGCTCGAACGGCAGCGGCGGCACCTCGCGCCACGACACGAGCCCGGCGAGGGCGCTGGTCATGAGGATGGGCACCGAGAAGGTGCGGTCCTTGCCGTAGCGGCGCCGCACCGCCTCGGCGTGCTCCTCGGGCGTCGTGCCGTAGCGCTCGGCCATGTAGGCATCGGCCCGGCGCAGGCAGTCGGCATGTCGCTCCGCAGTCCCGGTGATGTGGAACACGGCCCGGCAGAGCATGGTGGTGGAGATGTTGCTGAAGCTCTTGACGGTGTCGCCCCAGCCGCCGTCGGCGTTCTGGTGGGCGGCCAGCCATGCGGCGCCGCCGGCGATGAGGTCGTCGTGGGGCGGGGCCGATGGGTCGTGCTTGCGGACGAGGGCGAGGGCGCTGACGGCAGTGGCGGTGGCGAGGGCGGAGGTGGACAATTCGCCGACCCAGTGGCCTTCCGGCGTGCGCTCGGCGAGGAGCGCGGCGAGGGCGGTGCGGTAGGCGTGGTTGAGCCGGTCTGTATCAGCGGAGTGCATGCAGAGTCTGCGGCCGTTATTCGCTGCGAGGACGGAGCGCATTCCGCACACGCCGTCGCCAGTATTCATTCCAGTGCAGACGTTCGGTAGGCGTCATCGCGAGCATCGCATCGATCTTGGCAACGTCCGGCTCGTCATCACGGTTGTAGATCACAATGCCCCGGTCATCGAGATCGATAATACTCGGCGGGAGCGAAGCCCAGTCTGGGTGCATGGTTGAGGCTCCTCACATCGGACGCGCTTGTCAAATGTCATCGAAATCCGCTCGGCGCACCCAGTCCGCGAAGTTGCGGCGGCCGTGAATGATGTGAGTGATGTAACAGTCATCATCCCGAATCATATAGACGATTCGATAGGGGCGCACGCTCACAAGCTCGCGGATATGGTCCTCCCCAAAGTCGGGCACGACTCGTCCGAGTCGAGGCGAGGAGTGGAGAGGCTCCACGGCCGCGGTAAGGCGGTCAACCAGACCCGCGGCCCGCGCCGGGGCCTGTTGCGCCACGTAATCGACGATCTCTCTCAGGTCGCGGGTTGCCCGTTCAGTCCATAGGACTTGAGCCATTCTGCCGCCCTCCTCTTCACCTCTTCATGAGGAATCACACGGCCGGCTTCGATGTCGGCGATCCCCTCTCTCACCGCGGCGAACAGGCTCAGGGTGTCATGAATGTCCTCCAGCGTGCAATCGTCCGGCAGCCGCTGGATCATCTCCATCACCCCCTGCTTCACTGACTTCGCCTGAAGGGTCTCCGGCATGATCTCACCTCCTCAAATGTCCAGCGCGTCCAGCGCGTCGGTCAGCTTGTCCAAATCGTCCTTCGGTTGTTGTACCTTATCGGCCTGCCTCTTGGGAATGCCGACCGTCAAGCCGACCGCCTGCCGGCCGTCGGCGACCAGCTCGCGGTCGCGCTCCGCGGCGGCGATGGCGATGGCATCCCCCCCGCCGAACAGCCGCGTCAGGTCGATCTTCAGCCCACTGACGGCGCCGCCCGGCGCGCCCGCGATGGCCGGCGTCTTGTGGTCGGGGAACATGATGGCCTGTTCCGGGCACACCCGGCTGCACGCAGGGCAGCCCTTCTTGCAGCTATCCTGGTTCTCCACGAAGAGGCGGTCCAGCTGGTCCACGCCGTAGACGCCGAACAGGCAGAAGTCGATGCACTCCATGCAGTTGGTGCAGCGGCTGTAGTCGATGACCGGATACCAGCGCCGCTCCGGCGCCTTGAGGAGCTGTTCCGGGGCGAAGCGCGGCTCGGGCGCTGGCGGCTCCTCGGCCCGCAGCACCACGCCAAGCTGCACCAGCGCCGCGGTGCCATTGGTCTTCGGCATCGCCTCGCGGCGCTCGCGGCATTCCTGGGCGATGCGCGTGACCTCCTCGACGTAGGGCTCGTGGCTCTTGAAATCGCGCAGGTCGAGGCAGCAGATCTGCCGGTCCGGCACGCCCACGGCGCCGATGCCCTTGGGCGGCTCCGGCTCGCCCGCTTCCTCGTCCTCCTCATCGACGTCGGCCGGCGGCTTGAGCTGACTCTCGCCGAAGTGCCCCTTGACGCCGATGCGGTCGAGCAGCCAGTAGGCGGCACGCGGGAAGAGCCAGCTCAGCACGACCATGTCGCCCTTCACCGATTCCAGAAAGAGCCGGCCGGTGTGGTCGGGGCCGAGGTCGTACAGGTAGGGGATGATCGATACGTCGAGGCCGGGCTCCATGATCAGGGCCGCAGCGATCGACTCTTCCAGGGCGCGCTTGGCCGGGTTCTTCCCCTGGGCCTGCGACAGCACGACGGTCAGACGGTGACGGGCCATGTGGGTCTCAGTCCTCGTTGATCTTCCCTTTAATCATCCGTTGCGTCTTCTCCCAGTTCTCCGCGAGAAACTGGTGGTAATCCGTCACCGTCATCAGGCCGGCGGCGTCGCCCGCCATCTCGAACAGCCAGCCGGACCCGTACACATCGAGGTTGATCGGCGTCGGGTCCTTCAGCAGTTCTCGGTTGAAGAGCACGATCGTACCGGCGAGCGGGGCGAACAGGTCCGACTCGGCCTTCGACGTTTCGATGTGGCCGATCTCCTGCAGCAGGTGGACCTCGTCGCCGTCGCCGAGCGACCAGTCGAGGAAGTACACGTCCTGCATCAGGCGGACGGCGTAAGACGTGAAGCCGAAACGGTGGCGGTCCTCCTCGGTGCGGCACCACATGTGGTTGCGCGCGTAGCGCAGCCCGCCCGGCAACACCGCCGGGAACTTGCCCATCAGGAAGGTCAGGTCGTCGGGCATGGGTTCCGCCGCTTGCGGCTTCGCAATCACGTATACCGCGTCGTCCGGTGCCGCGGGTCGAAGAACTCCGGCAGCAGCCGGTCCACGTGCAACAATCCCTGCCGCGTTAGCGCCACGCCGTCCTCCTCGATGGTCAGGTCCCCGCTCTCCGCGAGGCGGCCGAAGGCGGCGCCGAAGTCCTTTAGGATATCGGCGCCGAACTTGCCGCGGAAGTAGTCCGCCTCGAGCCGGCCCGTTTTCATTTGCAGGATCAGCTCGCGGATGAGCAGCTCGCGCGACTGCAGCGGCAGCGCCCGACCCAGCGGCAGATCGCCCTTGTCGAGCATGTCGATATAGGTTTCCCACTCGTCCACGTTTTGCACGTGGACGCGGTTGGCGTGGCCGAACGAGGCGACGCCGGTGCCGAACATGTCGGCCCCGTGCCAGAGACTGTCGCGGTAGACGAATTTCGTCCGCCGCTTGTCCTTGACCATCGTGTAGGCGCTCGACGACTCGTAGCCGGCCCGCGCCAGCTCGTCGAAGACGTAGCTGACCCACGCCCGCTTCGTCGGCCAGTCGGCGACGGCGAACGACGCCGGCTCGTCGGCCCCCAGGACGCGCAGCTCCTTCGAGAAGACGGTGTTGTACGGCAGCTCCATCTGGTAGATGGTGACGCTCTCGGGGGCCAACTCGATCGTCTTGACGACGCAGCGTTTCCAGTTGTCCCACGACTCGCCGACCATGCCGGCGATGAGGTCGATGTTGACCTGGTCGAAGCCCATCGTCCGCGCCCAGCCGTAGGCGCGGTAGATCTCCTCGTCGTGGTGAGCGCGGCCGTTGTATTCGAGGATCTTGTAATCGAAGTTCTCGACGCCGAGCGACAGCCGCGTCACGCCCATTTCGCGGAGGGCTTCGAGCTTGTGTTCCTGCAGGGTGCCCGGCTCGCACTCGAAGGTCACCTCCGAGGCGCCGTCCCACGGCAGGATTTCCTTCAGCCGCGTCATCAGGCCGCGCAGCTGGGCGGCGCTCAGGTAGGACGGGGTGCCGCCGCCGAAGTAGACGTACTGCGGCGCTCGGCCGCCGACGATGGGGAGGCGGCTGCACAGCTCGACTTCCTTCAGAAGGGCGGCGAGGTAGACCTCGATGTCGCGGGCGTTCTTGTCGGTGTAGACGCGGAAGTAGCAGAACTTGCAGCGCTTGCGGCAGAACGGGATGTGCAGGTACAGCCCCAGCGGCGTCCCCGGCCTCGGCGGCGCGTGCAGCGCCGCGCGCGCGTCGGGGAGGAAGTCCGGCTTCCAGAAGGAGAACGGCGGGTAGTTGGCGACGAAGTAGTTGCCGAGGCCCGTTTTTTCCTGAGTCGATTCCGCGGTCGCCATAAGGATGCCCCACACGCCGCTTGCGGCTTAGCGTTCGCGCCATCGAAGGATGGCGCGAACGCTAAGCCGCAAGCGGCGTCACTTCTTCGCCCCGAGACAGTACACCACGCCCTTTTCCGTGCCGATCACCAGGCGGCCGCCGCCCACCGCCGCCGAGGCCACGATGGAATCGCCGAGGTCGATCTTCTGCAGCTGCGTCCCCTTCGCCGCGTCGAGGACGTACAGGTTGCCGTCAGCCGACCCGACGTAGACGCGGCCATCGGCGACCACGGGCGAGCTGTCCACCTTGCCCCCCGTCAGGAAGCTCCAGACCTCGGTGCCCTTGTCGCGGTCCAGGGCGTGGACGCGCTTGTCGCGGCTGCCGGCGATGACCAGCTTGTCGGTCAGGGCGGCGGAGGACGCGTAGGGCTCCGAGCGCTTTTCCGCCTCGAAGGTCCAGGCCACTTCCCCCTTCTTCCAGTCCACCGCCTGCACCTGGTTGGTCATGGTGCTGACGTAGATGCGGTCGCCGCCGACCGCCGCCGCGGAGCCCACCTGGCCGCTCAGCTCCACGCCCGTCAGGCCCTTCCCCGATTCCAGGTCGATCACGTGCAGTTTGCTGTCGCAGCCGGCCGCGAAGGTGCGCCCGCCCACGACGGCCGGCGTGCCCAGCACCGGCCCCCCCGCGACCTCGAACCGCCACAGCCGCTTGCCGTCCTTCGTCGCCAGGCGATACAGGTTCTGGTCGCCCGAGCCGAACAGCACGCTGTCGCCGGCGAAGTTGGCCCCGGAGGTGATCTCGCCGTCGGTTTTGAACGTCCAGTTCTTCTCGCCCTTGGCCGCATCGACGCGGTGGAACACGCCGTCGATGTTGCCGACGTAGACGGCGCCGCCTTGCACGCTGACCGGCGCCCTGATGGGGCCAGCCTTGTACTTCCACCGCGGCTTGCCGTCGGCGAGGTCGAGGGCGTAGAGGTGCTCGTCCATCGAGCCGACGTAGACCGTGCCGCCGACGACGGCCGCCGTCCCCTCGACGGAATCTTTCGTCTCGAATTGCCAGAGGATTTCGAGCTTGTCCGGCAGTTTCTGCGCCGTCACGCCCGTCTGCAAGGGGTTGCCCCGGAACAGCGGCCAGTCGTCGGCCGCGGGCAGGGACACGACGGCCCCGAGCAGCAGGGCCGCCCCAACCAATTGACGCGCGGGATCGTGGGTCATGATACGCTCCTCCCGATGAGGCCGCTTGCGGCTTAGCGTTCGCTTCACCAGGGCTGCGCGAACGCTAAGCCGCAAGCGGCTCAAAGCGCCGCCTCGTACAGCGCCAGCAAGTCCTTCTCGGACACCGGCCGCGGGTTGAAGCGGCCAGTCCACTGCTGCGCCGCCTCCTCCGCGAGCAGCGGCAGGATGCCCCTGCTGACGCCGCAGGGCGACAGCGCCGTGGGCAGCCCCGCCGCCTCCATCAGCCCGGTGATGCGGCGGGCGATGGCCCCCGCGGCGACCTCGGTGTCACCGTTGACCAGCCCCGACTCGTGGGCCAACTCGGCATACAGCGGCCCGGCCACCGACGCGTTGAAGCGGACCACGTGGGGCAGCACGATGCCGATGGCCACCCCGTGCGTGATGCCGTAGTGCGCCGTCAGCGGATTCGCCAGGGCGTGGGCGGCGCCCAGCATCGAGTTCTCGATGGCGACGCCGGCGAAGTTGGCGCCCACCTGCATAGCGCCGCGCGACTGCAGGTTGCCGGGGTCACGCAGCACCACGGCGAGGTTGGGCTCCATGAGCCGCCACGCCTCGCGCGCAAACAGCTGCGATAGCGGGTTGCGGCGCGTGGTGACGTACGACTCCAGCGCGTGCGACAGGGCATCGATGCCTGTCACCGCGGTGACCTTGGTGGGCTGCGACACCGTCACTTCGGGGTCGAGGATCGCGACGCGGAACGCCGCCTTGCGGTCGCCGCAGGCCATCTTCACGTGTGAGCGCTCGTCGGCGATTAGGGCGTACGACTGCCCCTCGCTGCCGGTGCCGGCCGTGGTCGGCACCGCGAGCGACGGCAGCATCGGCCGGGTCGCCTTGCCGAAGCCCTTGTAGTCGGACATGCGGCCGCCGTTGGTCAGCAAGAAGTTGATCCCCTTGGCACAATCCATCGACGAGCCGCCGCCGACCGCCACCAGGAAATTGACGTTGTGGTTGCGCGCCGCCTTCAGCCCGGCCTCGACGTGGCGCTCGCTCGGGTTGACCTCGACGGCGTCGAAGACGAAGGCCATCAATCCCGCCTCGCGCAGCGACGCCAGGGCCCGCTGCGGGTGGCCGGCCTCCTCCAGGCCGGGGTCGGTCACGAGGAGGACGCGCTGGCCGCCGTGCTCGCGCACCAATTCGCCGAGGCGCGCGGCGGTGCCGGCCCCGCAGACCACGCGCGTCAGCGGCTGGAAGTCGAAGGCCGGCGGCGCGGCGCCGGCGGCGCGAGGCCCGGGCAACACGGGGGCCGCAGAGGTCGCCTTCATGGGTAGGTCTCCCCTCGTTCGCGGGCCGCTCGCGGCTTAGCGCTCGATTCATCGTTTCGCGAAACGATAAAGCGAGCGCGAAGCCGCAAGCGGCGATCTCATCACGCCTCGATCGGCCCTTCGTGCTGGAAGGCGCGCGCCCGGAACAGGAAATCGACGATGCTCCCCTCGTGCGGCTGCAGCCAGTTCAGCTTGATCGTCGGCATCGGCCCGATGTTCAGCCGGTCGATGTGCGTCGCGTCGATCAGGGCGCGCTGGAACTTCTTGTCCTTGCTGATCGCCGAGCACACCAGGGTCGGCCCGATCCGGTCCAGCATCTGCTCTTGCGGGCACTGCACGACGGTGCAGAACGGGAACATATATTCCTTCTTCGCGATGTTCACGTCCGGCGAATCGCACAGGACGACCGTCGGCCGCAGGTAGGCGCAGCGCTCCTGCTTGACCAGGCGGGGGCCGTACTTCGCCGTCAGGTCGTAGGTGCCGGGCTGCTTGAGGTCGTTGTCGATGTCGCTGGACACGCCTTCGGCCTGGCCCGGGACGGTGAAGGCGGCCAGGGCCGACTTCGGGTCGTCCGGCGGCAGCGGCTCGACGGGGCCGATGCGGGCGGCGATGGCCTCGGCGATGGCCCGGGCGTGGCGCGGCACCCAGATGCCGGAGCAGTTGATGCAACCGCGGCCGCTGTTGACGAAGACGCTATCGACCATGAGGTCGAGGTACTTTTCCCAGTTATCGACCTCGTCGTCGCCGAGGAGGACCTTGCTGAAGCCGGGGCCGTGCGCCTGCACGCGCGGGTTGCCCTTGTACTGCTCGACGGTGGCGCTGCCGCCGAAGATCAGGTTGCGCGGGCAGTGCTGCAGGACGGCGGCGCCGACGTCGCCGAGGCCGGGGTAGATGGCGATGGCCTGCCGCGGCACCCCCGCCTGGACGAAGGCCGACGCCATGCGGTAGGGCGTCCACGGCTCCTGCGGGCCCGGCTTGAGCACCAGGCCGACCTGCATCGGGATGATCGGCAGCCACAGCGTATGAACCCCGGGCGAGTTGCTCGGTAGCACCAGGCCGAGCACCGGCGACTGCGCCTGGTAGCTGATCGGCACGCCGCGCGCCTCGATGCCGTAGCCGCGCGACAGCACGTTCAGGTCGAGGCCGCGCGTCAGGGCGTCGAGGATCTTGTCCATGTTGCCCAGGACGAAGTTGTTCTTCTCCATGTTGAAGCGGCACATGTGCTCCGGCAGGCCGGTGGTGGCCGACTGCATGCGCACGAACTGCTCGGGCGTCTGCGTGCCGTCGCCCAGCGGCAATTCGGCCTTGGCGAACAATTCGCCGGCCTTCTTGGCCATCTGCAAGAGGTCCTTGATGGGGATCTGCCGCAGCACCTCGCGGGCGCGCTTGGCCTGGCGCATGTCGCGCTCGACGAGGCCGGCGTTGGCGCGGCTGACCTCGGCGAGCGGCTCGCCGGTGGCGAAGTGAACGACGCGATCGATGTCGAGGCTCTTGTAGGGTTCGCCCCAGCGCAGAACGGGGATGTGAATCATGGGAAGGTTCCTTGGTTGGGTGTCAGTCTTCGATCGGCCGGCGTCTTGCGAGCAAGTCTCGCGCCCAGGTGGCGTCGGGCTCGACTAACGCCGGTGAAGGCGGTTGCCGATAGTCGATGTCCTCGTCAAAGCGTGCCTCGTCGTACGCGCGATCCAGGCAAGGTTGGAGCACCAGCTTCACGGGCTCTATCCCCGCGCCCAACGGAACGGGGATTGTGGGGAGAGGCTCTCGTATGCCCAGCGACCAGATGCCGGCGCGCGGGTAGTCGGCAGCGAGGCTGACGATGATGTAATAGCTGGCGGGCTGGCGCGGGCTGTCCACCGGAGGCCGCCTCCCGCTGCGTAACAAGTCGATCTCCACCAAATTTGTACCACTCCGGAAGTATTCCTGGCGCTTCGCCAGGTAAGCATCCCCGTCACGGCCGGACGACTTGTTTGCCGGACTCAGCATCTCGATCACCGTAACGACGCGCCGCCCGCGGACGTCCACGATTTTCAGGAAGGGCTTCCCCTGAGGATCGACCGATGGGAGCGTCGCTGTCCCCGGGGCCGCCAGCACCGAGGTCGGCTCTACGGCCGTGTCTCGCCCGAGCGAGTCCGTGACGAAGACGTCCGGCCTGCCGAGTGGGCCCCGCGATTCCGCATCGGGCTCGTCGATCCAGACGTGGCGATCCCAGCGCGCCACGAAGTGTTCGGGCAGAATCTTGTTCAGTTCCGCCCGTATGCACATGAGGAACGTACTGTGGAAGTCCGACCATACGTCCGAGTGTTCAAGGTACGGATCCATTCCCGGAAACGGCGAAGGCATCACCGACCTCCCCCCGAGTTGGGGTTAATACACGCCCACCGTCGTGGTTGCCGCGAAGGCGCGGAACGGCTTGACGCCGCTGACGCCGTCCCAGGCGTACTTGGCCGACGGCTTCTCGCGCAGCCCCTCGTCGCGCTCCATGAAGCGCGGCACGAAGAACTCCTTCGTCAGCGTCGTCAGCATGACGCGCCCTTCATGTCCGTAATCGACCACCTTGTCGTAGTTGTCGAAGTCCACCACCTCGACGACGGCCCGCGGCTGCGGGGCGTAGTAGGCGATCTTGTACTCGTCCGCCGCCGCCGGCATCTCCGCGGCCGCCAGGCCCATCAGCGTGTTGCCGTAGGTCGGCGCGATGTACACGTTGGGCCCCAGGAACTCCTCGATGGCGAAGCGGATCCACTGCGACGTCATCTCGGTGCCGCCGCAGAAGACGCCGGTGATCCCCTTCTTCTCCAGCGTGGTCCCCTCCTTCTCCAGCCGGCCGCACAGGGAATCGAGGAGTTTCGGGGTCGTGAACATGCACTTGATCTCGTGGTTGGCCGACAGGACCGTCATCGCCTGGTCGATGACGTGCTCCTGGTACGCCTTGAGGTGCTCCATCCACCCCTTCTTGATGAGCTTGACGACCCAGCGCGGGTCGAGATCGACACAGAAGCAGACGCCGCCGCGGTACTGGCACAGGTGCTCTACGGCCAGGCGCAGCCGCCGCGGGCCGGACGGGCCGAGCATCAGCCAGTTGCTCCCCTTGGGGAAGTACTTCTCCGGCAGCGTGTTGCTGAACATCTCGTAGTCGGTCCAGTGGTCCTCGACGACGACGCGGCTCTTGGGAATGCCGGTGGTGCCGCCGGTCTCGAAGACGTAGATCGGCTTGTTCTGCAGCGCCTTGGGCACCCAGCGGCGCACGGGGCCGCCGCGCAGCCACTCGTCCTCGAAGTGGCCGAACAATTTCAGATCGTCGTAGCCCTTGACGTCCTTCAGCGGGTCGAACTGGAACGACGCGGCCTTCTCCAGCCAGAAGGGCGTGCCGGTGTCGGGGCTGAAGTGCCAGCGGATGACGTCGCGCACCTGGGCGTCGAGCTGCTCGCGGGCCTGGCGGACCTTGTCGGCGGGGGATGTCGTGCTCATGTCGGCAAAGCTTCTCCGTAGAGGATGTACCAGTTCTGCTCGGCCCGCGGGCGCAGCGATTCGGCGACAAGCATCGAGCCGGTCGTGTCGTGCAGGCGACGAATGAGGGTGTCCTTGTCCAAATGCCGGGTGAGGGCGCGCAGGTCGTCGATGTCCTTCTCGCGGATGCTGAAGAGCTTGCTCAGGAACACGTCGTACACATCGACGAGGTACACGGTCAGCTCGCCGAAGGTGTCGAGGTAGTGCAAGCGATCCTGCCAACGCATTGGCAGATAGTGCTGCTGGAAATGGGCTATCTCCAGGCCGTAGCGGTCCTTCAGCTGGTCGAGCAAAGCGTGCTGCGAGCGGATCTCCGCGGGAACTTCGTCAACGACGTCGATGTCCTCAGTCGGCCGGGAGAGGTAGCCGGGCAGAATCAACGCCGCCGAGCCGCCGACCGCCAGGCGCAGTGGGCGGCGGATATGCCGGCTCAGCTCACGGAAGTATTCCTGGATGGTTTCCGGCCTGGTCACGTCCATCACGCGCCTCATTAGTGAAGAAAATCCGCGGTCGTCGTCCCACGGCCCGCGGCAAATGGTCTTGATCTCCTCGCCGACCGGGCTTCTCCTCAGCCATGTCTCGACGCGCTCGTCACCCCAGTGGTGCCGCAGCGCCTTCACGCTATCGCGGATCAGGACGCGGCTGCGGTAGTCCAGGTCGCGCCGCACCACCTGATCCTCGACGCCCGCGCGCAGCTCCTGCGCATCGACCCACTGGTGATTCAGCACGAGGCTCCACAGATCTTTCGCCCGGAGGACCATGCCCAGCAATCCCTGATTGCTCAAGCGCTAAGCCGCAAGCGGCGTCACTTTGCTGTGATCGCGAACAGGCGCTTGGGAGTCGCGATGTACAGCACGCCGTTGGCGACGACCGGCGTCGCCTTGACGCCGTCGTCCATATCGACCTTGTTGACGGACTTCTTCTCCTTGCCGTGTTCAAAAATAGTCACGTTGCCCGAGTCGTCTGCCAGGTAAACCTTGCCGTCCACCCACAGCGGCGAGGCCCAGACGTTCGCCTTCAGGTCGTCTTGCCAGAGCTGCTTGCCCGTCTTCGCCTCGAGGCAGTACAGGAAGCCCTCCAGGTCGGCGGTGTACAGCAGACCGTCGTGGACGGCGAAGCCGCTGATCGAGCGGCCGAACACCCAGTCGCGGGCCGACCCCTTCGGCGTCGGGCCGCCGAAGTGCCACACCAGGCCGCTGTTCGAGTTCCGCTTGCCCTTCTCCAACTCCTCCGAGAGGTCGCCGGTCCTGGTGATATCGACGCACCACAGGTGGCCGACGCCGGCGCCGTTGTCGGGCACCTGTGGTGCGTCGATATCA
>Ga0116219_10001611_pt1 | contig 20500 bp, 14 predicted proteins | sample Sb_taG_4_FD_91019 | JGI IMG/M metagenome (GOLD analysis project Ga0116219, IMG submission 91019) | Peat soil microbial communities from Weissenstadt, Germany - Sb_50d_6_BS metaG | ecosystem: Environmental > Terrestrial > Soil > Wetlands > Peat | place: Germany: Weissenstadt | collected 2010-09-21
AAGGATTGGCAGATCCGTGGGGTGGGCGGGCACGATTGATGGTGAATCACGAGCCATCACCCGTGGAGACCAGAGTACCGCCCAGATTCCTGTTAAGTTCGACGGTAAATGGCACTGTGGCTGACCCTACAACCGAAACATGTTATAATATTATGTTATATATAATATCATTGTAATTATTGATCGTCATCCGACAAGGCCGTGAACGGGCCCGATCATCCCCTCCAGCCTGTCGAAGCGATCCCGAGAAAGAACATTGCGTGGATGCGCGATGGGTGCCAAAGAGTTCTGAAGGTAACACCGGGATGCCCTGATCGGAGGACTCACCGTGCGTCTCCCGTTTCCTCCTCTCCACGGTCGAGGGATTCTCGGGTAGGAGTGTGGAGGATATAAATCAATCGATGTGTCGTTTGCTGAGGAAGACGCAATCGTGTTCAGATAATAATTTTAAGTTATATGTTTAGTTGGTCGCATCTAAAACATTTCGGCATAATCGTTGGAAGTTGTCCATCTGCTACGGTAAGGCCAGCCACGCCTGCCCTTGGCGATACAGGAGCGGATCATCGGTGTACTGCTCCCAGATCCGTAGCAGCGTGGCGTGCAAGGGAAGCAACTCTGCCACCACTTTCCTGCTCGTGCCGGAGTCGATCAGCCGCCGGGACTCCAGGAAACGCAGCCAGGCAGGAATGGCCTGAAACAAGGCCGCCGCGGAGTGGTACAGCCCGTTCATCACGCCCATCATTCCACCGAGGTGAACGTCGAGCGTGACCCGCTCAGGGCAAAGTGGGTGGGCCGGCCGGGGCGGTTTCGGCAGTTTCCGTTTGGGGTGCAGTGCCTGCTCCAGCATGCTCGGGCGCGGATCGAGGTCGCCCTCGTTCCGCCGCACGAAATAGCGATACAGCTCCTGCCTTACCAGTTCCCCCCGTGGGAAGGGCACTCCTTCCTCGCGGCGTAGGTAGCCGACGAACGCGCTGATCAGCCGGGACAGATTGATCGCACCCTGGTCTGGGGCCTGTCTTTCCTCTTGCTCAGCACCCCAATCTTCACGGCTTCCTTTCCGTGACGGCCTCAGGGCGAAGTCGTCCGCCTGCCACTCCCGCCCGGACTTCCCCGTCAGGTCGCCGATGAATTCGCGCAGGTAGTGCTCGTGCGGCTCCTCGACAAAGAACTGGACGCGGGCGAGCAAGGCCGCATCGGCCGGATCGGGAAAGGCTGTGTGTTCGAGGTACTCGAAGATCTCGTGATTGACTCCCTTCTCCGCGAACTCCGAGATGCCCCATGGAACGACGTTGTCGGAGGATTTCACGACCGGCCAGGCGATACGCAGAGTCTCGACAAGAACGGACAGCTGGCCGTGATACCTCAGGGCGTCCCTGGCACGGTTGAAAGTGTCGATGTCGCGTCCAGCGTGGGTGGCCAGCTCCCACGCCAGGGAGGGGACAACCTCCTGCCGGCTCTCCGCCAAGGCGTCCAGCAAACACCAGGACAGATAGAAGTGAGCTCCTTCATCGAACACCTCGGGTCGGCGCTCGCGAAGTGCGCTGACGCACTCCGCGAAGCGCCTGCGGCCGCCACTCTTCACGGCGTCTGTGTGAAGAATGTTGAGCATCTCAAAGGCCAGGTCGTCCGTCATCACCTCGGCGTCTTCCAGGGTCTTGAGGAAGACAGCGATCCGGCCCCCGCCGTTCTGAGACTCGAACTCCCGCCAGCGGCTCTCTCCTCTCTCGGTGGCTGGATCTAGCGGCAGGGGAGGTGTTGGAGCTTCCGCAGCGCGTGCCGGTGCGGTTGGCCCGGCAGGCTTCAGACCCTGCTGTGTGAGAAAGGGAGCCGGACGAGGTGATGCAACAGACGAAGGTGGAGGCGGAATCACTGCCGTTCGCCCCAACGACGCCTCCTGGTCCTTGGCAAGGCAACACTTTTTGTACTTCTTGCCGCTGCCGCACGGACAGGGATCATTGCGTCCAGCCTTCATGGATCACTCTCGGGCTAGGGTACAACTCGATCCTCAGTATACTAGCCGATCGCGGGTCTCGATGATCAGCCCCTTTCCGGATCGGAAAGGGGCCTTTTTGATGCCGTCATGTTGCGGGCGGACGACCGCCCGCCCAGACGACTTGCCACTACGGGAATCAGCGTCCTTTGACTCGGGGCTTCGGAATGGTCAACTCGGCCGGAGGTGCGACCCCTCGCTTCGAGTGCGCCTGGAGCCGCTTCAACCGCCGCCGTTCCTGGCCGTCAGCCCAGATGATCCACAGGCGAGGCGCCGGCGTCTGCCGCGCGTGGACCCAGCCTCGGACCGCCCAGGAACGGAGCTTGCCGTCAGTCACCTGGAGCTCACGCGCCAGATCGGGGAGCCACCACTCGTTCGGGCCGAGTTCCCCGTCCGCGATCTTGGCGTGGGCCAGACCAGAACGAGCGATCAGGTTTTGCACCAAGTCCTTGGTATATTTTCCCATCTTCTTCGGTGTGAGGAAGCCCTCGCTGTTCAGTTTCGCGGCGATCTGCGCCGCCGTGTCCCCCTCGCGCCGCCAGCGGCCGATCCGGTCCACGAGTTGATCGTAATCGCGCAGCTGCTCGTACCGCAGGACGGGACGGACGATCTCGTGGCGACTCGTGAAACCGCCACGCCACTGAATCATGACATCCACATGTTCGCTTTCGACTTTGACATGAACCACGACCCGCTCCACGAGGAGCCGGATGATCTCCTTGCGATCCGCGGCCGTCGTCCCGGGGGCGCTCCACAGGGTCGGGATGTCGCAGGACAGGGCGCGAATCCGGTCCCGCTCCTCCGCGCTCATCCGGAGGGGCTGTTCTCGGAGGAAACGGTCATATTCATCTTCGAGTTCGCGTTGGTTCTGCAGCGCCCCCTCCCAGCGCCGTTCCAGCGTGCGGGCCACCAGGCGGTGTTCCGGCTCGACCGCCTGATATTGCCGTTCGGCGCGTTGCGTCTCGTAGCGCGCCCGCTCCAGTTGCTGCTTCCAATGGCGATGGAGGCGCTCGCGCTCCTGCTCGACGTCCTGGATCGCTCTGACGCTCAATTCCAGGGCCGCGGGCTCCAGAGCCCGGAGTACCTGCCGGGACACGAGGTCGTCGATCGGTGCCGCCTTCAACCCGTAGCAGGCCTGCTCCGTCCCCTGGCTCAGGTGTCGCTCGCAGCTGTAATGCGCGTTGGACTTCGCCGGGTAGGAGGCTTGCAGGTGGCGGCCGCAGGAGCCACAAACGAGCAACCCCACGAGCAGCGCAGCCCCCTCGCGCGGTGCCCCCGGCGAACCGGGGAGCGAGCGGTTCTGTTGCAGCCGTCGCCGATTGGCCAGGTAGCGCTCCCATGTGATGTAGGCAGGGAGGCGATCCCGTAGAAACACCTCCCACTCCGAGCTCGGGTCCGGTTGTTGACCGGCGTCGCCGGACCTGGAGGCCTTCCGCTCGGGATCGCGCGGGAGATGCCCATAGGCGTAGACCCCTGCGTAGATCGGGTGGTGCAGGACCCGATTCAGCGTCGGCAGCGCCGGTCGTCGCCACTCCAGCTGGCCGCGCCTCGGCCCGTCCTGAATCCGCATGCCCACGCGGATGTCGTGCCGCACCAGGTAGTGGAACAGGCCGAAGATGGTGCCCATCTCGTCGAACTTGTCGAAGATCAGCCGCACGACGTCGCGGGCCTGTTCATCCGGGTCCAGGGCGATCTCGCCGGACGGCAGCTTGACGTACCCGACCGTCACCTTGTGAAACAACTCGCCGCGCGCGGCCTTGTTGAGCTTTCCCCCTTCCATGCGATTCCGAATTGTACAAAGCTCATATTCACTCATGGTTCCTTTGAGCCCCAACAACAGTCGGTCGTTGGAATCATTCGGGTCGTACACACCCTCTTGGTCGGCGAGGAGCGCCCCGAAGAGGGCGCAGACTTCGAGTAAATGGTGCCAATCTTTCGACGAGCGGGCCAGGCGGCTCATGTCGATGCCCAGAACCAGTCCCACGTGATTCATGGCCACTTCGGCGAGGAGGCGTTGGAACCCCAGCCGTTGTTCGGCGATCTTGGCGGTCCGTCCCTGGTCCTCGTCGATGATCAGGACGCGCTCCTTGGGCCAGCCCAAGGCCACGGCATGGTCGGCCAAGGCGTACTGCCGTTCTCGCGACTCCTTATGCTCGCGCACCTGTTGTGGGCTGGACTGCCGGACGTACACGACCGCCAAACGATCCAGATGACGATCACGGATCTTGGACGAGCGGGGGCTCCGGACTGTCGGGGTTCCGATCGCCGTCACACGCGCCCGCGGAAGCGTCGCTGGCGCTGTAGCGACAAGGTCATGGCTGTTCATGCGACACCTCCGTCGGGTTCGGAGGCGTCGCCAGTTGCCGGGCCACGACGCGGCTGAGTGTTTGCAGGGCTCGCTGCCTGTCCTCGTCGGGCAGAGCCGGCCAGAGTTGTCTCAGCGGGATCCGTGTCGTTGGCTCTTCCCGGCGCGGGGGGGGACGGATCCGGTTCTGGAGTGACGCATGGAGATCCTCCCTGTTGGGCCATCCGCCGACGTGCCTGACACCATTCGGCCAGTCGCAACAGCGCCGGCACCGCGATTATAGGCAGGTCGCAGGAGGATCGACGAGGAAGGACTTCACGTGGTTTGTGGTTGCTTCTCTTGGAACAGCGAGGTCGGGAAGCGCTCGGTCGGGATCCAGACATTTTGGTTTCAAGAGATCTGCATGAATCATATCGTGTGGGACGCGACCGATGTCGTCGAGTTCACCCGGAAGCACACGGGCAAGGTCGGCGAGGCACTCTCCGACATCCGCCGCATCGTCGAGGATCTGGTCACGAAACGCGACGCGCGTCGTGACGGGTTCACGGCGGTCATGAAGAAGGCGATGGAGCAGACGCTCGGTGAGGATACCGAGGAGGCCATGAAGGCCCTGACCAAAAACGGCATCCCGCGGGGCGTGGCCAAGAAGGCGCTCGAGATCGCGGAGCAGAAGGGACGCTTCACGATCTTCGCCCTGGTCGATGCCCTGACGCGGCTCGCGAGGGAGCAGGAGAACGCGGGCGACCGGACCGACGCCGACGAAAAGGCGTCGGCCCTGCTCGCCCTCGCGGTCTGACAACAATCCCATGGTGGTTGCCGGGCGGCCGGGAAGTCTTTGGACCGAGCACTTCCCGGGATCTGGCTGTCGAGGAACCGAGCGACCCTGCAAACCGTTTGCGGGGTCCGGTTCTCTGGCTGTGGTTATTCCGTAAGGTACGACCTACCCACAGCCGCTCATTTCCCAAGTCCGCAGCACGCCGAGCGAGGGGCCGTGGCGACACGGCGGGGCCGGGGGGGGGGGGCGTCACCGCTCCGAATGCTGCCCCACATCACACCCTTTCCGGGACGGAGGCCGTCTTGCTTGCAGGGGACGAGCCGGGTCAAGGGGGAGCCTTTGCGGGACGCTTTTTTCGGTCAGGACGTCCGGAAAAAACCGCGCAGGCGGCCCGCAGGGCGTCCCGCAAAGCAGCAGCCGGAGGCGGCTTTTGAGGCGGATTGGCGCCTGTCGAGATAATGGAACCGTCCGGGGAGGGCGTGAGGGCCAAGTCGGCGGGCGCGATCGCTCGGCTCAAGTCGGTGCGTCCAAATGCGAGCACATCTAAAGTCTTGCTTGACTGATTTTCCCCTTCATGCAGCGAGGTCGCGGACCGCGCCCAGGATCAGAAACAGTGCGCGTAGATAGAATCACCGTGCGGGGCGCGTGCGCCCTCAGCCGGGGACGAGTCGCTGCGCTCATGAAGATCGCCCGCAATCCCGACGCGACCTTGACGGAAGACGAACGGTGCTCGTTGAGAACCGCAGCCTTTAGGCTGGAGATGGCTGCCCGCGAAGCAGGGGTTCCGATAGCAACGCAGGAAGGAAGCAGTGCCCCGGATCAGCCGGGCACGTAGCGGCCAGCACGTACCCGCAGGCCTTTACCTGGGAAGGGCCGCGCCTGGAGTGCGGGCATCGACTCGGACAAAAGGGGATGGACCCAACAGTCGTCATGGGGCAACTGTTGGGTCTCTAACCATGTTATTGGTGCTATGTGCATGTACTGCTGATCGATGCCCGCAAGATTTGTACCTGGTGTTTTTCTTCGTCGCGCGGAGTGGGAACCGATTCGTACCCCATTCCATCGTCACTACTGCGGGGTGGCGGCAGAACCGATCTACCCGGCGCGCCGGCCATGTCGCAGCCCGGCGTGCTTGCGCGTCGTCTCGGCCTGCCGCGTCTGGAAGTGATCGGGGTTGAGCAAGACGCCGTCATCCCAGATTGGTGACCATCAGAGAGCTACGGGCGCGACGGATCGGCAGCCCAGCGCGGGAACGCCTCGCGATTATGAGGCGTCAACGATGGTACCCGCACCTCGCTCGATCGTAAAAAGGCAGCGTCACGATCAACCGATCGCCGTCTTTCTGGAGCGGTACCGATCGCAGCTCGTTCAAGGCTTTCACAGCGCCGACAAGTTCCTCGGTTCCTTTCCCGTCCCCCGGTGCTTGAGGCGCCAGGAGGGATGCCAACGCCTCGTAGCGCGCATCAGTCATGGGTTGGGAAGAGAAGTAGACGAGATCGTCGTGCAAGATGAGGTAGCGAAAGAAGTAAACCTTGTCTTCGACGGGCCCGGTACTGGGACGTTTGTGGACCGAACCGGTTTTATGATCGACGTCCACGCGGTAGTTTTGGAACAACTTGTCGTACGTCACGACCTTCTTGTCGCGGCAGGCGCGCACCTCTCCTTGCCTCCCTTCTGCCATGCAGATAAAGACCCCGGCGAGCGTCCGATCGGGGGTCCGCGGCAACACGAACGAGCGCTTGGGTTCGACCTCTCCGAGCCTCATGCTCTCTACCACGGGCCGGAAGCTGGAGCGGACGAGGGGCTCGATCGTCAACAGGATCTCGGTGGCAGCCGGGTTGGCGCGTTCTTGGGCCATCCTGTGCATCTCGAGCGCTATGGCGTCCATGTCGCCAAACAACATGCAACGCGCTTCTGGCCGCACCACGAGCCGCAGTTTGCGATCCGCGCCGAGCTTGATGCTGTCCAGGCCCGTGACGGGCTCCGCCAAGGCCGGAAACGCTACGAGAAACGTACACAAGAGGCCACGCATGAAGGAGGAGCAACGGGCTAGCCGGATGGTGGTTAGGGGTTTCGGGTGAGCACACATAGCCAGTTTCCTATTCGAGGGGCCGGAGTCCATGGGGGGCGCAATAGGTCCCATCTTGGGTCTATTTCCGTTCCTTCAACAAGCCCTGGAGCACGATGTCCCCTGTAATGATGCCATCGGAGACGATCAGTCGTTGGTCGGCGTCGGAGGACGTCGCGTCTAGATTGACATTGATGACTCGTTGCCCCTCTTCGATGGGGAGTGTCTCCAGGATCGTGAGCGTGTGGGGACTCCCTTGGGCATCAAAGATCGTGTCGCCTTTCTTTAGTTCGTTGGTTGGTTTTAGGCCCGCGGCGGTCAGCACCGGATGAGCCTGGCTGGTCGTGACCGCGGTACCGTCGAAGCCGAAGCGGATAAGCGGTAGCGGTTCCGGCCCCTCGATCACTTTACCCACTTTGACGGGCGCGCCGGTCTTTGCGTTTCGCACCGCATCACCGGCCCGAACGTCTTCGATCTTACGGAGCGAACCGTCCGCCATCGTGATCTTCACACCCGGCGGGAAGCAGCCGCCAACTCCACCGCCGCGCATGCCGCCGCAGTAGTAGCCGCCCTCTGAGGTGGAGACGCAGTACTCTCCGCCGGTTTCAATAATGCCGCCGCCTATGTCAGGTGGTACATATGGCGGCTCAGCACTGCCGCAATCTGTCATGCCGCTCCAGCATACGCCGTCGCAGCCTATCTCCGAGTTATCTCCGCCGCAGACGCCGCAGGCATCAACGCCGCCGGGACATATCTGGGGAGGGACTGCTGGAGGGACTGCCGGAGGGACTGCTGGTGGGACTGCCGGAGGGACTATGGGAACGCCCTCGGCGAGATACGCCACAGGCGGGTCGGCGAGCGCTGTCGACCATGCGAGACAGCACGTAAGAACTAAGAAAACGGCGGACCGCGCAGAGAAAATGAATCTAGACATAGATACCATTTTACACAATTTTGTTCGGTGACGTTACACAGGTGGGCGCAAGAAACGTGCCTGAGCCGTTGGGCGATCCTGGCCGCGATGTTACCGATCCGTTCCATCGACTGCCGGGACCGAAGAGCTTTTGCTCCTACCAGGCTGCAAATTCGGGCACCTCACGGGTAGACGGAGCACCTGGCTCTCGGGCGGCAGGAGAGCCGCACCGCGACGGGCTGGATATCGGATGTGGCCCGAGGGGGTCGAGAAGGGAGGCGAGGGCCGGGTCGGCGGGCGCGATCACGTGGCCCCGAGTCGTTGCGTCGAGTCGGCTGAGCTTTCGGACGAACGTGGATTCCCTAACCTAACCGCGTAGCAGAGAAAGAACCAAGGCGGGTTGTTGGTTCGCTTGTGCCAGCATGGCAGTCGCCGCCTGCTGGACGATCTGCTTCCGGACGAGCGTGGCTACATCGGTAGCGACATCGATGTTGGTGATGCGAGCTTCGGCATCCTTGTAGGCGTCGGCAGTGGACGTTGTGAGCTGAACAGCGATTTGAAAGCGGCTGAGAACAGCTCCGATGGCCCCGGAAACGACACTGACGCCGGCCTGGTAGCCTTGGATTTGACCTTGCGCCAAAATCGCGTCGGCTTGGGTAGCCAGGCTTACACTGGTTATTGCCAGGAGGCAATCGGTGGTCACGGTGGTCGTTCCGGTCGTGGTGGTCGTGGTGGTAGAAGTCACAGTCGTAGTCGTTGTCGTTCCATTGCCGAGCAGCACGCTCACGGTGTCGTCGTCAGAGTCCGCCGTTACCAGGTCGAACACACTGTCGCCGTTAAAGTCGGCCACCGCAACTGAGCAGGAGCCTGCTCCAGTGCCAAAGGACCGCTTAGCCTGAAACGTTCCGTTGCCGTTGCCGAGCAGCACGCTCGCCGTGTCGCCGTCTGCGTCCGCGGTAACCAGGTCACTCTTGCCGTCGCCGTTAAAGTCGGCCACCGCGACTGAGTAAGGCGTGCTCCCCGTGCCAAATGTCATCTTGGCTTGAAACGTCCCATTGCCGTTGCCGAGCAGCACGCTCGCAGTGTCGTCGTCGTTGTCCGCGGTAACCAGGTCGCTCTTGCCGTCGCTGATGGTATGGACCCGCCTTCTTTCTCCCGGCGTCCCAGCGGCGCATGAGCAGAAAGGAAGAGGCTATCGCAACGTCTCCCATAGGCGACGATGACGTATGACAGACTGTAGCATAAAGGGCTCGCACTCTCAGCATTGGCTTTCACTCGAGCGCCGACCTACGCGCGCTTCGCGCTTGTTTGCTTGGCGTGGCCACGTTTTTTGCGGGTCGCAAAAAACGCGCCCGCGCCAAGCCCAAAGTAAGGAGGGTAGGAAATGAATTCAATTTCACGTCCGGAGAATTGTCCTGCAGATCGGCGCCTCAGCAAGGCGCGCCTGCGAGGCAAAAGGAAAGGAAACTTCCTCCAGCCGAAAGCAATCGAAGTATGTGACGAAATAATCGGTACTTCGGACGTGGAGGAAGCTGCGAACATTACCAGTGTATCGAGTGCCGGTAACGCCTCGTTCATAGGTAAAGATGTCATCCCAGCCTTGCTCGTTTCAAGTTGTTCAACCGAAGCCGATGAAACGCCGCTCCCGGGAGCGGCGCTGAGAAAATATTCCAAACAAAAGGAGGGCTTACAAATGGGTGCTGTGACGATTGGAATGGATATCGCCAAGGGGTCGGTTCAGCTGTTCGGCGAGGGGCTCAAGAAGAAGCTCTACCGGCCTGAAGTGCTCACGTACTTTGGCAAGTTGGAGGCGCTCACGGTGGCGTTGGAGGCCTGCAGCGGGTCGCATTACTGGGGGCGTGAGCTCGCGAAGCTCGGGCACACGGTGCGTCTCATGCCGCCGCAGTATGTGAAGCCGTACGTGAAACGGAACAAGAACGACGCGGCGGACGCGGAAGCGTGTTGGGAGGCCGCGCAGCGGCCCTCGATGCGCTTTGTGCCGGTGAAGACGGCAGCCCAGCAGGCGGCATTGCAGCTGCACCGCGAGCGTGAGCGCCTGATATGCGAGCGCACGAAAGTGGTGAATCAGGTATGCGGGTTCTTGCTTGAGTTCGGCATCGCACTCTCGCGCGGCGTGAGCAAATTCGCAATGAATGTGAGAGAGGCGCTGAGCAAGCATACAGAGCGCATTCCGCCGCTCTCCTCCAACATGCTCAATCGCTGCGTGGGTGACTTCAACCGCCTGGTTGAGCGTATTGAGGAGTGCGAGGAACTAATCAAGACGCAGCTCCGCAATGATCCCGTGGCGCAGAAGCTGGATACGATCGCGGGGGTCGGGCCGATCATCGCAACGGCAGCTCGCGCCTCGGTGCCGGACATCGGGCATTTCAAGAACGGGCGTCATTTTGCCACAAGCCTTGGGCTGGTGCCGCTGCAAGCGTCGAGCGGTCAAACGATACGGCTGGGGAAGATGAGCAAGCGCGGCAACCCGTATCTTCGTAAGCTGCTCATTCAGGGAGCGCATGCGGTGCTCAACACCGTGGGTCGCAAAGACGACGCGCACAGCCGCTGGTTGCAGGAGCTCGTCCGTAGGCGCGGGCGTTGTAAGGCAGCCGTGGCCCTTGCGAACAAGAACGCACGAATCATGTACGTAATACTGGCGGGCAAAGCGGAGCGCTTCTCGCCCGACGCCGCACACCAGCCGCGAGAAAACGAAAAACCCGCCCTCGGCGCAGGCCCTAGGGTTGATGGCCAGGAGGGTGTCACTATGGCGGCGTAACAAGTTTAGAAGTCTTGCCGAGATAGCTTAGGGAAATCATCGTTGGTGGCAAATGCGAGGTCTTCGACCGGTTCTCAAGACGCTGGACTTAAATGAGGCACCCACTGGTATGCCGAGTCGCCGATTAGCGCTGAGAATGTTCGAATACCACCAGGGCTCGGAGGAACGTCCTTCCTCCACAAAGAAGCCGGATACACGTTCGCTGTCGTTGTCCCTCTCTGCTGCCGCCAACGAGATATTCTTTCAGTTCTCTGCTTGACTTCACCGGCGGGTCCATACACGTTGAAGTCGACCACAGCAACTGACCAGGGAGCGAGTCCGGTGCCGAAGGACCGCCTGGCCTGAAACGTGCCGTTGCCGTTGCCGAGCAGCACGCTCGCGGTGTTGTTTAGGTAGTAGTTGTCTGCGGTAACCAGGTCGCTCTTGCCGTCGCCGTTGAAGTCACCCACCGCGACTGAGTCAGGGTTCCCTCCCGTGCCAAAGGAGCGCTTGGCCCGGAATGTCCCGTTACCGTTGCCGAGCAGAACGCTCGTGGTGTCGGTAGACCAGTCCGCGGTAACCAGGTCACTTTTGCCGTCCCCGTTGAAGTCGGCCAGAGCGACAGACATAGGCCAGCCTCCGGTGCCGAAGGACTGCTTAGCCTGAAACGTTCCGTTGCCGTTCCCTAGCAGCACGCTCGCGGACGAGTCGTTTCCGTTCACGATAACCAGGTCACTTTTGCCGTCACCGTTGAAGTCGGCCAGAGCGACAGACGTAGGGTTCGTTCCGGTGCCGAAGGACTGCTTAGCCTGAAACGTTCCGTTGCCGTTGCCGAGCAGCACGCTCGCTTTATTGTCGTCGTAGTCCGTAGTTACCAGGTCACTCTTGCCGTCGCCATTGAAGTCGCCCACAGCAACGGACCCAGGGTTCGTTCCGGTGTCGAAGGACTGCTTGGCCTGAAAGGTTCCGTCGCCCGGGCTTGTGGTCGTGGTCGTGGTCGTGGTCGTGGTAATGGTATCGGTACCGGTGGTGGTAATGGTAATCGTCGTGCTGCTGCCACCCGCAATATCCGCCAAGATCACCGCCTCAACACCGAAGCCGGCTTGGGTGGCCAGTTCGCCGGTCGTGAAGACGTTCGTGTCATTGAATTCGGCTGTCGTAAGGATTCGCCCGTACTCAGTCTGAAGAGCCTGCGACTCTTCATCAAGAGCTTGCCGCTGCGTATCGCTCAACACGCCATTCGAGGCTTGTGTGGCAAGCTCACCCATGCGATCGAGAATGTTCTTGAGCGCTGAGGTGGCGCTCTCGGCGACATTGAAGAAACTGATGCTGTCGTTGACATTGCGTGTGGCCTGGGTATAGACGCGTCCTGCCGTCCTCAGCGTCGATGCCATGGCTTGTCCGGCCGGATCGTCCGAGGCGTGGTTAATCCTTAGGCCTGACGAGAGCCGCTCGAAGAGGGATGAGACTTCGGCGGTGGCGGTCTGAAGCGACCGCGCTGCTCGAAGAGCAGGGAGATTATTGTTGAGAGAGACTGCTGCCACCTCAATCCCTGATCGATGTTGACCAAGAGTCCTTGGATCTCTTCTTAAGAAGGGTCGGCTAATCCTCTCAAAACATTAGGATCGCGAGCACTTTTCCTGCCCGAGGAGCTGGGAGGAGTGAAATGAATTCAGCCAGATAGCGTAGGCGAGACGTGACCCGTGACGGAGACGCGGTGGGAGGCTGTGTCTCACGCGCCTTTTACGCGTATTCGGTTCGCTCGTGCGCAGCCCTGCACGCGGAGACCGTGACCGTCGAGGTGTGGCGACGGGGCAGGCAGTTGGGCTCTTGCCCTCGTTGCGAGACTGAGGCCGGGACAGGGGGGGGTTACCAGGCGTGCCGCGCTAGGCGGCACGCCTCCTGTCGCGATCTAGTCCCAAAACAAGCGTAATATATTAATCGAGCTATGTACAATCGAAGTAAACATGTGCTTGCCTCGATCACGTACCTTCTACTACCCGGAGGTCCCGACCCCCGTCAAGCAGTGCCGAGCTTTCTGCTTCATCTCCTGTCCCCTCTCTTGGTTCGACGGCCCAGGCGGATCGGGGCATCCAGACCCCGACTTCAGGATCTTCTCGCTTCAGCACAACCAGCAGCCCTGCAGCCGCTCGACCAATCGCAGGAAGACACCTTGCCACGGGTTCCACGACAGCAACCGGTAGATCAACCGGCGCCCGCCCTTGACGATCTGGCATGGCATCTGAATCACCGCCGCGCAGAACGTCGGAAACTCCATCCGCAAGAGGGTCCGCTTCTCGGCCTTGTGCTTGGCCGCATGTCGAGGCGATACCGGGGTCATCAAGGCACTCCATGCCTTCAGGCTCCAAGCCAGGCTGGCCATCACCATGTACGCCCAGTTGCTTACCAGGTCGTCCACCGGCGTCGTCAGCGCATGCACGCCGCCGTGGAGCTGGGCGATCAGGTTCTCCTGGTCGCAACGGTCATTGGCCGAGAATACGACATCCTCAGCCGACATCGCGCGATCGTTGGTGATGTAGAAGTAGTAGCGATACTCCTCGAACAGCCGCATCTGCCCCTGGTCCGTCGCCACCCGCTTGCGCACGACGACCACCCGGTAGTCGCGGTGACAGGCGACCGGGCGATACTCAAACTCAGCGATCATCTCCTCCAGCACGTGGAGCGTCTTGAACCCACGGTTCTGGACGATCTGCTGCTTGACCCGTTCGGGCTGTTGGCGGGGTGCGGTCTGAATCTCATAGCGCGGCCGACGTTCCAGGAAGCTGAACGCCTCGGCAGGCAGGGCGTCGGCCAAGGCCTTGAGAGAGTCATGGGCCTCGTATCCGAAGATGAAGCGGACGTCACCGGCATCGTCCCAACGATCCAGGTGTCTGGTCTGGGCGAACTTGGTGTCGCCCCGCAGCAGCATCCCGCGGAAGCCGGCCCCGCGACAGAGGTCGATCGCCTTGTCCAGGTAGACGTCGGCCTGCTCTTGCGAGGGGCGGTTGCCGCTGCGGTTGACCAGGAACAGTGGTTCGGCGGTGTTGGCCAGCGAGATCAAGAGGGGATGGTAGCCCCAGGTGCCGTCGTAGGCGATGTCGATGCCCTGCTTGCACTCGGCGTCAGTCTCGACGAGGGTGCCGTCGGCGTCCAGGATCGCAAGGTTGAAGAACTCCGGCGGCTGCTCGGCCCAGACTTTCTTGCGAGTCTGGTTGAAGGCGTCCGTCAGGTCCATGATGTCGGGCTCGCGGTAGCGGCGGCAAAAGTCGCCGGTGGTCGTGGGGTCGGGGATGCGCTGGGCGCCCAAGGCATCGAGATAGACCTCGTCGTTGCGCCGCAGTTCGATGTGTTCGATCCGCTTGCCGCCGGCCAGGATGTTGAACGCGATGTTCAGGACGTGGTCGGATTCGTGGTAAGGCAGATGCCGCTTGAGGACGTGGACCTTCGAGTCGATCGCGCTGATCAGTCCGGTCTTGCGGGCCAGCAGGAGCATAGCGCCGATGCCACCGGCACCGAGGCCCTGGACCCGATCGGCCAGCTCGTAATGGATGTTGGCGGCGGTCATCATGGGCTGATCGCGCTCCGGCCCGGGCCGATTCTCGATGCGCCGGAGGATTCTCCGCCTACGATCGTTGAGGATTCTGCGATTGCGTTCTCGCGTCTTCTTGCGGTCGCGCTCCCGGGTCTTACTCCCGTTGCATTTTCGGGATTTCTTGCGGATAGTAGCAGTCACTCGAAAACCTCCGTTGTTTGGAACAGTGAGGACGTGTTCCCACCTCCATTATTCCACAATCTCCGGGGGTTTTCGAGTCCTTTCTGAGATTTTGACCAACTTGGCCTATATATCACACTTGGTTAAGGTCTAGTTCAGCGTCACCTGGTAGACCTGTATCAGCGGCAGGTAGCTGGATGATGCCTGTGTATCCCCTCCATTTTCTACGACATATAGGCGCCTCGAGGAGGAATCGAAGACTACTCCTCCCAGTCTCTTTTCACCGTTGAACTGCGGGAAATCGAAGTTCCACACGGTATAGGGCACGATATCCCAGGGTTGCATCTGTCCGTTCTTGACGGCGAGAAAATCGTTGGCGTCATAGGCCCATACCTGGTATGCGTAGGCGCCGTTGAGGGAGTGATAGCCCTTGCCTTGCCGGTACGGGTCATTGGCAGATTCCTTAGTGTCATACACAACCGTGTTGGTGCCGACCGAGCCGAAGAAAAGCACCGAACGCGTTCCGGGCACAAAAATGACACCATTGATCTGTGTAACTCCGTTGAAATACGGGTTATTGCTCATCATTGGGTCTCCACTACCATCCCACCCAAGCGCGTTGTACTGCGGGTAATAGACATAGGGTATCGGCGTCGTGGGAGTCGAGTAACTGAATGTGCTCGGGTTGAAGCCGAACACGGCTGGTCCGGAAGACGTTCGGTTGATGATGCTCAGAGCCGCGTTGCCGGTTAAATAGGGGGCTCCTAGGACGGATTGCCATTCAGGCGGAATGGGAGCCATATATCCGTCGTAGAACGCGGCGGCTCCTGAAGGTGGAGGCGCCCCGCCTCCCAAGGTGATGCCGCCGACCTCGAACATCCCTTCTACCTGGGCCGTTGCAAGATTAAGCGAATCGAATCTGAAGTGAGTTAAATGGGTTGTTCTAGATGTGTCATAGTAGCCATAGACCGTGCCGATCAACTGCCCATTGGCGACTTGTAGGCCACCAAGCTGAGTAACATTACCTCCTGGTTGGCCAATGTTAATTGGAAGCCGGGGTATTACACTTACAAATGGTTGCAACACTGTCGCAGTTGCTAGGTTGTTCAGATTGCTACTGTTGACAATCGTGCCGGGGATCGAAATCTCAGCGATGGCCTGATCCCCCCCGTTTCCGGTCATGAAAAGCGACTTATTCGCGGGATTATAAGTAATGCCCTCGTTATTATAATTGAACGTCGAGGCCCCCAAGTTACCCGTGTTTGGAACCCGGAACGCGCCGACGTACTGGAGATTGGACTCGTCAATCAACTGCGCTTGACCATGCGTCGGCGTGGCCGTTGGTCTCGGTGTGGCTGTCGGAGTGACTGTTGGCCTGGGCGTGGCCGTTGGTCTCGGAGTGGCTGTCGGAGTGACTGTTGGCCTGGGCGTGGCCGTTGGTCTCGGTGTCGCCGTCGGAGTCACTGTTGAAGTGGGAGTAGCCGTCGGCCTGGGCGTCGCCGTAGCGCGTGGCGTCGGTGTCGGCGTGGGAGCTGCCGTGGGCGCATATTCATCAGCGCCGATATCGGCGTTGCTTCCTGCGGGCCTTGGCCCTCCATCCCAGTCGTCAGTGACATTCGGGAGTGGCGCGACCTTGTCGATGACGTTCGCCTGGGTGGCGCTGTTCAAGACAAGGTGCAGGTCGCCCGCGGCGGGGTTGACGAACATCGCGGGGGTGGCGCTCAGGTAATTGTCGCTCGAGGTGAACGTGGCGCCGTCACGCGATCGGAACGGAGCATCCGCCAAGTTATTTCTGAACTCAGCCCCGGTCGTGGTCCAGCGCGCCTGGATCGAATTGACGCTGTTCCCCTTAGTGAGAATGGTGTTGTGCTCTACCAAGGTGCCCGGGGAATCCCAAACCAGAATCTGTCCGTCCGAGCCGGCTATCCGGTTAGCACTGAAGAGTCCGGGGCTCTGATAGATGAAATTATTGCGAATGATACCGCCTTGATTGTCATACCCGGTAGTTTGATCATTGAGTCCGTAGGCAATCGCACGGTCGGTGTTGATAAACGTATTCCCCTCAGTTATCACGTTCGCGGCGTGATTCCAGATCAGAACGACGGGATTGTACCAGAGTCCTCCCGAGACGGAATCTGGAGTGTGGAAGTTCCTCCAGAGGTTGTGGGCGATGATCCAGTTATGGCCGGAATGCATGGAGATTCCATCGGTGTAACCGATTCCCCCGCCGTGGTCCGTGGTGGGAGTGCCCGCCGTATATTCAATCAAGCAGTATTTGATGCTCGAGTCGTCCACGCCGCCGCCATTGCCGTCCGGCTGCGATTTGATCAGCTGCTCGCCCGCGTCGAAGAGCCGAATGTGGTAGAGGTTGATCGCGGAGGCTCCGGCATCTGCTTTAAGCTCTATCAGATGGAAGTAGACCTGCCCGATGGCGAGGTTCGCGATCGTCACGTTTTGTGCGTTGTAGACCGAGATACCCATGGACACGTTGCTATAGGACGCATTCTCCATCCCCTTACCCAGCAGGACGACATCGTTGAAGTTGTCGGTCTCACCGCGAATGGTGACGTTCGTGACCGGGCTGTTTTTTCCGATAAAAAGCGTGCTGGAAAGGTTATACGTGCCTTTCTGGATCACGATCGTCTGGCCGGACTTGAGGTTGCTGACGGCATTCTGCAGGGCGACCTCAGTGTTGACCCAGATGGCATTGGCACTGGGACTGGGCGGCACGCCGAGCGCGGGGGCGAGGGTCGTCGGGTCGCTGGTCGAGGACGGCAGGGGCGTCGCGGTAGCGGTCGGCCTCGGAGTTGGAGTGCGAGTCGGAGTGCCACTCGGCGTGGGAGTGGCCGTCGGTCTCGGCGTTGCGGTGACTGTGGGCAGAGGAGTAGGCGTCGATGTCGGTGCGGGCGTAGCCGTCGCGGTGGGTCGAGGGGTTGCTGTCGGGCTTGGCCTCGGCTTTGTCCCTGTTATCGTCTTGGTCGGTGAGACGCTGCCTGCGGCGGCGCATCGCACGTACCACGTGTTCTTTGGCTGCGCATACGGGAACAGAGCTTGGCCATTCGCGGTTGTCTTTTTTGACATCCAGACTGCAAACGGCCCGATTATCGCGGCGGCCTTTTGCACCGATACTTTTTGCGACGAGACTGCCTTACCGCTGCTATTTTTGACGGTGCAGGCGATTACTGAATGACCACTCACCTGAGTGAGCCTGGCCGTCACCACAAGGCGCGGAGTTGCTGTCGGCGTTGGTATTGGCGGGACCTGGGCGGCAGTGTTGAGTGCCCAACATAGGAACGGTGTGATCACCAACATTGATATAATTGTCTGCGGTCGCATTTGTATTATCTCTTAGTATGTGAATGTGTCACAGCCCGATGCTCCCGTAGGTTATCGGGGCGGCATGGCTCGGCAACGCATAAAGATCAAAACAAACTAGCAAATACATAAGATGTGCCGGGACGGCGTTCTTCATGGTGCCTTCAAAGCGCAAGACGACTTACGTAGCTTTAGCAAGATTTGTGCCTATCTGATATTCGTAGCAGGACTGAGGGGGAACCCAAAGTATTGGGGACGTGCGTACGGAGCTGTGCGTAGCCGTGCGAAGCTAAAGGCGCGCCTCAACACCGGTTGGACTCAAACCGTCTGCGCGAACGCTGGTACAGGAAGGTTAGAAAGCGGTGGTGGGCGGCTTTGCTGCCCCGAGAGAGAAAACCGTAGCACATGATACGGACGAAGGACTTGGGAAGGATATGCAGCAAAAAGCGCGAGAGGAAGTCCGACGCTGAGAGGCGCACGACCTGGGGAGCGCCGCCGCGGCGATAGTTGCGATACATGAAGAGGTTGTTGGAATTCCTGCAATTTGCAGGGTTCCGGCGCAACTGTCATGCCAATTCCGGCTCCTCATCTTGGAAATCCGGTCTTGGATCTATTTCTGTGCCTTCAGCAAGCCCTGGAGCACGATGTCGCCTGTGATTATGCCGTCGGAGACTATCAATCTTTCGTCGGCATCAGAGGACGCCGCGTCTAGATTGACATTGATGACTCTTTGCCCTTCCTCAAGCGGGAGCGTTTCCAGGATCGTGAGAGTATGGGGATTTCCTTGGGCGTCGAATACCGTATCACCGTTTTTCAATTCATTGGCCGGCTTGAGGCCCGCGTCGGTCAGCACCGGATGAGCCTGGCTGGTCGTGACCGTGGTGCCGGCGAAGCCGAAGCGGATGAGCGGTGAGGATTCCGGCCCCTCGATCACTTTACTCACCTTCACAGGGGCGCCGGTCTTGGCGTTTCGCACCGAATCACCGGCGCGAACGTCTTCGATGTTACGGAGCGAGCCGTCCGCCATCGTGATCTTCACGCCCGGCGGGAAGCAGCCTATGGCGCGGTAACAGCCGCAGATGAAGCAGCTCCCCTGATAGCCTGCCCCCGCTCCTGTGACCAGCGCGGCAAACTCTTGCCAAGTAGTGCCGATCTCAGCATGAAATGTGCCAAAATACTCCCCCAGGCCTGTATTTACCCACTCCCGTCTGTATCTTCTCGTCCAGGGATTTTCGAAACAGTAGATCGTATCCCCGCCCCCACCGTTAAAGCAGACACCGGTGCTATCAAAGCTCCAGTAGTTGTATCCGTCCTGCGAACCTGTTTCGGCACCGGCCAGGGCGTTGCGACATCTCGGGATCGTAGGAAGGGTTGTCGTAGTTGTGGTTGTGGTTGTGGTCGGAGGAGGCCCTGCCAATGGCATGGTCGGATCACCCGGATACCCAGGGGGAGTTCTTTCGGCCAGATCCACAACCATCACAGGATCCGCGATGGCCGTCTGAGCTGCGACGATGACGACTAGAAACAGGGAAACGATGTATATAATTCGTTTACTCATATGGAACATCATCTCCTTCATCGTCCGACCAGCCGAGAGTCCCCAGACACGATGTCGGCAGCGTCGTATCGAAACTTAAGAGAGCGTCGCCCGATTCTGCGCCCGGCTCATCCCTCTCTCACGAGCGGCCTTGGTTGAACGCCTTATTGGTTCCCTCGGCCGCCGGAACGCGAGAGATCGAAACCTCCTAACGCTGCGGGAGCAAGATTTATTCCTTGTCAATTTCGCTGGCTAAACGGAACGGGCACCAATTGGGAACGTAAAGGACATCATGAGGGCGCAAGGTCCAACCACGGCCCTTCAAGGCACCCGCGCATGCTCGGCATCTCCAGGGCAACCTTCTACGCCTTTGTGCGCGAGGAGTCGAAGCCATGAAGGCCGTGGCTCCCGCGCTTGAAAAGCGGCCTCAATGACCAAGCGTGCTGGTGGGAATGGCGTGGTTATGGGTCTTTCCGGCTCATGTGTGACTGACCAGGATAATTGAGGTGGATCGCGTCGATTTGAGCCACATTAAATGAGGAACAGTTGAGAAGTCCCCCTCAGATTTGAGTAAGAAATCCAAGGGGGCGAAACTCTCCGATGTGTGTTTAGAAGGAGGGTTTCCCAATGAAGATATCAGATCTGCGCTCGCTAATCGATCGAGCGCTGCTTGCAATCCTAAGACAATTGGACGTGGAGGAAGCCGAGCGAGTGCGGCTGCTGGGATGCCCGCACTGCGGCGGGAAGCTTCACCAGGCGAATTACCCGAGGAAGCCTCGTGGGATAGCGGAGGTGGCGGAAGATGATTGGTGGCGTCTGAGCTTTTGCTGCGAGAAATGCCGCCGTCGGACGACTCCTAAGTCCTCGCGATTCCTAGGTCGAAAGGTCTACCATGCCACGGTGGTGGTGGTTGCGGTGGTGCTGAGAGCGACGACGCTGGTGCGACGCATTGCAGCGGCGACCCGAGCGATCGCGGGCATGACTTTGATCGGAATCGTCTTGAGTCGAGTCATGCGCTCAATTCTAATGTGGTTTCGGATCAACCGGATGAGGCTATCCAGAGGGTCGTACGGCTCTCATCTGGCAGAATCCCGGGTCAAGGGAGAGAACGATGAAGACGATCAGGG
>Ga0116219_10001612_pt1 | contig 20498 bp, 13 predicted proteins | sample Sb_taG_4_FD_91019 | JGI IMG/M metagenome (GOLD analysis project Ga0116219, IMG submission 91019) | Peat soil microbial communities from Weissenstadt, Germany - Sb_50d_6_BS metaG | ecosystem: Environmental > Terrestrial > Soil > Wetlands > Peat | place: Germany: Weissenstadt | collected 2010-09-21
GATGCCGTCTGCGCCGATCGCGTCAGAGCCAGACCCGAGGGCCATGGTCTGGGTGGGACCGCCGTTGTTGGCGAGCGGCCCGAGGTTCGCGACCGCCCCTGTGATGTCACCGGGGCCTGCGAACTTGCAGGTGTGGTCGGCGTCGAAGTTGTAGCCGACCGAGGTGGGATTGTTCGGCGCTGCTGTCCCGCACTCGTCCTGCTGGAACCCGCCCAATGTGAAGTCGTTGTCACCCGAGTAGATCGTGCCGAGCGAGGTGGATGCTGCTGCGCCCCAGAACCCGGCACCGCCGCCCGCGGTGACGACGTCGTTTCCGCTGATCGTGTCGTTAGTCATTGCGAGGGTGGTGGCGCTGTTGTAGATCCCGCCACCCTGCGAAGCTCCTCCGTTCCCTTGGATGGTGTCGTTCGTGAGCACCATCCCACCGGAGTTGTAGATCCCCCCACCGAAGCCGGTCCCACCCGTTGAGTTCGGGATGGAGTTGTTGTTGATCGTGCTGTCGTAGATGAGGACGCCAGGGCTGGTGGTGAAGCCAGCGTTGAGGCCGCCGCCCAACCCCGAAGCAGAGGTCAGAACGTTGTTGGACACGGTGCTGTTCACGATGGCCATGCCGCGGTTGGGGTCATAAATGCCGCCACCGTTCGACAGTGCGGTGTTGGCACCCCCGGACCCTCCGACGGTGCTGTTCGTGATCTGAAGCGTTCCCGCCGCGATAGATATCCCGCCACCGCTGCTAGTCGGGGCCTGGTTCCCGCCGATCACGGTGCCGGATTCGACGCACGCGTTGTTGGCGCTCGTAGGAGTCGGCGAAGCGGGCGAAGGGACCGTTACGGGCACGTTGCAAAGCGCAGAAGCGGCGCTGTCGAGGTAGAGACCTCCGCCCGAGCCGTTCAGTGCCGAGTTGCCGTTCACGGTCGTCCCCGTGCCGTTGAGAACCAACCCGCCAGCAGTCTCGAGGGCGATGCCTCCACCGCTCACCTTGGCTGTGTTGCCGTTGATCGTGACGCCGGTGAAGGTGTCGGTGTTGTTGGTGGCGGCGCCCGAGTCGATGTACGCGCCCCCGCCATCGAGAGCAGTGATGAAGTTGTTGCTGAGAGAGCCGCCGACCATGTTGAGCCCACCCGCCTGGTCGTTGATCCCGCCGCCGAAACCCGCGGCCTGATTCCCCGTGATTGTCACAGTCGTCAGTGTGGGTGGAGTGGCGGGCGCAATAGCGTTGTTGTAGAGACCTCCACCGCCTGTGGCACCAGCCGTATTGTTCGAGATAGACCCGTTGGTGACTGTCAATGGACCCGTGCTCCAGATCCCGCCACCGCCGGTTGTGGCGGAGTTCCACGAGATCGTGTCGCCGGTGAGCGTGGTCGGGCCGCTGGTGTCGACGTTGTAGATCCCGCCGCCGTCCACCGCGGTGTTGGCGAAGGAGGACGAAGACCCACCGATCGTGTCTCCCGAGAGAGCCAGCGAGGTGGCCCCTAAGTTGTTGTAGATGGCGCCACCGTTTGCCGTGGCGCTGTTGTTCGAGAACGTGAGCCCGGTGAGCGGGGTGCCGGCGGTGCCGAAGGTCCCGCCGATCTCGTTGTAGAGACCGCCACCGCCCGAGGCGCCGGTGGCCTTGTTGTTGGTGATGGTGCTAGCAGCCCCGGTGGTGGTGACGATCCCCTTGTTGTCGATACCACCGCCCTGACCCGCCTGGTTGACCGGGCCGATGGTGGTCCCTGCGAGGCTCAAGGTGGCCGAGACGTCGTTGTATATGCCACCGCCGGAACCCGCCGTCGTGTTGTTGTTGAGCGTCACGCCCGACAGGACGAGGTTCGACGAGTTGTAGATGCCTGCTCCGTTGGTCGCCGTGTTGGCCTTGATGGTGACGTTGGTGAGGGTCAGGCTCGTCGTGGCGGCCAGGTTCTGGATGCCGCCGCCGCTGGTGCCGACGCCGCCGGTGATCGTGAGGGTGTTGAAGGCGACGGTGCCTCCCCCGACTGTCACTACTGGTGCGCCGCCGCTCACGATGGTGCCGGCCTGGCTGGCGCCGGTCCAGGTCTGGCTGCTCGTGGTCGTGAGGCCGGCAACCGCGTAAGTGCCGTTCGCGAGGTTGATGGTGTCACCGGTGTCGGCGTTGGCGCCGATGACTGCGGTCGGGAGTGAGCACGGGGTGGCCTGAGCACATGGATAGGCACCGACTCCGGTCGGGGTGGCATACAGGGTGACGTTCGATGCAGCCGCGGCAGACAGAGAGGTGCCAACCTGGAGCACTCCGGCTGTGAGCGCGAGAGAGCCGAGGAGACCGCCGGCGGCCGCCAGGCGCCGACGCATTGTGGTGGATCGGGTGCGCCGCCCCCATTCAGAGAACCCCACCTGCGATACCCCGGGGAAGCGGTTCATTTGACCCTCCTGATTCACGCCGAATGCTCGGCGGAGCGTATGCGTCAGACAACAGCATGTCAACAACTATTGCCAAGCGCCACGGACTCAACTGTCCAGTAGAACAACCTGTTTGGGAAGGTCAATGTGACAGATTCGGCCGCCCAATTCCGGGGTCAGTCGTGCCCACGCCTTTCGACGGTTCCACCAGGGGCCGTCGTACAACTGCGCAAAATCGGACGAGCCCGGGCTTCCGTTCAGGTGGCTGGGCTCACCGAGCTCATGTTGAAATCGGCCACCCTCAGAGCAGGCATGGAGGTCCGCGGGAGCCACTCCCCCCACTCCCGGCTGAGGGCACGTTCGGAACGACCTGCCTCGACCGTGCGCGAGAGCATCTCGACCGGGCTCTCGTTGAACCGGAAGTTGTTGACCGCTCCGGTGACCTCTCCGTGCTCCACTAGGTAGACGCCGTCACGAGTCAACCCGGTGAGAAGCAAGGTCTGAGGGTCGACTTCACGGATGTACCAGAGACAGGTGACGAGCAGCGCACGGTCGGTCCTCGCCACTAAGTCCTCGACCCCTCCCACAGCACCTGGCAGCTCCAGAGTCAGGTTGTCGACGCCGAAGACGGGCGCGGTGCCCGACCGGGACGCCGCGGCCCGGTGGTACTGGAGCCGAGTGAGGCGGCCACCTTCTATCCAATTGGTACAGCCGATCTCCGCGCCGTTGTCGAAGACGGAAGTATCAGCGGAGGAAGCCGCCGCGATCACGAACGGCTCGCACTCGAGCCCCGGTTCGGCGGGGTCCCCGCGAAGCTCGAAAGGCAGCTCGGACAACGACTCGCCGACCTTGGTGCCGCCTCCAGGCGCAGAGAAGACGCTCCTGCCCTCTTCCGCGTCGCGTCCGGACATCGACTCCGAGAGCATCACGACCAGGTCGGCCGCTGCGTCCGGAGGAAGGATCGTCTCGTAGCGGCCCGCAGCGAGCTCGATCCGACGCTTGGCCCACTCGAGCCGCTGCACGAGACGCCGCTCGAGCGTGTCGAGATCGAGGTCGTCGAACCACGCGGTACCGGCCCCCGCCCACGCCGAGCGCGTCCCGTCGCTGCTTCGGGCGACGAGCTCGAGCGTTCCCTCCGGCTGCACGTGTCGCCGGCGGAGCCCGGTCGACGTCCCGAGGTAGACGGTCGAGACCGAGTGGGTGGCGAAGCCCGCGAGCACGTTGCCGGCCGACCTCGCGCGCTCGAACGCGCCCGCGAGCGAACCGACGACGCCGGAGAGCGTGGACGCTCCGGTGGGCACCGGGGGCTCGGAGAAGCTGTGGTCCTCCTTGTGGCGCTCGACGAGAGCGGACGCGTCGTCGGCGGGCGCCGCCTTCTGCGCATCGGCTTCGCTCGCTGCGACGAGGTCCTCGATCTCCTGCGCATCGCCCGCACCGCTTCGGCTCGCGATGCCGACGGACACGCCGGCCGCGGACTCGACGAAGCTCGCCACGCTGAGCCGGCGAGAGTCGCGGACTCCGTTGGTCGTGACCGTGTTGCACGCGAACCTGACGTCTGCCTCCGAGGAGTCCGAGACGATGACGATGCAGTCGTTCGCTCGCGAGCGGGCGAGCGCCCGCTCCACCACCTCGTGAGGTGGGCCCAAGCGGCGACCGTCCGAGCCCGGACTCACAGGCCCGCCTCGGAGCGAGTGTTGAGGACGTTCACACCGCGGAACACCGCCGAGGGACACCCGTGGCTGACAGGGGCAACCTGGCCGGGCTGGCCCTTGCCGCAATTGAAGGCGCCGCCGAGGACGAACGTCCCAGAGCCGCCGACCGCCTCCATCGACCCCCAGAAGTCGGTGGTGCGCGCCTGGTAGGCGACGTCCTTCAGCTGCCCCGCCAAACGGCCCTTCTCAATTAGATAGAAGCGCTGGCCGGTGAATTGGAAGTTGTAGCGCTGCATGTCGATCGACCAGCTCTTGTCGCCGACGACGTAGATGCCCCGGTCGACCCCCGACACGAGCTCGTCGGTGCTCGGCCCCTCACCAGGAGCGGGCTGGAGCGAGACGTTCGCCATGCGCTGGATCGGGACGTGCATGGAAGAGTCGGCGAAGGCGCAGCCGTTGGAGCGACCGAGCCCGTTCTCCGCCGCCATCCGGCGGTCGAGCTGGTAGCCGACGAGCAACCCGTCGCGGACGATGTCGAAGGACTGGGCCTCGACCCCCTCGTCGTCGTATCCGATCGTGGCGAGGCCGTGCTCGACCGTCCGATCGCCGGTCACGTGCATGATCGGCGATCCGTACTGGAGAGTGCCGAGCTTGTCGAAAGTGGCGAAGGAAGTGCCTGCGTACGCAGCCTCGTAGCCGAGGGCGCGGTCGAGCTCCGTGGCGTGCCCGATCGACTCGTGGATGGTGAGCCAGAGGTTGGACGGGTCGATCACCAGGTCGTAGGTGCCGGCCTCGACCGAGGGCGAGCGCATCTTCTCCGCGAGCAGCTCGGGGACCCGGCCGATCTCGTCGTCCCAGTCCCAGCCATCCCCGGTGGCGTACTCCCAGCCCCGGCCCACCGGCGGGGCGACGCTTCTCATCGACTCGAACGCACCGGTCTCGGAGTCGACGGCGACGGCCTCGAAGACGGGCCTGACCCGAACCCTGCGCTGGCGGGTCACGGTGCCGGCCAGGTTGGCGAAGTGCTTGTCCTCCACCACCGCCAGTGCGGCCGCCTCGACGTGGTCGACACCCGGAGCAGAGAGCAGTCGCGAGCTCCAGTCCTCGAGCAACGAGACCTTGTCGGCTAGCGCCACCTCCGCCGGGTCGACCTCGAACGCGGAGCTCCAGGTGACCGGGCCGTGGACGGGCTCGTCCGCCAGCTCCACCGGGATCGCGAGAGCAGATGCCGTGGCCTCGGCGATGGAGCAGGCTTCCTCGGCCAGGCGAACGGCGGCCTCCGCCGTGAGCTCGACCGTCGCGGCGAAGCCGAGCGATCCCCGGCGCACGACGCGCAAGCCCATACCCAGCTCGGTGTCGTCGACCGAGGTCTCCACCTTGGCGTCACGCAGCGACACGAGCTGCGAGCGGATCTGCTCGACCCGCAGCTCCGCATGGGAAGCGCCCAGCTCCGCGGCGCGCGAAAGAGCGGCGTCGCGAAGCGCTTCGAAGACTTGCCCCCCGAGCTGCGACTCAGGTCCGGACGTCAGGGTTCAGCCGCCCGATACGTCCTGGACGCGCTGGCGCCCTGCAGAGACGAACGGCATCATCGCCCGCAGCTCGGTGCCCACCTTCTCTATGGGGTGGGCGGCGCTCTCGGCCCGAAGCTCGTCGAAGCGCTTTCGCCCGGAGCGGTTCTCTGCGATCCACTCGTCGGCGAAGGCCCCCGAGCGGATGTCGTCGAGGATCTGCTTCATGGTCTCGCGCACGCGCGAGTCGATCACGCGCGGTCCCCGTGTCATGTCGCCGTACTCGGCGGTGTCGGAGATCGAGTAGCGCATGCCTGCGATCCCCTGCTCGTACATGAGGTCGACGATGAGCTTCAGCTCGTGGAGGCACTCGAAGTAGGCAGACTCAGGCTGGTAGCCGGCCTCGACCAACGTCTCGAAGCCGGCCTGAACCAGAGAGGTCATTCCTCCGCACAGCACGACCTGCTCGCCGAAGAGGTCGGTCTCGGTCTCCTCCTCGAAGGTCGTGTCGAGCACGCCGGCGCGCGTCGCCCCGAGAGCATGCGCATACGAGAGTGCGAGCTCGCGCGCCTTGCCCGATGCGTCCTGGGCGACCGCGACGAGCGAGGGCACCCCAGCACCTTCGGTGTACGTGCGGCGCACGAGGTGGCCCGGCCCCTTCGGTGCGACCATCGCGACGTCGACGCCGGGGGGCGGGACGATCTGACCGAAGCGAATGTTGAACCCGTGGGCGAAGAAGAGCGCGTCGCCCTCGTGCATGTTGGGTGCGATCTCGGCGTCGTACACCGACTTCTGCTCGGTGTCCGGCAGCAGCATCATCACGAGGTCGGCCTCTGCAGAAGCGTCCGCGACCGACTGCACGCGAAGCCCGGCCGACTCGGCCTTGGCCTTGGACGAGGACCCCTCACGCAGACCCACCCGCACGTCGACCCCGGAATCCTTCAAGTTCAGGGCATGCGCGTGCCCCTGGGAGCCATAGCCGATGATCGCCACCTTGCGCCCGTGAACCAGGGTCGGGTCCGCGTCGGCCTCGTAGTACAGCTTCGCCATCTCTATTTCCTCCTGTTCAGAGCCACCGGTCAGACGCCGCCGCCCTCGTACTGCTCGATCTCCGGCAGAGCCCTCAGCCTCGTGGCCCGGCGCACCAGCTTAGGCAGCGCCACGCGGCCCGTCCGCTGGAGCTGCATGATCCCGAAAGGCTTCATGAGGGCCTCGAAGTCGTCGATCTTGCTCGGGGGCCCGGCCAGCATGATCGTCATGGCGTCGAGGCCGACGTCCACGATCGTGCCCTCGAAGACCCCCACCAGCTGGATGACCTGGCCCCGCTCGGTAGGCGTGGCGCGCACGGTCGTGAGCAGCAACTCGCGCTCGGTCGCGTCCTCGGGAGCGAGCTCGGCGATCTCGACCACGTTCACGAGCTTGTCCAGTTGCCGGACGATCTGCTCGAGAGGGGCGGATTCCACGTCGACGACGATCGTGATGCGACTGAACCGCTCGTCGTCCGTGGGAGCGACGGCGAGGGAGTAGATGTTGAAGCCCCGCCGGCTGAACAGGCCCGCCACGCGCGCGAGCACCCCCGCCTTGTTCTCGACGAGGGCAAAGACGATGTGGTGCCTGCCGGGCATGGGCGCAGTCATCGGCCACCCTCGCCCTCGGTCGGGCCGACGATGATGTCGTCGTTGGAGGCGCCTGCGGGGACCATCGGGTACACCTTCTCGAACGCGTCGGTGCGGAAGTCGATCACGACGGGGCGGTCGTCGATGCCGTTCGCCTTCTCTATGGCGGGAGCCACCTCTTCGGCGCTGTCGACCCGCATACCCACCGCTCCCATGGCCTCGGCCCACTTCACGTAGTCGGGCAGGTCGGGAGAGAGGTAGACCTCGGAGTAGCGCTCCTCGTAGAAGAGCTCCTGCCACTGGCGGACCATCCCGAGGTAGGCGTTGTTCAAGATGGCGATCTTCACGGGGATGCGCTCGGCCGATGCCGTCACGAGCTCCTGTGCGGTCATCTGGAAGCAGCCGTCCCCGTCGATCGCCCACACCATCTTCTCCGGGCGCCCCACCTTCGCCCCGATCGCAGCGGGCACCGCGAAGCCCATGGTGCCCGCGCCGCCTGAGTTGACCCACGTGTTGGGGTAGTCGAACTTCCAGAACTGGGAGGCCCACATCTGGTGCTGGCCCACTCCGGCGGCGACGATCGTGTCGTCGGGTGTCATGTCGCGCAGGGTCTCGACGACGAACTGCGGCTTGAGGGCGCCGCCCTCCTCCTGGTTGTAGGAGAGCGGGAACTTCTCCTGCCACTCGCGGATCTGCGCGTGCCAGGGCTTGAGGTCGGGGCGCGACGCGGCCTGACTGTCGGGAGCGGCCTCCGCCCTGGACCAGTCGCAGCGCCCGAGCGAGCTCTCGGCCGCGGTCGTGCTGGATCCCCCGGCTCGCCGAGCCGAGGAGCCGAGCCCGAGAGACGAGAGGGCCTCGAGCAACTCGACGATCACGTTGCGAGCGTCGCCTGCGATTTGGACGTCTGCGCGGCGGACCTTGCCGAGCTCGGCAGGGTCGACGTCCACGTGGACGACCTTCGCGTCGGGCGCGAACGCACCGACCTTGCCGGTGACGCGGTCGTCGAAGCGTGATCCGAGCGCGAGGAGCAGGTCCGAGCGCTGCATCGCGGTGACGGCCGTGTAGTTGCCGTGCATGCCCGGCATGCCGAGGGCCAACGGGTGCGAGTCGGGGAAGGATCCGCGCGCCATCAAGGTCGTCACGACGGGTATGCCCGTGCGCTCGGCGAGCTCCTTCAGCTCCTCGGAGGCGCGCGCCTTCAAGATGCCTCCCCCGGCGTAGATGACCGGGCGGCGGGCGGCGAGCACGAGCCTGGCCGCCTCGAGAACCGCCTGTGGGTCGCCGGTCGTCGCAGGGTGGTATCCGGGCAGGTCGAGCTCGGAGTCGTCCGGCCAATACCACTCCATCTGGGCGTTCGAGATGTCCTTCGGGAGGTCGACGAGGACGGGACCCGGCCGTCCCGTGGTCGCCACCTTGAAGGCCTCGGCTATCACCCGCGGGATGTCCTGTGCGTCGGTGATCAGCCAGTTGTGCTTGGTGATGTCCATGGTGACGCCCGTGATCGGACACTCCTGGAAGGCGTCGGTGCCGATGGCGCCGGTGGGCACCTGACCGGTGATCACGACGATCGGTATCGAGTCCATGGCTGCGTCCGCCAGCGGCGTGACGATGTTCGTCGCCCCGGGGCCCGACGTCACCATCGCCACCCCGGGTCGCCCCGTCACGTGCGCGTATCCCTCGGCCATGTGGCCGGCCCCCTGCTCGTGGCGCACCAGGATGTGGCGGATCGAGGAGTCGAGGATGGGGTCGTAGACGGGGAGGATCGCCCCGCCGGGCAGGCCGAATATGACCTCGACGTCCTTCATCTCGAGGCTCTTGATGAGGGCTTGGGCCCCTGTCATGCGCATCGTCTGTGTGCCCTTCTCTTCGGGTCTGGTCGGTGTGTGTAGTGGGAGTCGGTGGTTGGTCTCGTCGGTGAGTGTGATCGTCCGCTGTGCTCGGGGCGAAAGTCGCCTGGAATTGAAACGACCCCCCGTCTGGGAGGTCGTGGGCGCACGAAGCCGTCTGGACGCGGCGGCGTGCGCTAGGTCAGGAGTACGACGATGAAGTTCGCGGCGCGCTCTTGCATCGCCTGAAAGTCTGCCACGCCACCAGGGTAATCGCAAGGGCGAGCATCAGGCAGCCTCCCGAGGAGCGTCACAACCAGTCCGTAGCTTCATGGTCGTGCAGGCCAACCGGATTCTCCGGCGCATACTTCGCGGTGAAGTTGCCAATGTTGACTTCAGCGACCTCGTGAAACTCCTTCTGGCACTCGGTTTTGAGGAAGTTCGAAGGCGGGGCAGCCATCGGGTGTTCTCGCGGCCCGGTGTCACAGAGCTGGTCAATCTCCAAGAGGAGAAGGGCCAGGCCAAGCACTACCAAGTTCGCCAAATCGCCGATCTGGTGCGCCGGTACGATTTGACGATCGGAGGCAAATGGTGACCGGTTATCGCATCGAGGTGTTCTGGAGCGAAGAGGATCAGGTCTGGATCGCAGACGTCCCCGATCTCCAGTACTGCAGTGCCCACGGGCGGACTCCGCACGAGGCCGTGTCTGAAGTGGAAAATGCCATGGAGGCGTGGTTGGAATCAGCTCGCCAACTGGGAAAGCCGATCCCAGAGCCGTCACCTCGTGCCGTCCAAGCCTGATATGGGGCCCTTCACCATGACAGCTGACCGGTAGGCACTTGCGTGGACGCTTGCGAGGATGGCCGAGAGACTTAGCTCCCTTTGACCAATCGCCAGAGCGCAACGGTTACCACGTGGATACGCTGCGCCTCGAGGGGAAACCAGCGAAGCCACTATCAGGAGGAAGCCAAATGCCCGAGTTCACCTCTTACGCCGCCGGAACCCCGTCGTGGGTCGACCACGCCGCCAAGGACATAACAGCCTCTAACTCCTTCTACAGCAGCCTCTTCGGCTGGGAAGCCGAAGACCAGGGCGAGGAGATGGGGCACTACACGATCATGCGCAAGGGCGGGAAGACCGTCGCCGGGAACATGGGGACCATGGCGGAGGACCAGCCGAGCGCCTGGGTCAGCTACGTCTCGGTCGACGACGCCGACAAGACCGTCGAGGTCGCCAAGAAGGCCGGCGCGACGGTGTTCGCCGGGCCCATGGACGTCTCGGACATCGGGCGCATGGCGGTTTTCGCCGACCCGACCGGCGCGGCGATCGGAGTCTGGCAGCCGAAGACCTTCATCGGCGCCGAGCTCGCCAACGAGTCGGGCGCCTTCGCCTGGAACGAGCTGAACACCCGCGACCTCGCAGCGTCCAAGAAGTTCTACTCGGAGGTATTCGGCTGGACCCCCAACGACCTCGACATGGGGGACATGAAGTACACCGAGTGGAAGCTCGGGGAGAACCCGGTCGCGGGGATGATGACCATGCCCGACATGGTCCCCGCCGAGGTGCCCGCGCACTGGCTCGTGTACTTCGGGACCGACGACACCGACGCCACGGTGGACAAGGCGACGAAGCTCGGGGCGACCACCCTCGTCCCGCCAACGGACATACCTCCGGGGCGCTTCGCGGTGCTGATGGACCCCGACGGTGCGGCATTCGCCGTGATCAAGCTGGCCCCGACCGCCTCCTGACCCTAGGAGGTCGGCGAAGCGCGAGGATCAGGGCTCGGTGACGGCGCCGCGTTCGGCGCCTGTCACCAACTTGGCGTACTTGGCGAGCACCCCGGTGGCGTAGCGCGGCTCCGGCGCCTTCCAGAGCTGGAGCCGCCGCGCCATCTCGCTCTCGGGCACGTCGACGTCGATTCGCTTCGCGGGAACGTCGATGACGATTCGGTCCCCGTCGGCCACTACCGCGATGGGACCCTGGTCGACGGCCTCTGGGGCGACGTGGCCGATGCACAGCCCATGGGTACCTCCCGAGAAGCGGCCGTCGGTGACGAGCGCGCAGTCCGCCCCGCGCCCGGCCCCTTTCATGGCACCAGTCACGGCCAGCATCTCTCGCATGCCCGGGCCCCCCTTGGGCCCCTCGTAGCGGATGACGACGACTGTCCCCGGCTGGATGCTCCCCGCGAGGATGGCGTCGAGCGCGCCCTGCTCTCCGTCGAAGACACGGGCGGTCCCCTCGAAGCGCTCTTCGTCCAGTCCTGCGACCTTCACGACCGAGCCCTTCGGGGCGAGCGAGCCGTGCAGCACAACGATCCCCCCGCTGGCGTGTATGGGCTCCGACAGACGGTGGACGACCTCGCCGTCGGGATCGGGCGGGTCGAGGGCTTCCAGGTTCTCGGCGACGGTGCGCCCGCTAACGGTCAAGCAGTCGCCGTGGAGCAGCCCTGCGTCGAGAAGCTCACGCATGACGACCGGGACCCCGCCGATCCGGTCGAGGTCGACCATGTGAAAGCGGCCGTGCGGCTTCATGTCGGCGATGTGCGGGACCTTCGCTGCGATCCGGTTGAAATCGTCTAGGGAGAGGTCGACGTGTGCCTCGTTGGCGATCGCCATCAGGTGGAGGACGGCGTTGGTCGAGCCGCCAAGCGCCATGACGACGGCTATCGCGTTCTCGAAGGCCTCCTTCGTCATGATCTGTCGCGGCCTGATCCCCGAGCGAAGCAGCTCCACCACGGCACGGCCCGACTCCTGTGCGAAGACGTCGCGCCTGCCGTCGACGGCGGACGGCGAGGCCGATCCCGGAAGCGACATCCCGATCGCCTCCGCGACCGAGGACATCGTGTTGGCGGTGAACATCCCGGCGCAGGAGCCCGCGCTCGGACAGGCGTTGTGCTCGATCAGCGACAGCTCCTCGTCACTCAGCGCTCCCGCGGCGTGCGCTCCCACGGCCTCGAAGACGCTCACGATGTCGAGAGCCTGATCCCCGAGGTGCCCGGGGAGGATCGTCCCGCCGTAGAGGAAGACCGACGGCAGGTTGAGGCGGGCGGCCGCCATGAGCATGCCGGGCAGCGACTTGTCGCAGCCGGCCAGAGTGACCATGGCGTCGAAGCGCTCGGCGTGCATCATCGTCTCGATCGAGTCGCAGATGACCTCACGCGAGACGAGGGAGGCGCGCATGCCCTCGTGCCCCATGGAGATGCCGTCGGAAACGGCGATCGTCATGAACTCGATCGGGTACCCGCCTGCCTCGAAGACGCCTTCCTTGGCACGCTTGGCGAGCGAGTCGAGCAGCATGTTGCAGGGCGTGACCTCGTTCCACGACGACGCCACGGCCACCTGCGGCTTGTCCCAGTCGTCGTCGGTCATGCCGACCGCCCGCAGCATGGCGCGCGCCGGGGCGCGCGTGGCGCCGTCGGTCACCTCCCAGCTGCGGATCTTCATGCCGTGAGGTCCTTGGACCCCCTTCGAAGCCGCGCTCTGATCAGTCATCGCCGCCCAGGTTAGAGGTCGCCAACGTCAGCCAAGAACGGCGAAGCAGAGGTAACTCCTAGACGCCGGCCAGTGCGTCGTTGTATCCCTCGGGCGAGCCGGCGATGCCAGCGACGACCTGCTGGAGGGACACGCCGGCCTGGAGTGCTCCCACCCAAGTCGCAAGGCCCATCGGGTCAGCCTGCCTGCCCAGGAACGTCTGGTAGAAGAACTGCACGGTGTCGGTGAGCGACTCGAGCGAGGTGTCTATCTCGTAGGCGACCTGCGTGCGGCTCACGCCGTTCGCAAGCTGCGCGCTCCAGGTGGCGATCCCGGCAGAGTCGACGGGGCGGCCGAGCAGGTCCTGGTAGACGGCATTTATGAAGCCGGAGTTGGTGCCACCGGAGTCCATGAAGAACTCTTGAGAGCCCAGGATGGCTGCGTCCACCTGGAAGGTGCTCCAACCGGAGTTGAAATCTCCCAAGAAGTTAGCGAGCCCTCCAGGGTCAGCGGCGCGGCCCAAGAAGGCCATGTAGTCGCTCTGTATGTAGTCGGTCGCGGACTCCTGCGAGTTGACGATGTCGGATGCCACTTGCGTGGGGGTGGCCCCGGCCGACATTAAGGCGAGGAAGGTGTTTAGCCCCGCTGGATCCGGAGTCCGGCCGAGGATTTTCACGTAGAGCCCGCAGATGTAGAAGGAGTTACCGCTGAAGGGACTGCAGGCACCCGACGGAGGTGTCGGACTAGGGGTCGACGAGATCGAGACCGTGTTCGAAGGTGCCGAGGACCCAATCGCGTTCTGAGCCTCGACGTAGAAGGAATAGGTGGGAGCCAACGCGCTCGTGGGAATCACCCATGAGGTACCACTCGTCGTCGCTACCACCGACGCGCTCGAGCCCTGGCTGAACTCGAAGACGTTGTAGGTGAGCGGTGGGCACCCAGGCGCAAGGGGGGCTCCCCAGCTCAACGTGTACGGCGGGCCGGTGACGTTCAGGTTGAGTGGAGGAGAGGGCGGCGGACACTGTCCGAGGGGTGGATGGTATTCAAAGGCACCGGCGTCGCACTCGGGTGCAACCCCAGGGCGGGACTCGCCCCGCTCGTCGGTCGTGATCGTGCAATTGCCCGGCGTGACCTCTTGGAAGGCCGAGCTGTTCGGCCCGATGGCCAAGGTCGGTGGACCGGTCGACCCGTTGGGCGCGAGCGCGGCGGCGAGGTTGATCGTCGTGCTGTTCACGACGTCGAACGGCCCGAAGTTGCAGGTGTTCGCGTTCTCGACGTTGTCGCCGACCGAGGTGGGACTGATCGCTCCCGAAGCGGGGCCCGCACAGTTATTAGTCCCGTCGCTGAATATCGAGTTCTGCAAGAAAGTGGGGTTGGCGGTGCACGACTGAGCGAAGATGGCGTTCCCGTTGTTGCCCGTGGCGAAGTTGCCTGAGAACGTGTCGTTCTGGGCTCTGATCCCTCCCGTGGACATGCATTGGAAGCTGTAGACAGCGCCTCCCGCTGAGCCGGCGGTGTTCCCGAAGAACGTGTCGTTGATGAGAAAAGTGGTACCGGAGTTGAAGATTGCACCACCCTGGTTGGCGCTGTTACCGGAGAAGGTGTCGTTTCCGACCTGCAAGGAACCGCCGAAGAGCGCACCCCCGCTCACCGTGGCGGTGTTGCCCAGGAACATGTCGTTCACGATGTTGAGCGCCGCGCCTGCCCCTACGTTGACGCCGCCGCCGCTGCCGGTGACGTTTCCGAACTCGATGGTCAACCCGTTGATCACGGCGGTAATGGCGGGCGCGACGGAGAACACCCCGACGTTGTTCTGCCCTGACACGGAGATGACGTTCGGACCCGGCCCGGAGATGATCAGGCCGGTGACGGGAATGACGAGCGTGGACGCGAGCTGGATGGTCCCGGTGAGCCCCGCCGCGAAGGTGATGGTGTCGCCGACCCCGGCCGACGCGATGGCCTGCCGGAGCGATCCTGCACCGGAGTCCGCCAAGGTCGTGACCGTGAACGTCGCGGCCTGAGCAGCGGGTGTCGCCAGGGCGGTCATGCCGGCGAGCGCTCCCCCAGAGAGGAGGGCCACAGCCAGAGTGAGCCGCACGACAGTGGCTATCCGGGAAGTCACATGAGTGATATGCACAAACAGTGCTTTGTCGAACAGCCGCTTCATGTGAACCTCTCGCTATTGGCTCTAGGCGCGTTGATACGCCTTGACGCGAGGACGCTACAGGTAATGGCCTAGTCGGGCAACGATCCGTCGACTATGCGCCGGAGGCGTCTTTGCAAGAACTCCTTCGACACCGCGATGGTGACCAGCACCTGCTCGTGGTGGCCCCAAGTTGTGAGGCCACCCACGTCGGGATGTCGCGCCCAAACCTCGGTCGGGAGCGTCAGCGCAGAGGAAACGCCTAAATGCCGGCCAGTGCGTCGTTGATGAACTCCTGCGAGCTCGCGATGGCTGCGAGTACCTGTTCGTCGGTAGCCCCTGAGTTCAGAAGGTTCACCCACTGGTACAAACCACCGGGATCAGCGGGCCGGCCCAGGAGCGACTCGTAGAAGCCTTGCACCGTGTCGGTGCGCGACTCGGTCGAGTTGTCGATCTCGAGCGCCACCTGGGTGCGAGAGACTCCACTGGCGAGCTGCGAGCTGAACGTGGAGAAACCGCTCGGGTCAGGGGCGCGGCCGAGCAGGTCCTGATAGACAGCGTCGATGAAGCCGCTGTTGGTTCCGCCGGCGTCGGTGAAGAACTCGTTCGAACCGAGTATCGCAGCGTCTATCTGCTCGTCGGTTGCCCCGACCTGGAAGGCAGACAGCCACGTCGACAGGCCTCCAGGGTCCACTGATCTTCCCAGGAAGGCCTCGTAGTCATTTTCGATGTAGTCGGCTCGGTACTCGGGCGAATTCACAACGTCCTCGGCGACCTGGAGCGGGCTCGCCCCCGAAGCGAGTTGGCCGACGAAGATGTTGAGACCTCCAGGGTCCGGTGCGCGGCCGAGAAGATCGACGTACAGAGCGCAGACATACGCCGCGGTGGTCGGGTAGGAGCTGCACGTACCTGAGTGCGGCGGTGGGGTTGTCATGGATGTGGCAGTGACCGAGACCGTGTTCGACGGTGCTGAAACGCCGGCCTGGTCCGCCGCCTCCACGTAGTAGGAGTACGTCGTCCCCGGCACGGTGTTCGGATCGACAAAAGAGGTCGCGCTCGTCGAGCCGATCGTCGTAGCCGCTGTGTTCTGAGTGAACCGGTAGACCCAGTAGGTCAAAGGAGGACAAGGATTCGTCTGCGGTGGGCTCCAGGTCAGGGTGTTCGGCCCGGCAGAGCCCATGAGGTTCAGGGGCGGCGAGGTCGCCGAACACGGGGAGTAGATGAACGGGATCTGGTAGGCGCCCGAATCGCAGTCGGGGTTGGGACGGTTAACTCCACGCTGGTCGGTGGTGGGGCAGTTACCGGGTGCGAACCTGTGGGCGATACTCGTGCCGGGGATCGCCTCGGTCTCTGTCATCCCCGGCGCGTTGACGGCCGGAGACTGAAGTGCGATCTGGGCGAAAGATGCGCTCGACATGCTGCCCTTTGCTGTCGTCAAGCTGCACGTCCCGTCGTCGTCGATGTTGCCCCCACCATCTGTAAGTGTGCCACCGGCAGCGTTGTCGCACTCGTCCGGGGTATTGGGCGAAGCTCCGGTGCCCAATGCTGACAGCACCACGTTCTGCAACGTGGCAGTTGCACCGGTTGCGTTGAAGATGGCTCCGCCTGAGCCTCCTGCGCCGGCTCCGCAAGTGCCAGCAGCAGTGCCAGCCTCGTTCCCTGAGAAGGTCAAGTTCGTGAGTGTGGCAGTACCTCCGTTGAAGATCCCACCACCTTGATCTGGGTTTTGGTTGCAGTTATTGAAGAAGGTGTCGTTGACCGCATTGAGGGCGTCTCCACGAGCATTGAGGATCGCCCCGCCATTTCCGAAATCGGTGAAATTGCCGATGAACGAGTCCTGCAAGACATTCGCCACTGGGCTGCTAAAGCCAAAACTGGTGAGGCACCCGGGCTCGTTTGCAATGGCTCCACCTTGGTTGTTCCCATTTGCTTCGTTGTTGGAAAAGAGATCGCCCGTGGCGAAGAGCATGCCGGAGTTGCAAATGGCGCCACCGTCCCCGGAGAACGCGAATGGCCCAAAGTCCACCCCGTTGGCCATTGTGAGGCCAGAGATCGAGGCAGTTACCGAGGGGTCGATGACAAACATCGGGAATTGGGCCCCGAAGGGCGAGGTAGCACTGGTCACGGTAATGACCGTCGCACCGGGACCGGCAATCGTGAGGTTCTTCGAGATCTCGAGGAAACATTGGAGATCGATCACCCCGTTGAGACCGGGCGCAAAGTTGATCGTGTCCCCGGGAGACGCCGCCGCAACCTCCGCTCTCAACGACCCCGCAGGCGCCCCGGAAGGGCAACTCGCGAACGACGCATCACCTAGGTTCGTGACCGTGAGCGTCGCCGCATGAGCCGCCGGCGCGGACAGCGCCGCCATCCCAGTCAGAGCGCCGGCCGAGATGACCGCGGCCGCTACAGAGCGTCGCAAAATGCCTGATGCCCGGGCGAACGCCAGGGGGAGACGTGCGACTGTTGTTCGGTGAAAGTCTCGCTCCATGCCAACCTCTCGCTCGATGGCCCTCGAGCATCCAGGGGTGCTCGGGGAATGCTCTATGACTGCCTCCTGCAGCATGGCCCCCATCAGGTACAACTGCCTCTGGGCTGGGGACGTTACAACGTCCCGCCGATCGAGAGGGAGATCGTGTCCTCAGGCGCCGGTGGCGTCGTTGTAGAACTCCTGAGACCCGGCGATGGCGGCGAGCACCTGCTCGTCAGTGGCCCCGGAGTTGAGAGCCCCCACCCAGGTGGAGAGGCCACCTGGGTCGGCAGGCCGGTTCAGCAGCAGCTGGTAGAAGAACTGGATCAGGTCGGTGCGGCTCTCGTTCGATGCGTCGATCGCATAAGCGACCTGGGTTCGGGGGATCCCCGAGTTGAGAGCCGAAGTCCAAGTCGAAATCCCGCCGGAGTCAGCCGAACGGCCGAGCAGGTACTGGTAGACCGCGTTGATGTAGCCGTTGTTGGTCGAACCGGAGTCGGTGAAGAACTCGTCCGATCCCAGTATTCCTGCATCCACTTGCTCGTCGGTCGCGCCAGAGCTGAATGCTGCGAGCCAAGTCGACATCCCGCCTGCGTCCGCCGATCGATTCAAGAAGATTTGGTAGTCCGTCTGGATGAAGTCGGTTCTGTACTCGTTGGAGTTGGCTATGGCGTAGGCGACCTGGGTGCGGCTCGTCCCGGAGTTGAGTGCTCCGACCCAGCTGTTCAGGCCCCCGGAATCAGGCGCTCGGCCAAGTATGTCGACGTACAGAGCGCAGACGAACGCACCGTTGCCCGAGTACGAACTGCAGGTCGCCGCGCTCGGCGGAGGAGGCGATCCGCATGCCGCCGATGCAGAGGCCGTGTTCGATGGAGGCGAGGTCCCGTACGTGTTGGAGGATGTCTCGTAGTAGGTATACGTGGTGTTACACGTGACGGATGTGTCGGTGTAAGACGGATCGGAAAACCCCGGGCTACCACTGCACACACTGGCGATCTGAGTCGCAGGACTTGAGCCTACGGACCTAAAGACCTGGAAGCACTGCACGGGTGCGGTTCCCGGGTTCGTCGGTCCGCACCAAGTGACGGTTATCTCGCCCGTGCCCCCCGTCGCGGTGGTGATGCAAGAGGGCGGCCCAGGAGGGGCGCCGGGGGAATTGACGACGTTCTCGATCTCGTTGCACGGGCTAGCACTGGAGCCGCTGAGGCCGGTGCCGAGAAAGAACGCCTCCCAGTAGTAGATGCCCGGTGCGGTGAAAGCCTCAGCGGTCGAGGGCGGGGCCACTCCACCCACGAGTGCACCTCCCCCGGCGATCGTCACGAGCCCCGTGCCGCACGTCGGGTCGGAATAGACCTTGTAGGCGATGGTGCCTGTAGGTGTCGTACCGTTTTGGAGCGTCACTGTGGCGGTATCTGTCACAGACACCCCAGGGGCCACGGAGATCGTGGTCCCCGACTGTCCCCCACCTGACAGAGAGGTCGTCGTCGTGCTGTTGGAAATCGCTTGAGCCTGAGCCGCGGGAACAGCTAACGCGCTCATCAAAGCGACGACGCCCCCAGTGACGACCATCGCCGCGAGAGCGAGCCTGGACCCTCGCCCCCAGAGCACGCGAAAGCGGGTTCTCATAGCTACTGACTCATGTCCCATGGGAGCTCCTTCGCCACAGCCGATGTTCAATCGCCGCGTTGGCAGGATGTTACGAACATTTTGAAGTCTAAGAAGGTTCGAGGCATCAGGCGCCTGTGGCGTCGTTGTAGAACTCCTGGGAGCCGAAGATGTCTGCAGCCACCTGCTGGTAGGGCACCCCGGAGTTCAGTGCACCCACCCAGGTCGACAGGCCTGTCGGATCCGGAGATCGATTGAGCGCCGTGTAGAAGTAGGTGACGTCGTCTACGTGAGACTCGTTGGAGGTGTCGACGGCGTAGGCGACCTGGGCACGGCTCACTCCGTTGGAGAGCGCCGACGTCCAGGTGGCGAGCCCGGCGGAGTCGACAGGTCTGCCGAGAATGCACTCGTAGACCGCGTTTACGAAGCCGCTGTCCGTGCCGCCGGCGTCTGCATAGAACTCAGGTGAGCTGAGGACACCGGCGTCCACTTGCTCCACAGTCGCTCCCGCCGCGAAAGCGTTCAGCCACGTCGAAAGCCCGCCTTGGTCGACCGGGCGACCCAGGCAGCCCTGGTACAACCCCGATATGTAGTCGGTCGCGGACTCGGTCGAGGTGATGACACCCAAGGCGACCTGAGTGGTGGTCGTCCCCGAGGCGATAGCAGCCAGCCACGAATTGAGCCCTGCCGAATCCGGTGCACGACGGAGCACGTCTACATAGAGCGCGCAGATGAACGCGGCGTTGCCCGAGTAGGAGCTGCAAGGGGACGATCCGGGCGGCGGAGGTGGCAAGCCACATGCCGCCGAAGCCGATGCAGTGTTGGAAGGTGGTGACGTGCCGTACATGTTGGAGGAAGTCTCGTAGTACGTGTAGGTGGTGTTGCACGTGACCGAAGTGTCGGTGTAGCTCGGATCTGAGAACCCCGGGCTCCCACTGCACACACTGGCGATTTGAGTCGCAGGACTTGAGCCTGTAGACCTAAAGACCTGGAAGCACTGCACGGGTGCGGTTCCCGGGTTCGTCGGCCCGCACCAAACGACGGTTATCTCGCCCGTCCCGCCGGCCGCCGTGGTGGCACAAGACGGCGTCCCCGGAGGTGAACCCGGGGTGTTCTGGATGGTCTCCAGCTCGGAGCCACAGGTGCTGGCCGAAGATTGGTAACCGGCAGTACCGGAGTAGAAGGCTCGCCAGTAGTAGGTACCGAGTGGATTGGCCGGGGGGGACAATGTCACCGCGTTGGAGCTTGCCGCCAATCCTCCCGCTCCGACTGGCAACGGCCCACTGCTCGCCACAACCACGGAGCATGCCGCATCCGAATACACCACGTAGGTGACGCTGCCGCTCGTGGGAGGGGCGATCGTTGGAGGGCTGGACATTATCGTCGCGGTATCGGTGACTGAAGCACCGGGAGCGACCGTGATGCTGGCGCCCGAGGCGCCTCCGTTCGAGGACAGCGTGGTGGACACCGTGGTCGGAACGTTCATTGCGCCCAGAGCAGGCGTAGCCGCGAGAGCGGCCATGCCCGCGAGCGCCGCGCCCGACAGGACCGATGCAGCGAGACTGAGGCGCAATGGGCTTCTGCACAGCGCGCGCAGGGGCCCTCTCACAGTGGTCGGTTCCTCTCTCATGCGGCCTCCTTCGCCCGTGCTCCCACTCTTGTACAACTGTCCCTCAGCCTCGGACGTTACAGGTGAGTCGCGCTCCGAAGAGGTCCGTGACTCTCAGGCGCCGGTGGCGTCGTTGTAGAACTCCTGCGAGCCGGCGATGCCTGCGATCACCTGCTCGTCGGTCCCCCCTGCGTTGAATGCAGCAAGCCACGTCGAAAGACCGCCCGGGTCGGCCGGTCGA
>Ga0116219_10001626_pt1 | contig 20361 bp, 20 predicted proteins | sample Sb_taG_4_FD_91019 | JGI IMG/M metagenome (GOLD analysis project Ga0116219, IMG submission 91019) | Peat soil microbial communities from Weissenstadt, Germany - Sb_50d_6_BS metaG | ecosystem: Environmental > Terrestrial > Soil > Wetlands > Peat | place: Germany: Weissenstadt | collected 2010-09-21
ACCGACGCGTCGATCGAGGTCGGCGCGGTGCTCGCACCGGACGAGCTGGTCGCGGTCGTGCGTGGCGCCTACGACGGGTGCGCCGTGCCCGCCCCGTCCTCCCCGTCCTCCCGTGAATCGAGCGCGCGATCCCCCGTCGGTGCCGGGGCGCCGGGCCGCGAGGGTGCGCACCGGCGGCGCTCGCCGCAAGGGCCGTGGCCGTGGCCCATGGGCATGGCGGCCGAATGGAGCCGGTTGCGCGTCGATGACACATGGCACGCCACGTACTGGGTGGCGGAGTGGCCGCGCACCGATGCGGGCCCTGACTTCCTGGGCCCTCTCCTCCTCTCCTCCGAAGTCCGCCGGAGCATGGCCGTCGTCATGGAGCCCCTCGGGCCGATAGCGGCGGCGCGCAAGGTCGAACAGGCGCGCACGGCGGACATCGCCGATGCCGAGCTCCGCCGGCGCGGCGGGTTCCTGGCCACGGCGAGGAGACGGCGGGAGGAAGAGATTCTCGTCCGACGCGAGATCGAACTGGCCGACGGCCACGCGCAATACCGCTTCACGGGGTACGTCACGGTGAGTGCATCCGACTCCGATGCGCTCGAGGAGGCCTGCGGGCGCGTCGAGCAGGGGGCGGGACAGGCCGGCCTCGAGCTCCGGCGGTGCTACGGGGACCAGGCCGACGCCTTCATGTGCACGCTTCCCCTCGGCCGTGGCCTTTCCTGACATCGGGCCGCGTCATGGGAAACCCGGCCCACGAGACCACCACCCGCCATCTCGGGGCTCTCTACCCGTTTCTGACCGAGCCGGGGCTCGACGCGCGCGCCGGTGGCCTCGATCCGGGCGGCCGGGGTGTGCTGGTGGGGCGCGACCTGTTGGGTGCCATGTTCGCGTACGACCCCTTCGAGCTCTACCGGCGCGGCGATCTCACCAACCCCAACATGGTGGTGATCGGGCAGATCGGACGGGGCAAGAGCGCGTTCGTGAAGACCTATCTGTGGCGCCTCGCCGTGTTCGGTCGTCGGGCTTGGGTGGTGGACCCCAAAGGTGAGTACGGCGCGTTGGCGCGTGCCTGGGGCGTGGAGCCCGTGGCGTTGCGCCCCGGCGGCGCCATCCGGCTCAACCCGCTCGACGCGGTTCCCTCGGCGCTCGGCGTCGGGACCGACGCCGATGACGTGGCGCGCCGGCGCTGCGAGCTCCTCTCGTCGCTGTCGTCGGCGAGTCTGGGCCGGCCGCTGCTTCCCGCCGAGCGCAGCGCGCTCGACCTGGCGGTGGCCGACGCGTCCTCGGCGCAATCGGCGCGGTGTGGCGAGGGACAGGGTCCGGGGCCGACCTTGCCGACGGTGGTCGACGCGCTGTTGCGACCGGGGGAGCACTCGGCTCGGGCGGTGGGCACCGACGTGGCGGGCCTGGCCGCCGACGGACGAAACGTGGCGCTGGAGCTCCGCCGGCTGGTGGCCGGCGACCTCCGGGGGATGTTCGACGGGCCCACCTCGCGCGGTGTCCGGCTCGACGCTCCTCTCGTGGTGCTCGACCTGTCGGCGGTCTACCACTCGGCCGCCTTGGGGATCCTCATGACCTGCGCGACGGCATGGTTGCAGGCCGGGCTCGACTCTGTCGTCGGCACGCCGACGACAGAGTCCGACACACCCGACCGAAACGGGGACGCCATGGCGGCGGGGAACGACGGGGTGGTCGTCGTCGTCGACGAGGCGTGGGCGATCCTGGCCAACCTGGGCGTGGCCCGCTGGCTCCAATCGTCGTGGAAGTTGTCACGGGCGAGGGGCGTGTCCAACGTGGCCGTCCTCCACCGGTTGTCGGATCTCGACACCACGGGCGCAGCCGGGTCCGAGCAGGTCGGGCTGGCCCGGGGCCTGCTGGCGGACTCCGAGACGCGCGTCGTCTATGCGCAACCGCCCGGCGAGGTCGAACGGGCGGCAGCGCTGCTCGGGCTCTCGTCCACCGAAGCGGAGATCGTTCCGCATCTGCGACGTGGTGTCGCGCTGTGGAAGGTCGGCACCCGGTCGTTCCTGGTGCAGCACCGTCTGTCGCCGCTCGAGGCCGACATCGTCGACACCGACGCCCGTATGGAGCGCCGCGTCGACGACCGCCGATGACCGGGGACGACTGATGCGCGTGCTCGAACTTGTCGCCTTTGTCGCGACCGCGGCCACCGTGGGGGGGTGGCGCACGTTCCACGCGCCCGGACCGCCCCGACCATCGGGTCCGCCCCGGGCGGGGCCCATCGGGCCCATGCGACGCACGCCGCGCCCCACCATCACCGCGCCGGGCGCCGGTCTCCGAGGCGTCCCGCTGCGGGTGCGTCGCGCCGCCGAGGCCGAACCGGCTCGGTGGGCCACGCGCCGTGACGCGCGGGCCCTGTTCGTGGACGCGCCCAGTGCCGGCCGGCTGACGCTCGGGACGGCGCGGGGTCGGCTGCTCGCCGCCGAGCGGGGTCATTCGGTCTTGGTGGTGGGGCCCACCCAGAGTCGCAAGACGAGCGGATTCGCGGTCCCGGCCATCCTCGAATGGCACGGCCCGGTGGTCGCGGCGTCGGTCAAGTCCGACCTGGCCCGACACACCGTGATGTGGCGGCGCCGCCAGGGACGGGTGTGGGTGTACGACCCCACCGCGTCCAGCGGCCTCGCTGGCGCGTCGTGGTCGCCGTTGCAGTCCTCGCTGACCTGGGAGGGGGCGCGGCGCACGGCGACATCGCTCACCGAGGTCGCCCGGACGTCGCCGGGGTCGCTCAGCGACGGCGACTTCTGGTATGCCACCGCGGCCAAGCTCCTGGCGCCCTTGCTGATGGCGGCGGCGACCTCGGGGGGGACGATGGCCGACGTCGTCCGCTGGGTGGACGTCCAGGAGGTCGAGGAGGTCTTCGACGCGCTCGGCGCCGTCGGAGCCCGGCCTGCGTTGCAGGCGATGCAGGCCGCGTGGGGGCGCGACGACAGGCAACGCAGCGCGGTGTACACCACCGCCGAGACGGTGATCGAAGTCTTCGCCGACCCCGCCGTGGCCGCCAGCGAGTCGACGGGATCGGGCGCGAGCCTCGAGGATCGCGTCGAACCGGTCCGGTTGCTCGACGGGAGCGACACGCTGTACCTGTGTGCGCCCGCGCACGACCAGCGGCGACTGCGCCCGCTCTTCGCCACCCTCGTAGCCCAGGTCGTCGAAGCCGCCTACGAGCGTGCCGGGCGCCAGGGCGAACCACTCGACCCGCCCTTGCTCGTCGTCCTCGACGAGGCCGCCAACGTGGCCCCGCTGGCCGAGCTCGACGCGTTGGCGTCGACGGCAGCCGGCCACGGCGTGCAGCTCGTCACGGTGTGGCAGGACCTGGCCCAGCTGCACGCGCGCTACGGCACACGGGCCGACAGCGTGGTGAACAACCACCGCGTGAAGGTCTTCCTGTCGGGGATCGCCGACCCGGGCACCCTGGAGCACGCCAGCGCCCTCATCGGTGAGACCGAGCTCCGGTCGTGGACGACGACCGTGGACGGGTCCGGCGCCACGTCTGTCACCGATGCTCCGTCCCTGCGTCGCCTGGCGCCGGCCGACAGGCTGCGGCGGATCCCACCCGGGGATGCCGTGGTGGTGTCCGGACACCTGGCACCGATCCGACTGCGGCTGCGGTCGTGGCACGACGACCGGACGCTGAGGATCCGCGCCCAGACGGGGGCCGACGCGCCCGCGGCGAGATGGTGGGCACGCCGGTCGATGGGTACGGTGGGGCCATGACGCGCTCGGGGCCAGCGGGGGCTCCGGACCCGGACATCGCCGAGTTCGTGGCCCAGCGCACCGCCGAGTACAGCGAGGCGGCGCGTGCAGTGCGCGACGAGGCCGCCGCCGCGGGCACCCTGGTATGGGACCCCTACGACCCCGCGTGGGTCGATGACCCCTACGCCGTCTACGCCGAGTTGCGCCGGAGCAACCCTGTGCACCGCAACGCGCTCGGCTTCTGGGTCTTCACGCGCCACGCCGACTGTCTGGCCATCCTGCGCGACCGGCGATCGAGCAGCGACGGCCGCAACGTCGACGCCACCTCCTTTCGCGAGGTGCGGGCCGTCGACCTTCCCCTGCAACAAGGCCCCGAGGCCATGCTGGCCGAGATGGCGCCGTTCCTGTTCCGCGACCCACCCGACCACACCCGCCTGCGCGGGCTCGTGCAGAAGGCGTTCACGCCGAGAGTCGTCGAGGGGCTGCGGCCGCGGCTCGAGGAGATCTGCGACGGGCTGCTCGACGAGGCGTTCGACCGAGGGGAGATCGACCTCGTGGCCGACTACGCGTACCCGCTGCCCGTCCAGATCATCGTGGAGATGCTGGGCGTGCCCGCCGAGGACCACGAGCAATTCAGGGTGTGGTCGCACGCACTGGCGCGCGGGCTGGATCCTGATTTCCTCCTGCCCCCCGAAGCCGTGCAACAGCGGCTGGGAGCCATCTTGTCCTTCGTGCAGTACTTCGCGTCGCTCATCGAGGAGCGGCGCCAGAGGCCCGGCGAAGACCTTCTCACCCGGTTGATCCAGGCCGAGGAACAAGGTGACATGCTCACGCAGGGCGAGCTCCTGTCCACGTGCATCTTGCTGCTCGTGGCCGGACACGAGACGACGGTGAACCTGATCTCGGGCGGGGCGCTCGCCCTGCTGGAGCGACCCGACCAACTGGCGCGTGTGCGCGACGATCCTGCCGTCATCCGCAGCGGCGTCGAGGAGATGCTGCGTTTCGTGTGCCCCGTCCAGTTGACCGGACGCGTCGCGCTCGAAGAGATGGAGGTGGGTGGGGCCCGCATCGCGGCGGGGGAGTTTTCGATGTTGCTCATCGGGTCGGCCAACCGCGATCCCGACGCCTTCGACGATGCCGACACCTTCGACGTGGCGCGGACCGACAACAACCATCTGGGCTTCGGATTCGGGATCCACCATTGCCTGGGCGCCCCGCTGGCCCGGCTCGAGGCGCAGATCGCGTTGCCGGCCCTGCTGCGCCGGGCCCGCCGTCTCGAGCGCACGAGCGACGAGCTGTCCTACAAGGAGAACATCGTGCTCCGAGGTCTCGAGCGCCTTCCCGTCCGCCTGACGGCGTGAGCCCGCAGCTCCAGGGCAGCCCGGTGCAGCTCCGTTCGGTGCAGCTCCGTTCGGTGCAGCTCGGGGCAGCCCGTAGCGCTCAGAGCGGCGCCCCCGGGGCCACCTGGGGCCAGGGCCGCTCGCCTTCGGCGACGAGGGCGAGGTCGAGGAGCAGCTCTTCCTCGTAATGGCGGCCGATGATCTGCATCCCGACGGGCAGGCCGTCGAAGGTGCCCACCGGGACCGACACCGCCGGATTGCCGGCGAAGTTGGCCGGGAAGGTGAGGTTGCCCTGGTTGGCACCGACCCGCATGATGTCGCCGAAATGGTCCATGAGGTCGACGTCTCCCACCGTGGTCGGCAACGGACCCTCGGCTCCGAAGGCGACGTCGGGATTGGTCGAGCAGAAGATGAAGTCGACCTCGTCGAGGAGGTCCGCCATGACCTCGTGCGCGCCGACGCGGAAGCGCTCCGCCGTGGCCGCCATGGCGAGGTCGTAGTGGTGGAAGGCGATGTTCATGCCGAGCATGATCTCCGGGGTCAGGTCGGGCTCGCACGCCGGGTATTTGTCCCCCAGGTCGGCCGCCAGCGTCACCAGGTTCGACATCGCCCATTCGAAGAGGGCCGGAGGAAAGCTCACCGCGACGTCGACGCGCGCCAGCCCCGCGTCGGCGATGAGCGCCTCGGCACCGGCTGCCACCAGGGCCGCCACCTCGGGGTGGACGACCGCCACGCCCAGGTCCACCGCCACCACGGCCTTCTTGCCGCGCAGCTCCTGGCGATGGCTCCCGAGGCCTGCTTCCCATCCCTCGACCCGGGGCAGGCTGTGGGTGTCGTGCGGGTCGTACCCGTTGCACACGTCGTACCAGCGCGCCGTATCGCGGACGGACCTGCTGATGCAACCGATCGTGACGGTGTGAGGGATCTGGTGCGCGAACGGTCCCTTGGGGATACGCCCGAAGTTCGACTTCAGGCCGAACGTGCCCGTGAAGCCGGCCGGAATGCGAATCGACCCGCCGCCATCACCTCCCGAGGCGATCGGGAGCAGTCCCCCCGCCACCGCCGCGGCCGTCCCCCCCGATGACCCCCCTGGGGTGCGCTCGAGATTCCAGGGGTTGCGCGTGGTGCCGTGCAGGCGCGTCGAGGTGACGTTGATCCCGCCGAACTCGCTGGCCGTGGTCTGACCGGCGAGCACCGCACCTGCCTCCAACAGCCGGCGGACGTGCGTGGAGGTGTAGGTGGCCGAGCGCTGCGCGTAGACGAGCGATCCCTCGGTGAGAGGCCAGCCCTCGACCGACTCGAGCTCCTTGATCCCGATGGGCACCCCCCCGAACGGGAGCGTCACGTCAGCGTGCTCGGCGGCACAGCGTGCCCGGTCGGTGTCGACGTGGCTGAAGGCGTTCAGCGCCGAGCCCTCGATGGCGGCCAGGGACAGCTCCAACGCCTCGGGCGGGGTGATCTCGCCCTTGCGGAAAGAGTCGACGAGTGCGCACGCGTCCCCGGTCCAGACCTCGGCTGCCATCGCAAGGGAGGCTAGTGCCGGCTCGTCCGCCCCGATCGTCCCGGGCCCGGGAGGCGTGCCCGGCGCCGGTGCCCGGGCCCGGCCGGCCCGGTGTCGGCCCTGCGCTTGTAAGGTTCGAAACGTGCTCCCGGGCTTCTACGACGTGATCCACCGCCGGCGCGACGTCCGGGCCGAGTTCAGCGGCGAGCCCGTCGACGAGGAGGTTCTCGTGCGTGTGCTCGACGCCGCGCACTGCGCGCCCAGCGTCGGCCTTTCTCAGCCGTGGGACTTCATCCTCGTGTCCGACAGCGCGGTCCGGCGGGCGTTCTGGGCCCATGTCCAAGAGGAGCGGAGCGAATTCGCGGCCACCCTCGAAGGAGAACGCGCCGAGCGGTTTGCGGGCATCAAGATCGACGGCATTCTCGAGGCCAGCCTGTCGGTGGTGGTCACCTACGACCCCGCCCGCGGCGCCCCCGGCGTCCTGGGGCGACACGCCATCGCCGATGCCGGGCTCTACTCGGTGTGCCTGGCCATCGAGAACATGTGGCTGGCGTGCACGGCCGAAGGCTGGGGGATGGGTTGGGTGTCGTTCTACCGGGAGTCGTTCCTGTGCGAACTGCTCGGCATCCCCGACGGCATCCGACCCGTGGCGTGGTTGTGCGTCGGGCCGGTCGGCACTCTGCAGGACACCCCCGACCTCGAGCGCGCCGGCTGGCGGACGCGCCTGCCCCTCGAGGCGGCCCTGCACCTCGACCACTGGGATCGTCGTGACCCCGAGGTGATCACCATCGCGGCCCGGAGCCGAGCCGTGGACCCAGCCGTGGCCAGCGGCGCCCCTACGTCTGAAAGGCCCGAGCCATGAGCGACACCGATCCCGGCTCGAAGGCTTCTGGCGCGGCACCCGCACCCGCCGGACTCACGTCTCATGCCTCGTCCGGTCGGGGTGCGCACGCGCCCGCCGCACCAGGGCGAGCGGCACCCGCGCCCACACCCGCCGGACCCGCCGCACCCGGGCGGGCGGCACCCGCGCCCACACCCGCACCCGTCGCACCCGGGCCGGCCCACTCGCCCCAAACGCCGTTCACGCTCGCCATCGACATCGGGGGCACCGGACTCAAGGCCTCGGTGCTCGACGCCACCGGCGCCATGGTGGCCGACCGTGTCGTGGTGAAGACCACGTATCCCTGCCCGCCGTCGAAGATGGTCGACGATCTCGTCGCACTGGTGGCTCCCCTGCCCCCCGCCGACCGCGTCTCGGCGGGGTTCCCCGGTATGGTCCGCAACGGGCTCGTGCTCTCGGCACCGCACTTCGTGACGGTGCACGGCCCGGGCACCACCACCGACCCCGCCCTCGTGAAGCAGTGGGCCGCCTTCGACCTCGCCGGCGCCCTCACCAAGCGGTTGGGCAAGCCGACCCGGGTGGCCAACGACGCCGACATCCAGGGTGCCGCCGTGGTCAAGGGCAAGGGGCTCGAGCTCGTGATCACCCTCGGCACCGGTGTGGGGACGGCCTTCTTCTACGACGGACGGCTCCTGCCGCATCTCGAGTTCGCCCACCATCCCTTCTTGAAGGGCGACACCTACAACGAGCAGATCGGAGACGCCGCCCGCAAGGAGATCGGCAATCAGCGTTGGAACAAGCGGGTGCGCAAGGCCGTCGCCACGTTCCGGGCACTGTCGTTCTTCGACCACTGTTTCGTCGGGGGTGGCAACGCCAAGAAGATCCACGGCTCCCTCGGATCCGACGTCTCCCTCGTGGACAACACCGCCGGCATCCTGGGGGGAATCAGGCTGTGGGACGAGTCGCACATCGCCGTATAGCGCGCCGCGCCTGGCGGCCCGACGTTCGAGCAGCAGGAGGTGGCGCGCCGTGACCGAATCGCATGGCCTGGTGCCCGATCACGCCGAGATGGACCACGTGCTTCGCCGTCGTCGGCGACGGGCGGTGCGAATCCTGGTCACGCTCGCTCTCGTGGGCCTGGTGGTGGCATTCGTCGTGCAGAACTCGCAACTCGTGACGGTGCACTTCTGGTTCTTCACCCACAAGGTCCACCTCATCTGGCTGGTGCTCGCCTGCCTCGTCGCCGGGACCGTGCTCGGGTACGCGCTGGGCGTGCCTGGGCGCAGGGCCATGCGCCGGCGCCGGAAGGACGAGAAAGCAGCGCGCCGCCCGAAATAGTCGGGCCGCTCGAAGGAGCGCTCGACGCGAGGTCCGGTTGCACCGGCAAGGCGGTCGGCCGGGGCGCTGCGATTCCCGTTAGGTTGCAGCCCTGTGCGAGCTGTGACCATCGTCGACCGAGACCTGCGCTTCGCGGAGCACCCCGACCCCGAGCCCGGTGACACCGAGCTGCTCGTCTCGGTGCGGGGCGCCGGCATCAACAACGCCGACCTGATGCAGCGGCTCGGCTTCTACCCCGCGCCCCCCGGTGTCCCGCCCGACATCCCCGGGATGGAGCTGGCCGGCGAGGTCGTGGCCACGGGGAGGCGCACGACGCGGTTTTCGATCGGTGACCGCGTCATGGCCCTCGTGGGCGGGGGCGCCCAGGCCGAGCTGGCGGTGGTGGACGAGCGGTGTGCCGTGGCGGTGCCGGGCGACGTGACCTGGCCCGAGGCGGGCGCCTTCCCCGAGGCGTTCTCCACGGCCTACGACGCCCTCTTCACCCAGTGCCAGCTGGCGGTGGGTGAGCGTGTCCTCGTCACGGGCGCGGCCGGCGGGGTGGGGACCGCGGGGGTGCAGCTGGCGGCGGCCGCCGGCGCTCGCTGCGTGGCGTCGGTGCGCCACGCCCATCTGCGCGACGCCGTCGCCGCCTTGGGGGCCACAGCTGCCGGCCCCGACGAGGCGCTCGGCCTCGGTCCCTTCGACGTGGTCCTCGAGCTCGTCGGGGCGGCGAGCCTGTCCGGGGTGCTCGGTGCCATGGCCCTCTCCGGGCGCATCGCCGTGATCGGCGTCGGTGGCGGGGCGCAGGCCGAGGTCGACCTCCTCGCCGTCATGCAGCGCCGGCTCCGCATCAGCGGGTCCACCTTGCGGTCCCGCTCGCTCGTCGACAAGGCGGTCGTGGCCTCCCAGGTCGAGCACCACGTGGTGCCGCTGCTGGAGGCCGGGAAGGTGCGCGTGCCGCTCGAAGCGATCTTCCCCATGGACCGTGCCGGCGAGGCCTACGAGCGCTTCGGCCAGGGCGGCAAGGTGGGCAAGATCGTGCTCGTCCCCGATCGCTGAGTGCTGCCCTGGCTCGGCGCTGTCCGCCGGGCCTCAGGCCTGGGAGCGGCCCCGGTCGACCACGCCGCGACGGCGGCGCTCGATGTCCTCGGGGTCGACGCCGCCGCGGTGGAAGGCTGCGGCGGCGCGGGACTCGACGTCCCACGCCTCGCCCCCGGGGACCCGGCTCGCCTCTTCGTAGGTGGCGAGGATGGCGCGCACGGCCCGCCCATCGCTCGACACGATGTCGGCGGCCAGGCGTCGCGCCGTGGGAAGCAGCTCGTCGTGGGCAACGACGTGGTTGACGAGGCCCCACTCGAGTGCGGTCCTGGCATCGACGAAGTTCCCCGTGGCGCTCATCTCCCGGGCGCGCCGGATTCCGACCGCCTGGGGCAGGAGCACGGTCAGTCCCCACAGGGGGTGCACACCCACGCGGGCGTGCGTGTCGGCGAAGCGTGCCCGCTCCGAAGCGACGAGAAAGTCGCAGTTGAGCGCCAGCTCGAGGCCGCCGGTCACGGCCACACCGTTGACGGCGCCGATGATCGGCTTCGACGTCGGCAGCGTCGATCCCCGACCCCTCGGGCCGACAGCGCTCTCGCCCCGGCCCGTTCCCGCGTCGGGCGCGCCCTTGAGCGGCCCGCCGTCGCGGCCCAACTCCTTGAGGTCGAGGCCGGCACAGAAGGCGGGATCGGCTCCGGTCAGGATGAGCACGTCGACGTCGTGGCGGACGTCGGCTTCGGCCACCACCCGCTTCAGGGTGCGGATGAGCTCGCTCGACAGGGCGTTGCGCGCTGTGGGCCGGTTGAGCGTGACCAGGGCGACCCCGTCGGCCACCTCGAAGAGCACGACGTGGGACGCGTCGGGGGGACCGGATGCGTCGGGGGGACCAGATGCGTCGGGGGGAACAGGCGGACCGGTGGGGGATGGGGTCGACGGCATGTCGGACGGAGGGGCAGAGGGAACGTCGGAGGGCGGGTCGGAACGGCGCCGGGTCGGTCAGCCCGTGACGATGACGCTCGACCCGTGGCCGAAGAGCCCCTGGTTGGCGGTCACGCCCACGCGTGCCCCCTCGACCTGGCGCCCGGCAGCCTGGCCCCGCAGTTGCCACACCAGCTCGCACACCTGGGCGATGGCTTGGGCGGGGATGGCCTCCCCGAAGCTCGACAGCCCGCCGCTCGGGTTCACCGGGATGCGCCCGCCCAGGGCGGTATCGCCGTCGCGCAGGAGCCGTTCCGCCTCACCTTCCTTGCACAGGCCCACGTCTTCGTACCAGTCGAGCTCCAGGGCCGACGACAGGTCGTAGACCTCGGCCACGTCGACGTCCTCGGGGCCGATCCCGGCCTCCTCGTAGGCGGCGAAGGCGATGGATCGGCGGAAGGCGGGCCCGTCGACAGCACCCACGGCGACGGCGGAGTCGGTGGCGAAATTCGGCATCTCGATGACCGTCTGGGGAAAGCGCGGCGTGACCGTCGACACGGCCGGGATCGTCACCGGGGCGGCGCTCCTGCCGTGACGGCGGGCGAAGTCCATGCTCGACAGCACGAGGGCGGCGCCGCCGTCGGAGGTGGCGCAGATCTCGAGCAGGCGCAGCGGGTCGGCCACCATGGGCGAGGCCAGCACCTCCTCCACGCTCACCTCCTGGCGGTAACGGGCATTCGGGTTGGCCGCCCCGGCGCGCGCGTTCTTGACCTTCACGGCGGCGAAGTCGTCCTCGGTGGCGCCGAAGAGCTCCATGCGACGGCGGGCGTAGAGGGCGAAGTAGGTGGGGTTGGTCGCGCCCAGGAGATGGAATCGCAACCAGTCGGGGTCGTCTTTCCGTTCGCCCCCGACCGGGGCGAAGAACCCCTTGGGCGTGGTGTCGGCCCCGACCACCAGCGCGACGTCGCACAGGCCGGCCAGGATCTGGGCGCGTGCCGCGGCGATGGCAGTGGCACCCGATGCACACGCCGCGTAGGCGCTCGACACGCGGGCGCCCGACCAGCCCAGTGCCTGGGAGAAGGTGGCGCCGGAGATGAAACCGGGGTAGCCGTTGCGGATGGTGTCGGCACCCGAGACGAACTGGATGTCGGTCCACGACACCCCGGCGTCGGCCAGGGCGGCACGCGCCGCGGCCAGTCCGTACTCGACGAAGTTGCGGCCCCACTTCCCCCAGGGATGCATGCCCACGCCCAGCACGGCCACGTCGCGGTCGTCAGGCACCCGAACCCCCCGATCCGGCCACCGGCCGCCATTTCCACACCAGGTACTGGTGGTCGTCGTCCTCGTAGAGCACGTCCACGACCAGCTCGACCTCGGTGCCCACGGCCAGGTCGTCCACCGTGACCTCGGGCACCATCTGGCCCATCACCACCATCTTCTCCTCGGCGAGCTCCACCGCCGCGATGCAGAAGGGGACATAGGGGTCCGCCGCCACGTACGGGGCGGGCGGGGTGTAGCGGGCGTCGGTGTACGACCACACCGTGCCCCGCCTGCTGAGGGGCACGTCGTCGAACTCGGTGCCCTCGCACCCAGGGTTGCCGCAGAAGAAGGTCTGGCGGGGAAAGGCGTAGGTGCCACAGCTCCGGCACCGGCTGCCGAGCAGCGCCGGACCGTCGGCGTCGGTGGTGAACCATCCCTCCACCGCGGGGACTCGGGTCTTGGCGCCGGTCATCGAGGCAGTCTAACGCTCCGTCAGATCCGACCCCCGGGGAGGCGTATCGTGATCCATGGACCTCACCGTCGTCGACTCCTTCACCGACCGCCCCTTCGCCGGCAACCCCGCCGCCGTGGCCGTGGTGGACGCCTTTCCCGACGAAGACCGCATGCAGACCGTGGCCCGCGAGATGAACCTGTCGGAGACGGCGTTCGTCGTTCCCCGTCCTGACGGCGCGCATGACCTGCGGTGGTTCACACCCCTGGTGGAGGTGGACCTGTGCGGCCACGCCACCCTGGCCGCCGCCCACGTCCTGGGGGGCGCGGGACGGTTCCACACCCGCAGCGGCGAGCTGGTGTGCACCCCGGCGCCACAGGGCTGGATCGAGATGGACCTCCCCGCCGACCCCTACACCCTGGAAGCGCCGCCGCTGTCGACGGCCTCTGCACTTGGTGTCGACGCGTCGTCGGTGACGGCGTTCGCCCGGGCGCGTATCGATCTTCTCGTGGAGCTGGCCGATGCCGACACGGTGCGCGCCCTGCGCCCCGACTTGGCGGCGGTGGCGGCGTTGGGATCGCGATGTGTCATCGTCACCGCCGTCGGCGACACCACCGGCGTCGACTGCGTCAGCCGAGTGTTCGGTCCCAACGTCGGCATCCCCGAGGATCCCGTCACCGGCTCGGCCCACTGCGCGTTGGCGGGGTACTGGGGCGACCGCCTCGGGCGCGACGAGCTGGTGGGGGAACAGGCTTCGGCGCGTGGCGGGGTGGTGCGCATGAGGCGCGCCGGAGAGCGCGTCGTGATCGGGGGTCAAGCGGTCACGGTGTCCCAGGTGCGGCTGGTCACCTGAGGACCCGGGCGCTGCCAAGCGCGCACCCCGGTGAGGGCGCAGCGCCGAACTCAGCCGCTCGACTTGCGAACGCCTTTGCGATAGGCACCGGGGAACAAGGCCCGCCCCACCGGCGCCAACCGGGCGATCGGGGCGGCGTCGATGTCCACCTTGGGCCCGCCCATGCGGGCCAGGACCAGCTGCGACACCTGCTCCTCTGACCGTCGCACCATGCGGGGCGGCATGGGCATGCCGGCGTCGATGGCTTCGTTCCCCATGGCGGTGGGGACCCATCCCGGGTACAGGACGTGAAGGTGCACGCCCCGTCCTTCGGTGTCGAAGGAGAGGCTCTCGGTGAAGGCGCTCAACGCCGCCTTCGAGGCGCTATAGGCGGCTTCGTGGGGTCCCGGCGCCCGCCCGCTGTCCGACGACACGTTGACGACCACGCCGCGGCGGCGTTCGAGCATGCCGGGGAGGACGGCCATGGTTCCCGCCACCGGCGCGAAGTAATTGGTGGCCATCACGGTGCGGTACATGGCGAGGTCGGGGGGTGCGCCACGCGGCGGCCCCATGCCGGCGTTGTTGAGGAGCACGTCGACGCGCCCGTGTTCGTTCTCGATCCCGGCGAGGACCGAGACGAAGCGGTCGGTGTCGCTCACGTCGCAGGCCACGGTGGACGAGCCCGGCGACAGGCGACGGATCTCCTCGGCCAGAGCGGCCAACAGGTCCCGGCGGCGCGCCACGCCGACCACGGTCGCACCGCTGCCCGCCATGTCCAGGGCGAATCGACGCCCGAGTCCCGACGAAGCACCGGTCACCACCGCCACCGCCTTGCGCAGCTCGAACATGGCGTCCTCCTGTCTGTCGTGCTGGACCTGTCTGCTGGACCTGTCTGCTGGCCCTGGTCGTGCTGGACTTGTCGTACTGGACGTGTCGTGCTGGCCCGGCCGGTGGCAACATTGCCCCATGGACGCCCCCCGCACCGCCCGTGCCATGTGGAAGGTCTTCGAACCCCTGCACGCCCTGACCTATTTCGCCCCGGAGTGCATCGAGGAATTCGGGTCGGCGGGGCTCAAGGGCTTCTGGATGGGATACTTCGCAGGGCGCGCCGCACCTATGGGCGCGGTGGCGCCCGCCGTCGTCGACGCGACCTTCTTCAGCTTCAACCCCGACCGGGTGAGACGGGCGCTACCCGACGCCTGGTCCTTCGCCCCTCCCGACCGGGTCCTCGACGCCCGGCTGGCCGGCGTGGCGTCGGCGCTGGACCGGGTTCTCGGCTCCGGCGCCGACGGGAACGGCACCGGAATCGCCACCGGGGAGATCGCCCGTGCCGCCGCGCTGGCGAAGTCGGCGGTCGAGGGATTGACCGTGGCGGGCCGGCCCTTGGCGGCGGCCAATCTGGCCCTGGAGTGGCCCGACGATCCCCGGCTGGCGTTGTGGCAGGCGGCCACGGTGCTGCGCGAGCACCGCGGCGACGGGCACATCGTGGCCCTGGTGGCGGCGGGACTCGACGGCCGGCAGGCGCTCGTCACCATGGCCGCCACCGGCGCCGTGCCGAGAGAGCTGCTCCAGGCGGCGCGGGGTTGGGACGACGACGCATGGGACGCGTCGGCCGACACGCTGGTGGAGCGGGGGTGGATCCACGAGGACGGGACCCAGACCACCTCGGGGGCCGCGGCGCGTCGAGAGATGGAGAACCTGACCGACCTCCTTGCCGCCGAGCCCTGGACGCGTCTCGGCGAAGACGACACCGAAGCATTGCGCGCCGTGCTCACACCGCTTGCAAGTGCCATCGCCGCCAGTGGGTCGGTCCCGGTGCCCAACCCCATCGGCCTCCCACTTCCCCGCTAGCGCCCCGGATCCGGGAAGAGCGGATCCCGGATCGACCTAGTCCCAGAGGTCGGCGGGAGCCTTGCCCAGGGGGTAGTGCCCGGGCAGCAACCCCCCCGACGTGGCCCGTTCCATGCGGCGGCGCATGCCCTCGGACAGGGTGTCGGCCTTGATCATCTCGATGAACAGCGCGGTGGCGTTCCCGACGTCGAAGAAGTCCCGCTGCCATGACCACTTCCAGTCCCCCGCGTAGCGGAACCAGCTCCCCCCCAACCCCGCGATCACATACGGCGTGCCGTCGGGCCGGGTGGTGTCGGCGATCTGCTTCCACAAGCCGATCACTTCGCCCTGCACGGGGTCGATGAGCACCTTCTGGTACGGGTAGGTCCAGCCGTCGAGCCCTCCCATCTCGAGGCCCAGCGCGATGTCGCGGATCTCGTCGCGGCCCACCGCCATGAACTCCTCGTGGGGCCCGATGTTCCAGCCGTAGGTGGCGTCCTCGGTGTACATGTCCGCCATGGGCCGCCAGTCACCGGCCTCCTGGGCGCGCCGGTTGGCGCCGAGCCATCGTTGCACCATCTCCTCGAGCTCGTCGTATGCGAACGCGGCCACGTCAGTCCTCCTCGATTCGTAGAGCATGGGTGGGGCAGAACTTCACGGCCGCCTCGACCTGGGAACGCAGTTCCTCGGAGGGCGACTCGTCGACGATGACGAGCACACCCTTGTTGGACACCGCGAACACGGCCCCGGCCTCGGACTCGCACACCCCGTGACCTTGGCACAGGTCGCGGTCGACGACGACCCTCACGAGGCGGTGCCGGGAGCGCCGGGTGCACCGGGCGTCGCGGCGAGAGCGGCGGGTGCAGCACGCGGCCGGAAGCGGACGGTGCAGGGCTGGGCCAGCTGCACGACCATCTTGGAGTGGTCGTTGCGGTAGGTGTCGGGGGGTTGCGCCAGCTCGAAGTCCCAGTGACGGAGCAGGACCGAGAAGATGGCCTTCAACTGCATCATGGCGAAGGGCGCCCCCACGCAGCGGTGGCGGCCCGCCCCGAAGGGGATCCACGTCCAGGGGTTGGCGCGGTCCTCGTTGCGGGGCTCGAGATAGCGCTCGGGCACGAAGGCGTCGGGATCGGGGAAGTCCTCGGCGATGCGGTTGGACACGGCCGGGCTCGCGCCCACGAGCTTGCCCGGGGCGACCGTGAACCCCTCGACCTCGAGTTCCTCCTTGACCACGCGCAGCACGAGGATGAGGGGCGGGTGGAGGCGCAACGCCTCCTTGATGGCCGACTCCAGACGCGGCATGTCGCGCAGAGCCTGGTAGCTCACCTCTTCGCCGTGCGCGTACAGCTCGTCGAGCTCAGCTCGCACCGCATCGAGCTCACGCGGGTGGCGCAACAGCTCGATGAGCGTCCACGCCGCGGTGCCCGAGGTGGTGTGATGGCCGGCGAACATCATGGAGATGAACATCCCCGTGACCATGTCCGTCGAGAAGCGAGCCGTGCCGTCAGAGTCACGGATCGACATCAGGACGTCGAGCAGGTCGCGGTCCTCGTCGGTGGCGGGGGGCCCGGCACTGCGCCGGTCCATGATGCCCTGCACCAGCTCCACCAGCCCGAGCCGGGCCTCGTCGCGGCGGCGGAAGCTGTCGATGGGCGCGTAGGGGTCGACATAGGCGATGGCGTCGGTGCCCTGTTCGAGGTCGTGGTACAGCTCGGCGAAGCGGCGGTCGAGCTCGTGGCGGAACTTGCGCCCGATGAGGCAGGCCGAGGAGGTGTAGATGGTGAGCTCCGCGAACCAGTCGAGAAGGTCGATCGTTCCCTCCTGCGACGGAGACTCCGACCACGGCTTCACCATGGCTTCGACCTCGTCCGCGATCGTCGAGGCGTGTCCCCGCATGAACTTGTCGCGCAGGGCCTGGTTGTGCAGCATCTCGCGCCGGCGCTCGGGCGGGGCGTCGAACACCACGCCCTCTCCGAAGATCGGCGTCATGAAGGGATAGGCCTCGGCCTGGTCGAGCACCTCCTCGGGGGCGCGGAAGAACAGCTCGTTGGCCTCCGCCCCCGTGAGCAGCACCACGTCGCGGCCGGCCAGGCGGAACTGCCCGACGTCGCCGCACTCCTCCCGCACGCGCCGCATGAGCCCGATGGGGTCGACGCGCAACTCGTCGAGGTGCCCGTGCTCACCGACTCCCCCCGACACGCGGGGCGGTTCGCGGAGTCCGACGTCGACGGTCATGGCGTGCCTCCTGCATGTTCGGGGTCGGGGCTGTGGGAATCGGGCGGGGCGGGCATCACGGGCGGGGCGGGCGGTCGGGCGAGTCGGTCCGGTCGGGCGGGTCGGCCGTGACGGGAGCCTCGGGCTGGACCTCGATCAAAGGCAGATGGCTGCCCGGCGGTGTCGTGACCGCCGCCATCACCGCCGCGGCCACCGCGGGGGGCCGGAGGAAGTGGCTGTGGCGCGCCGCGCCGAAGCGGATCCACTCGCCGAGCACGGCCGCCGTGGTGTCGGGGCCCCAGTCGGTCCCCATGCCGGTGAGGGTCTGGCCGGGTTGGATGATGGTGGCCCGCACCCCGGTGCCCTCGAGCTCGAGCTGCAACGCCCGCACGAGTCCGTCGAGTCCCCACTTCGACGCCATGTACGCCGCCATGAGGGGCCGGGGCATGCGGAGGATGTCGGAGCTGACGAACACGAGGTCGCCGTGGTGGCGCTGCGCCATGGCCGGGGCGAAGGCGGCGACGAGTCGGTGGGCGCCCAGCAGGTTCACCTCCACGGTGTGGGCGAACTCCTTGGGGGTGGTGCCCAGCGCCGTGCCCGGTACGGCGTGGCCGGCGCTCGACACCATGATGTCGATGGCGCCCAGCGCGTCCTGTGCGGCTCGCCCGAATTCCTCCACCGAGTCCGCCTCGGCCAGATCGACCCGGTGCACGTGCGCCTCGCCGCCCGCGTCCCGGATGGAGCGGGCCACCTCTTCGCACTTCTCGACCCGGCGCGCGCCCAGCATCACCGGGTGGCCGGCTGCGGCCAGGGCCTCGGCGGTCGCCGCGCCGATCCCCGACGACGCGCCGGCGACGACCGAGGGCCGAGGATGGGGGTGGGGGACGAACTTGGATCTCGGCATCAGGACGCGGCCTCGCTCAGCGCGCCGTCACGGTGGTGGGGAGCGTGGCGAACCCCCGGACGTTGATGGAATGGACCCGGCGCGCCGCGTCGGCGTCGATGTCGTAGTCGCGTACCCGGGCCACGAGCTCCTCGAGCATCACGCGGGCCTCGAGTCGCGCCAGGGGGGCGCCCAGGCAGAAGTGCCGGCCGCCCCCGAAGCTGATGAGCTTGGTGGTGTCGCGGTCGAGGTCGTAGCGGTCGGGGTCGGGGAAGGCGTCGGGGTCGCGGTTGGCCGATCCCACCAGGAGCAGGACGCGCGCCTCGTCGGGGAGCACCGTGCCGAGGAGCTCGACCTCCCCCGTGGTGACCCGCAGCAGCATCTGCGAGGAGGTGTCGTAGCGCAGGGTCTCCTCCACCCACTGGGGGGCGCGTCCCGCGTCGGCGAGGGCCTTGGCCTTCTCGTCGGGGAAGCGCCATGCCCAGTACCAGGCGTTGGCCAGCAGCTTGGTGGTCGTCTCGTTCCCCGCCACCACCATCAGGAAGAGGAACGAGATGATCTGGTCGTCGCTCAGCCGGTCTCCGTCGAGCTCGGCGTCGAGCAGGTCCGAGGTGAGGTCGTGGCGCCGGGCGCGGCGACGCTCCATCACCATGTCGGCGAAGTACCCGGCCAGGACGAGAGCGGCCTCCATCCCTTCTCGTGGCACGTCGAAGACGCCTGCTTCCCGGTGCACGAGCAGGTCCGCCAGTCGCCGCACCTCGGCCCGGTCGTGCTCGGGGACGCCGATCATCTGCGAGATCACGTCCATGGGGAGCTTTCCGGCCACGTCGCCGATCATGTCGAAGGTGCCCGTCTCCACCGCGGTGTCGAGGTAGTGCACCGCCAGGGCGCGGATCTCGGGCTCGAGCCCGGCCACGCGCCGGGGCGTGAAGGCCTTGGACACGAGCGACCGCATGCGGGTGTGGCGGGGTGGGTCCATGGCCAGGAACGACATCGACTTGTGGGCGTGGGGCCCGTAGGCGGAAGGGTCGAGGGTCACGCCGAAACGGTTCGACAGGCGCCCCGGGTCACGGAAGGCGGCCAGGACATCCGCGTGGCGCGACAGGGCCCAGAAGTCGAAGTCGTCGTTGCGGTACAGGGGGGCCTCGGACCGCAGGCGCGCGTAGGTCGGGTAGGGATCCTCGTGGATCTCGTAGTCGTAGGGGCTGTAGCGGACCGGGGTGACCGTGCCGGTGTCGGTCATGGCGACCCCCCGAGGACCAGTCGCGCCGCGTCGGCCAGCGCGTCGGGCACCTCCTCGAAGCGGATGTGGCCCATGCCTGCCCACAGCATGGCCCCGCTGTAGGCGAGGTCGAGGCTCCGCAGCACGGCCGGGTCGGGAGCGCCGGCGGGATCCGCCCCGTGGTGCGTGTCGTCCAGGGCGTTGGCCAGTCTCTCGTGCAGCGCCGTCCCGAACAGCACGCGTAGGGCGCGCACTTCGGGGCCCCGGCCCAACAGGGCGGTGGTGCAGGCGGCGGCGAGGGTGGGGTCGTCGGCCATGAACAGGCCCAGCACCCGCAGCTCGGCGATGACCCGGTCGATGGCGGGGGCGTCGTCGGCCGGGTCGGGAACGGGCAGGGCCTGGAAACGGCGCCACAGCACCTCGGCCAGCAGATGGTCCTTGGACGCGAAGTACGTGTACGCGGTGGCGGGGGCCACCCCGGCCCGGCGCGCCACGTTGCGCACCGTGAGCCCCTCGTATCCGTGCTGGCGCGTCTCGTCGGCCGCGGCCTCCACGAGCTGTTCGACCACGGCGGCCTGGCGCACCGTGAGCCGGCGGCGCGACGCCTCGGCGGCGAGCACGGTCACCGTCGCCTCGGTCACCCCTGTCCTCCGGCCGGCACGTGCGGCGTGCCGTCGCGCATGGCGGGGAAGCGGAACGTCGCCGCCCCCGTCAGGCGGGTCATGGCCGTGATGTCGGCCTCGGGCAGCGTCTCGGTGTCGTCGTCGATCACGACCTCCCACCGGCAGTGCGGCACGCGGTCGGAGGGGACCCGGGGCGGGCGGTGGACGTGGCGCACCCGGGCCTTGGGGTTGACGGCCTGGGCGGTGACGTCGAAGGTGCCGTCCTCGATGGTGTGACACATCCCCGTGACCATGCGGTCGCCCCACGGCTCCACGTCCAGCAGCGCCCCGCAGCTGCGCAGCTCGAAGTAGCCGAGGTGGTCGTCGACGACCTCGTAGTGGACGTCCATGTA
>Ga0116219_10001637_pt1 | contig 20254 bp, 16 predicted proteins | sample Sb_taG_4_FD_91019 | JGI IMG/M metagenome (GOLD analysis project Ga0116219, IMG submission 91019) | Peat soil microbial communities from Weissenstadt, Germany - Sb_50d_6_BS metaG | ecosystem: Environmental > Terrestrial > Soil > Wetlands > Peat | place: Germany: Weissenstadt | collected 2010-09-21
AAGCCGTGCTCCGTCCGGCGAAAGACAACCACGGCGGGTGTTTCCTGTTCGACCAGGACATAGACGCACAGGGAGGGAATGGTCAAATAGGCGTCCTTCTTCTCTCCCTCATCGATGCGGCGGGTTCGGTTCGAGAGGACCTCGACGAGCACGGCGGGCTCGTCCTGAAACGAGTCGCTTGGCGGATTGGGCCGGCAGATGACCGACACGTCGGGATAATAGAAGCGAACCTGATGGGGAAGGCGGAGGCGTATCTTGGTGTCCGAGTTGTACGGCCGACAACGCTTGCCGCGCAAACGGCTGCCCAGGGCTCCGAGCGTGTTGCTGGCGATCAGGTTATGCGCGTTGCGTGCCCCCGGCATCGCGTAGACCACGCCGCCCAGGTATTCATGCTTGATGGGCGAAACCAACTCGCCCGCGAGATAGTCCTCAACGGAAACCAGATGCCATTTGGGTACGGCACGCATGGTGTTTGAACTCGGAACAGTGCGGGGAAAACCTACCCGATTGTCTCACCCCACGCGGAGCAGGTCAACGGTGGTATGCCGACGCGATCATGGCTGCGGAGGAACTGCTGACTCTGCACACGAGAGTGCAAGGGGCCGATCACTGGGAGACGGTGAATCAGAAGTGGGACCTGGCGGCGCTGAAAAAGGTCGCCGCCTTGCCCGAAGAGAAGCGGCTCGGCTGGCGCGCGGCCTGGGGACGGTTCACGAGCGGCTCGGCTGGCGCGCGGCCTGATGGCGCGGCCTGCGCGGCCTGGGGACGGTTCACGCAAGTTCTTGCCCCGGCGCGGCCTGGGGACGGTTCACGCAAGTTCTTGCCCCGCATGGGATTGTGGGATAATCCGGCGATATGTGCTCTCATCACTGCGACTTGGCCGTAAGCTGAACGAACGCCCGCGGCTCTTGACGAGGTGCGTCGCGGGGGCCAGGGGCCGGTTGGCGCATGTCAAGCTGCGAAACGGGGCCATCCGGCGCCCCGCGACTCACCCCCCGGGCCTACCCCGCTTCGGCCCGCGCTGGGCCGCTGCCGCCAGCGGGTCGTCCGGCCAGGCGTGCTTCGGGTAGCGCGCCCGCAATTCTTTCCGCACCAGAGGATAGGTATTCTCCCAGAAGCTCGCCAGGTCGTCGGTCACCTGCTGCGGGCGGTAGTTCGGCGCTAGCAGGTGCAGTAGCACGCGCACCCGACCGCCGGCGACGCGCGGCGTGTCGCGCAGGCCGAACACCTCCTGGATGCGCACCGCCAGCACCGGCGGCCGGCCCGGCTCGTATGCCAGGGCGATGCGGCTGCCGCTCGGCACCAGAAACCGCTCCGGCGCCTCGCGCTCCACCGCCTGCGCCTGCTGATGCGTCAGCCGCCCTTGCAGCGCCGCCAGCCAGTCGGCCCGGCGCAGCTCCTCGAACGAGCGCTTGCCGGGACAGAGCCACGGCAGCAGGTCGCGCAGCTCGGCGTCGTCGAACGCCGGCAGACCCAACTCGGGCATCCACTCACGCAGGCAGCGGGCGCGCCGCCGGAACAGCCCGGCGGCCGAGTCGTCCGGCGGCAGCACGCGGCCCAGCCGTCCCGAAGCCGCGGCGCACAGGACGCGGGCCGTCTCCTCGGCGTCGGGGCGCGCGGCGGGCGTCTCCTCTAGCACCAGGTCCTCGTAGCGCAGCCGCCGCCGTGCCGTCACGCGCTCCGTTTCCTCGTCGAAGGCGACCTCGGTGGCGACCGTGACCTGCTCGGGCGGCAGCCAGTCGCGCTGCACCGCCGACGCCTGGCGCACCAGCGTCTCGGTGCGGCTGGCATCGACGTCGAGGCACACGAACAGTTCCGGCTCGGTGACGCCGCTCGACGGGGCCAGGTAGACGCCGCGGCCGCCGACCATGACGCCGCGCCGCCCGCCCGGCTCGCGCCGCCGGGCCACACGGTCGGGGAACGCGGCCAGCAGGGAGCGCAGAACCGCTTCGTCGGGGGGTAGGTCAGGCTTTCCAGCCTGACGTTCGGCCGAGTCAGGCTGGAAAGCCTGACGTTCGGCCGAGTCAGGCTGGAAAGCCTGACGTTCGGCCGAGTCAGGCTGGAAAGCCTGACCTACGCGCAGCGAGCGCACCAGTTGGTCGCGGGCGTGCAGGACGAAGCGCGCCGCCCCCCGGTTCAGCGTGCCGTGGGCCGTCGCCGTGCGGCCGTCGCGCTCGTACTCCTCCAGCGCCTCGACGCGCTCCAGCACGTCGGACGACGTCCGGTGCCGGCCCGCATCGTTGGCCGGCTCCAGGCCCCGCACGAACGGGTCACGCTCCGACAGCAGCGCCGCCGCCAGGGCCGCGCGCTCCGGCTCGCCGCGGCGCTGGCCCTCGATCAGCAGCCGGCCGAGGCGCGGGTGGACCGGCAGCTTCACCAGCGCGCGGCCGAGTTCGGTCAGCGCGTTGCCGGCGACGGCGCCGAGCCGGCGCAGTAGGGTCATCGCCTGGGCGACCGTCGCCTCGCGCGGCGGCTCCAGCCAGGGGAAGCGCAGCACGTCCTTCTCGCCGATGGCCAACAGCTGCAACACCGCCCCGGCGAGGTCTACGCGGCGGATTTCCGGCTCGCTCTGCTCCGCGCGGGCGCGGTGCGACACCTCGCTCCACAGCCGCACGCACACGCCGGGCCCCGTCCGTCCCGCCCGGCCGGCGCGCTGCTCGGCGGAGGCGCGGGAGATGGGCATCAGCTTCAGCCGGTCGAGTCCGACGGCCGGGTCGTACAGCAGCACCCGCGCCAACCCCGAATCGACCACGGCGGTCACGCCCTCCACCGTCACCGACGTCTCCGCCACGTTCGTCGCCAGGACCACCTTGCGCCGCGGCAGCGGCAGCAGGGCCGCGTCCTGCTGCTCCGGGGGCAGGTCGCCGTGCAGCGCCAGCACGGCGAGGTCGCGCTCGCGCGCCACGGCATCCAGCGCCTTCGCCGTGTGCCGGATCTCGGCGAGGCCGGGCAGGAAGACCAGCACGTCGCCCTCGGTCCGGTCCAGCAGTCGCCCCACCGCGGCGGCGACCGCCTCGGGCAACGGCCTGCCCTCCGGCCGCGGCTCGTAGGACACCTCCACCGGATGCAGCCGTCCTTCGCTGGCAACGATGGGGCAGTCATCGAGGTAGGCTGCGACCGCATCGACTGCCAGCGTGGCCGACATGACGACAACGCGTAGCTCCGGCCGCACCGTCTGCTGGACCAGGCGGACCATGCCCAGGGCGAGATCGCTCTCCAGGCCGCGCTCGTGGAACTCGTCGAAAATCACGGCGCCGGCGGTTTCGAGGAACGGGTCGTCCTGAAGCATGCGCAGGAGGATGCCGGGGGTGACGGCGAGGACGCGCGTGCGCGGGCCGGCCTGGCGGTCGAAGCGGACGTGATAACCGACGTCGTCGCCGAGGCGCGTGCCGCGCTCGGCGGACATGCGCCGGGCGGCGGCGCGGGCAGCAAGGCGGCGCGGCTCCAGCATGACGACGCGGCAGGCCCCGGCGAGGCCGGCGTCGAGGAGGGCCGGCGGCACGCGCGTCGTCTTGCCGGCGCCGGTCGGGGCGCGGACGACGACCGACGGCCGCCGGCGCAGGGCGCCGAGCAACTCCGGCAGGACGTCGTCGATCGGCAGCGGCTCGCGCGGCACGGGCTGGCTCTCAGGCGACCGCCTCGACGTACTTGATTTCCGGCACGCGGCGGCACAACTCCTGATCCAGGCCCAGGATGACCGCCTGGATCGTGCTCGGGCAACCGCCGCAGCCGCCGTGCAGGCGCACCTGGGCGACGCCGTCGCTGACCTCGAGCAATTCGACGTCGCCGCCGTCCATGCGCAGTGCCGGCGCGACCTCCTCGGCCAGCACCTTCGCGACGCGGGTCTTCAGGTCGTTTGCCACGGACATGGCGGTCTCCTCTCCGATCAGGTGCTGCGCCCGATCCATTGTATCGCTCCCGCAAGGAGTGCGACTGGCAATCCGGTGTCACCTCAATCTTGCCGGGGAGGAGCGGACGAGCTTCGGTTGAGGGAGGTAGCGGCGCGGAATTTCCGTTTTTTGCCTTTTTGTGGTCTAGCGATCCCCGCCCGTTATCTGCTAGAATACCTTAACAGACTTTCGAGGCACCCACGACTCGCCATCACCAGGGTTGTCTCGCTTGCTGACTGCCCCGCCCCGCTCACCTGCTCTCCTGCGCCCTTGAGAGTGGGAAAAAAACGCCCGTCCTGACGTATACGTCTTTGTAAGGATGCTCGGTCGCGGCCGTCGCGCTTGGGGTCCTCCCCGAACCCGGTCCGTCGTCCGAGGCTCTGCTCAGGATGACGCCCTTGCGTGGGGCAACGGCGCTCCCACCGCCCAGAGTGCCGGCACCTCGCGGTCGCCCGCTCGCCCTCGTGCCGGCTCCGAGCCCGCCGGTACACGCCCCGGTGCCGCTGGCAACCGGGAGGGAGCCACCGGGCAGGTGCGTTTGCCGTCGTTCGTCCGAGGCGCCCCCACCGCGGGGAGGCGGCCTCAGCGCGGCAAACGACTGCGCCGTCGTCGTCAGCGCGGTCCGGCAGGCCGAGAGGCCCAAGCCGGTCTGCCCCGGCGCCTCCCGTTGCCGGCGGCCCGATCGCCCTTCCCTCGCGCCCCACTTCTCGACCCTATCGCCCCGCTGGGGGTCGCAAAGAGACCTTGACGCTCCTGCCTGAGCCGGTTGTGATAATCCTTTGATAACCTGGGGAGCGTGTTCCTTTCGGGGGTCGGATGGCACAGGACAATTCCAGGGCGAACATGACGACGCCGAACCGCCCCAGCCGCGGTGGGCCCGAGGGGCTGTGGATGCGCTGTCCCCACTGCAAGGCCACCATCTTCCGCAAGGAGGCCGAGCGGCTCTTCAACGTCTGTCCGGAGTGCGGCTATCACTTCTACCTGCCGGCCCGCGACCGCATCGCCCAGTTGCTCGACCAGGACAGCTTCGAGGCGTGGTTCACCGACGTCCGCCCGTCCGACCCGCTCGGCTTCAAGGACCGCATCCCCTACTGCCAGCGCCTGGAGGCGGAGCAGTCGAAGACCGGCATGCTCGACGCGGCGGTCGTGGGCCGCGGCTACATCCGTGGCCGGCCGGTCGTCGTCGGCATCACCGACTTCGCCTTCATGGCCGGCAGCATGGGGTCGGTGGTCGGCGAGAAGCTGACGCGCGCCGCCGAGGAGGCCACCCGGCGCAGGCACCCGCTGATCTTCGTGTCGGGCTCGGGCGGCGGGGCGCGCATGCAGGAAGGCATCCTGTCGCTGATGCAGATGGCCAAGGTGTCGGCGGCGCTGGGCCGCTACGACAAGGCCGGCGGGCTGTACATCTCGATCCTCACCAACCCCACCATGGGCGGCGTCGCCGCCAGCTTCGCCCTGCAAGGCGACATCACCCTGGCCGAGCCGGGGGCCCTCGTCGGCTTCGCCGGCAAGCGCACCATCTGGGCGACCGTGCGCCTGGAGCTGCCGGAGGGGTTCCAGACCAGCGAGTTCCTGCTGCAGCACGGCTTCGTCGATCGCATCGTCCACCGCAAAGACCTGCGCACCGAAGTCGCCCGCATCATCGACTACTGCGAACATTGAAGTCGGCTTCGTTTGGCGGCCGCTCTCGATTTATCGTTTCGCGAATCGATAAATCGTTTCCCGAAACGATAAAGCGAGGACGGCCGCTAAACGGAAAGAGAGGCGTCCGGTGGGGTTCTTTTCCAACATGTTCGGCTCGTCGGGCGGCAGGGGCAAGAAGAAGCTGCCGCGAATCGACGTGGCCACGCGCTTCGACCTACTCAACCGTACCGGCCAGGGCAGCATGTCGAAGGTCTGGCGCGCCCGCGACCGGTCGCTCGGCCGGATCGTCTGCGTGAAGCTGCTCGACAAGGAGAAGACCGCCAAGTTCGAGGCGCGCTTCCCCGGCCTGAACCGGCCGACGGAGGGCGCCATCTGCACCGTCCTCCGTCACAAGAATATCGTGCAGACCTTCGAGCACGGCGTCGCCACGACCGGCGAGCCGTGCCTGGTCATGGAGCTGATCGACGGCATGGGCCTCAACTTCCTGATCGAAACCCGGAGCCCGTCGCTGAACGGCCGCCGCATCGCTTACCTCTGCCAGCTCGCTGACGCCCTGGAGTACCTGCACGGCCAGCGCTACCTGCACCGCGACCTCTGCCCGCGCAACATCATGGTCACGCAGGATCACGTGGTGAAGCTGATCGACTTCGGCCTGACGATCCCGTACACCGAGGCCTTCTGCAGGCCGGGCAACCGCACCGGTACGCCCGACTACCTGCCGCCTGAGCTGATCGCCCGCCGGAGGACGGACCATCGCGTGGACCTGTTCGCCCTGGGGGTGACGGCCTACGAACTGTTCACGGGCGGCCTGCCGTGGGAGAAGGCGCGCGGCTCGATGGAGGTGCTGCGCAGGCACCTGGCCATGCCGGGCCACGACCCGCGCGAACTGAGGCCCGACCTCGACGAGCCGACGACGCGACTGCTCCTCAAGTCGATCGAGCGCGACGCCGAGCAGCGCTTCCAGACCGCCGCCGAGTTCCGCGAAGCGCTCAAGGCGCTCCCGAAGCAGGATTGGTGACTTAGAAACGGTAACAACAAGGACTTCGCCGCTTGCGGCTTCGCAATCGTTCCTGCGAAGCCGCAAGCGGCAAAAGGGTTTTTGATACAGTGTCTTACGATTTGTCGCGCACGTCGTAGCAGTAGAGCAGGTCCCCCTCGCGGAGGTAGAGTCGGCCGCCGACGACCACCGGGTGCGCCCAGGCGGCCCCCTGCGTTTTGGGCACCTTGAACGAGCCGACTTCCTTGTAGCCGTCCGGCGACGCCTCGACCAGCGCCACCACGCCGTTCTCGTAGTGGAAGTACAAGTGCCCGTCGGCAGACGTCACCGACGTCGAGTGCTTGCCCTCGCCCTGTTTGGGTTCGCGCTTCCACATCACCTTGCCGGTCTTGACCTCGATGCAGTACGGCAGTCCCTGGTCGTCGGTGTCGCCGTAGACGTAATCGCCGACGACCACGATGCCGCCATGCTTGTTGGTCAGTTCGCCCTTGAAGTACACCTCCTTGGCGGTCACGTCCTTGCCGTCCGCCGTCAGCTTGAGCAGGGCGCCGCCCTTGCCGTAGCCGGCGACGGCCAACACCTCGTCCTTCAGCACGATGGGCGTCGGAATGTTGGCGGTGTTCGGGCCGAGTTTCTCGTACGTCCACAGCACGCGGCCGTCGGTGCCGACGCCGACCAGGCCGCCGTTGAACAGCTGCACGTATTGCTTGACGCCGCCCACGGTGGCGATCACCACCGACGAGTAGCCGGCCTCGGTGTGCTTCGTCGGAATCGCGCACTTCCAGAGCGTCTCGCCGCTCTTCTTGTCGAGGGCGACCATCGTGGCCTTCTTGCCGCCGGGCGTGACGTTGACCCTGTCGCCATCGACGAGCGGCGATTCGCAGTATTTCCAGCCGCCGTAGGAGCCGCCAAACTCCTTGAGGAGGTCGCGGTGCCAGAGGCGCTTGCCGTCCTTTGCGTCCAGGCAGACGAGATCGCCCTCCTGGCCCAGGGCGTACACGTGCTCGCCGTCCACGCTCGGGGTGCAGCCGAGGTTGCCGCCGGCGGGGCCGACTTCCTCCGACCAGACGACCTTGCCGCCGTCGCGCTCCAGGGCGACCACGAAGGACTTGTTGCCGCTGTTGCCGAGGGTGTAGATGCGGTCGCCGACGACGCTGAGGCTAGAGAAGCCGCCGCCGAGGCCCTTGGCCTGCCAGGCCAGCGGCGGGCCGTCCTTGGGCCACGACTTGAGCAGGCCGGTGTCCTTCGACACGTTGTCGCGGTCCGGCCCGCGGAACTGCGGCCAGTCGTCGGCGCGGCCGGTTGCGGCCAGGAGAAGGAGGGGTAGGGTCAGGGGGAGGAGGCGCGGGGTCATGCGGTGGGACTCCTGCAGGCGGGATGCTGATGGCCGGCGCGCGATGTGCCGGTCAGGTGGGAGTCTACGCCCCGGGCTCGCCGGTCGCAAGGGGATGGCAGAGGATGTATGGGACCCCTAATCGACGATGAGCCGCACGACTTCGACGCGCAGCCAGAGCGGGTCGAGTTCGTGGTGGCGGCCCTTGCCCAGGTGATTGTCTTGATAGCGGCCGCGCTCGTCGTTGAAGCCGAGCCAGAGTTTTTCGTTGTCCTTCGTCAGCTTGACCTCTAGCGGCTTGCCCGCCGCCAGGCACTTGCGCGCCTCGTTGCCGTCGGTCTTGACCAGGAGGGCAAAGGCGTGCTCGGCCGACTGGGACAGGGCCAATTTCTTCGCCGCTTCCCCGGACTGGCCTCCGACGCCGTCCGGCCCGTTGACGTTGTCGCCGGGGTGGTCGCCGTTGCCGCGGTCGATGCTGCCGCCGGCCCAGATGCGGACGACGTCGCCCTTGCGCGTGCCGCCGGCGAGCTTCAGCGGAACTTCCGTCCATCCCTCGGTGCGGACGGCCGTCTCGAGTAGGTCCTGCGGGACGTAGTGAGTCAGCACGCGGCTTTCGACCTCCGCGGCGGAAGCCGTGAAGGCGATCACTAAGAGAAGAGCAATGGCGAGATGACGCATGGAGGCCTCCCTCATTGATGGCTGGCATTCTATGCGGCCGTCGTGCTCCGGCGAAGACCGCTTGCGAAACGCTTGGCCCCAGGCGATGATAGGGCGCGGCGGACGACCCGCCGGGGAGGAGGAGAGATGTCGCGAATCACCAGACCGCCCGTGCTGGACGACCTGGATTACCCGACTTCGGACGGACGACCGATGGCGGAAACCGACTGGCACCGCAAACTGATGACGAACCTGATCAACACGCTCGCGGCGTTCTTCCTGTCCTCGCCGCGCGTGTACGTGTCCGGGAACCTCTTGGTCTTCTACGAGCCGGGCAACCGTCGTCGCCACGTCGCGCCGGACGTTTTCGTGGTGCGAGGCGTGGCCAAGCACGACCGCCCCAACTACCTCATCTGGCAGGAGGGCAAGGCGCCGGAAGTGGTGATCGAGCTGACGTCCTCCTCCACGCGGCGGGAAGACATGCAGGGCAAATTCGCCCTCTACCGCGACACGCTGCGGGTGAAGGAGTACTTCCTCTTCGATCCGTTCGAGGATTATCTCGACCCGCCGATGCAGGGATATCGCCTGCGCAAGGGGGAGTACGTACCGATCAAGCTCGTCGCAGGCCGCCTGCCGAGTCGGGTGCTGGGCTTGCACCTGGAACGGGCCGGCAGCGACCTGCGGCTGTGGAATCTGGAGACGGGACTGTGGCTGCCTACCGCGGAAGAGACCCAGGCCCGGTTGGAGCAAGCACTCCAGCAGAGAGAAGAGGATAACCTGCGCCTGCGCCGGGAGATCGAAGAGTTGCGCAATCAGTTCCACAAGCCTTGACAGCACGCCGGCAACGATTCTGACATTCGCGAGGTCTTTTCGGATCGCCGCCCATGCGCATGACCTTGACGGTTACCGCGGGGCCGCACCTCGGCCAGACCTTCTCCTTCGAGGGACACGATGCCTTCGTGGTCGGTCGCTCGAAGCGGGCGCATCTGCGCCTGGCCTCGAAGGACCGCTACTTCTCGCGCGTCCATTTCCTGATCGAGGTCAACCCGCCCTTCTGCCGCGTCAGCGACGCCGGCAGCCGTAACGGCACCCACTTCAGTGAGAGAACGCCAGGTCACGGATGGCTAATTTCTCGTGCCTCACCTTCCGTAGGAGACGAAAGCCACGAGAAGCAGGCAGGCGGCGAGGACGGCCCCGAGCAAAACCAGTATGAGAAGGAATTGCCCCAGCCACCTCAACACCGGCCGGCGGGAGGACGGCGGGCCCAGCAGCCGCCTTGTGATCGACGCCAGGCGCAAGAAGACCTGCGCTCCGAGACTCGGGGCGTCTCCCGACCTCGTCTCCATCGAGGCGGAACGACCAACACGCGCCCCAGCCTTGGTCGGCTCCTTCCCGCGCACCACCTCCTGCCCTTGTTGCCAGACCGTCAGCGCCTCCGCGAACTCCCGGCAACTGCCGTAGCGATGTTCCGGCCGCTTCCGTATCGCTTTCAGGCAAATCGCCTCCAGGTCGGACGAAATGTGTGGGTTGAGGCTGCGCGGTTCGGGAGGGGCCGTGTGGATGGCGTGGTAGAGCACGACCGCGGGGGGGCCGCTGAAGGGCGCTTTGCCGCAGAGCAATTCGTACAAAACGACGCCGAGGCTGTACTGGTCGCTTGCCGGAAGGGCCTTATCGCCCTGGCCACCCGCGTGTTCCGGGGCCATGTAGGCCGGCGTCCCGAGAATAGCACCGTGCTGGGTCAACCGTGTAGCAATGTCTTGGTGGTAGGCCAGTCCGAAATCCAGCAAGTAGGGCTCGCCCTCGCCGTCCACCATGATGTTCGCCGGCTTGACGTCGCGGTGGACGACCCCCTGTCGGTGGGCATAGTCCAGCGCTCGGGCCAACGCGCCGACGATCCGCACCGCCTGAGCGAGATCGATCATGCCTTCGTCGATCACCTGCTGGAGCGACCAACCGGCAATGAAGGCCGAGGCAATGAAGTGATGGGGGCCGTCGGAGCCGACGTCGTAGACCGGGACGATGTGCGGATGATGAAGGCGTCCCGCCGCTCTGGCCTCGCGCTGGAAGCGCTCGATGGCCCTGGGGCTGTCGAGCGCCCCCGCCTGGAGGATTTTCAGGGCCACCTCTCGATCCAGCTGGGGGTCGTAGGCCCGATACACCGTGCCAAATGCCCCTTGCCCGAGCAAGCCACGGACCTGAAACCGCCCGATCCTGTGAGGGACCTCTTTCCCAGGGACAGCCGCGGCGGGAGGCGGAGCGGTTCCTTCGGTCTTGACCGTCTCCGCTGCGAGGATCGCCCGTCGGCGCTGCTCGTCGGGAGAAATAGGACCGAGCGGATCCGGGTTGAGCATCACCGCTGCGCTGCCGTCCACCGCGGGAGAGGGAGGCCCCTCAGAGCGGGGCGGAAGGGCGAAGTGGTACCGGCAGCGAGGACAACGGACAGACCGCCCCAGGAGGTCCTCCGGCACGCTGCCGCTTTTGCCACATCCCGGACACCGCACCTGGACGGCCATCGGTCGCCTCCGCTTCGAGTTGGCTGGGGGAAGGGCGCAAGCCCTACCACTTCCCGACCCGGAACAGCGTGGTCCGCGAACTCCTCCTTCCGACGCAGTATCCTACTGGGGCTGCTCGGACGCTGTCAAACGGGAAGACGAACCGCACCGGGCATCTTGCGCAGGCACGGCCGTGAATCCGCTGAAACTCGGAGAGGGGAAAGCAGCGACGTGAGCCGGCGCGCCATTCGGCAGAGGAGAGGGGCCCGGTGCGGCCCGAACAATCGCCAAGAATTCGGTCGCATTTCCGGCGCGGGGCCATTACACTGACTAACGCTCAGTCATGAGCCCACGCTGCTTCGCCCGCCCGCTGGTTCCATCCCGCCACACCCTCCCACTGTCCGCTCAGGGGGCATCGAGACATGGGTATCGTACAGTTCCTGGTTCGTCCCACCTTCCCCGTCCTGGCGACTCTGGCGCTGGCCGCGACCGTCGCGACCGCCGCCGTGCCGACCCAGGCCGACAAGATCGCCCCGCTCGTCGGCCAGCCGACCGCGCTGGCCGTCCAACCGGAAACCATCACGCTCGCCGGCCCGCGGGCGCTGCAGCAGGTCGTCGTCACCGGCAAGTACGCCGACGGCAGCGTCCGCGACTTGACGCCGTTCTGCGAGCTGACCGCCGAGGCCGCCGACGTCGCGGCGCTCAAGGACGGCCTCGTCGTGCCGAAGAAGAACGGCACCACCAACCTCGTCGTCAAGGCCGGCGGGCAGACCGCCAAGGTGCCCCTCGTGGTCAAGGACTTCGAGAAGCCGGCCCCGGTCAGCTTCCGCCACGAGTTCATCGCGGCGCTGAACGTCGGCGGCTGCAACGCGGGCGCCTGCCACGGCACCCCGAGCGGCAAGGGCGGCTTCAAGCTCAGTCTGCGCGGCTACGACCCTGCGGCCGACTACCTCACCCTGACCCGCGAGGCCTTCAACCGCCGCACCGACCGCAGCGACCCCGACGCCAGCCTGATCCTCCTGAAGGCGATGGGCCAGGTGCCGCACGAGGGCGGCCAGCGCTACCGCCCCGACGCCGTGCCGGTGCAGGTGCTCCGCACCTGGTTGGCGGAGGGCCTGCAGGAAGACCCCGCGACCGTCGCCGCGCCGCAGGGCGCCACCATCCTCCCCGGCTCGCGCGTCCTCAAGGCGCCGGCCCGGTTCCAGCAGCTGTCCGTCCTGGCGAAGTTCGCCGACGGCAGCACGCGCGACGTGACCCGGCTGACGGTCTTCAGCAGCAGCGACGCCGCCGTCGCCAGCGTCAACGTCAAGGGCCTCGTCGAGTTCAGCCAGGCCGGCGAAGTCGCCATCTTGTGCCGCTACCTCGACATTATGGAGACGGTGCGCCTGACCTACCTCGAGCCGCGCCCGGGCTTCGTCTGGAAGGACGTGCCGGAGAGCAATTACGTCGATAAGCACGTCTTCGCCAAACTGAAGATGCTCAGCATCCCCCCGTCGGACGTCTGCACCGACCAGGAGTTTGTCCGCCGGGCCTCCCTCGACCTGTGCGCCGTCCTGCCGACGCCCGACGAGGTCAAGGCGTTCGTCGCCGACGCCGCCAAGGACAAGCGGGCGAAGCTGATCGACAAGCTGCTGGAACGGCCGGAGTATGCCGATTTCTGGACGCTGAAATGGGCCGACGTGCTCCGCAACAACCGCAAGACGGTGCAGGTGAAGGGGACGCACGTCTACCAGACCTGGCTGCACCAGCACCTCGACAAGAACACGCCGTTGGACGAGGTGGTGCGCGAGCTGCTGACGGCCGACGGCAGCACCTTCGCCAACCCGCCGGCCAACTACTACCGCATCTCGCGCGAGCCGACGGTACTGGCCGAATCGACGGCGCAGCTCTTCTTCGGGGTGCGCATGCAGTGCGCCAAGTGCCACAACCACCCGTTCGAGCGCTGGACGCAGGACGATTACTACAGCCTGGCCGCCTTCTTCGCCCGGGTGCGGCAGAAAAAGGACCTCAACGAGCCGGGGGCGGCACCTGCGGCGCCGGGGGCCGAGGTGATCTACAGCGACCGCGCCGGCGAGGTGACGCAGCCGCGATCCGGCAAGGTGATGGCGCCGAAGATCATGGGCAGGCCGGCCCCGGTCATCCCGCCCGGCAAGGACCGCCGCGAGGTGCTGGCCGAGGCGGTGACGGCGGGCGACAACCCGTTCTTCGCCAAGTCGGTCGTCAACCGCATCTGGTTCCACCTGACCGGCCGCGGCGTCGTGGACCCCGTCGATGACTTCCGCGACTCCAACCCGTCGGCCAACGACGAGCTGCTCGACGCCCTGGCCAAGGACTTCGTCGCCCACAAGTACGACGTCAAGTACCTGATTCGTACCGTCATGAACTCGCGAACGTACCAGCTCAGCGCCCAGACCAACGAGCTGAACAAGGACGACAACAAATACTTCTCGCACGCCGTCACCAAGCTGCTGACGGCGGAACAGCTGCTCGACGCGCTCTGCACGGTGACGGAGATGCCGGAGAAGTACGCCGGCCTGCCGCTGGGGACGCGGGCGGTACAGCTGCCCGACGGCGAGGTCAACCACCCGTTCCTGAAGACGTTCGGCCAGCCGGCCCGCGAATTGGCCTGCGAGTGCGAGCGCGAGGGGGACAGCAACCTGGCGCAGGCGCTGCAGCTCATCAACGGGCCGACGGTCAACGAAAAACTGCGCAGCCCCAACAACCGCGTCGGCCGGCTGCTCGGCAAGAAGATGTCGGACTTCGACGTGCTGTGCGAACTGTACCTGGCGTCGGTGTCCCGGCTGCCGGTCGAGGGCGAGGTGAAGTTTGCGCTGGAGCACGTCACAAAGGCCAAGCCGGAGGACAAGCGCAAGGCCTGGGAAGACGTGCAGTGGGCGCTGGTCAACTCGAAGGAGTTCCTGTTCCGGCATTAACGGACCGGGTGAGCCGAAGAAGCCGCCGCCGTGGGGTCGAATGGCCCACGGCGGCGGCTCGTGTCATTAATCTGCTCTTGCAGTCCATCCGGCGGAAAGTTGTGGGACTGGTTGATGAGTGGCCAATGGCTCGGCTTGTTGTGCCTCAGCCTTTTGGCTGTGCTGGCCACCCTCCAGTTTCTGGCCGGGCTGTACTGCTGGTACGTACTCGAGCGGACAACCCCTCGCTATTTGTTCTGGACTATCGATTGGGCTGACGTCCTGGTCCGTCTGGAGTGGGAGTTCGGCATCACGTTTTGTCCGGACGACTTCCGGCACCTGGAAAGGCAGCAGCCGCCTGACATTACCGCCGGGGAGTTGTTCGCCATCGTGCGCCGCAAGGTCTGGGACGCGGGCCGGCCGGCACCGGCCGACAGCTGGCGCCGGCTCAGTCAGGCCCTGGGCGAGGCACTCAACGTCCCGGCGCCGTCGCTTCTCTGTGAGAGCCGGCTCCGGGCGGACCTGGGGATGGAGTGAACTGCCATGATGACGGAAACGCGGGCCGAGTTGCTCAAGGTACTGGGGGAGCTGAGTCAAGAGTGTCCCGAGATGCGGATGGGGCAACTCATCGCCAACCTCGCCACGCTGACGCGGGGCGCGGCGGTCGAGTCGATCTGGGACGCGGAGGATGAGGAGTTGCTGACAGCGGCACGTCGGCAGCTCGACGTGTTCCGTGCGCGGCGCTCGTGCGTTGCCTGACGAGGGCGAAGGTGAGTGGCCATGCCGACCCACAAGCGCCCGCCACGTCGGCCGCAACGATCACCTGACCGACGTGGCCCGATGCCCGCGGAGTCGGACGGCGGCCCGCTACTCCAACTCGTGGACGTCGCCCAGGACGCCGCGGGGCACGCACACGGTGAGCACGGTCAGGTTCCCCTTCGCCTTGTGCTTCACCCCCCGCGGCACGTAGACGACGACCCCGGCGTGAAGCTCGATTTCTTCGTCGTCCAGGATCATCGTCCCCTGCCCGGAGATCACGTAGTAAAATTCGTCGGTTCGCTCGTGGTAGTGCAGCTTGGCGTCGTGGATCTCGACGTGGTGGACCTCGCCGGCGGCGCCGTCCTTCTCCTCGATGAGGCAGCGGATCTGGCCGCAGGTTTCGGCCCAGGGCCGGACCTCCGCGGGGTCCCGGCGCAGGAAGCGGGTCTTCGTGGTCATGGCGTCTCCTTGTTTTCTCCGTCGTGATTGCCAGTCCAGGTCCAGGCGGCCGGGACACCAGCAGGGTAACCGCAACCACCCGCCGCGTCCATCACGATCCCGTCGAATCGGCCCGGCTCGGGCGCATGGTCTTGCAAACGAGGCTCTGCTGCCGCAGAATCAATCTCTTCCTGCACGCCGCCCTCACCCGCCTCGCCGAGAGGATCCGCCATGCCCCGCCGCACCTGTGGCTTCGCCCTCTTGCTGACCGCCGTGGCCTCCCTGACGTCGGCCGCGAACGACGACGTGGCCGACCTCTTGAAGCAGGTCCGCGCCGTGGGGCCGCAGGGGGCCGGTGCGCCGGCGGCGCGTGAGGCCTGCGACCGCCTCGTCGCCCGCGGCCCGTCCGTGCTCCCCGCGCTCCTGGAGGGGATGGACACGTCCGACACCGTGGCCGCCAACTGGCTGCGCTGTGCCTTCGACCGCATCGTGGATGAAGCGACTCGCAAGGGCGGAAAAGGGCTCGACGCCGACGCCTTGCTCCGCTTCGCCAAGGAGCAGAAGCGCCAGGGTCGCGCTCGCCGGCTCGCCCTGGACGTCGTCGAGGAATTACGGCCGGGAACGCGAACCGGGCTGCTGCGCGGCTGGACCGACGACCCGGAGTTCCGCCATGACGCCATCGAACAGGCGCTGGCCGACCTCGACCGCGACAAGGAACTCCCCGCGGAAAAGCGGGTCGCCGCCCTGCGCAAACTGTTCGCCGCCTCGCGCGACCTGTCGCAGTCGCGCGCCGTCGCCGCGAAGCTCAAGGAATTGGCGGCGCCGGTCAGCGTCGCCGACCACTTCGGCTTCCTGAGGGACTGGTACGTCGTCGGCCCGTTCGACGCCCGCGGCATGAAGGGATTCAAGAATGTCTATCCGCCGGAAGAAAAGGTCGATCTCGCGGCGGCTTACGAGGGCAAGGAGAAGAAGGTGGGCTGGAAGCGCTACCGCTCCCCCGAGGCGACGGCCGGCCTGCACGTCGCCCTGGTCAACCTGCGCGAGCCGCTCGGCGACGCCGAGGACGCCGTGGCCTACGCCTACACCGCCCTTGAGGTAAGCGAAGCCCGCGAGGTCGAGTTCCGCGGGGCCGCCGACGACAACCTCAGCGTCTGGGTCAACGGCACACGCGTGTTCGGGTTCGAGGAATACCGTAACGGCGTCCGCCTCGACCGGCACCGGTTCCGCGCCCGGTTGAAGGCGGGAACGAACACGGTGCTGGTCAAGGTGTGCCAGGCGCCGACCGACCCGGCCCACACCGAGCCGAACTGGGAGTTCCTGCTGCGCATCTGCGACGCGACCGGGACAGGATTGTTGTTCAAGGGTGCTCTGCCCGAGAAGTGAGCGCCGACGTTTAGCGGCGGGTCGCAGACCCGCGCTGGTAGTGACCCGATTTAGCGGGTCGATCAACACTGCGACCGCATGAATGCGGTCACTACCAGCGCCGCCGCTGGTAGTGACCCGATTTAGCGGGTCGATCAACACCGCGACCGCATGAATGCGGTCACTACCAGCGCGGCTCTGCGAGCCGCCGCTAAACGAGTCGAGGGAATCGCCGACCGAGGTTGACCATGTGGCACCGCCTGCTGACGCTGTTGACCCTGTTGCTGCTCCCCGCCGCGGTGTCGGCGGAGAACTGGCCCGGCTGGCGCGGGCCGGACCACAACGGCGTCTCCCCGGAGAAAGGGCTGCCGGCGCACTGGTCGGCGGCGGAGAACGTCCGCTGGAAGGCGAAGGTGCCGGGCGCCGGCGTCAGCGCCCCGATCGTTTGGGGCGAGCGCGTCTTCGTCACCGCCTCCGACGGGCGGCTCAACGACCGCCTGCACCTGCTCTGCTTCCACCGCGACGACGGCAAGGAATTGTGGCACGCCCGCTTCTTCGGCTCGGCGGTATCCGAGGGTCAGTTTGCGCCCGGCGGCATGGCGGTGCCGACGCCGGCGGCCGACGGCAAGCGCGTCTTCGCCCTCTTCGGCACCGGCGACCTGGTCTGTGTCGATAACGACGGCCGGCCGGTCTGGGTGCGCTCGCTGGCGCAGGAGTACGGCCCGTTCCGCAACCGCTGGGGGATGGCCGCGTCGCCCGTCCTCGTCGGCAACCTGCTCGTGGTGCAGGTCGATCACTCGGGTCAGTCGTACCTGCTTGGCATCGAGGCCGCCACCGGAGCCAACCGCTGGCGCACGCCGCGCGACGCCTCGGTCAACTGGTCAAGCCCGCTGCCGGTCAAGGTCGGCAAAACGACGCAGATCGTCGCCGCCGGCACCTACGCCCTGCGGGGCTACGCCGCCGACAGCGGCGCCGAGTTGTGGAGCGTGCAGGGCATGCACATGCAATGTATCCCGACCCCGGTGGCGTCCGGCGACCGCCTCTTCGCCGCCGGCACCCGCGACTTCTCGACGCTTTCGATCCGCCTCGACGAGGCGCGCGGCGACCTGACGAAGACGCACGTCGCCTGGAAGGTGCGCAGCGCCGGGGTCAACATCCCGTCGCCGCTGGTGCTGGACGGGCTCTGTTACTACGTCGAGGACAACGGCTTCGGAAACTGCCTGAAGGCCGAGAGCGGCGAGCGCGTCTGGCGCGAGCGCCTCGGTGGCCGCAAATATTCGGCGTCGCCGGTCGCCGGCGACGGCAAGGTCTACTTCACCAGCGAGGACGGGGTGGTGACGGTAGTCAGGGCGGGGCCGAAGTTCGAGGTGCTGGGCCGCAGCGACGTGGGCGAACTGGTCGTCGCCTCGCCGGCGCTGTCGCAGGGGCGCGTCTTCCTGCGCGGCGACAAGCACCTGTATTGCATCGGCGAAAAGTGAGAGTGTGTTTAGCCTATTTCAAGGAGGTGGGGCAGGCCGCCGGCCTGCCTGGAACCGGCGGCAGGCGTGCCAGTCGAAAGAGGCGGCCGCGGCCGCCTGTAACGACAGCACCTCGTTCGGCCGGGTTCACAACCGGGTGACAGTCGGCGGGGCCGCTCATCGGTTGAGCTGGCGGTTGACCCCGCCCGTCGCTGCGGCCCAATTTTCGCCCTGACGAATCGTTTCATTGCCGTCGCCCAGGTGTCTCTCTGTCTCGCGTGAAACGAATCGGTTTTCGGCGGCATAAGGCGGCGAGGGCCGCGGCCAGGAGCCTGTCATCGTCGGGGTCGTCCGGCACCAGCCGCGGCGACGTTCACTCCGGGTAACTGCGGTGCTTCTGGGTGAGGACGGGGGCGATCATCTCGGCCATCGTGATGTGGCCCATGTAGCCGGGGTGGCCCTCGTTAGCAAGCCAGGCCCAGGCGAACGCCTCCCCGCGGTAGCAGGCCAGCCGTAGGACGTCGGCCGCGGCCACCTTCTCCTCCTCCACCAGTTCCTTGAGCACCTTGGTGATGTCCGCCGACTTCTTCGGGACGTCGCCGATGGGCGTCGTGCTCAGCAGCAGCACCTGGTCGGTCTTCGTCTTCGTGCGGGCGATCAGCTTCTTCATCGCGGTCTTCCACTCGGCGGGTGACTTGCCGGCCCAGCTCAAATCGTTGCCGCCAAACTGGAGGATCACCAGGTCGTCCGGCCCGGCCCCGTCCACGACTTCCTTGTCGATGACCGCCAACGCACGCTCGGCGGTCCAGCCGCCATGGCCGTGCTGGACCGGGGTGATGCCCTTGTAGCCGAAGTGCTCCTCCCACAGACGGGCCAGGTGGGCAAAGTAAAGGAAACGGACGCCCTCTTCGCCTTTCACGGCCCAGGTGCCGCGGTTCATCTGGGCACCGGCCGTCACCGAGTCGCCCAGCGCGATGACCTGGAACGGCTTGCGCGCCTTCGCCCGGTCGCGGGTGCGCGTGAGGTTGTCGGCGCCGTAGAGGATGTCCTTGCTGGAGATGGTCTCGTCCGGCCCAGCGACAAGGCGGATCGGCGGGTCGGGGAGGAAGCGCGGGGTTTCGATGCCGACGCGGTCCAGGATCAGCCAGGTGCGCTCCTCGATCGGCCCGGCGACCTGGAGGACCAGCTGCCAGCCGAGGGTGGGCTTGTCGCGCGTCGTGCCGAGCGCCTCCCACGACAGGTCGATCTTCTTCCAGTCGGTGCCCACGTCGGCCTCGGCCTTGGCCACCCGGAGCTTCAGCCGGCGTGACGCCTTGGCGTAGAAGGTGAGGCCGGCACTGCCGGCGGGAAACTTCTCCTTCTCGTAGGTGATGGTGCCGCGGCTGCCCTTCTCGAAGACGCACTTCATGGCGACGCCACCGGTGACCGACTCCTTCGTGGCCCAGAGGCGCGTCGTGAGCGGCAGGACGTCCTCGGCCTTGCCGAGGTCCGGGCAGAACCACATGCCGGTCCGGGTCTCGCTATCGCCCTGGTTCATGTCCAGCGGGACGAAGGTCGGCTCCCCGGCGCCGGCGTGTCCAACGAGGTGAGTGCAGGCCGCGCCGGCGCACAGGCTGCTCAAAAGGAAGACGCGAAGGGACATGGGATCACCTCGGACGGCGTGTCGGTTGCCTGGTGGGCGCACCGGGTGGGGGGCGAAGGGTGGCAGTGCTACTTCTTACGCCGGAGGCATGTGACAGGCCATTGCGGGCTCCCCCGGCCCCCGTCAGCGCGGACGAACGCCTCGGGGTAGTTGGGCCCGCCCTTTTCGCCGCGGGCCGCTGCAGGGCGTCGTGGGCGGCCGCCCCGGCGCCGCGCTTCATACGGTCAAGGCATCGCCGCCCCAGCAGAGGTGAACATGACCTGCCGCACCCTGGTCGGCATTGCCACGGCTGCAGGAGTTGGCCCTGCGTTACCACCCTGTGGCGATGACGCGCGCGACGCCGTAAACTGAGCCCGGTGACCGCACCGGAACAGTAGCGTCTCCCAGAGTCTGTGGCCCCGACTTCCTCGAACATCTGCCGCCAGGAGTGTGCTCATGGCAATCGATAGGGCGCAGCCGATCACATCCGGACTGACCGCGCTGCTGCTGCTGACGGCGGCCGCGCGTCTGGCGCCCGCGGAGGAGTGGACGGCGAAACTCATGCCAGAAGGGGTGCAATCCCATTCCGTGGTCACGCAGCTGTGCGCTCAGCTGCATGGCTGGATTGACTTTGTGGCGTTGGCGGAGTGATCGGCACATGCGCATTCAACTCGCCGGGCATGTCGGGGGAA
>Ga0116219_10001640_pt1 | contig 20232 bp, 14 predicted proteins | sample Sb_taG_4_FD_91019 | JGI IMG/M metagenome (GOLD analysis project Ga0116219, IMG submission 91019) | Peat soil microbial communities from Weissenstadt, Germany - Sb_50d_6_BS metaG | ecosystem: Environmental > Terrestrial > Soil > Wetlands > Peat | place: Germany: Weissenstadt | collected 2010-09-21
AAACCGCCAGGCCTTGCTGTAACGTCCAGAGGCGTAATGATTTACGCTGCTTACTGCCCCAATGCCCGTTTGAGCGACCGTCAAAGTCTGCGTTGACCCTGGAGCACCCCCCCCGTTCCCGGGGCCAGATCAAACCGGGTGACAGGCTGCGGGGCCTCTCCCCGGTTGAGCTGGAGGTTGACCCCGCAAATCGCTTCGGCCCAATTTCCTCCTTGCCGAATCGTTTCATTGCCCCCCCGAAGGGTGTCTACCAAAGTGGTGAAACGAATGGGTTGTCGGCGGCGCAAGATGGTGAAGGACAAGGACATCGGGAAACGCGATTCGTTTCACCGGCCCGTGAAACGAATCGGCCCCTGGCACATCCTGCGGCCAGGAATGCCGATGGCTGCTCGATGACCGCAGCTAGATTATCGCTGAACTGCGCGTTGTTAATCCTGCGGCCCAGGGATGCCGATGGCTGCTCGGGGGGAATTCGTCATCCCTCCAGCGCGAAGCGCCGGCCGGAGGGGCGAACCGTTCGCGCGGCCCGAGTTATTCGGGCATGGTTCAGAACGGGGCAGTTTCGGGTGACGCGGCCGTAGGTCAGGCTTTCCAGCCTGACTCGCTGCTTGTCAGGCTGGAAAGCCTGACCTACGGCGCCAAGTGTTACCCCGGCTTGAACCATGCCGTTATTCGCCTGGCCCTCACCGGCCGCTTGTGAGAACCTACAATGGTGATGGGGCGCTTCCCCTGAGAAGCCGGCGCCCCGTGCGTTGCTCCAGGTCATCCGTCCCCGTTGCCGGGGTCGTGAGCGGAGGACACGGCATGCCGAACCCGGAGAAGGCCTTGGGAGGGGACGGCGTCGCCACCCTCGTCCCGACCGAGGTATTTAGCGGCGACGAGGCGCTGCCGGTCAGCCGCTGCTTGCACATCCACCGCCTCATGGTCCGCACGCGCGCCCTGGAAGAGCGGATGATCAAGATGAGCAAGTCGGGCGAGGGCTACTTCTGGATCGGCGGTCCCGGCGAGGAGGCCTTCAACGCCTGCCTCGGCCTGCAAGTGAAGAAGGGCGAGGGCCCCCCCTACGATTACCTGATCCTGCACTACCGCAACAGTGCCACGCTCGTCGCGATGGGCATGCCGCTCCTGGAGGGCATCCGCCAGATGGCGATGACCGTGACCGACACGCATTCGCGAGGCCGCAACTTCGCCAGCCACTACGCCGCGCGCCAGTGGAACGTCCTGCCGATCACGTCGGTCATCGAGCTGCGGCACACCATCGCCCCGGGTTGCGCCCTGATGCAGAAGCGGCACGGCGGCGACGGCATCACGATCGTCACCGGCGGCGACGCGGGGACGGCCGAGGGCGACTTCGCCTCGTGCCTGATCTGGTCCACGCGGCCGGGCAACGAGGTGCCGGTGCTGATCGTCGTGCAAAACAACAGCTGGGGCATCTCGACGCCGGCCTGTGCGGTCCGCGCGGAGAAGCGGATCATCGACCGGGGCAAGCCGTTCGGCATCCCCGGCGAGGTCGTGGACGGCAACGACCCGGTCGCGAGTTGGCACGCCATCCGCCGGGCGATGGCCTACTGCCGCCGCGAGCGCCGGCCGTTCCTGCTGGAGGCGATGGTCTCGCGGCTGTACGGCCATTCGTCGTCGAGCGGGGCCCTGCGCGTCAAGGGGGAGCCGGACTGCATCGACCTGTTCGAGCACAAGCTGCTCGAAGCCGGCGTGCTCGAACAGGCGACGATCCAGCGCGTCCACGACGAGGCCAGGGCCGAGACGGAGGAGGCGCTCGAGCAGGCGCTGCGCGAGCCGAAGCCGACCGCCGAAGACGTGGAGAAACACACCTACGCCCCCAGCCCGGTTGATGCGGTGTACCCGGGGGATTACACGGGACTTCCGAACTGACCCGTGCCCGTGCCCGTGCCCGTGCCCGTGCCCGATTCTCTCATCGGGCACGGGCACGGGCACGGGCACGGGCACGGGAATGGGGGGCCGGCGAGGCCGGCGTTTCGTTCCGATGGCCACGCTCGTCCAGGCAGTAAGGATGGCGCTGCACTACGGCGAGGAACACCTCGGCGTGACCGACATCTTCGGGGAGGACGTCGGCCCGCCGCTGGGGGGCGTCTTCACCGCCACGCAAGGACTGCGGACCGCGTGGAACTCGCCGCTGGACGAACGCGGCATCATCGGCACGGCGATGGGCCTCGCTTACGCCGGCGGCCGGCCGGTGGCCGAGATCCAGTTCTGCGACTACGGCTTCAACACCATCGACCTGCTGAAGGTGGCCGGCAACCAGCGCTGGGCAGGCAACGGCAACTTCGACATGCCCCTCGTCGTCATGACGCCGACCGGGTCCGGCATCCGCGGCAGCCTGTATCATTCGCATTCCTTCGAGAGCTGGGCCAGCCGCCTGGCCGGCTGGAAGATCGTCATGCCCAGCAACGCGCTCGACGCCTACGGGCTGATGCTCTCGGCCATCGTCGATCCCAACCCGGTCCTCGTCCTGCTGCCCAAGGCGCTGCTGCGCGTCCGCGGCGAGGAACTGATCCCCGGCGAGCCGGACGACCCGGAAGTACTCAAGGAGATGATCGACGCCCCGGTGGGCGACCGCAGTCAGTGGAAGCCGCGCTGGCCCGACCTGCAGCCGTACTTCGTCAAGTTCGGCCTGGCCGCCCGGGTCCGTGACGGGAGCGACGCGACCGTCCTCAGCTATGGGCGGACGCTGCCCCTGTGCAAGCAGGCCGCCGACCAGCTGCGCGAGCAACGGGGCCTCAGCTTCGACGTGATCGACCTGCGCAGCATCTTCCCCTACGACTGGAAGACCATCAGCGGCAGCGTGCTGAAGACGGGCCGCGTGCTGATCGTCAACGAGGACACCGAGGTGACGAACTTCGGCGAACACCTGCTGCGGCGGGTGGTCGATGAGCATTTCTACGACCTGCCGGTGCGGCCGCGCTGCCTGATGGGCAAGCACGTCCCCGGCATTGGGCTGAGCCAGTTTTACGAGCAGAACACCGTGCCGCAACTGGCCAACGTCCGCGAGGCGATGCTGGCGGTGGCGACGGAAGAGGCGTGATATGAGTGAATTTCATCTCCCGGAACTCGGCGAAGGAGTTTACGAGGCCGAGCTGGTCGCCTGGTTGGTGAAGCCGGGCGATACCGTCAAGCGCGGCCAGAACCTCATGGAGGTGCTGACCGACAAGGCGACGATGGAGGTGCCGTCGCCGTTCGCCGGCACCATCGCGGCGCTGAGCGCCGAGCCGGGGCGGCAGATCAAGGTCGGCGACGTGGTGCTGGCGTACACACCCGCCGGGCAAGAGGAGGCGGCGCCCGCCCCACGGCTGGCGCAGCTTCAACCCGCCCCGCCGTTGGTCCCGGCCGCGAGCGGCAACGGTCCCGTCCGCGCCTCGGCGTCGCTGCCCGCAACTGTGCGGGCGGCCCCGTCGGTGCGGCAGCTGGCGCGGAAGCTCGGCATCGACCTGACGCGCGTCCAGGGGAGCGGGCCGCAGGGGCGCATCCTCGTCGATGACCTCACCGGCATCGTGCGCCCGGCGGCGAAGCCGGACGCGGCCGAGGCCAGGCCACAGGCGGCGGAGCCGTGCCCCGATTTCGGCAAGCCCGGCACACGCGTCAAGCTGCAAGGGCTGCGCCGCAAGATTGCCGAGCGCATGGTTCAGTCGAAGACGACCATCCCGCACTACAGCTACGTCGATGAGTGCGACGTGACCGACCTGGTGCGCTTGCGCGAGTCGTTGAAGGCCGCCTACGCCGAGGCCGGCGTGAAGCTCACCTACCTGGCGTTCTTCGTCAAGGCGGTGGCCCTGGCCTTGAAGGAGGTGCCCATCGTCAACGCCTCGCTGGACGAGTCGGCCGCTGAGATCGTGCTGCACGACCGCTACCACGTCGGCGTCGCCGTGGCCACCCCGGCCGGATTGATCGTCCCGGTGGTGCGCGACGCCGGCCGCAAGGACGTCGGAGCCATCGCCCGCGACGTCGAGCGCCTCAGCGCCGAGGCCCGAGCCGGCAAGGCGAAGCTCGACGACCTGCGCGGCGGGACGTTTACGGTCACGTCGATCGGCAACGTCGGCGGACTCATCTCCACGCCGGTCATCAACCCGCCCGAGGTCGGCATCCTGGGAATCGGCAAGGTGGTGAAGCGGCCGGTGTTCGACGCGGCCGGGGCGGTGCGGGCCGCCGACATGGTTTACCTGTCGTTCTCGTTCGACCATCGCGTGCTCGACGGGGCGGTGGGCGCCGCGTTCGGCAATGCCGTCCTCCGGCGCTTGCAGCAGCCGGCGCTGATGCTGCTGCCCGAAAAACTGGTCTGACCCCCCGCGCCTCCGCGAATCGGCTAAGCATTTTTTCTCGCAGAGGTACACTCCCTTCCGTTATCCTGAACGGAGAGGCGCCGTCGCTGCGGTGCCGCACAAGGAACAAAGGAGGAGTTGCCATGAAGCGCTTCATCAAGCCGGCCGTCGTCCTGACGGCCCTCGTCATCGGACTGGTGCTGGCCCCCCAGGCGCGGGCGCAGTATCGGTCGTACTACTACAGCACGTCGGCGACGACCTTTACGCCGCCGCCCTTTGTCGTGCAGCCGCCGAGCCCAACGCCGATCGTCGTCTATGCCAGCGGGGCCGGCACCCCGGTGAACTTCGGCACCGGCCGGGCCCTCTACTACGAGCCCGGCTACCCAACGTCGTTCAACTTCGGCAAGATCGTCCTCACGCCGCCGCCGACCGAGACGAGCAACTACTACTCGCCGACGTTCAGCAATCGCCCAAGCTACACCTACACCCCGGGGTACTACAGCCCCTACTACACGCCGGCTTATTACACGCCGACGACCTCCCCGACGACGCGCTACTACCGCAATTGAGGCGGCCCAGCGCGACCTCACGGGACGGGGGAAGACGGGAGGGTAGCTTCCAGTAAAACAAGGATGGAACGAAAGCAAGCAAGCAGCAAAACAAGGATCGAAAGAACGACAGAAAGGTCCGCGCGAATGAATCCCTCCCGTCTGGTTCTTGCGCTGGGCGCCGTCGCCGCAGCGGTCGGGCTGCTCTCGGCCCAGGATTACGCCCCGCCGCCGGTGACGGAGCCCGACGCCGCCACGAAGAAGGAGATCGCCGCCCGTCTGGAGAAACTCGAACAGCGCCTCGCCCAGCTCGAGAAGCGCAGGGTGAAGGATCCCGGCCTCGCCGACGTGGCCATCTACGCCAAGGCCGGGCGCTGGATCACGCGGCACAACGAGTTCTACGGCAAGACGGCCGGCGCCTGGACCCTCGACGTCCTCGCCGACGGTCTGCTGCGCGCCAACCAGGCGGCCCAGGGCGAGTTCCCCTGGCTGTATCGCACCGGCGCCAGCCTCGCCCGCGCCTACCGCTCCAACGTCGATGGCTCCCTGCAGCCCTACGCCGTCACCCTCCCCGCCGAATACGGCAAGGATCAGGCACGCGTCTGGCCCATCGAGGTCGTTCTGCACGGGCGCGACCCCGGTATCACCGAGGTCAAGTTCCTGCACGAGCACTCCGGCGACAAGGAGGCGGCGAAGGGGCAGGACTGGGTGCAGATCGACATCTACGGCCGGGGCAACTTGGCCTACCGCTGGGCGGGCGAAAACGACGTGCTGGAGGCGCTGGAGCACTTCGTCGCGGTCGAGCGCCTGGCCGAACGCGCCACCTTGCTCGACCTGTCGCGCGTCGTCCTGCGCGGCTTCTCGATGGGCGGCGCGGGGACGTGGCACCTCGGGTTGCACCGGCCCGACAACTGGTGCGTGATCGGCCCCGGCGCCGGCTTCACGACGACGCACGGTTACGTCGCCGACCTGCCCGAGAAGCTGCCCCCGTACCAGGAAGCCTGCCTGCACATCTACGACGCGGTGGATTACGCCGAGAACGCCTTCGACGTACCGATCGTGGCCTATTCCGGAGAGAAGGACAAGCAGAAGGCCGCCGCGGACAACATCGCGGCACGCCTCAAGACCCTCGGGTTGTCCATGACTCATCTCGTGGCTCCGGGGCTGGAACACACTTTTCCGGAGGAGTGGCGGAAAAAGGCCGAGGCCGAATACGCGAAGTACGTGGAGAAGGGCCGCCCCGAGTACCCCAAAAAGGTGCGCTTCGTGACCTACACCTTGAAGTATCCTTCCTGCGAGTGGGTGTCGCTTTTCGCCCTGGAGCGCCACTACGAGAAGGGGTCCGTTGACGCCGAGCAGACCGACGATGGCTTCAAGGTCAAGACGGCCAACGTGCGCCTGCTGAACCTGCGCCTCAAACCGGGGGGCATTGGCAAAATCGTCGTGAGCATCGACGGGCAGACGATCGAGGCGGCGCCGTACGTGCCGAACAACGGCCCGCGCTCGCTGTCCCTTCAGCGGCGCGAGGGGAAGTGGTCGGTCGCGCTGCCCGAGAAGTTGTTCAACGACCAGGCGCGGCGGCCGTACAAGGCGCCCGGGATGACTGGCCCCATCGACGACGCCTTCACTAGCAGTTTCCTGTGCGTGCGCGGCACCGGCAAGCCCTGGCACCAGGCGACGCAGAAGTACGCCGACGAGAACCTGAAGCGCTTCCAGGCCGAGTGGAACAAGTACCTGCGCGGCGAGTTGCTGGTCAAGGACGACTCCGACGTGACGCCCGACGACGTCGCCAACCGCAGCCTGATCCTCTTCGGCGACCCGGCGTCCAACTCGCTGATCGGCCAGGTCCTCGACGCCCTACCCCTGGAGTGGACGAAGGAGAGCATCACCCTCGCGGGTCAGACGGTGTCGGCGGCGGAGCACGTGCCGGTGCTGATCTACCCCAGTCCCCTCAACGCCCGGCGCTACGTCGTGCTCAACTCTGGGCACACCTTCCACGCGGCGGACTTCCAGGGGACCAATGCCCTGCTCTATCCGCGGTTGGGGGATTACGCCCTGCTGAAGCCGGTCGCGGCGGACCAGGACCCAGTGGGGGCCGTGGTCGTGACGGCGGGGTTGTTCGACGATTACTGGCAAGTGAAGAAGTAAGCGGTTCGCCGCTTGCGGCTTGGCGTTCGCGCCATCCAAGGATGGCCCGAACGCTAAGCCGCGAGCGGCAGCAGGCGGAACGACGGAGGTAGCCCTGTGACCCAGCGCTGTCCGACATGTCACAACGAACTCGACGACGGGGTGCGCTTCTGCCCGCACGACGGCACGCCGCTGACGGAGACGGCGCAGGCGGTCGGGGTACGCACCCCGGCCGGCTCGCGCGCGCCGCACAAGTCGCAGGAGCTTCAGTTACCGGTGGTCGTCGGCAGCCGCTACCGCCTCACCGAGTTTCGCGGCGGCGGCGGCATGGCCAAGGTCTACAAGGCGACCGACGTCACCCTCGAGCGTGAGGTTGCCGTCAAACTCATCAACCCCGAGCTGCGCGTCGAGCCCGAGTTCGACGCCCGCTTCCAGCGCGAGGCGCGCATCGCCAGCCAACTCCACGACCCGCACATTGTCGTGGTTCACGACTTCGGCATCGACTCTGCCTTGGGCCCGTTCCTGGTCATGGAGTTCCTGCAAGGGCAGTCGTTGCGCGAGCGGCTGCAGCAAGGGCCGCTGCCGGTCAAGGCCGCCCTGCAGTTGAGCGCCCAGCTCGTCCTGGCCCTGATCCACGCCCACGACAAGGGCATCGTCCACCGTGACATCAAGCCGGACAACATCTTCCTGCTCAACGTTAGCGGCGTCCGCCTGCACGTCCGCGTCCTGGACTTCGGTATCGCCCGCATCTACCGCTCCGACGAGCCCAACCACGTCGCGACGATTACCAGCCCCGGCGCCGTCCTGGGCACGCCGCGCTACATGTCGCCGGAGCAGCTCGCCGGCAATCCGGTCGATGCCCGCTCCGATTTGTACAGCACGGCAGTCGTCATCCACGAAGCGCTGACCTGCCAGGTCCCCTACGTCAGCGGCAAGAAGTTGACCGACTACTGCCCCGACGCCTCGCCGCAGTTGCAAGCCCTGATCGACCAGTGCCTCAAGCCCAACCCGGCGGAGCGCCCGGCCAGCGCCATCGAGGTCTACCTGCGGCTGCAGGAACTGGGCAAGGCCAGCGGCATCTTGCTGCTGCCGCCGGGGGCGATGGACAAGCTCGTCGCCTCGCGGCAGGTCCAGGAGCCGACTGTCGCCTACCCGCCGAAGCCAGCGGCGAAGTGGCCGCGGGGCGTTTTCCTCGCCGTGCTGGCGGCGCTGCTGGTCCTGGGGGCCCTGGGCGCCTGGGCGCTGATCCACTGGCTCTAGGCACACCGCAACCGTTGCCGGTCCGACCCGACGCTCATGCAAACCTGCTCCTCCTGCGGCGCTTCCTCGGCCCCCGAAGACCGCTTCTGTCGCTCTTGCGGCCGAACGCTCGCCCCGCCTCCCGACGCCACGGTGCGCTGGAGCGGTACACTGCCGCTCCGCCGCGAACAGCGCAGCGCCATCGCGCTGGACACCCTTTTCGCCCAGAAGGCGCAGGTGAGCATCGGCCGCGCCCCGGACTGCGACATCTGTCTGCCGCACCCGACCATCAGCCGCGTTCATGCGCTCCTGGAGCGGACGCGCGACGGGCTGCGCCTGCGTGACCTGAACAGCGTCAACGGCACCTTCGTGAACGGCCAGCGGGTTCCGGAGCCGGTCTACGTCGCCGAGGGAGAGCGCATCGGCATCGGGCCGTACCTCTTCTCGCTGAACCGAGGCATCCTCACGTCGCTGGACAGCAGCCGCAGCCTGCGCCTGGAGGCCCGCGGCCTGGAGCGCGTCGTGGCGACGCCCGGGGGCCCCAGGAAGCTCCTCGATCACATCGACCTGGTCATCGAGCCGGGCCAGTTCGTCTGCCTGCTGGGGCCGAGCGGCTCGGGCAAGAGCACGCTGATGGACGCCCTCAACGGCCGGCGCCGGGCCACCGGGGGGAAGGTGCTGGCTAACGGCGAGGACTTCTACAAGCACTTCGACAGCTTCCGCCAGTCGCTCGGCTACGTCCCGCAGAAGGACATCGTCCACACGCAGCTCACCGTTTCGCGGGCGTTGCACTACACGGCGCAGCTCCGCCTGCCCGACGACACGGCCCCGGCGGAATTGCGGGCGCGGGTCGAGGACGTCCTGCGCGAGATGGAACTGGTGCCGCACCGAGACACGCTGATCGGCAACCTCTCGGGCGGCCAGATCAAGCGCGTCAGCCTCGGGGCGGAGCTGCTGGCTCGGCCGTGCCTGCTGTACATCGACGAGGCGACCAGCGGCCTCGACGCCGGCACCGAGGCGCGGATGATGCGCCTGTTCCGCACCCTGGCCGACGAAGGCAAGTCGATCATTTGCATCACACACAACATCGACAACGTCGATCGCTGCCACCTGGCGGCGGTGCTGGCGCGCGGCCGGCTCGTCTACCTGGGCCCACCATCCGAGGCCCCCGCCTATTTCGGCGTCGCCAAACTCGGCGAGGTCTACGATCGCCTGGCCGAGAAGGAGCCGGAGGTCTGGGAGAAGGAGTTCGCCTCGTCGGCGTTGCACAAGGAGTACGTGGAGAAGCCACGGGACGAATTCCCCGCCGACGCCGGCGCGGTGCCGGTCCCCGCGCCGGTCCCGGCGGCTGCGGCGAGCGGTCTGTTCGGCAACGCCCTGGCGCCGCCGCGCGGCCGGGAGGCCCTGGCCGAGCACCTGCGCCGCCTGACGTCGGGCTACGTCAAGGTGCGTGAGTTGCTGGCGCCGCTGGCGGACGGGCTGCGCCAGTTCCGCGTGCTGACGCTGCGTTACGCGGAGTTGATCCTCGGCGACCGGCGCAGCATGGGACTGCTGTGGCTGCAAGCGCCCCTGGTGGGTCTGTTCATCCTCTTCGGCTTCGCCAACAAGCCGTACGACAGTCCGCTGCCCGGCCCGCAATTCGACGAGAACGAGCGGCAGGCCGTCAAGGGCATGATCGAGATGGGGCAGCAGCTGAGGAAGGACGCCCCGGACCCGAATGAATGGGAGCAGCTCGAGAAGGTCACGCTGCCGACCAAGGGTGACGGCGCGCCGGCGAATGCCAAGGACCTCGTCCGCGCCGCGCAGCGGATCGAGGAGTCTCGGATGCTCGACAAGATGCTGGCGATGCAGGGGGTCGTCGATCCGCGCTACAACTACATGCTGCTGTACCTGCTGGCGATTACCGTGATGTGGTTCGGCTGCAACAACGCGGCCAAGGAGATCGTCAAGGAGGAGGCGATCTACGGACGGGAGCGGGCGGTCAACCTCGGCATCGTGCCGTACCTGGGCAGCAAGTTTCTGCTGCTGAGCGTGGTGTCGGCGCTGCAGGCGCTGCTGCTGCTCGGCATCGTCTACGGCGGGCTGTACCTGCTGCACGTTTGCTTTGACCAGCCGATGCCCTGGCCGGGCTACCGGTTGGGGTTCGCGGGGGAGTTCGGCGTGCTGGCGCTGCTGTCGATGGTCGGCGTCGCGGCCGGCCTGCTGCTTTCGGCATGCGTGAACTCGCCGGATCGGGCGAACGCCCTGCTGCCCTACGTCCTTATCCCGCAGATCATCCTGGGTGGCGGGCTCCTGCCGGTCAAGCACGAGCCGCTGCACGGGCTGGCGATGACGCTGTCGCCGGTCTACTGGGCCTACCGCGGCATCCACCGGGGTGCGACGAAACTGCCGGAGGAGCTGCCGATGCACATGGACTACGACGACAGCGTGTGGATCGTTTGTGCGGCGCTGGCCGTGCAGATGGTGGTGCTGCTCGTGCTGACGGCGTGGTTCCTGCGGCGGAAGGACGTGGGGCGAGCGTGACGAGTGACGGCCGGCGGCGACCCAACCAGCGCACTCCAAGGATCAGGACGATGCAACGCGTGTCATTGCCCGCCCCTCGGCCCTGGCCTACGATGACCGTTGAGCCCCCCCTTGCCGAGGTTCCTCCATGAGCGCCGCCAGGTTCCACAGCCAGGTTCTCGAACTGATCCGCCGCACCTCCGCCTATCTGCCGCCCGACGTGACCAACGTCATCGAGACGCACCGCGCCCTGGAACAGGCGGGCTCCCGGGCCGACCTGGCCCTGAGCCTCGTCGCCCAGAACATCGTCCTCGCCAGGCGCCTCAGCGCCCCCATCTGCCAGGACACCGGCACCATCACCTTCTACGTCAAGGCGCCGGTCGGTTTCGACCAGCTGGAACTCGAAGAGGTCTGCAAGGACGCGGTCGCGGAGGCCACGGCGAAGGGCTACCTGCGCCAGAACTCGGTCGATAGCGTCACCGGCCGCAACACCGGCAACAACCTCGGCCCCGGCAGTCCCGTCTTCCACTGGCACCAGCACCGCGGCGACACCGTGGACGTGCGCCTGATCCTCAAAGGCGGCGGCTGTGAGAACATGAGCGCCCAGTATTCGCTGCCCGTCACGATCGGCGGCCAGCGGGCCGACCGCGACCTCGAAGGGGTGCGCAAGTGCATCCTCGACGCGGTCTGGAACGCGCAGGGCAAGGGCTGCGGCCCCGGCTTCCTGGGGGTGTGCATCGGCGGCGACCGCGCCACCGGCTACGAGTACGCCAAGGAGCAACTCCTGCGCGACGTGGACGACGCCAATCCCGACCCGCAACTCGCCGCCCTGGAGGGGCGCATCCTCCAGGAGGCGAACAAGCTGGACATCGGGCCGATGGGTTTCGGCGGCAAGCTGACGGTCGGCTGCTGCAAGGTCGGGGCCCGCAACCGGCTGCCGGCGTCGTTCTTCGTCAGCGTCGCCTACATGTGCTGGGCCTACCGTCGCCGCGGCGTCGTCCTCGACACCGAAGGCGAGGTCGTCGAATGGCTGTACCAGTCCCCCGGCGAGTTCGACCGCGATTACGCCGCCGAGGCGGCGCCCGCGCTCGACCTGGGCGGTAAGTCGGTCGTCCGGCTGACGACGCCGCTGAGCGAGGCGGACGTGCGGCGCTTGAAGGCCGGCGACGTCGTGCTGCTCAGCGGGACCGTGTTCACGGGCCGCGACGAGGTCCACAAGCACCTGCACAAGGGCGGCCAACTCGAGTCAATCAAGGGGGGCGTCATCTACCACTGCGGGCCGGTCGTTCTGGAAGAGGGCGGCAAGTACCGCGTCGTGGCGGCGGGGCCGACCACGTCGATCCGCGAGGAGCCGTACCAGGCGCACGTGATCGAGCGCTTCGGCGTCCGGGCGGTGATCGGCAAGGGCGGCATGGGGGCCAAGACGCTCAAGGCGTGTCAGGATTTCGGCTGCGTCTACCTGCACGCCATCGGCGGCGCCGCCCAGATCTACGCCCAGTGCGTCGAGAGCGTGGAGAACGTCTACCTGAAGGAGTTCGGCAGCCCCGAGGCGGTGTGGGAGCTGAAGGTGAAGGACTTCCCGGCGGTGGTGACGATGGACAGCCACGGCCGTTCCCTGCACCAGGAAGTGGCGGACGCCTCGAAGGCGCAGCTCGCGGGCGTGCTGGCGTGATGCCCTTACGCCTCACCGACGTGGCCGGCAGCGTGGTCAAGCCGATCCTCGCGTGAGGCGCCCCTGGTTTTGTTTACCTTCTTGGGAATCCGGGTAAATAAGCTCGGGTGTTATTGGACTTCGGGTAAATAACCCGATCGGGTATGATCGGGCAGACGAGGGTCGGTGGGCCAGGAGCTTTCCTCGCGGCGGTGCGACAGAAGGGACGCACCTGTGCGTCAGCCGAAGAGACGCCAACCGCGCCGATCTTCAGTGACGGGATAAAATCGGGAGCGGCAACAGAATCCTTTCGCGCCCACAAGAGGAGCCGGGCTATCCTTAATTAGCCCCGAAATCATGAGCCTGCAAGAGAAGCGACAGCCGCCGGTGGGAGGTCCCCGGGGCGGCCAGGACGCGCGGCAAGAATGGGCTGATCGGGCGGAACTCCAGAAGGCCGCCTTCGAGGCGTTTGCCCGTGAATTACCCGCGCTTCTTGGCGAACAGGCCGGGAAGTGGGTCGCCTACCACGGCACTGAACGACTCGGGATCGCTGACGACGACGCCGACCTCTATGCGCTAGGACGCCAGCAAGGACTGTCTGCCCAGTCGATGTTGGTCATCGGTATCGACCCGGAAGCCGATCAGGTTCCCGTCATCGCTGAGTCCGAGTTCTCGTCGCTCGAGCTTGCCGAGGCGGGTGAGGAGGCTTGATAATGACGCGGCGGGCCTGCCGGACCCGCGGCCGTCTCAGGGAGGGTTGTGGGTGGTCCCCCACGTTCTCGAAGCCCCGTTCTCGGACAGGACGCAGTCGTTGACCGTGCTGGGCACGGCCTTGAAGGTTCTCCCTCTGGAGCCGGTGGTGTGGATCAGCCTCACGAGTCCCGAGGTGACGGCACTCCCCGAGGACGCTCCCCGCTTTCCCGCCGTCGTGGACACCGGCCACGCCAGCAGCCTCTCGATCAAACAGGAGCACCTCGGGAAGCTCGTGGACGAGGCGGCGCTTCCGATCCTGGGTAGGCCCGCCGCCCTGGTCTACGCGGACGGGCGCCGGGCATCGCTTCCGCGCTACCAGGCCCGCGTGTGGCTGCACGGCTTTCATCCCGATCCGACGCGCCAGCCGCGGCCACTTCGTCTTCCGACCCGAGATGGGATCATTTGCTATCGCACAGCGAATCGGCCCCGGGAGCGTGAGGAGTCCGGTTGGGACTGGCTCTGGCGTCTCCTGGGCCGTGCCCCGCCGGCTTCGCAGACTTCGGCAGCCGTCGCGCCGGGTCCTCACCTTCCGCTCCTCGGTGCCCGAGCCTTCCGGCCCCTGGGGCTGACGGTCCAGGTCGATTACAGCAAGCTAACGCTGAGCATTGCGCGGCCGGACCCGCAGACGCCAGGCACCCCCGGCTCGGCAATTGCCCAGGATTGACGAATGATATGCGGGAACGGCGCTGCCAAAACCGAAGGGTTCAAGGGGCGAGGGAGCAAAGGCTGGCACCCCGTCCTCGGGCGTTCCCCAGGCCGACCGGGAGGCGGGAAGCGCGCCGCGAGTACGGTTTTTCCATAATATCAAGAGAGAAAATGACTTATCTAAAGCGTCCCTATTTTCCTCCGCGGGAGAAGCCCCCGCGAGCGGACCGATTGCCGCTCAGCAACTCGCGACGGTATGGGGTGGGTCCGTCATGGGAACGAACGGGCTTCTGCGGATTCGGCGGGGTGGGATCGGGATTGACCTTGTGGACTGGGCTCCCGATCCGACCGGGGGCATGACACCGAACGTGACGGCCCCGGGGCAAGGACGCTGGATTGCGCACAACCCTTGACGCCTGGCCGAGGCGGCACGTCAGGCCGGAAGGACGAAGGGCGTGATGCCGTCTTCGTCGTGAGGAGGACTCGATGACCGCTCTGGAACCGGTGATCCTGGTCAGGGAACTTCCACCTGCCCGCTCTCAGATGCGGCAACAGTTCCCGAGCCTTCGCGAGCTTGTCGAGGCAACTCCCGCACCCGAGGAGCCCGCCATCCTGTCCTACCTGGCCCAGGGCGTCGTGTGCGGCATCTATAACGACCCGGCACTCTTGGTTGACGTTCTCCAGCCCGGACGGTGGCTCGACGCCGCGTGCGAACACGACCCACGCTTGTCCGGGTTGGCCCTGCAACCCAGCCTGATGCTGACCGACGGGGCCTGGGTCTGGCCCGGAGTGCTTCCCTACTATGTTGCCGCGTATCACCTGCGGTTGCCTCGTCGCTTTGTTCAGTTCGCGGAGGGGCATCAGTGGAAGGTTGATCCGTCGGCGATCAGGCCCGAGGACGTGAACTGGGACGCCTACGACGCGATTCTGGACCTGGCGGTAACGGCCGGCCGGTAATCGCGGGCCGGAGAAAAGAGCTGCCTCCCCTTTCCGATTCCCTTGCGCGTCGGCCAACAGCGGCGCCGACGTGGCGGGCTGGCTATCTCACCACATATTATACAACCCGGGCCGCACATTTTCCATGAATTCCAGGGAGTTTCCTGCAGTTCCCTGCAAGGGCGCCGGCGCCTGAGTCGAGTGGTGCCGGCCCGGCAAGGACGGGTGGCGTTCAGGGTCGCTCGACAGGAGTTGCCGTGGCGGAGGGGCACACGGAGGGGTAAGATGACGGGTAATGTAGCGCCGGGGCATTTCCCCGCGCAGCTGCCCGCCGGGAGGATCGTCATGCCAGCCCCTCTTGTTCCTCATGCAGACATCCCCGCTCTGGCCCAAAAGGTCACGGCGGACCAGCGAGCGGTACTGGCAGCGATCCAGCGGGCGGGCTTCATCCGTAACGACGATTTGGATCGGCAAACGGCTGCTGGGCTTCAAGAGCTGACCAGACTTGGCCTCGTGGACCCCGCCTATGCCGGCCCCACCGACGGCCCAGTGTCCATCTGGACGAGCAACGGGAACGGCCAGCGCGTGCTGCGCTATTTGACCGGCATTCGATCCGGGCCGCACTTTGAGGTGGCGGCGGCCGATCTGGCAGCGTGGCTGGAGGATCAGGGCGCTGACCGCTGGTGGAGCGTGGACGGCGATCCGCTCTTGACGGGGCGGCTGGATTTCCCCTCCCCGGCCGACGAGCTGGCAGCCGAGCTGCGGCAGGTCGGGCAGCCGCTGCTCGTGCAGGCAAATAAGGACAACGCGGATGCTAAGGGGCAGGTGATCGGCAAGGAAAATCTCAACGCGATCGTAGGGAGGATCGCAGACAACCTGCATACGATCCGCGAGGGTCAGTCGCCGCCGTGGTCAGGCGATCGGGTCTTGTACCTGTGCTGGAAGGGCTCGACCAACGACTGGCTGCTCACCGAGGAAAGCGAGGCCGCCCGGCAGATGGGGGCGGAGGAGACGGGAAAGGGGTCCGAGGTGGCGAACGTGAAAAAGGAGTAGCCATGCCGAGGCCGCCGATCGACCTGGCCCGGAAGATCAAAGACATCCTCCTGCATACCGAGCCGCTCCCCGACGAGGCCAAATCTCCGATCCTCCACTATGGGCGAACGGGGACGAACATCTGGAACGCCCTCAACTACGTTGATAAAGCCCTCGGGAGTCCGGGGCTGTACCGGGGCGTCGGGGACCGGCACCTCCAGCAGTTATACGGGATGGCACTGGTCAACCTCGTGGAAGGGTTCGAGCGGTTCCTCAAGGAGATGGCCGCGGAATGCGTGGAGTGCCTCGCCGATCTGGTGGCGGATGACCGGCTCGACGTATTCCAGATCAAGGGCGGCAGTCTGGCCTACCACTTCCGCGCTGGTACACTCGGAAAGTCCTTGTGCGAATCGTCCACCTGGCTGGATATTCAGGAAATCAACAAGCGGTTTCGTGACCTGCTCTCGGACCCATTCAAAGACGGAACCTTCTGGCTGTTCCCGAGGAAAGGGCAGGAACCCACCGATCAACGATGGCGGTTTGACCCTCTCAGCATCGCGTTTCAACTGCGGAATGCGGCCGTCCACAACGTGGGGGTCATTACGCATTCCGACGCCGGTAAACTGAGGCTTCTGGCCAAGGAAAGCGTTCAGGGCCAGAGGCTGCTAACCCCTACGAATCAGGATTTGACATACCTGAAGCGGTTTCTCGATGAAACGGCCCGGGTTTGCAACGAGAGGGTGGGTAAGCGATTGGCGGAACTGCTAACGTTGATCCACGCAGAGTCTCCCGCCCTGCTGGCTCCCGGGGTTCTTGCCAACCGAGTCTCGACCGCATTTCAGATGGTCTTGAATGTGGCTGGGATTGCCGGTGTGGTCGCTTGATCTGAAACGGAAATGCAGCTCGCGCATGGTCAAGGTCACGATCCGTCGGCCCCTCCTTCACCGGCCCACCTCCCCTGCATCCCCGCCAGCCGATCGACGAGCCGCTTGAGCTGCTCGATCCCGCCGCACTCATGAGCGAGGGCAAACGCCTTGTCGATCAGGTCCACAGGGCTGGCCGATGGCGTCGGGGCAGGCAGGGCGGCAGCGGTGGACGGACGCGATCCACGACGAATGGCTCCGCAATGTCCTCAAAGACAACCCGCAGCTCTCGCCCGAACGCCTGGCGCGAACGCGATCCCTGATGAACGAAGCCGTCTCTTCCCCGGCCAGAACCTGGGCAAGGCCGTCGTCAAGGTCGCCTGACGCCGGACAACTACTCGACCCGGTGGCGAATAAGGGGAAAAAGGGGAAGGACACAAAGGGCCGGGTCGGGGAGGGAGTTGCCTCCTGCCCGACCCGGCCATTGCTCACGCCTTGATTGTCCTCCTTTTTCTCCCCGCCATCAAGAGCAAGGCGAAGCCGCAGCAGCCTCGGTGAGCACCTGATATGCTGAAGGCAGGAGGTGAGTCATGGTCAACGTGACGCTCGAAATCCCCGACGACCTGGCGGCCAGGCTGGGGCCGGGGGGCGAACGGGTCGGCAAGGAGCTGCGCTTGGCGGCCGCGTTTTCCCTTTGCAGCCGGGCGCAGCTATCGAGTCACGAGGCGGCGCGGCTGGCCGGGGTGTCGTACGTGGAGTTCCTCGAAGCCGCGGCCCGCGACCGGGTGGAGTTGTTTCCCGTGAGTGTCGAGGAGTTGAAGCAGGAGTTGGCCCGGCCCGTGCCCGGTGGCGTCAACCTCGAAGCCATCAAGCAGGAGTTGGGAAGTGGCGCAGCCGGTCGTTGATGCGTCCCCTTTGATCGTTCTGGCCAAGGCAGGGATGCTGTCGTTGCTGCGCCTGGCGGGCGACCCCGTGCTCGTCCCCCTGGTGGTGATTCAGGCAGTACAACAGGCCGGGTCAAATGATCCGGCGGTGCAGGCATTGACCGCGACGAGTTGGCTGATGAGCGTCGATCCCGGGCCCGTCAGTCCGATCCTGTCGCCGTATCAACTCGACGCGGGTGAAGCGTCGGTATTGACCTGGGCGCTGAGCCATCCCGGAACGGAGGTGATCGTGGATGAGACGCGCGCCCGACGTTGCGCCGCGCAACTGGAACCGGAAAACAGGCCGCAGCTCGGAAAGACATGCTGTCTTTCCGAGCTGCGGCCTCTTATTTTCCTTCTTATTTTCCTTAGGTCGGTGTCTTGCTGCCAGTTGAACCGCTCGAATCACGGCGACGAGTTCAGCAAGTCCGACGCTTCCTGACGGAGTTTCTGGTCGCGAAGTCGTTCCTGCCCGTTGATCGGAGCGTCCTTGTCGTCCTGGCGTTTCTTCATCTGGGCGTCGGCCTTTTGAAGCCAGTCCCTGGCCTTGTCGGTATCGCCGCGTTGGTGGTGAGGCATCGCCAGGAACAATTGCGTCCAGACGTTGCCACCTTGTTTCTGCTTCTCGACGGCCTCGTTCAGCCGAGCGATCGCGTCTGCATGGCGTCCGGCGCGGAACAGAGCGGCGCCAAGGATTTCCAGGGGAGCGGCGTCGTCCGGGTTGCCCTTCTGGAAGTGCTCGGCCAGTTCGACGACTCGCTCCGCAGCCGGAAAGGGTTCGGCACGGTTCGGCGGGTCGGCGAGCAAGCGGCGCAGGTGGAACTCGGCGGCGAACCACTGCTTGGCGTAGGTCGCCTCATCCGCCTCAATGAAATGCCAGCGACGGCCGGAGGGTTTGGCTTCCCAATCGCCGCCGTGCGCTTCGAGGTCTTTCCAGGCCTGGAGCCAGTCGGCCTGGCTCAGTTGTCGCAGCACGCCCTGGTCATCGAAGGCTTTCCCGGTTCGGACATGAACCCAAGCGCGCAAGCGATCGAGATCGTCGGGAGCCGGTTCAACGACCTCCCACAAGCGCGCCGTTTCGTCATTGCCGCCGGTGAAGTCGGTGTGGCCGCTTCCTGTGAGGGCGGTGCGGCCGTCCGGGCTGAAGGCCACGGCATACACCTCGCGCTCATGGCGGAGGGGTTCGCCCCGCGGCTGGCCGGTCGCCGCATCCCACAGCCGCGCCGTCTTGTCCCAGCTGCCGGTGAGGACAGTGCGGCCGTCCGGGCTGAAGGCCACGGCACGCACCGCGTCCTCATGGCGGAGGGGTTCGCCCCGCGGCTGGCCGGTCGCCGCATCCCACAGCCGTGCGGTCCCGTTCCAGCTGCCGGTGAGGGCGGTGCGGCCGTCCGGGCTGAAGGCCACGGCACCCACCGCGAACTCATGGCGGAGGGGTTCGCCCCGCGGCTGGCCGGTCGCCGCATCCCACAGCCGCGCCGTCTTGTCCGTGCTGCCGGTGAGGGCGGTGCGGCCGTCCGGGCTGAAGGCCACGGCAAACACCGCGCCCTCATGGCGGAGGGGTTCGCCCCGCGGCTGGCCGGTCGCCGCATCCCACAGCCGCGCCGTCTTGTCCCAGCTGCCGGTGAGGACAGTGCGGCCGTCCGGGCTGAAGGCCACGGCATTCACCCGGCTCTCATGGCGGAGGGGCGCACCCCGAGGATTGCCGGCCGCCGCATCCCACAGCCGCGCCGTCTTGTCCGTGCTGCCGGTGAGGGCGGTGCGGCCGTCCGGGCTGAAGGCCACGGCAAGCACCTCGCCCTCATGGCGAAGGGGTTCGCCCTGCGGCTGGCCGGTCGCCGCATCCCACAGCCGCGCCGTCTTGTCAAAGCTGCCGGTGAGAGCGGTGCGGCCGTCCGGGCTGAAGGCCACGGCATTCACCCCGCCCTCATGGCGGAGGAGTTCGCCCTGGGGCTTGCCGGTGGCCGCATCCCACAGCCGCGCCGGGTTTTCCGCGCTTCCGGTGAGGACAGTGCGGCCGTCCGGGCTGAAGGCCACGGCAGACACAGCTTTCTCATGGCGGAGGGGTTCGCCCTGCGGCTGGCCGGTCGCCGCATCCCACAGCCGCGCCGTCCCGTCCAAGCTGCCGGTGAGGGCGGTACGGCCGTCCGGGTTGAAGGTCACGGCACGCACCTCGCCCTCATGGCGGAGGGGTTCGCCTTGGGGCTTGCCGGTCACTGCATCCCACATCCGCGCCGACTTGTCGTCGCTTCCGGTGAGGACGGTGCGGCCGTCCGGGCTGAAGGCCACGGCACGCACCTCGCCCTCATGGCGGAGGGGTTCGCCCCGCAGCTTGCCAGTCGCCGTATCCCACAGCCGCGCCGTCTTGTCCAAACTGCCGGTGAGGACGGTGCGGCCGTCCGGGCTGAAGGCCACGGCATACACAAAGCCCTCATGGCGGAGGGGTTCGCCCCGCAGCTGGCCGGTGGCCGCATCCCACAGCCGCGCCGTCTTGTCGTCGCTTCCGGTGAGGACGGTGCGGCTATCCGGACTGAAGGCCACGGCATTCACAGTGTCCTTATTAGGTAGGGGTTCGCCCCGCGGCTGGCCGGTCGCCGCATCCCACAGCCGCGCCGTCTTGTCCCAGCTACAGGTGAGGACAGTGCGGCCGTCCGGGCTGAAGGCCACGGCATACACAAAGCCCTCATGGCGGAGGGGTTCGCCCCGCAGCTGGCCGGTGGCCGC
>Ga0116219_10001648_pt1 | contig 20209 bp, 15 predicted proteins | sample Sb_taG_4_FD_91019 | JGI IMG/M metagenome (GOLD analysis project Ga0116219, IMG submission 91019) | Peat soil microbial communities from Weissenstadt, Germany - Sb_50d_6_BS metaG | ecosystem: Environmental > Terrestrial > Soil > Wetlands > Peat | place: Germany: Weissenstadt | collected 2010-09-21
CACATGCCATCGAAGGCGCTGGACACGAACGGCACGTAGGGTACCGAGTACACCTGCGGATCGAGGGGGATGAGGTGATAGGAGCCAGCGGCCCAGGAGAGGGTGTAACCGGCGATGAGGCCGGAGACGGTGCCGATCACGCCGACGGTCAGGCCTTGCAACATGAAAATATTGCGGACTTGCGGGCGATACGCGCCGAGCGACATGAGCACGGCTATGTCGCGCGCGCGGTCGGTGACGCTCATCGACAGGACCACCAGAATGTTCAGGCCGGCGACGAAGGTGATCAGGCCGATGAACAGCGCGGTGACGAGTTTCTCGAGGCGCAGCGCGCGGAACAGCGCGCGATTTTCGTCTTCCCACGTGGTCGTCGTGTATCCCGAGCCGGCGGCCGCTTCGATCGCGCGAGCCGCCTCCGCGGCGCGGTCTACATCGTTCACGCGGAATTCGAGGACGCTCACCACATCGCCGACGCCGGCCAGGTTTTGCGCGGCGGCCAGCTTGGCGAAGACCCAGTTGGCGTCGTAATCGTAGAAGCCGGAATTGAATACGCCGGCGATGCGGAAGCGGCGCGAGCGCGGGACCATTCCGTAGGGCGTGAGCCGGCCTTCGGGGCTCGTCAGCGTGACGTAATCGCCGGTGCGGAGATTGAGTTCGTCCGCCATGAGGTGGCCGACGACGATGGAATCGAAGCCGTCGGAGTCCGGCGTAAAATCAGCCGCGCCGGAAACGATCCGGCGCAGGGCGTCATCGAAGCGGCGCTCGCGTTCGGGATCGATTCCCTTGATCACGACGCCGCGCGCGTGGCCGCCGCCGGAAAGCAGCACGGTCAGATAAATCGCGGGCGCCACGCTGCGCACTCCGGCGACGTGGCTCAGCTTTTCGGCGAGCGCGCCGTAGTCCTCGATGCCCTCCGCGCCGGGGCGCGTCAGGTTGACGTGAGCGGAGACGCCGAGCAGGCGGTCCTGAATTGTGCGGCGAAAGCCGGTGTTCATCGACAAAGCAATCACGAGCGTCGCAACGCCAGCGCCGATTCCGATCACGGAGAACAGCGTCACGAGCCGCAGCACCGCGGGCTTGTAAGGCGACCGCAAGTAGCGCCGCGCGACCATCCACGCAAATCTCATTTCTTTTCGCCTGAATCCTGGTCCGTGGAATCGGAAGCGCCCGCGGCGGCCGCTTGTCCCGTGGCCTCGGGCCGCAGCAACGGAAACAGGATGACTTCGCGGATGGAATGGGTATCGGTGAACAGCATGGTGAGGCGGTCGATGCCGATGCCTTCGCCCGCGGCGGGAGGCATGCCGTGCGCGAGGGCGCGAATGTAATCCATATCCACCTCGCGCGGCGCTTCCTCGCCTCCGGATTCGACTTGCTCGCGGAAACGGCGTTCCTGCTCGATGGGATCGTTCAGTTCGGAGAAAGCGTTGCCGAGTTCCATTCCGGCGACATAGATCTCGAAGCGCTCGACGAGCGAAGGATCGTCCTTGCGGCATTTGGACAGCGGCGAAATCTCCGTCGGGAAGTCGTACAGAATCGTGGGCTGGATCAATTGATGCTCGGCGACAGTTTCAAACAGCAAGCCAGTGATTTCGCCGTCCTTCATGCTCGCGAGTCCCAGCAATGGCTCGCGGCCCGCGGACTGCGCCCAGGAGTTGTAGCGATGCCCGGCCGCTTGCGGGCCTCCGGGGGCGGCGAGTTCCGCCATGGTGGGCGGCGGCGCGGCGCCGGCGGGCCAATACCGGCAAACTGCCTCGCGCATGGAGAGGCGCGTGAACTTCGAGAAGTCGATTTCGTGCTCGCCATATTTCACAAACGTGGAGCCGGTCACTTCCGTGGCGAGAGAGGCGAAGAGTTCCTCGCTCAATTTCATCAGGTCGTGATAATCGCTGTAGGCCTCGTAAAATTCGAGCATCGTGAATTCGGGATTGTGCGAAGTGGAGATGCCCTCGTTCCGGAAATTGCGGTTGATCTCGTACACGCGGTCCAGGCCGCCGACAACGAGGCGCTTCAGATAGAGTTCGGGCGCGATGCGCAGGTACAGGTCCAGGTCGAGGGCATTGTGGTGCGTGACGAACGGCCGGGCCGCCGCGCCGCCCGCGATGGGCTGCATCATCGGGGTTTCGACTTCGATGTAGCCGCGCGCGTTGAAAAACCGCCTCAACTCGCGAACGATTTGCGCGCGCCGGATGAAAATTCCGCGGGCGCTTTCATTGGAGATCAGATCGAGATAGCGCTGGCGGTAGCGTATTTCCACGTCCGACAGGCCATGCCATTTTTCCGGCAAGGGCAAGAGCGCTTTGCTGAGCAGGGTCACTTCGGTGACCCAGACGGTGAGTTCGCCCGTCTTCGTCCGGAACAAGTGTCCCGCGACGCCGATCAAGTCCCCGAGATCGAGCAATTGGAATAGCTCGTACGACTCTTTCCCAACATTGTCCAGCTTCACGTAAATTTGCAGACGCTGTCCCGATCCAAAAATGTGTGCGAAACCCGCTTTTCCGTGCAGGCGGAGCGTGAGAATCCGGCCGGCGACGCGGACCATCGGCTTGGCGGCTTCGAGCGTGGAAGCGTCGGCATTGCCATACTGCTCAAACAGCTCCGGCGGCGTTGCCGTCCAATCGAATTTGTGCGGATAGGGATCGTGTCCGCGCGCCTCAATCTCGGCAAGTTTTTTCTGGCGCTGAAGGAACTGATCGACTGGATCGAAAGGTAACAGGGGGCTCTCTCCTCGAAAGGCGATGGGCAGTATAACGGCTGGGTATGCCAGTGGCAAGGAAGTGGTAGCGGCTCAATTTGACCGTGAATATGCCCGTTCCGCCCCGGAAAACACGGTGCGGAACACCCTCAAGAAAAACCGTTCTCCGTTATGGAAAGAAGGTTTTGTAAGGGCAGCCGGTTCTCAGTGCGGGCAGCTTTTTGCTCCATACAGAAAGAAACCAAAGTCAATACCATGAAACCCTGAAGCTTGCGTCGTATGGTATTATATGGGCCTAAGTGGGGGGCCTTGGGGATGACGCGCGCCAAACGCGCAGGCCAACGTTCACGTACCGTGCGCGAGGACTGGTCCGCCTGGATTCCCAATGAAATGGACCAGCTTTTCGACGCCACGCGGCATGAATTGGAATCTTCCAACTTCATTTTGAGCATCAGCCTGGACGAGGCGCTCTCGCTTTGCAAAGGAGGGCAATTTGACTCCGCAAGGGAAAGGGTGACTGTAATTGCGGGATTGTTCGATCGCCTGGCAGTCCGCGTCGGCCATGTGATTCGGACGATTAAGGATCACGGCGTCCATTTTGGGACTCTACCGAACGTCAAGCCCCTGTCCCCCTCCAATTTTCGAGGGGCGGCCGCTCAGAGGGTTGCCATCATGAACAACTTGCTCGCCAGGGTCGTATTCCGGGAAAGGACGCGCTTTTTTCACAAGCTGCAATCACTTGGCGAAATCATCGAAGATCTGCAGATGGAAGCGCGCGCGATCCTGGCCGGCATTGCCGAGGGAGCTTCCGAGTTTCCGGATCGAGCCTTTCAGCTCCTGGAAGTCCTTGGTTATGATCTAAATACGTGCATGGGAGAGACGACGATCATTCTGAAGTCATTTTTCTGCGCTCTTCCCCCGGAGGAGCTGGAAACATTCCGGCAGAAGCTCGTCAACCTGGCTCCGCCTCATCTTCCGGCTGATCCCGGACATATACAGTCTTTCAATAGTGAGTAGTGCCTTGCGAAGCAGTTCGCCATGTAGACCCGGACGTCTTCCGAAACAGGAAACCGAGATTAATCCAGCACAGTCGATCTAAGACGCGTGCAACTTAAGGAGCAGGGGTCGCATCCCAAACGATGGATGCATCCCGAACGGGTACGGTGACCCGCACGAGACGCACGGAAACCAGCGAAATGACAGAGGCTGAGGCCATACGCCTCGCCCAACAGGGCGACGCTGGCGCCTTTGAGCGAATCTATCGGCTTCATAGCCGTCGGGTGTATGCATTGTGTCTGCGCATGGTCGGAAACACGGCCGAAGCGGAGGACCTGACCCAGGACGCCTTCTTGCAATTATTTCGCAAGATTGGGACGTTTCGGGGGGAGTCGGCGTTTTCAACCTGGCTGCATCGTCTGGCAGTGAACGTAGTCTTGATGAAGCTGCGGAAGAAAACGCTGCCGGAAACTTCGCTGGAGGAATCGACCGATCCGGAGGACGAGTCGAGCGGGCCGCGAAGAGAAATTGGCGCACCCGACCTGTTGCTTTCCGGTTCCATCGACCGAGTCCATTTGGAGCGGGCCATCGAACAGTTGCCGCCGGGATACAGGCAGGTGTTCGTGCTCCACGATGTGCAGGGATTTGAACACAACGAGATTGCCGGGCTGATGGAATGCTCCATTGGAAATTCCAAATCGCAGTTGCACAAAGCGCGGATGAGGTTGCGGGAACTCTTGCAGGAAACGTTGCGGAGCCTGGCGCGGCAGGAACGCCAGGCGGCGAAGAGTTCTGGAAGTTAGAAGTTGGAGGTTAGAAGCTGGAGTAAGACGTGGAACAAGAAATGAAACAACCAGGCAATGAAGAACGGAATGAAGCGCAGAAGGAAGAACGAACATGAACATGCAGTGTGAACAGTTCGAACAACTTTTAGAACAGCAGGACGAGGGCGCGCTGCCGAAGCCGGCGCTCGCTCACCTGGAAACCTGCGAGGCGTGCCGCGCCCTCTCGGCCGATTTCAGCGCCATCCACGACATGGCTTTGGAGCTGGGTAATGAAGAGGTTGCTCCTCCTGAGCGCGTGTGGATATCGTTGCGCAACCAGCTCGAAGCGGAACGGCTGATTCTCGACCCGCAGGCGGCTCCACGGAACGCAAGCCATGCAAGCTCTGGGTGGTGGTCCGTTTTTCAGCGCCCCGCTGTTGCCGGCGCGTTCCTGGGGCTCGTGCTTGCCGCGGCTTCGACGGTCGGCTACATGTCAAATTTCGCGCAGACGTCGGTCCACTCGCAATTGGCGATTCAGCAAGAGACTTCTGCCGTTCCCGCCGCGGACAGTATTTTCAAGGAAGAAGTCCTGACCGTGGGAAGCGACTCGATTCCGGGCCTGCAAAGGCAGGACACCGCGGTAACCGCTTCCATCCGTCGGAACCTGCAAATTGTTGACAACTTTATCGCGATATGTGAAAAGAGCGTACGCGAACAGCCTGACAATCAGATGGCTCGTGAGTATCTATACGGAGCCTATCAGCAGAAAGCGGAGCTTTTGGCTACGGCCATGAACCGCAGCATGCCGGGAGGACTGCAGTGAACGCAATTTCTAGCCCAGTACGTTTTGGCGCCCTAGGCGCGGTCATGGCGGGATTCATTCTCGCCGCTTCCCCCGCGCACGCCGACCGCATCGAGAAACATTTCCCGGTGCAGAGCAAGCCGAAGATCATGGTGCGGAATTCAAGCGGGCGGATCCAGGTGAAGGCCTGGACCAAGAATGAAGTGCTGGTGGCCTGGACGAATGCGACCGGAAAATCGGTTGTGGAAACCGAAGCCGCCGGGAACCGGGTCGAAGTGTCCACACTGGCGAACGAGGACGGGATTACGGCGGATGACAGCAAGACCGACTTCGAGATCACCGTTCCCGTCGAGAGCGAACTCAGCGTGCGAACCGACTCCGGGAACGTGACAGTCGACAGCGTCCATGGGGACATGACATTCGACACCGTCGGCGCGAACCTCCAGCTCTCCGACGTGGATGGCTACATGGTCGTCAAGACGATTGACGGCTCGCTGCTTTGCACCCGGTGCTCGGGCAAGCTGGAAGCCAACTCGATCAGCGGCAATGTGCAGATGATTGCGCCTACCCTCGACAGCGTGCGCGTCCAAACCTCCTCCGGGAATATCCTGTTTGACGGCAGCTTTCTGAGCCGCGGCATTTACATCATGAAGAATTTCAGCGGCACCATTGAAGTTCACTTCTCCTCGAGCGACTCCTTCGACGTCAATGCAAACTCGCTAAAGGGCGACGTGATCAATCAGGCTACGTTTAAGCCGGATACGCACGGAACCCCTCATCCCGCCTCCAAGTGGGGCCACGGATTCGTTGGCACAATGAACGAAGGGCACGCGAAGGTCGAGCTCTCTTCCTTTAGTGGTACAATTAAGATTCTGAAGCGTGACTAACGCTCAGGGCGCGGGCTGTACTTGCAGCCCGCCGGAACACCGAATCGCTTGCAGGATTTATCCCCATCAAACACGCCCGCACCAGGGCCTGTGCCGGAATACCGCGTGGTTTGCCTGACCGGATTCATGGGCTCGGGCAAAAGCACGGTCGGGCGCATGCTCGCCGCTCAGCTGGCGTGGCACTTCGCCGATCTTGACGCGGAAATCGAAAGCGAATCCGGCCTGTCCATTTCACAAATCTTCGCGCAAAAAGGCGAGGCGGTGTTTCGCGAGATCGAACACCAATGTCTAGCGCGCGTTCTGGGATCGGCGTCGGAGCGGAATACGCGATTGGTTCTGGCGCTCGGCGGCGGCACGTTCGCGCAGCCGCGCAGCGCCGCGCTCATCCGCGAACTTGGCGCTGCGCAGCGGGGCGCGGGGGCTGTCGTCATCTGGCTGGATTGCGCGGAGGAAGATCTGTTGCAGCGGTGTGTACTCATGGGCGACCGGCCGCTCTTCCGCGATGCAGCGAGTTTTCGTAAACTCTACGAGGAGCGGTTGCCGCATTACCGGCAGGCTGATTATCGCGTCGAGAGCGGCGGAGAACCCATGCGCGTCGTCGAGCAAATCCTGGCCCTTGGAATTTTCGGGCGTTCGCACCAAACCCACGCCGGCGGAAACCTTCCCGGAGCGCCTTTGTCATGAAACGTGACAAATATTTCGCGAAGCGTCTGCTCGGACCCGTGCTGGCATTGTCCCTCGCGGCCGTAGTCCTGGCGGCGCGCCCCAGCCGCGCTGGGTTTAGCCCGCGCGTACTCGCCCCGTCCGCCTCGCCCGCCGCCCCGATCCCCGCCGACGCACCCTCCGTGTTTTCCGCCGACAAGGGAAAACTCCGCATCGCGATCAATGGCCAGCCGGTGGGCAGCGAGGACTTTGAGATCTCCCAGAGCGGCGGCGGCTGGGTCGAGCACAGTTCGATGACCGCGCACGCGCCCGGCGGGGTGGAGATCAAGGCCACAGGCCAGCTCAAGCTCGGCGCGGACGGCACGCCCATCCGCTACGATTGGTCCGCGGAGGCTCAGAAAAAAGCCACCGGGTCGGTCGATTTTGTGAGCGGGACGGCAAAATGCACGGCCGACGTGGGGATGCCCTCACTCTTGCGAAAAGACTTCGTGTTCACTTCGCCGCGCATCGCGGTGCTCGACAATAATCTCTATTACCAATTCGGAGTGCTCGCGCGGGTATACGACTGGAAGGCCCGCGGGAAGCAGACATTTCCCGTGGTCATCCCGCAAGATATGGTTCCGGGAACGATTTCGGTGGAATCGCTTGGCATGCAGCAGGGCGGAAACGGGAAATTCGAAGCGCTGCGGGTCAGTTCCCCGGACCTGGAAATTATGGTCTATCTGGACGGAAACCACCGCATGATGCGGCTCGAAGTACCTTCCTCGAACGTCATCATCGAACGGGAGTAAGCCGGCAATTAACGCTGGCCTTGCGTGCGATTCAGCCCGCCTGCTGATGAGGCCGTTTATCGAGCCATACCTTTGCTTCCGCGATCCTTCCTGCGCGCATGCCATTCCTCGACAGTGATTTCCCAAATTTCCGACTGGAAACGGCCTGAGACGTATTCGCGCTCTTCCGTCGCAATGATTCGCATGCCGGACTTCTCGGAGATGCGCCGCGATGGCAGGTTCACCGCAGCCTTCGGAACGCGAAGGACTGGAAACTTCAGGACATCGAACCAATAATCCGTGACCACCTCGCAAGCCTCTGTCATAAAGCCCTGTCTCTGCCATGGCAAACCTATCCAGAATCCACGGTTGTTGTTCTCTTTGCTCTTCAGGTTGATGCTTCCGATCATGGAAGCGGGAGAACTCTTGAGTCGAATTGTCCAGTTCCATTCCTCGCCGCGCTCCATCGCCGGAAGAGCGAAGTCGCGGTACCACGTATGCGCGCCGTCGGGCGGATAGGGCCAGGGGACAATCTTGTCCAAATACCGCACGATCTCCCAGTGCGGAAACAGGATTTGGGCCTGCTCCGCGTCGGCCAGTTTCAATGGCCGCAACAAAAGTCGCGGCGTCTCAAGCATGGGGATCATAGCTGCACCGCGGCAACCTCCGCTCGGTTGCGATTCGACATATCCAAGTTTGCCCTTACGTGGCCATGAGCAGGAATGGCGCGTCTAAATTGACGGAGACGATCACTCTCCACGCCCCGTTCGGATCATTTTCCAACCCTCTTTGAGCCTTCTATCTACATCGGCCTTGGTGAGCGCAGTGATGCCGCACGCGACGTTGTGGGCCTTGCACGCCGCCAGAATTGTCTGACGGGCCTGCTCCACTTCGGGCGCATCTTGCGGCACGCCCAGATATTGGTGCAAATCTCCTCCCGCGCCGATAAAGATCGCGCCGACTCCCGGAACAGCCGCAATTTCGTCGACGTTCTTCAAGCCTTCCAGCGTTTCGATCATGGGAATTGCGAGCAGGTCGCCTTCTGGATTGAGCGGCCAAACGTCGGCATGCCGCTCGTACTCAGCCGCGGAGACGCCCCACGCAAAAACCGCATTCCCCGGAGCGTACCCACGCAACCCGGGCGGCTGTTGGTACTTCGATGTTTTGTGCTGCGGGTAGCGCATGAAGCGGATCAGGCGCGTCATTTGCTCCTTGTTCTCCACGCCATTGAAGATGACGCCCATCAGGCCCATGTCCAGCGCCTGCTTGACGATCCAGTCATTGCTTTCGAGATCCCGGCCATACGGCGGGAATCGCGCAAAGAGGGCCACCTTCGGCTGCGCGTTGCCCTTCTTGAGAATCGCGGCTTTATCGACCATGGCGGCCACGCAATAGGCCAGGCCGTCGAGATTCAGCGGCCCATGCTCCATGTCCACATAGGCGTAGTCGAAATCCAGGCGCGCGAGCGAATGGCAATTCTGCAGAGACATATCGTCGGTTTGCGTGCCGATGATGGCTTCTCCGCGCGCGAGTTTCTCGACGGCGGGATTGAGGTGAAGCGGCGCCTGTTGTGCCAGCGCGCCAGTGACCGGAAAAACAAGTACGGCGATGAGCGCGATGACTACAATTATCGGCGCCATCACACGGCGACGGAACGGCCGCGAGGCGAGGCGCCGCGAGAGGATTGTTCGCAACGGATACGATGGAGCGAGAATCGCTTTTGTCATGGAGCTGCTCCCTTTTGCAAAGCTTCAAATGAGCGTCAGCGGTGTCTCTACAAAGATGGTCGGAGTTTACTCCCACATCGGAGCAAGCACTAGAGTAGGAGCTCGGCGTGCCGGCAATTTAACGATATAACCACTTCTCAGGAACTATCCCGTTCAGGCGGTGAGGCATCGTGACCAACCGTCTCTGTTACCTAAGGGGTCACAACTGCGCCCGAAAGCCGCTTCAATGTCGTTTTAGGATGCTAGGCTCACCAAATCCAGACCCTGTTTATTCATATTCATAAAAATTGAGGAAGGGTTATGACAACGCGACAGAAAATTGTTTTTAAGACTTTCGGCGCAATCGCCGCGGCAGTTTTGGCAACGTCATGCGTTCCCACATCCGCTCAAACGGTGAAAATGCCCGTAGATCCCGGCGTGCGTGGCGGCGTGCCGGGTGCCGGCGCTCCCCTGAAAGGCCTTACCGCGGACGAAACGGCGTTCTTTCAAAATGGGCTGGTCAGGTTTGCCGAGATCGAGGTCGTGACGGGAGGAACCAACAATGGGCTTGGGCCACGCTTCAACTCAAACCAGTGCTTGTCTTGCCACTCGCAGCCGGCGGTTGGGGGATCGAGCCCTAAGCAGAATCCCTCGATCGCAGTTGCCACTCTCAATGGGGCAAAAAACGTGGTGCCCTGGTTCATCACGCAAAATGGTCCCGTCCGGGAAGTGCGTTTCAAGCGGAATCCGAACGGAACCAATGACGGCGGCGTGCACGACCTCTTCGTCATCACTGGCCGCAGTGACGCAGCGGGTTGCAACATAGCCCAACCCGACTTCCTGCCTGCCGGAAATCCGGTCTCCGGCCAGGGCGGAAATCCGAACATCATTTTCCGCATCCCGACGCCTGTTTTTGGCGCTGGACTCATCGAAGCAATCTCCGACTCGGCGATCCTCGCGAACATGAAGGCTGACGCAGCGCTAAAGTCGGAGATGGGAATCTCCGGCCACCCGAACGCGCACCTGAGCGGAAATGCGAACCTCAGTGCAAACGACGGGACGGTTACGCGCTTCGGATGGAAAGCGCAAAATAAGTCTCTTCTGATGTTCGCGGGCGAGGCCTACAACGTCGAAATGGGAATCACGAATCAACTTTTCCCCCAAGAGCGTGACGAGACTCCTAGCTGCCAGTTCAACGCCACGCCCGAGGATACAAGCAACTTCACTACTGCCTCCGCGCCCACTTCCAACCCCAATACAGCCGTCCTCTCGGACATCGAGGCGTTCGCCGACTTCATGCGGATGCTGGCCCCGCCCACACCGGCGCCCGACACGCCGTCCACCGTGAATGGACGGGCCCTTTTCACAAAGGTAGGCTGCGTCCACTGTCACACGCCTTCGTTTACCACCGGCAAGAGGATTGCCTCCGGCTCCTCGACGACCCCGAGTGCCGCGCTATCCAACCAGCCTGTGAATCTCTGGTCCGATCTCCTCGTCCACCATATGGGTAGAGATCTTGCGGACGGCATCACACAAGGCGCCGCAGGCCCGGATGAGTTCCGAACAGCTCCCCTGTGGGGCGCCGGGCAGCGGGTTTTTTTCCTTCATGACGGGCGGACGAGCAATCTGGTGGAGGCTATCGAAGCTCACAAGAGCCGCGAGAGCGAGGCAAATAAGGTCATCGAGCATTTCCATAAACTGCACGCCCGGGAGCAGCAGGATGTCATCAACTTTTTGCGGTCGCTCTAGTCTACAAGAGCCGTCAGAACGTATAGCATCAACGCCGCTTGGTGAGAGAGGCCTGATTGCTCGGCTAACTTCCGTAATGTCCTCTCCCCGGAATTTGGCCCAGTACTAGCCTGCATGATTTTGTGCGGGAATTCAGAGGAGCGGCGGGCTCGTTGACTTGGCTTAATGCAGGCGGAAGGAGACGACGAGCGTGGTGACCACGTTGGCGGGGCGCCCGTTCATCCTTGGGGCTTGATACTGCCATTGCTGCACCGCTTCGACCGCGGCGCGCGCCAGGATGGGCGGACCATCGAGGACTTTCAGATCAGTGACGCGGCCGCTGCTGGAAACATAGACGCGCAGGACGACGTCGCCTTCCACTCCCGCCTGGCGGGCCACTTCCGGATAGACGGGAGCCACGGAGCGCTCGATGTGCTTCTGCATTTCATCGGCGTCGACCGGAATCCCGCCCCACCACGATTCCAGAATTCTCCGGCGCATTTCGGCGAAGAACCCATCGGCATCGGTGAACTCTTCGCCGTCCCCGGAAGTTAAGGGCTCCAGGACAGCGGGGGTGAGGCCTCCCTGCATCCAGCCGGCGGGGAAGGCTACGCTCGATTCCGTGTCCGGATCGCCCAGCCGCAACACGATATTTCCCGAGACCGCTTTCAAGTGGAAGAGTTCGCCTCCTCCATTGAGCAGGGCCGCGCAATGAATCGTGCGGGCAGCGTCCGCGAAATCGTGACAATCGATTTTGACCGGCAAGGAAGGATCGGTGGCGATGCGATGGCCGCTGCCCTGCTCGACAATCGCATCGATGGTGGCGGCCAGTTTGCGCGGGATGTACAGGACGATGTCGCCGGAGGTGGAGGACAATTGCGAAGCTTGGCGCGGCTTTTGCGCGTCTGCATCCCCGGCGGTTTTCGGGCCGGCATTTTCACTTAGCCATGCGGTAATGCCGCCGTGATTCGCAGACACGCGGAGAGGCGCATCCGCTTGCCGGAGCACAATGCCGCCACCGGCGGTATCCGCGGTCACGCTGGAGCCTGCTCCCTCGATGTGAATGTTGCCGCCGCCGGAATCCAGCGCCGCGGCTCCTGCAATATTTCTTGCATAAATTTGTCCTCCGCCGGTGCGAAGAATGGCGTCGCCGGCAATGTTTCCGGTCGTGATGTGTCCGCCCGACGTTGAGGCGCGAAGCGTCCCCAACACATCGCCCACGGTAATGTGCCCGCCTTGCGTGTCGATACGCGCCGCCTCCAGTAGGACAGGCATCAGCCTGTCGCTCTTGTTCCGAGCCGCATCCCGCTCCGCCCGCCCCGAGTCATCCCCACCGCCCACGCGTCCCACGTTGATATTTCCGCCCGCGCTCGTTAGGTGGATGCGGCCATCGATGTCCTGGACTTCGATGTTTCCGCCGCCGGTGCTGACTTCGAGGTTGTAACGGCGAGGAATATGAATCTCAATCGTCGCGCTGAATCGTCCGTGAAGCCCTTGCCACGGCACTTTTCCATCGAGGGCAACGCCCCAGTGCGTCTGCCGCACGATGAAACTAGATTGCCGGAGAAATTCTTCCGCGCCGGGATCGCGGGAGTCCGCCTCCACAATCGCGCGATAGGAAATCTGCGCGGACTCGTCGGTGAACACCTGGACATTGCCCAGCTCCACGATCACGCGCAGGGAGCGGCCGTCCTTCGTGGGAATGGTCCCCGATTTTTCGGCGGAGAGTTTTGGGAAATTTTCGGCCGCGTCGAAGGAGGAGGGATCCTCGATGAGGATCGCGGTGGGATCGCGCGGGCCAGGGTCAGCGCGGTAAGAATGACGGCGGGCCAGTAATGGCGCCGGCAGCGCTGCCAGAAGCAGCGCCGCTCCCGCGGCGAGTTTTTGCCAAGTAGTCATGAGTTTCGTGGGGTCCGTGCTCTAGTGGCACAGGCTTCAGCCTGTGGGTTTTGGTCCTTGCAAGGACGAACCCTCACAGGCTGAAGCCTGTGCCACTTAAACCTACTGTTCGCCGAGTTCGCGCAGGGCTGCCGCGCTTTGCAGGCGAACGTAATTGTTGGGATCATTCCGCAGGCGGTCGCGCAGTACGTCCAGCGTTTGCGAATCGGGCGAGACTAATCCGTTGCCGGAGCGCAGAGCATTGAGAAGAAGATTGATGGCCTCGACGCGCACGCCGGAATTGTCGTCGCTTTGCAGCGCATCGAGAAGAGTCTGCCGGACCGCGGGATCCTGCTCGAATCCCTGGAGCGCTTCGATCGCCTTCATGCGCACGCCCGGATTGCGATCCAGGCGCGCGGCAGCGCACAGCGAGCGGCGCACAGCGGGATCCGCGGCGCGCGTGCGCAACACGTCCAGCGAATCCAGGCGCGCGTCCGGATCGAATCGCTGGCTGTTTTCCAGAACGAAAGTGAGCGCGCGCTCCACGTCCGCGTCATCGGGCGCGCCGACGATATTCATCGGCGTTTGCGACATCAGTTGCACCTGCACGGTCGGCGTGCGCGAGCCGGACGGCGTCACCCAGGCCACGTGGGCGCTTCCGGCGCTCTGCAATTGCTGGTCGGTAATTTTGGGAGATGCGGAAACCGTCATCACCGGGCGGGGTGAAACCGCCTGCGAGGGAACGACGCGCAGCCTCTGTCCCGCGACGCCCGCGAGAAATCCCGCCACCACGAGAAAAGTCATGCTCATCGCCGGATGATAGATCAGCGTGTGGCGCAGCGCGCCCCACCATGAAACGGGAGAAAAAATGGAGCGCCACGCGGAGCGGTTGGCGCGCGCCTGCTGATCGTCGAGCGACTCCGCGAGCTGGCTGCGGCATTGCGCCAGGAGAAGGCCGGAGCGGTCCAGCGAATCCGCCGGCTGCTCGAGCGATGCTACCGCTTCTTGGAGGCGCCCCTCGCGCGAAACGACTGTAGCGCAGGCAGGGCAGGCCGCGATGTGCGCATCGAGTTCCGCGCGCGCGCCAGCGTCCAGTTCGTCGCAGGCGTAAAGAACCGCGAGAGATTCGATCTCTTCGCAGCGAACAGGTAGGACAGGCTTCAGCCTGTCGGTTTTCGTTTGGGCAGGAGTCAAACCCGACAGGCTGAAGCCTGTCCTACCTGTGCTTGGCGTATCTTGTTGCTTCTCACTCACAGTAGTCCTTCCAATTGCGCGCGCAGCTTGCGCGTCGCGCGGAAGAGAGAGTTCTTCACGGTTTCTTCCGTCGTGCCGAGGGCGTCGCCAATGTCGCGCAACTTGAGGCCCTGGTAATGCTTCATCTCAAACACCATGCGCTCGCGAGGCGTCAACAAATCGAGGGCGCTGGAAATTCGCCGGCTGATTTCGAGTCCTCTCATGCGGCGCTCCGGATCGGACGACGCTGCCTGATCCTGTTGCCGGTCAAAGAAATCGCCCGCCATCGTTTCACCATTCCGGTTAGACGCAAGCTCCGGCGCTTGGTCTTCCGGCCGGCTGCTGCGCCGGCGCAGATGATCGAGGCAGACGTTGGTGACGATGCGGTACGTCCAGGTATAAAAGCTGCACTCGAAACGGAAGCGCGGAAGATTTTTGTAAATTTTCAGGAAGGCTTCCTGATAGACGTCGCGGGCATCTTCGGGCTTGCGCAGAATGTTGAGTGCGATTCGCAGGACATCGCGGTCGTAGCGGTGCACCAGCTCTTCAAACGCTTCGCGGTCGCCGCCCTGCGCGCGCTCGATCATGGCGCGCTCTTCGGACGGACTGGGATTTCGCCCCGTGACCCCGATGGAGGTCGAACCTTCCACGGGATCTCCGGAGCCGCTACCAGACCAGGCGATCGTCATTTCGTCAGCAGCCATGGTGACGTACTCGATGTGCTCGGACCACTACACACCATTAGACGCGGTAGCGACCGAAAAGGTGAGCAGCCATTTGGGCGTAATTCCATAACACAGAATGCTCTAACTGTTTCATTCCCAATATATTAGACTACCGCCGTTTCGGCAACGGTTTGGTAGCACAGACTTCAGTCTGTGGGTTTCCATTGGATCTTGGCTGGCGCGTGAAATCTGGATTCAGGAACGCAACCCCACAGACTGAAGTCTGTGCTACTTGTGGCCAGCGCCACTGCAATCACAAATGAAGACTCCAACGAACGGCGGCTTGAAAAGCGTCGCGAAGATTTCCGTCGTGCCCATGATCGCGGCAACTTACTTCATGGTCGCGGGCGGACCGTATGGCCTCGAGGACATCGTCCAAAAGACCGGCTACGCTGCCACGCTGCTGATCCTGGTCATCACGCCGCTGCTGTGGAGCCTGCCCACCGCCATGATGGTGAGCGAACTGGCGACCGCCATCCCCGAAGAGGGCGGCTTCTACATCTGGGTGCGGAGGGGGATGGGCCGGTTCTGGGGATTTCAGGAAACGTGGCTGACGCTGGCGGGCAGCGTGTTTGAAATGGCGCTGTATCCAAATCTGTGCATCGACTACATCGGCCAGTTCATGCCGGGGCTCGTCGCGGGGCACCGCGGGTTGATCCTCGGATTTGCGATGATCGCGATCTGCACGGCGTGGAATGTTTTGGGAGTGAGGTCGGTCGGCGAAGGGTCGGTGTGGCTGAATGTGGCGCTGCTGGCGCCATTCGTCGCGCTGACGATTCTGGCGCTGGGTCACGGGAGGGCTGAATCCGTGGCGCCCGTTCCGCTGCGCCACGCCGATCTGCTTGGCGGCGTGCTCATCGCCATGTGGAATTACATGGGCTGGGACAATCTATCCACGATTGCGGGCGAAGTTGAAACGCCGCAGCGCACGTATTCGCGCGCGATGTTTGGAGCGGTGTTGCTGGTCGTCGTCAGCTATTTAATTCCTGTGGGCGCGATTGCGCGCACCGGGATCGACCCGAATCGCTGGACGACGGGAGGATGGGTTGATATCGGGCAAATCGTCGGCGGCGAAACGCTGGCCATCGCCATCGCGCTCGCGGGCGTGATCGGAGCCATCGGATCGTTCGGCGCGCTGATGCTTTCCTTTACGCGGCTGCCGCTGGTGATGGCGGAGGACGGTTACCTGCCGCGCATTTTCGCGCTGCGCGATGCGCGCACGGGCGCGCCGTGGGTCGCTATTCTGGCGTGCGCGATCTTGTGGGCCATTTGCTTTCCCCTCGGATTCGAGAAGAGCTTGATCCTGGATGTGCTGCTGACTGGTTTGAGCATCCTGCTGGAATTTTGGGCGCTCGTGACTCTGCGCGTTCGCGAACCGGAACTGGCCCGGCCGTTCCGCGTCCCCGGCGGGATGGCGGGAGCGGTGGCCATCGGCGTTCCGCCGCTGGCGCTGATGGTTGCGGCCTTCGCGCGCAATCGCACGGAGCAGGTGGGATCGACGAATGAATTGGTGATCGGGATCGCGGTGATTGCGGCGGGAGTGGGACTGTATTTTCTCAGCCGCCTGTTTGGCCGTAAACAAAAAGTTTGAGCGGAAGCCGATGGTGCGCCCCAGTGGCGCAGGCTTCAGCCTGTGGGGGTTGGTTGGTGCACGGTCGATGTTGCCATAACTAAAATCCACAGGCTGAAGCCTATGCTACTTAGGCGCTACCGGCGCGCTGCCAGAGCATCAGCGGCCACGCAAGGATCGCGAGGGCAATCGCCAGGATGGCGTATCCATTTGCGTGAAGGTACGGATTAGGCTGCTCGAGCAAATCGATCGCGGCGGGAACGAGCGCTATAATCGCGGCGAGCAGGAAATAACCCAGCACGTTGAACCGCGCGATGCGCGTGACTCCGAACCAAACCGCGGCAACAGCCACCAGGTGGAACGCCACTTCACGATAGAAAGCGCCGGGCGTCGCCACATTCGTCGCCATCAGCACGGCGTAAAGAATCATGAGGCCGGCGCGCATCCACACGGAGCGAACGTAAGCGGCGATGAGGCCCGCCGCGAGGCCAATGAGCCCCACCCAAAGAAAAGAGGCGGCGATGGAGGAAGCGAGGGCTCCCACCGCGGGGTTGAGCGCGTCCAAATTTCCCGGCACGCTCGCGCCGAGCGAATGTCGCAAGAGCGGCCAGCGCGCGAACAACGCGGGCAGGCGATTGAAGCTCATCACCGCCGCGGAACCGAAAAGCGCCACGCAGAACGCGTCGCGCAAATAGGCGGCATTGATTCCGCGCCATGCGGGGATGCGTCCGGGGCCGAATGCCCGCTCCAGGAAAAACCAGGAGAGCCCCAGCAGGAGGACTGCGCCCGCCAAGTAGATGGCCACAATAAAAATCATGGTAATAAAGAGAATGATGTAGAAAGTGGCGAGCGGAGAGGCCGTCGTGTAGTTCATGAGGAGCTGAGGCGCCCGATTGACGTAAGTCGCAATCCCCGCCAGCAGCATCAATACCGACAATTTCCCGAGCTGGCGCCATGGAACGCGGGCCACGTCCGGACTTTTCAGGCTGCGCAAAAAAATCACCAGCACGGCGATGAGCGCAACCGCGATGCCTCCGACCCTCCCAAAAGACTGCGCGAGTTGCGCCGGAGTTTTGCGGCTTTCCGCGTCGCGCCAGGTTTCGGGAATCTTGATGAAGATGCGGTAGCCGGAAACTTCATCGCCTTGCACTTGCAACTGCATGCGGATGTGCGCGCCCGCCGCGACGGGCTGGCCAGCAGCCGCATCCAGCGCTGCTTTTTGTTCCCACTCAAAGAAGTGATCTGTCCTCGTGGGCTTCTTATCGGAGTGCGTTTCGACCAGATTCCAATCCTGGAGATTCACGTCTTTTCGGTCGCGCAAAAATACTTCCGCGCGCGCTTGGGCTTCCTCTTTGGACAGGTTCGTGCCGGGAGCTTTTTCGTCGAGCGTGTGATGCACGGAATGGAGCGAACCGTCCGGCTTCAAGACGACCATGTATTCTTCATTTTGCAAATCGCGGAAATAGCGGACCGTCCAGAAGGCGGAGGGAACCTGGTCGCGATAGATGCGGTTGGCGGCGGCGATGCCGATGGCGCGGCGCAGATATTCATTCGCGTAGTCGTCGAACGTGTAGGTGACCGTCGTGGCGTGGTGATAGGTATTCGGATCGATGTTGATCTGGCGCAAATCCTCGTCGCCTCGTCCGGTGGCCTCCTGTGCGTCGATTTGGAAGCGGACAAAATCGCCGATCGCATCGCGCTTGACCCCGGCGAGCAGCGCAAAGCCCAGGACGCCGCACGCAATCAACACAGCTAGCGCGCGAGAAGACATCGCGGCGTGGCTCGCGGAAATTTCGGAAGCGGCAGCGGGCGGACTGGTTTCAGGAGCTGCTTGCTCTGTCTCTATATTCGCCGTGTCCATCGGCGGCCCGCCAATGGGACGGGCGCGGTTCAAGAGAGACGCATCGGCGACGAATCCGCCGCGCGAAAGATAGGAAATGGCGGCGATGGCCAGAGGAATCAGCGCGGCGCCGCCCACGATCGCTCCGGAGACGCGCAGGTAAGCGCCGTGCGAACGCAGCAAGGATGTGCTGATGAGAAACGCGTCCACCGTGTAGTGCCAGATCAGCGTGGCCCAAATTCCCCAGCGCAGCAGGACGAGTCCTGCGACGATGCCAATCAGGCCGACTTCGAGGCCGCGAATGTACGCCGGTTCCTGCGGATAATTGCTGTGCAGAAATCCCCAGAAAAAGGCGGGCAGGACGACGGCCAGGAAGCGCGACTTCGTGGTGCGCAACAGATAGGGAATCGCGAACAGACGAAAGAGAAATTCCTCGCTCGTCGCGGCGTAGATGCCGATAGCGAGCGGGTAGACCCAGGGCACGTAGGTGCTGACCACATTTTCGTAGTTCAGATCTTGCGGCGCCCACGCGCCGAATTTGCGGCTGATGATGTAGAAGACGGTGATGTAGCCGATGTGAGCGGCGGCGAGGCAGATGCCGATGACGTTGGCGTGGAAAAATTCCTTGGTGCGAATTCCAGGCAGGCGGAACCCGACATCCAGCCTGAGTTTATCGGGCTGAAAAATTCGATACAGCGGCTCTCCTGGCACGACGGCGAGGACGACCAGCAACGCGCTTACGACGCTGAGCAGCGCGGCCTTGCCCACCTCGCTCAGGAAAAAACTGGAGTACGGCGTGTTCGTATCGTATCCGGCCCGGTCCAGCGGCCACTGATTCATCGTCATGATGAAAAACAGAACTGTAAGGAATATCCCGAGCGCGAGGCCGAAGCGCCATTCGAGCAGGCCGCGGCGTCCCAGCGAAACGATCACGTAGAGACACCCGCCCATCAGGAACGCGTAAGGAATGAGCGCGATAAATTCAAGGACATTGTTGGACGATCGCAGGTGTTCGTAATCGCGGCTCCACGCTTCGGGGACTTTCAGAAATTCGTTGTAGCCGCTGACGCGATCGCCGGCCAGCGTGACGGTCAGGCGGTACGGCGCGTCCTTGGCGCGGAACCCGCGGCGCTCCCAGGAAAAACTCCAATCGCGGCGCGCAGGACGCTCCGTTGGGTTTGCTTCCTCCTCGCGGAAGTCGTAGAGGGAAAGGTCCGCGTGCAGAGTGTCGCGCAGAAAGGATTCTGCTGTAGCCTGCGCCGCGGCCCGTTCGAGGCGCGCGCCCGGCGCAGCCTCCTCGAGTTCGTGGTTGTAGCCGACGATGCCGCCGGCGGGATCGACGCGCACGTCGAACTCTTCTTTTTGCAGAGGACGGAAAAACCGCGTCTGCCAATACCAGACGTGGACTTCGTTCGCCATCATCTGGTTGGCCTGCTGGAGCCCTACCTCGCGCTCGAGGTACGTTTTCGCGGTGTCGTCGACTTCAAAAACGATGCTCGAATCGTAGCCGCCGAGCTGCGCGCCTTGCGCGGCAGCAAATTGTTTTGCCAGGGCCAGAGCATCCGCCCGGGGGACTTTGAATTCGACAGACGCTTCGGGGAAGGCTCGAAAGAAATACGTGTACGCCACGCCCGCGCCGAGAATGCCTGCAAGAATCCAGATCAGGAGAACTTTTGCGTCATTCCGGTCAAGCCGTTCCAGCGGCAAGCACGCCTCCTGTGGCGCAGGCAAAAACGAACCATCTTTTCCCATGGCGCTTGCGATTGCAAGCGGACAGGCATGCACCAGTGGCGCAGGCTTCAGCCTGTGGAGTTTAGTACTTGCAAGGACCAAAACCCACAGGCTGAAGCCTGCGCCACTTGCGCGTGATATAAACAAGAAATGTCGGTGACGCCCACGACCGAGTTGATGTACCTCAAAGGCGTAGGCCCGCGCCGCGCGGAAATTCTCGAGAA
>Ga0116219_10001649_pt1 | contig 20207 bp, 20 predicted proteins | sample Sb_taG_4_FD_91019 | JGI IMG/M metagenome (GOLD analysis project Ga0116219, IMG submission 91019) | Peat soil microbial communities from Weissenstadt, Germany - Sb_50d_6_BS metaG | ecosystem: Environmental > Terrestrial > Soil > Wetlands > Peat | place: Germany: Weissenstadt | collected 2010-09-21
GTAATGGCGGCTTCCACGTGTATCCAGTCGCCGCTGTTCTCCAGGATAACGACCTCGCGGCCGCGGTCGATTTCGGCAAGCTTACTTGAACTAGTATCGGGCGACAAATAGATGGAAGAAACCCGTATGGGCGTGCCCCGCAATGTTTCCGCCCCCGCCGTGACGCAAAGCAAGATGGTAGCAACGGTAGTCAAACTCAGTCGCATAGTCTTCCATTCACCGGAGGATGTTGTCCAGAAAACGTAGCAAGCACGCCTCAGTGAGTATGACGACAAAGTACGCTACAGGCGTTGCTTGCAACCTCTCATCCCCGCAACATCTTACGCCCGGCTGATCTCCTGCAACATCTGCGGGTCAAGATTCCCGCCACTGATGATTGCCACATTTATGGTAGTTCTTGGCAGCTTGTCCTGATGGAATAAAAACCCCGCCACCGCCACGGCACCGCTGGGCTCGGCAATTGTTTTAGGATTTGTCGCCAGCCGCCGCATGGCTTGCCGGATCTCGTCTTCACTGACCGTCACAATGTCATCTACGTATCGCTGGATATGCTCGAAGGTGATCGGGCCAAGGCTTTGCGTCCGCAATCCATCGGCAATGGTCCGCGAGGTTTGCTCGGCCGTGGACTCGACGATTTTTCCGGCTCGCAAGCTGGCCTGAGCGTCCGCAGCCAGCTCAGGCTCAACCCCGATAACCTTCGCGCTCGGCTTGCTTAGCTTGATAGCCGTGGCCACGCCACTGATCATTCCTCCTCCGCCAACCGGTACTAACACGGTCTCAACCGTAGGCAGATCTTCGAGAATCTCCAGACCGATCGTGCCCTGACCCGCGATGATCTTCTCATCGTTGAACGGTGGCACAATAATATAACCGTGTTGTGCGGCCAGTTCCTCCGCTTTGGCTTGGCGTTCGAGACTACCGGGACCAACCAGCACGATCTCAGCACTCATCGACGCTGCCGCCTCGCGCTTAACAGCGGGCGCATTGCTCGGCATCACGATCACAGCCTTCGCACCTAGTGCCCGTGCCGCATACGCCACGCCCTGCCCATGATTGCCACTGGAATAAGTAATTACCCCGCGGCTCCGTTCCTCGGGCGAAAGAGATGCAATCTTGTTGTACGCCCCACGCAGTTTGAAGGCGCCAATGGGCTGCAGGTTTTCGGGCTTGAGATAGAGTTTGCGGCGGTCGGACCCGGCGCCGTATTCATCTTCATTCAGCGGCCATTGGATGAGTTCCGTCCGCACGCTTACGCCGCGCAGACGAGCCTGGGCTTCGCGAATGTCCTTTAGGGTAACGATTAGATTAGCTCCGCCGCTTGTGACGCTTTGGTTTAGTCCGCGTTAAATCTGGCTGCGCTTTCCACCCACTTCAAATCTCCAATATCACCGGCATGATCAGCGGCCTCTTTTGCGTCTGCTTGGAGATGTAGCGCTTCAAATCCGCACGGATTTTTTCTTTGATCACGCCGTAATCAGCTTTTTCTTCCTCGCTTGACTGCTCCAGCGTCTGCATCACCAGTTGCCGCGCGCCTTCGACGAAGCCGTCTTCGCCGGCGGCAAAACCTCGCGTCACGATTTCCGGCGAACTCTCTACCCGGCCCGAGAGCTTGTTGATCGCGATGATCGGCAAAACGATACCGTCTTCGCTGAGGTGTCGGCGATCCTTGATTATCAAATCCTCGACCACATCAGTCCGCGAGCCGGAATCGATACATACTCGACCCACGTTCACCCGGCCTGCCTTGCGCGCGCCGAGTTCGTCAAATTCCAGAATGTCGCCGCTTTCAATCAGCATAACGTTGCCGACCGAACTGTGCATTGCGCCAGCCATCTCCGCGTGCAACTTCAATTGCCGGTACTCGCCGTGAACTGGAATGAAATATTTCGGCCTCACCAGATTGATGATGAGCTTGAGTTCTTCCTGGCTTCCGTGTCCGCTCACGTGGATGGGAGGGGAAGATCCGTCCTCGTAAATGACGTACGCCTGACGCCGGAATAGATGGTCGATCATGCGGTAGATCGCCTTCTCGTTACCGGGAATGATTCGTGACGAAAGCACAACCGTGTCGCCCTTTTCGATTTTGGCATGCTTGTGATTGTCCACCGCAGCCCGCGAAAGCGCTGACATGGGCTCGCCTTGGGTGCCGCTGATCATGACGCAGACTTTCTCAGGCGGATAATTCTTCATCTCGCCCGGATGAATCAGCAGTCCCTCGGGAATTTCGATGTAGCCAAGGTCTTCAGCAATTTCGGACGTATTAGTCATCGATCGTCCGACAAATGCTACTTTGCGGCCATGCTGCCGCGCCAATTCCACCGCCAGCTTGATGCGATGAATGGATGAAGAAAAACAGGAGATGAACAGCCGCCGCTGGGTATGTGCGAACACTTCATCAAACTTTCGCCGCACCGCTCGCTCGCTTGGTGTGTATCCCTTACGCTCGACGTTGGTCGAATCCTGAAACAATGCCAACACGCCTTGCTTGCCGTATTCCGCGAATGCGTGCAGGTCAAACATCTTGTTATCGGTAGGAGTGGGATCGACCTTGAAATCGCCGGTGTGAATGAGCACACCCAATGGAGTATGAATGGCCAACGCCACGCAATCTACAAGGCTATGAGTGACGTGAATCGGATGAATCGTGAAAGGGCCTACCTTGAACCGCTCACTTGCGCGGATTTCACGCAGGTCGGCATTCTCGAGCAGTCCGTGCTCCTCCAGTTTGTCTTCCAGCAGGGCAAGCGTGAACTCCGTGCCCCACACCGGCACGTTGAGTTCGGAAAGAATCCAGGGTAGAGCGCCGATGTGATCTTCATGACCATGGGTGAGGATGATGGCGCGCACGCGCTGCCGGTTTTCGATGAGATAGGAAATGTCCGGGACAACGATGTCCACGCCCAACAATTCTGCCTCGGGGAACATCAGGCCTGCATCGATCACGATGATGTCATCGCCCCAGCGAACGGCCATGCAGTTCATTCCGAACTCGCCCAGACCGCCGAGAGGCACGATGTGCAATTTTCCAGTTGGCATTTTAGGTGTCCATTGATCGTAGCATAGGTATGCAGGACCGACAGCGCGTCCAACTGCGAACTAAAACCTGGGAACCGGGAACTGGTTTTTCCACCCTCGTTGGGTTAAGGTCAAGTCAGATGGCGGAACAACAACGCAAGTCGTGGTTACGGCGCAGGGTCGAGAACGGTTTGCGGCGAGGCTTCCAACGTGCCTATGAAACTGTGAAAGTAGATCCCAATAAGTTTCTCCTGCAGCTCCGAGCCGCCCATGGCGTTCCTGTCAACAGCTTTCAGGGCATCTACTCTGTGGATATCAGCATTCTTGACGACTTGGCGAGTCACACGATCCGTGGAGGAATGAAGCTAGCCGCAGCCGAGGGAGCCGGGTTCGGCTTGGGTGGAATTCTGACTATGGTTCCAGACCTCAGTATTCTGGCCGGCATTACGTTGAGAACGATCCAGAAACTCAGTCTGATCTACGGTTTCGAATACAACACCGACGAGGAGACGGCTGAGCTGTGGATCGCAGCGGCCAGCGCCGCCGGTGTGGACATCAGCCGTGAGGTGCTGGAAAAAGAAGTGGTCAATCGCTTTGTGCCCAAGGTGATTCAGCGGATCGCAGCGCAAGCCAGCAAAGAAGCCGTCGAGAAGTGGGCGGGGCGCGTGATCCCGATCGCCAGTTCGGCCATTGGCGCAGGGTTGAACTATTATTTTGTGCGAGCCTGGGGTGAACGCGCTAAAGCACACTTTCGCCAGAAGCACATGGAACTTCGACGCCGGGCAAATGCTGGAGTGCGGCCCTTAGCGGCTGATTCCGGTCGGCTGTTGTCTTGACTACCGCAGCAAATCCTCGAGCTCGATTCTCTGATCGGTCTTTTCGTCGCGATACTTCACAATCACGGGCGTGTAGAGCGACAGGTTCCACTCAGCGGCCTGGCCGTTTGTCACCGCCCGCGAACCGGGCACGACCACAGCATTTTCCGGCACCTCGAGCGGATGCGCATCCGTGGCCCGGTAGACCTGCCCGCGAACAATGTCATACAGCGGAGTCGAGCGCGTGAGAATCGTGCCTGCTCCCAACACCGCTCTCGTCCGCACCAGCGTGCCTTCGTAGACGCCGCAGTTACCGCCTATCAGCACGTCGTCTTCAACAATGACTGGGGACGCATTGATCGGTTCCAGAACTCCGCCGATCTGCGCTGCCGCACTCAAATGCACGCGCTTGCCGATCTGGGCGCAGGAACCCACCAGCGCGTGCGAATCCACCATCGTGCCCTCGTCCACGTAAGCGCCCACGTTAATAAACATGGGAGGCATGCAGATTACGGTGGGGGCAACATATGAGCCGGTGCGCACCGACGATCCACCGGGCACGATGCGCACGCGATCCCGCACCGTAAACCGCCTCGCAGGGAAAGTGTCCTTATCGACGAAGGAAAGGCTCACATCTTCGCCCATCTTACTGAGTTCGCCCAGCCGAAAGCCCAACAGAATGCCTTGTTTGACCCAGACATTCACTACCCATTGCCCGTCGATCTTCTCTGCAGCGCGAATCTTGCCCTGGGTGAGCTCATCGCGAAAGTCCATGAAGATTTGACGCGCATCCGGATTGCTCTCAACTTCGAGAGAGGCGAGGCGTTCGATCGCAGATCGGAGGGATTCCATTCGGGAAGAGTATACGGGATTTTCAGCTTGTCATCGCCAACAGCCGATTTCTACACCGCTCGGTTAGAAATTGTCAGCGAGTAATGGAGAATAGGCAGTTTTCAAATGCACTTACACTCGCTCCGGATCAGAACTCCCGCCATGTTGTGAGCCCCGTCCCGCGCTTCTGTCAGCGTGGCATACGGCCCATGCCAACGCGCGTGGTTGGCGTCATGTCCTGCGGGACGGCCTTTGCCATGGTTGCATTGCCCGCAACTGGATCGGTGCAGGACGATTTTGTGCGGTCCAGCCAGCCAGTTCTCGTAGATGAAAAAATTGACTACGTCGGAGGGCGCGCTCGCAGGCTTTGCAATCACCCCAGCTTCGGTCGCGATCTTCTGCAGTTTGGCGCGCGTGTCGCGGCGCATCGGCAGGAGCGGCAGGCGATAAACCTCTTCGATTTTCCCCATCATCGCCAGCACCGCCTTCACGGGCATCGGACTAGTTTCAAGGAAGTTGGCTTGCATCAGCGCCAGATATTTGCGATGAAGGCGGCGCGCCGTGCCCCAATCGTTGTTCAGCGCAGCCCGCGTCATGTCGGCCATCTCGCGCGGGATTTCATTGGAAGCGACCGAAACGATGCCTACGCCACCCAGTCCGATGAGCGCCAGGGTAACTGCATCATCGCCGGAAAAGACCAGAAAGCTCTCTGGCACCACGGCACACACCTCCGCCATCTGGCTTATATTGCCGCTAGCTTCTTTCACGCCGAAGATATTCGGAACTTCCGCGAGTCGCGCCAGCGTCGCCGGTTCGATGTTTGCACCCGTGCGGCCCGGAACGTTGTAGAGAATGATCGGCTTGTCCACAGCTTCGGCAATCGCGCGAAAATGGCGATACTGGCCTTCCTGCGTGGGTTTGTTGTAATAGGGCGAAGCCGTCAGGATCGAATCTACGCCGGGGCGGCCAGCGATTTCCTTCGCCTTCTCGACCGCGTCATGCGTCGAATTGGAAGTCGCCCCGGCCATGATGGGCACGCGTCCGGCAGCGACTTCGACTGTGATATCGACGACCCGCAGCCACTCGTCATGCGACAGGGTGGGAGTTTCGCCGGTAGTGCCGCAGGGAACTAGAAAGTCGATCCCAGATTCGATCTGCCAGGCCACCAGGTTGCGCAGGGCAGGCTCGTCGATGGAGCCGTCCTGACGAAAGGGAGTGATGAGAGCTGTACCGCATCCACGAAGTTGCATGAGATAAAGATAACCCGAATGGCCGGACTTGCAAAACCCTCACACCTGGAGTTTGACCAGCCAATTCGCGGGCTCCGGCAGGATTGCGAATTTTGGCAGTTCGCCGCGCACCATGGCCACTTCGTCGCAAGCATGAAATCGCGGGCACGCGTGGCAATCTTTGTAAATCTTATCCGGCAGATCCTCGCGCTGTGCGGTTGCGAAACCCAGGCGCGCGAAGAATTCTGGGGCGCGCGTGAACAGGCATGTGCAACTGACGCGCTGTTTTTTCGCCTCTGCAAGCAACGCCTTCACGAGGTAGCCACCACCGCCTTTGCCTTGCTGCGAAGGCGCGACCGTGATGGAGCGAATCTCCGCCAGATGCGGGCCATAGAGATGGAGCGCGCCGCAACCGATAATCGCATCACCATCTTCGAGTACCACGAAATCGCGTACGTTCTCGCAGATCTCGGCCAGGGTTCTGGGCAGAAGAGTGCCGTCGCCCGCATAGGCGGTGATTAGCGCATGGATCCGCTGGGCATCTGGCAGAATGGCTTTACGCGTGCGCATGCGCGCCCTCCCGAATAGACTCGATCCTCTGTCGAGCGTCGGTCAACGCTTGACGCACTCGATCGGGAGCTGTGCCGCCGGGAACATCATGGATCGCGAGCACCGACTCCAGTTTCAGGCAGGCGTAGAAGTCCTGGTCAAAGTTCTGGTTCACCGAACGCAGTTCCTCCAGAGACAAATCTTGAAGCTCGGAGTGCTTTTCGAGGCAGATCTGCACGGCTTGTCCGATCTGCTCATGCGCCAGACGAAACGGAACTCCGCGTTGCACCAGGTATGTGGCGGCGGCCCACGCGTTCATGAATCCCGACTGAGCTGCCTGCTGCATACGTTCGTAGTTGAACTCCACAGCTTTCATCCAGCGAGTAACGAGGGGCAGCAGCGACAGAAAGGTGTCAGCGGCGTCGAACAGCGGCTCCTGCGTCTCCTGCAAGTCTTTGTTATAAGCGAGGGGCAAGCCCTTCAAACAAATCTGCAGCGTGGTTGCGTGGCCAATCACGCGCGCACACTTGCCGCGTGTGAGTTCCAGCAGATCGGGATTCTTCTTTTGCGGCATGGCGCTGCTTCCCGTGGAATATGCTTCGGGCAAGCGCACAAAACCGAACTCCTGCGATGAAAACAGGATCATCTCTTCTGCCCATCGGCTCAAGTGCAAAGCGAGTATGGAAAGCGTGTTCACAAATTCGAGAGCGAAATCACGATCGCTGGTAGCGTCTATGCTGTTTGCGGTCGGACCATCGAAGTCAAGGTCAGATGCGATGGCTCGACGATCGAGGGGCAGAGTGGCTCCCGCAACTGCGCCAGAACCGAGCGGGCAAACATTCAGCCGCTTCCGGCAATCCCCGAGCCTGTCGGCATCGCGCAGAAACATTTCGACGTACGCCAGCAACCAGTGCGACACCAATACCGGTTCGGCACGCTGAAGATGCGTATAGGCAGGCATGGCCGCATTTCCTGTTTGCTGCGCCTGGTCCAGCAGAGCTCCGCAACACTCTGCGAGATCCGCGTGAATTTGATCAATCGCCGTTCGCACGTACAAACGAAGATCGGTCGCGATCTGCTCATTTCGGCTGCGCCCGCTGTGCAGCTTGTATCCGGTGTCACCAATCAGCGCGACCAACTGTTTCTCGACGAAGTGGTGTACGTCTTCGGCTTCGTCATCTTCGAGAAACGCCGGTGCCGCTGCCGCTTGCTCGCCGATTTGCTCCAAGCCTTGGAGAATGGCGATCAACTCGGTTGAAGTCAGAATGCCCGCACCTTTCAAAGCACGTGCGTGGGCGCTGCTGGCGGCAATTTCGTGAGCGAGCAATCGGCGGTCGAAGTCAAACGACCGCTGCCAACGTTCGAATTCTGGATCAAGGGGCTGCCGAAAGCGGCCGGACCACATTTTCATTGCGCCACCTCCGCTCTAACAACCTGTTTCCGCACTTGAGCGCGCGAGCGCGACGGAAGGCCAAGAATGCGAATGAAGCCTGCCGCATCTTTCTGGTCGTAACTGTCGCCCATGGTGAACGAGGACAGATCGGTGCGGTAGAGCGAATGCTCGGAATGCCGGCTCACCACCGACAAGTTGCCCTTGTATAAAGAAAGCGTGACCGATCCTGTGACGTCCTTCTGCGTGGTCTCGACAAAGGCATCGAGCGCTTCACGGAGAGGTGCGAACCAGAGTCCGAAGTAAACCAGTTCTGCATATTTCAAGGCGATGTGCTGCTTGAAATGCGCGACATCGCGCTCCAGGCACAGGGCCTCGAGTTCGCAGTGCGCGGCGATCAGCAGAGTTCCACCGGGAGTTTCGTAGCAACCGCGGGATTTGATTCCGACAAAGCGGTTCTCCACCAGGTCGACTCGTCCGACAGCGTTGCGAGCCCCAATTTCGTTCAGCAGTTCGACCAATGAAACCGGATCGAGTTCCAGACCATTCACCGAGATCGGAACGCCGGCTTCGAAACCGATGCTTACTTGCTCGTCGCGATCCGGTGCTTCTTGCGGAGACCGCGTGAGCTGCCAGGTCGTAGCCAGCGGTGCGTTGCCAGCATCCTCCAACTCGCCGCCCTCATGGCTGAGGTGCCAGAGATTCCGATCTCGGCTATGAATCTTTTCGCGGCTGGCGACTACGGGGATGCCGTGCTGCTCGGCATAATCAAGACAATCTTCACGAGACTTAAGCGACCACTCGCGCCAAGGCGCAATCACGCGCAATTCAGGCGCGAGCGCCTGATACGCTAACTCGAACCGCACCTGGTCGTTGCCTTTTCCCGTGCATCCGTGTGCAACCGCCGTTGCTCCTTCGCGCAGAGCAACTTCGACCTGGTGTTTCGCAATCACTGGACGCGCCAGCGACGTGCCCAGCAGATACTTGTGTTCGTACACCGCTCCCGCCTTCAATGCGGGGAACACGTACCCGGTGAGAAATTCCTCGCGCAGATCTTCCACCACCACGCGGGATGCGCCGGTGGCGTAGGCCTTCGCGACCACGGCTTCAATGTCATCTCCCTGGCCAACATCGCCGACCATCGCAATCACGTCGTATGCGTAATTCTCTTTCAGCCACGGAATAATGATGGAAGTGTCCAGACCTCCCGAATAGGCAAGCACAATTTTCTCAGGCATGAGCGCTCCTCACTGGCAGGCGGTTTTCTCCGCCCAGCAACAAATACAAAATCGCTTTCTGCACGTGTAGCCGGTTCTCGGCTTGATCGAAGACGACAGATCTTTCAGAGTCGATGACCGCGTCGGTGATTTCCTCTCCGCGATGAGCGGGCAGGCAATGCATAAATACGGCGTGCGACGCAGCTTCCCTCACCAGCTCTTCGTTCATTTGGTAAGGTGGGAAAATCTTGGCCCGCTTCCCGGCCTCGTGTTCCTGGCCCATGCTCGCCCAAGCGTCGGTGTAAACGGCGTCGGCGCCTCCAACGGCGGCATGTGGATCGGAAAGTATTTCGATGACGGCCCCGGTCTGTTCCGCGATCTCACGCGCGTCTGCAACGATTTGCGGGTCGGGACCGTAGCCTGCAGGCGTTGCCACGCGGATTTCTGATCCCAGGCAAGCGCATGTGAGCAACAACGAATGAGCCACGTTGTTACCGTCACCAACATAGGCAAGACAGATGTTCGCGAGATCGCCAAAGCGTTCCTGCAACGTGAAATAGTCGGCCAACGCCTGGCAAGGGTGCTCCAAATCGCTCAGAGCATTGATCACCGGAACCGAAGCGTATTCGGCCATCCCGTCGATTGTTTTCTGCGCGAACGTGCGTAGCACGATGGCGTCGACCCAGCGCTCGAGGTTATGCGCGACGTCACTCAGTTTTTCGCGCGCGTCGAGTCGCTCGTGGGTTTGGTCTACAAAGAACGTAGCGCCTCCCAAACTCGACATCCCCGCCTCGAACGTCAGCCGGGTTCGCAGGGAAGGCTTCTCGAAGAACATCACCATCTGTTTACCGGTGAGCGCGCTGCGAAAATCCGCAGGGCGCATTTTCATAATTCCCGCAAGACGCAGCACGGCTTCGACGCCGCCGGGGCCGAGATCGCGAGTCGACACCAGGTCGGGACACCAGAATGGATTGACAACCGGGGCAGGAATCACCTGCGTTCGGTTCAGTGGCTGGCTATTCACCTTTGACTCCTTTTGTAGATTTGGATACGGATATGGTCGTGCTCTCTGGCTTCACGGCCTGAGTGCACAGGGCCGAATCGAGCGCTCGAATCACCTCATCGACATGTTTTTGTTGAATGATGTATGGCGGTAGAAAACGCAGTACCGTCTCATGGGTGCGATTGATCAGAATTTTGTCTTGCAGCAGGGCAGAAAACACAGCCTTGGCTTTGTCGGCGGAGTCCAATTCCATGCCCAGCATGAGGCCCATCCCGCGAACCTCGCGGATGCACGAGTGTTTTGCCTTCAGCCCTTCGAGCCGGCCATGGAAATAGCCGCCGACCTCACGCACATGGCCCAGCAGTTTGTCCAACACGCGCAGAAACTCGATCGCAACCGCGCATGCCAGCGGCCCTCCGCCAAAGGTTGTGCCATGCATACCGGGATGCATACTCGCCGCCACGCGATTGGTTGTGAGCATCGCCCCCAGAGGCAATCCCGCAGCCAACGGTTTGGCTACGGTCACAATGTCAGGCTGAACGCCATAGTGCTGATAGGCGAAGTAGCGTCCGGTTCGCCCCAAACCGCATTGGATCTCGTCAAGAATCAGCAAAGCATCGTTGCTCTTTGTCAACTCTCGCGCCGCCCACAAAAATTCCGGGCTGACCGGGCAGATTCCGCCCTCACCCTGAATTGTTTCCAGGCAGACAGCACACACGCTCGCGTCGAACTTACGTTTCAGGTCTTCGACGTCATTGAGGCGAACGAAATCGACTCCGGGCAGAAGCGGCGCGAAGGGGTCGCGGTACTTCGCCTGGCCGGTCGTGGCGAGCGAACCAAAAGTGCGCCCGTGAAACGAATTGTCGAGAGCGAGGATGCGCCACTTCGGCCCGTGCCCGTTTTTATTTCGGGTCCGCGCATAGATGCGCGCCAGCTTCAGCGCGCCCTCCCACGCCTCGGTTCCGCTGTTGCAGAAGAATGCCCGGTCCAGTGCCGAAATCTTGGTCAAGCGCTTGGCGAGTTCCGCCTGATACTCGTGGAAAAACAGATTGGAAACATGAAGCAACCGAGCGGCCTGACGCTTCAACACCGCCTGGATCGCAGGATGCGCGTGCCCCAGGGCGTTCACTCCGATCCCACTCAAGAAATCCAGATAACGATCTCCGCGCGAGTCCCACAGATACACGCCGCGGCCCTTTTCGAAAAGGATCTTGTGACGATCGTAGGTGGGGAGCAGAAATTTTCCTTCCGAACGAATAACGGAGGCAAGGCTCATGCGCCGATCACCTCCGTTCCGCATTCCAGCTTGGTGAAGTAGAACTGCGGCAGAATCTCGACCTGCGCCGCCGGCAGAATCCTGACCCTGCCCACACCGCGGTGGAGTGCCTGACTGCAAGCTTCGAGCTTGGGCAACATGCCGCCGCCGATTACGGAAGCAGCAACCAAGGCGGCTACTTCTTTCGTGTTCAGCCATGGGATCACGGCGCCGTCGGCGTTCTTCACGCCCTCGACATCGGTGAGGAAAATCAAAGTATCGGCGTGGCAAGTCACGGCGCAGGCAGACGCCATTTGGTCGGCGTTGATGTTGTAGTACTCGCCATCGGAACCGAGCGCCACAGAAGACAGAACCGGAATTCCTCCGGCATTCCAGATGGCCTCGATCCAGCGCGGCTCGGCGTAACAGATCTCTCCTACAAATCCCAGGTCACAACCCGCAGTTTCTTTCTTGCGCGCTCTGAAAGCCATGCCATCCGCACCGCAAAGACCGACCGCCGCGCTTCCCGCCGCAACGATTGCCGCAACCAGGCTCTTGTTGACGATCCCGGACAACACCATCAGAGCGACGTCGCGAGTCTCCGCGTCCGTGATGCGCAACCCATTTACGAAGTCACTCTGCTTGCCCAGCAGCTTGAGCGTGCGTGTGAGTGCGCTGCCGCCTCCGTGAACGACGGCAACGCGATGGCCATCCTGCGCCAACTCAACGATCGCCCGGGCACACTTGCGCAAACGGGATTTATCCTCGAGCGCAGCTCCTCCGACTTTGACTACGATTTTCACTGCAGGCCTTCCTCTTCCGTCCACCCGTGCATCAGATTCATGTTCTGTATCGCTTGCCCGGCTGCGCCTTTGAGCAGGTTGTCCACGCACGAGACCAGCACCAGGCGGCGGCCATCGTCCGCCAGACAAAAGCCAAGATCGCAATAGTTGGTGTGCAGAGAAAACTGGATTTGCGGCAGCTTCGGCGTGGCAAAAATCCGCACCCATCGCCTACCCGCATAAAAATCACGAAAGCAGGATTCGACTTCGACCGCCTTCATCACACGATTCAAGTGCACGTAGATGGTCGAAAGAATTCCTCGGGGAATCGGAAGCAGGTGGGGAGTGAACATCAATTCACCAGCCTCCAGCTTCAATTGCTCAAGCATCTCTCCCGTATGCCGGTGGCCGAAAACCGAATAGGCCGAAAGATTATCGGCGACCGAAACAAAGTGAGTGCGTGAATTCGGTTCCTTGCCAGCACCGGACACTCCAGACTTGGAATCGGAAATGATCCCACGCTCGCGATCCACGACTCCAGCCTTGAGCAGCGGCGCTAGGGCCAGGATCACCGAGGTTGCGTAACAGCCTGGATTCGCTACCAACGCTGCGTCCGGGATCTGATCGCGGCTCAACTCGGGCAATCCGTAGATAGCTTTTTCTGTAAGCTCGGCCGCAGTTGCGGAATCTGCATCCTCGAAGCCATAAACCGCGCGATTCTGCGCCAGTTTGAGCCGCCATGCCCCACTCAGATCGATCACGCGGAGGCCTTGCGCCACAGCTTCAGGAACGAGCGCCCGCGAAACTTCGTGCGGCGTAGCCAGAAAAAGCAACTCGATGCCCTGCCGCTTAAGTGTCGGCCACGAGAGCGCCTGCAGCGGATAACTTCCGTTGCCCGAAAGCGCAGGAAATATCTCAGCCAGATTGGCGTCGCTGGCTCCATTCTCGCGCCGGAGCAGGGCTGGTTCTTCCAACCGTGGATGACGCAGCAATATCCGCGTAAGCTCAAGACCGGAATATCCAGTCGCACCCAACACCGCAGTCTTGAGTTTGGCCGGCATCAGGCAAGCATCTCCTCAATGCGCGCCGCCAATTTCTTCGCATCTTCCTTGTCGGGACAAACAATCAATATGGTGTCATCTCCAGCAATCGTTCCGATCGCTTCCGGCCACTCTTCTTCATCCAGCGCAGCCGCCACGGGTTGCGCGCTGCCAACGCTGGTCTTGATCACAAGCAGGTTTTGCGCTGGGCGCACTTCCAGCACGAATTCGCGCACCAGACGTGAGACCGGAGGCAACGCCGGCGCGGACGAACCTTCAGCTTGAAACAGAGAGTAACCATCTGCCGTCTTGGCCAGGCGCAGGTCCCGGATATCGCGCGATAGCGTTGCCTGGCCGACTTTGAGCCCGCGTTTCCGCAGGGCCCGCTGCAAGTCCTCTTGACTGGCGACGGGACCGTGCTTCAGCAGCTCAAGGACGGCTCTCTGTCGTAAAGATTTATTCATGATGAATATTTATGCACAAAAATGCATAAACATTCATGTATAGTATCTGCCTGAACTGGGGTGTCAAGAGAAAACTTACGAAGAGCCACCGAAGGAACACAGCTAGCGGCGGAAGGCCAGCACCGAAACAGCGAGTCTTGCTATAGGAAGAAGCGGAAAGTCCCCCGAGCGACAGGCTTATGAGTTTGCCGGGTTCGGCAGGATGCAACAAAGAGCGCAATGCGCGATCGCGAAGACCGACGGCAGGATCTAAGCAGCCGAATCGCCGACGTCAACCGGCGCAAACGGGTAGTCGTCGACCATATTCTTGAGTTGCTCGACATGCAGTCGCAGCGCCTCCCTGAGTTCAGACAGAACCAGCCACAACTCCTCGGTGTCTTGTGCAGCTATCGCCTGAGCACACAGTTCGCGAATTCGTCGTTCTAAAGTTGGGTCAAACGCCACGACACGCCCCCGTTCAAATATGCCATGAATCGCAAAACTGTTCGATACAGTACACACTGTATTTTGGAGCTGACGTGTGGTCGAACAATCCCCAAACCGCCGGGCCCGCTTTGGTTCTATGGGACTTTCTCTTCTTGCTCTTCTTGGCCAGTGTGAGTCCGAGTCGTCGCTAGGCGGTGCAGGTCATCGCATATTTCGTTGATTCGCTTTTGCCTTTCTTGGCATCCGCGATGTTCTGCGTCGGTTAGGGCTTTCTTTTCAGTCATGTCGGCTTGTTCCTTAACGAGCTGAGCCAGTTCCAGTCGGAGAGGTCCGGGATTGAGCTCCATGGTGCACGCCCCTAAGACGAAGCGGCAGATTATGATGGTTCACCGTTCGCAGAGGTTGGCTTGCGGCATGAGCGTTTGCGCAACGAGTGGGCGCATAACTGCAGACGCGTCGGTGGCACGTTCGGCGAGTAATAATTACCTGAACAACACATTTGCATTCCGCCTAACCGACTCGTTCCAATGTTTGCAAACAGAACTTATCCGCAGATTAGTTTGGCATAACCCGTGCATGCTTTACCCATGCTACCGGTGCAGCCAGTAAGGAGTCGGTGGCGTCGTTGCACATCGGAGATGACTCCATGAAACAGGCTCCACAGGGTGCTTTTAAATCCGGACTTCCAAGGTGTTCTCTGTGCAACCAGCCGGTGGAACTGCGAATCGCTAAGACCGATGAGGGCGGGAAGGCAATCCATGAAGAGTGTTATCTGCTCCGGATGCAAATGAAAAGGCCTCTACCCCACGGGAACCCTTCGGACGAAACCACCCAGTGAACCGAGGGCCATCGTTACTCGTCGCTAAGTCGCGACCTCAAGTCCTGAGCTTTTCGTCAGTGCAAGAACTTGGCGGCTCTTCAGTTTCGCCAGTCGCCTTCACGGTGCGGGCCGGTTCCGCGGACCGTTGGCATGGGCGATAGACGCGTTCCAGTGTGATAAATTGTTAAGAATGTGGGCGCGTAGCTCAGTTGGCAGAGCAATGCCCTTTTAAGGCATGGGTCGATGGTTCGAGTCCATCCGCGCTCACCATATAGCCTCTCGGGCCGTTGGACTTGCTCCATCGGGCTTTGTCAGCCAAGAACTCTGCCCTGCGCCTGCACTCTTTTCGTTGGCCTAAGGACGACGCAAGATGGCGAATGTCAACACAAAGAAAGGCGTGATCGGAATCCTCACTGGAGGCGGAGATGTACCCGGTTTAAACCCCGCCATCCGCGCCGTCACCATCCGAGCGATCCGTGAGGGTTGCCAGGTTATTGGTTTGCGGCGGGGATGGGGAGGCCTGGTCGACATTGTTCGCGAAAAGGACTATGACAACAGCGACAACTTCCAAACCTTGACGGAAGAGATTGTCAACCGCGCCGGCCGAACGGGCGGGACGTTCCTGCACAGTTCCCGAACCAATCCCGCCAAGGTGAAAAAATCCGGCGTTCCCCCTCACCTGCAGGATGCCTACACCGCTGACACCAATGATCTAACCCCGGAAGTCCTAAAGAACCTGGACTGGCTCGGAATCGATTTCCTCATACCCATCGGTGGCGATGACACGCTGAGCTACGGCGTGCGCCTCTATCAAGAGGGCGTCAAGGTAGTTGCGATTCCCAAGACCATGGACAACGATGTTCCGGGGACCGATTACTGCGTGGGTTTCAGCACTGCGGTAACGCGCACCATCCAGATGACCAACGACCTGCGGACGTCCGCGGGCTCGCATGAACGCTTTCTGGTTCTCGAAGTGTTCGGCCGCTACGCCGGCTTCACCGCCATGCTTCCGACCATGGCCGGAGCGGCCAACCGCTGCGTGATTCCTGAGTATCGCTTCGGCATTGAGCAGTTGACAGAATTGCTGGTGGCCGACCGCCGCAAGAATCCAAGCCGCTATTCCGTGGTTCTGGTTTCCGAAGGCGCCATGTTCGAAGGCGGGGAGATGATTTTCGAGGACCACACCACCGACGCCTTCGGCCACAAGAAGCTGGGAGGCATTGGCGATCTGGTTTCGGAGAAGTTGAAGGAGCTTTCACCCAGGTACAACAACGGCAAAGTGATCGAAGTGATCAATCAGAAACTGGGATACCTGGTTCGCTGCGGCGATCCCGACGCCATCGATTCGATTGTGCCCATGGCTTATGGAAATCTCGCTCTTGACCTGCTGCTGCACAAAATACACGGCCGGCTCGTAGTGTTGAAGAACGGCCGGTACGATAACATGCCGGTCGATGCCGTCATCGCGTCAAAGAAAGTCGTCAACGTAAAGGAGCACTACAACACCGAGCGGCTCCGTCCGCACTTCAGCAGCTTCGAAATGAAGCCGCTGTTCATCATGACCAGCGAGACCTGACCAGCCCCTGCTACACAAATGCGGCGGTCTGCGTCAAAAGCGCATGGGTCCAAACCTGTGGCGCAAGATCGCCCTCATCACTGCCCTGAGCTTCGGTGTTCCTCTCATCGGCGCGGATCTTCCCAGCATGGCTCCCAGGCCCCGAATTGATTACGCCATGGCCTACGTGCCTTTCCGGCATGCAGTGGCAATGCACGGCGGCTGGTACTCTCCAAGATGGATTCCAATATCCGAGGTCTGGGAGTGGAATGGCCGAGGCTGGTCGCCATGGGAAACGTCCGGCGCCCCCGCGTTTGCCCATCATTCGATGGTTTTCGATTCCATGCGAAACCTGCTGGTGGTTTGCGGGCGGGAGACGCCAAATCGAGGGAGCTATCAAATGTGGGAGTACGACGGTTCCAAGTGGTCCCAAAGGGCCGATATTCCGATTGGAGCTTCTGCCCAGGGAGACATCAAAATCGCTTACGACACCGCGCGCAACCGGATCGTGCTCTACGCTGCGCGCACCAAAGGAACAACCGAAACATGGGAATACGATGGTAAGAGTTGGCAACAGATCAAGAGTGCTCACCAGCCGGTTCGTTGCGACGACGGCGCTTTGCTCCAGTACGACGAAGCCCAGCACAAGACCGTTCTCGTCGGAGAAGACCGCACAGGAAATAACTTGTTGAGTTGGGATGGACATGAATGGAGTGCGGATGGGGGCACCGGCACGCAGACTTGGCTTTGGGATGGTAGCGATTGGACGCAAGTTGAAGGTCAACAACCGCCAAAGGCCACCTGGGGCGGAATGGCGTTCGACGGCCTGCATCAACAGGTAGTCTTGCTGACGACGCGGATGGAGACTTGGGTGCTTCAACGCGAGTGGCGGCAACTTCATCCTTCCACTTCGCCGACGCCCGCTCCCAACGGCTTCTTTGCGATGGCGTATGATCCGGTCCGGAAAGTCACAGTCTTTTTCGGAGGAGAGAGCCGCCAGGGTGGACTGGAGAAAAATTGGGTCTATCCTGACACTACCTGGATGTACGATGGAGAAAGCTGGTCAACCAAGCTTGGCGCCATGGATCACAGTAGGAGCAAACCATGAAGCCGTGGCAGCTTTGGTTGAATCCGGCTCAAGAGGCAAGCTTCCCACTATGCAATCACAAAGCGGACCCCAGCCAACGCAAAACCCGCAACCCCCGGCCGTTGTTGAGCACGTTTCTGGTGCTCATGAACTGCTGAACGCGTTGCGAAGACGAATCGGAGAGCACCCTGAACTCGCCGAAGCGATCACGAAATTGGAGACTGCGTTGAGCCTCCTGACCGTGCAGACCGGCGGGATGTTGTGATCAATGGATAAACGGGTCCCTGGCCCGTTCAGCAAAGGTGAGGACGCCCAGCTTGAGTCGATCAGTAGAAGAGCACGGGAAGACTGCTCATTCCGCCGATTCCCTGACTCTGCCGGTTCACAGCCAGCCTTTGGTCCGCGCAATTCGTGCTGCTTCCACGCGGTTGTTCGCGCCGATCTTGCTGATGGCCTCCGAGAGATAATTGCGAACCGTGCCTTCGGAGAGGCTGAGTTCGGCTGCAATGTCACCGCTGGTCACACCGTCTCCCGCAAGACGAAGCACTTGGCGTTCGCGGTCGGTCAGCGGATCCGGCTCTGCCCAGGCTTCGGTAGCCAACTCTGGATCGATCACCCGCAAGCCCTGCTGCACCCGGCGCACGGCCTCAGCCAGCTCTTCGGAGCGCATGTCCTTCAGCAAATACCCGGAAGCTCCCGCTTCGAGGGCGCGCCGCAGATAACCCGCGCGCGCGAACGTGGTCAGAATGATCACCCGGGTTCCGGTTCGCCGGCGTTTCAATTCACCAGCGACGTCGAGCCCAGTCATCTCCGGCATTTCAATGTCGGTGATAAACACGTCGGGCTTGTGGTCAAGCACCGCCTGCAATGCTTCCTTGCCGTTGCGGGAGCGGGCCACGACGCTGATGTCACCTTCGATCTCGAGCAGAGCAGCGAGTGCGCCTAACACCATGCCCTGATCTTCTGCGATCACAACGCGAATCGCCTTGCGTCCGTTTTTGGGGGGCAAGCTCATTAGTTTTTCGTTTGCGTCAGCGGGAATTCAATGTTAAGCCGGGTTCCCACGCTGTTCTCGCGCTCGAGCGTACCGCCCAGCGCTTCAATCCGTTCCCGCATGCCGCGCAGGCCGTTGCCTTCAATATGACCGCCGCCCCGGCCGTCATCCTGGATTTCGATGCGGCAATTCCCGTTTACCGGCATGAGGCGCAAATGACAATTGCGGGCGTGGGCATGGCGCACAACGTTGGTCACGGCCTCCCGCACCACCAGCGCAACCACGCTCTCCTGGGCCGGCGTCAGGCGAACCTCCGCGGACTCGGACTTCACATTTACACCCGCGGTTTCGAGCGTCGCCTTCGCTTGTTTGAGTTCCGCTTCAAGACTGTGAGCGCGATACCCGCGGATCGTGCTTCGAACATCCGACAACGCCGCCCGGGAAGTCTGTTCCACATCGGCCATCTCCGCCTTCGCGCGTTCCGGATCGTGGTCAACCAACTTGCCCGCCAGTTCCGACTTCAAAATGATTACAGAAAGGGTGTGTCCAAGAACATCGTGCAGATCGCGCGCAATCCGTTCCCGTTCCGCCACCTGGGCCAGGTGCTCAATCTGCGCGTGGGCTGCTTTCAGTTTGTGATACATCCGCGTCCGTTGAGCAAAGTAAATGTTCGTACCGCCAACGACGACAGAGAGTCCGCCTCCATAGAAGAGGAACCAACCGGACAAGTGCATCGCCCACCAGTCAAGGCCGACCACTGCAAGAATCACAGCCAGCAGTTTGATTACGCCAAGCTCCGTCTCCACAACGTAAGGGAGCAAGGCCGCGGCAAAGATGAAGAAGCAAGTGGATCCGAAATTGGACGGTGCGTACAGAGTTCCGACCAGAACCATCAAGCCCAGGCCGAACAGTTGCCAGTGTCTTCTTCGTTCCAGCCACAACACACCGAGGTACAGCACCAGGAAACTTATCGTGCCCAGGCCTGTGAGCAGCCATTCCTTCCAGCCTGCGTGGTCCAAAATTGGTTGCAGGAAAAAGAACACGAAGTAGGCGAGAGGCATGTAAAAAGGCCAGCCGTGTTCCGATTTTGTGGCCACTTTCATTTGTGCAGCTCTAGGCTACCCCTTTTTGATGTCGCTCGTCAGCCTGCTTTTGTCGCGCGCAGAGCATCCGATTCCGTAAGCCACCAGAAGCGACAGTGGAAGCAGGATCAATAGCAAATCGGACTTGCCCAGAGTAACCAGAAGTAAAATTGCTCCGACAACCAAAGTCCAGCCCACGCAGTCATTGACGTTCATGTTCCTCTTCCTTATGAAAGCTCGATGATTTCAGCCTTATCCGTAGGTCTTGCCCTCGTCGCGCTGAAATCCAACGCGGGCCACGCCCAGGCAGATGAGCGAGAATCCGATCAGCGCTTCCCAGTGGACCCAATTCGATTCGTGCTGCCCTGCACCGACCACACTCAACGCAAGTTGCGCCAGATGATACGGCGGCAGGAAATGGGCGATCTGCTGCAGTAACTTGGGCAAGAACATGATCGGGATCCAGAGCCCGGAACAAGCGGAAAGCGGCAAATAGATCAGGTTAATGGCCGCCACCGCTGAGTTTGGACCCGCGAAATAGCCGATGGCCAATCCCATAGCACAGAAGGGAAGTGAACCTGCAACCAGAATTGCGAGCAGCTCCGCGGCATCGCGTATGGGCAAGTGCACTCCACCGAACGTCACTCCCAGCA
>Ga0116219_10001650_pt1 | contig 20195 bp, 18 predicted proteins | sample Sb_taG_4_FD_91019 | JGI IMG/M metagenome (GOLD analysis project Ga0116219, IMG submission 91019) | Peat soil microbial communities from Weissenstadt, Germany - Sb_50d_6_BS metaG | ecosystem: Environmental > Terrestrial > Soil > Wetlands > Peat | place: Germany: Weissenstadt | collected 2010-09-21
AGCACCGCCTCGACCGCCGCGTCGAGGTCTGACTGCGCAGAGCGGCGCTTCCGTCCTCGGGTTTCCATCTGACACCTCCAGGTGAGGAGATGTCGCGGTCACCACTTGAGCCCAAGCAGGGCGCGATTTCCGGACTGTCTCGGCGTTAGGGGACGCCCTTGCCGGACTCTCTGGCGATCACAAGGCACAGCCGAAGGGACATATCTCGAAGGGCCTCCTACCCGGAGAGCCCCTCGCTGCTGGTGATGTCCCTACAAGGGAAGGTCGTTCTTCAGGGGGTCCAGTCGACCAGTACGTCGGGGGGCGGGCTTTCGGGTGGAACGCCCAGGTCGACGCCAGTCAAATCCTTGACTTGGCCACGAAACCAGATGGTGAACTCGTCGCCGGAGGTGGCGAGTTCCGTGAACGACTTCTCGATGTCGGGAGCCTCGAACCAAACCAACATGAAGCTCCCCATCGGAGTCTCCTGCAGAGCCCAAGTCTCCCGGGTAAGTCCCGACCTAGCCGCCTGAGCCTCGAACCCCTTGCGGCGCTCCCCCATGCACGCGGCCGCGAAGTCCCTGCCTCCTTGTTCTTTACCGGGAAGGATCGGGAACGCACCATTGAACACCGCCATCGGGTTCTTCTCCCTGTTCGTCCGGCTTAGCACCGGAGACAGTATCAACGGGCTCCGAATAGTGCCCGAATCCCGCTGACCCGCAGGCTGGTGGCAAGCAGATCACAACACCGATGGCGGACACTTCATCCAAACGAAGAATTCCGCGCTAGTGATCGGCCTGTGATCAAGGGACATCCGTCCACAGGCACCTTAGGATCCGATGGTGAACCGCATCCCGAGGTGGGCCCTTGTGTCTGCCGGGGCCGCCCCCGTGCTGCTCGCTGGTGGCTTGACGCTTGCCGAGGCACGGCAGCCACCTGGGTACAACCCGGTGCGCGACACGATTAGCGCTCTTGCCGCCTACGGAGCCACGGACCGCTGGGTGATGACTTCGGCTCTAGCGGGCTTGGGTGCCTGCCACGTCATCACCGCGATGGGATTGCGACCAGCGCGGAAGACCGGTCGGATGGTGTTCGCCGCAGGAGGCGTCGCGACTTTGATGGTAGCTGCGTTCCCCCAGCCCGCCCACGGGAACTCCGTAGCCCACACTGTCGCCGCCACGATCGCGTTCACAACGCTCGGTACTTGGCCTGTTTTCGCTGCTCGCCTCCGAATTGGGGCACCGCTGTTGACGCCCCACGTCTCCGTCGTGGCGTCTGTTGTCCTGCTCGGACTGGTGGTGTGGTTCGTGGCCGAGGTCCACGGTGGTCAGCGTGGACTCGCCGAGCGCGCCGCAGCGGGAGCAGAGGCGCTCTGGCCCCTGGCTGTGGTCATCACGACGCGGCGAGCTTGTGTTCGGGCAGTGTCGGGGTGAAGAGGCGCAAGCTCACGGTCATAGGTGCCAGCCGACCCCTGACAATCTGCGATTGCCCGTCCTTCACAGTGCCTGTGTAGGAGAACGCAGCCGTAGGGTGTATCAGTGACAAAGGTGAGCGACGGGCATTGGCGAATTGCGTCCTGGCGCTCCCGCATCCCCTGGATCGTGGCAGCCGCCTTCACGGTCAGCGGCGTGATCCACCTATTCCACCCCGCTACTTTCACTCCGATCGTTCCCCACTTCCTGCCGTTTTCGACTGAGCTGGTGTACGCGAGTGGTGTAGCCGAGCTCGTCTGCGCTATCGGGCTCTGGCGGAGGGACCGATGGGCTGGGATCGCCGCCGCCGTGCTCCTTGTGATCATCTGGCCTGCCAACCTGCAGGACGCCATCACGGCCCAGCAGGGTCACGATATGACGACCAAGCTGCTCGACTGGGTCCGATTCCCTTTGCAAGTCCCGCTCATCTGGTTCGCGCTGCAATCCGGTCGATTCCGGAGGGAGGGATTTCCAAGAGATCGCGCTTGGCACCTCGGTTAGGTTGCGGTCACACCTGCTTCGAAGGGATCGCCCAGTGTCGGCGATAGGGGCGACCCCCGGACCGACGTTCTGCTCCACCGCCATTTACGGTTCTTGGTCTTCGCTCCAAGAAGAGTCACCCGCCGGTTCAACGAGGCCCTGTTCAGCGACTCCTGAGCCGCTGAGTCCAAGAACTCACGCGCGCAACTAATCGAAGACGCACAATCGAGCTTGGCAGACATTGGTCCTTCCCGATCAGGGCCAAAGGTCACTCATCGTCCCGGACTTGTCTCGCGTTCACCGTTCGTTCATTTGCGGTCTCTACCATGAGACTCGTGAGCGACCACGGTGTCAGCGTGGACACCAAAGTAGGCGAGTCTGTTCCTCTCGAGTCAGCACAGGAAGACTCGGCCGACCCGTCCAAGATCTCCCGGCCAGACCGATCCTCCACCGCGTTGACAGGTCGTACGATTCTCTTGGCGACCGACATCAGCATGGGTTTCGGTGCAAAGACCGTGTTGTCGGAAGTCAATCTCAACGTCCGTACCGGCTCGATCACCGCCCTCATCGGGCCGACAGGCTGCGGCAAGACGACCCTGCTGCGGTCCTTCAACCGCATGAACGACAAGGTGAAGGGCTACTGGCGAAACGGTTCGGTCGAGTTCGATGGCGTAGACGTGGCCCACCATGCGGACCCCCGCCTGCTTCGCAGGCGCGTGGGAATGGTCTTCCAGCGACCGAATCCGTTCCCGATGTCGATCAAGAACAACGTCCTCGTAGGGGTGAAGGCTCATGGCATGACTCCTGACCACGAGCATGCTGACGTGGCCGAGCAACATCTGAAGACAGTCGGGCTGTGGGCCGCCGTTTCCGACAGGATGGGCGACTCCCCGTTCCGACTCTCCGGTGGACAGCAGCAGCTCCTATGTCTCGCGAGGGCTCTTGCAGTCGAGCCAGATGTACTCCTGCTCGACGAGCCGACCTCCTCGCTCGATCCGGGCATCGCCGAGCACATCGAGAACCTGTTGCGAGAACTCGCCCCGCACATCACGATCGTGATAGTCACCCACAACCTCGGGCAGGCTCGCCGGCTCTCACACATGACAGCCTTCCTGTACAGCGGTCGACTAATCGAGGTCGGCGACACGCAACAGATCTTCGAGTCGCCCGCCGAGCCCGAGACAGTGAGTTACGTGAGCGGACGAATCGGGTAGCAGGCTGCCGAACCATTGGTTTTGCATCTGTGTTCCGACCCGTAGGATCGAAGTCCGGTGACCTTGCCTGCCGCATCGGTGGTTGTCGGCATCGACAACGGGGCGACGTCCAACAACGCGACGATCCTCGAGGACTCGGGCCGGTTCCTGGTCGATGAAATGGTCGAGTCCCCGAGCCGGGTCAAAGAGGGCACCGATGCAGCCCTCGAAGCCCTGGAGGAATCGTTCGCTCGGATCCTCGGTCTGACCGGGATCGAACGCGCTCATGTGCGCGCCGTCGGACTAGACAGCCCAGGCCCTGCGAGTGCCGAAGGCGTGATCTTCCGGCGGGGTTCGACCAACTTCGGACATCCGAGCTGGAACGGGTTCGATCTCCGTGGTCATCTCGAACGCCGGCTCGGTCTCCCGGTGGTGTACAACAACGACGGCAACGCGGCCGCCCTCTATGCTCACCGCCTGCATTTCGGTGTATACGGCCGATCGCGTTCGTCGGTGTCCGCCGTCGTCGGGACAGGACTCGGCGGCGGGGTCGTACATCGGGGCCGTGTCGTCAAAGGGGCGACCGGCGCGGCAGGTGAGCTCGGTCACGTTCACATTCCGATGGCCGGGCTCTTAGAACCCGATCAACCGATTCCGAGGTGCAACTGTGGATTCGTCGGAGATGCCGAAAGCGTCGCGTCACTGAGCGGTATCGAGCTCAACCTTCTGCCGTACTGGTTGTCCCGCTACCCGGACCACGAGCTTGGATCGCTGCCCCCTTCCGAGGCGGCTCGATTGGTGCGTTCCTATGGGGAGGCCGGGGACCCGATGGCCACCCGAATCTTCGAGCAGCAGGCGGTGGCGTTGGGACGTCTGTTCACCATTGCTGCGAACTTCTTGGACCCCGATGCCTATTTCATCGGCGGTGGGGTCGTGGAGGCGGCAGGCGCATTCAAGACCTGGTTCTTGCAAAAGGTCCGCGACAGCACCATCCTGCGGGAAGAGGAGGCAGCTGTAGCTGCCTTCGTGCTCGTGCCCGAGCTCGACATGGCCGGCGCCCGAGGTGCCGCAATGGCCGCTCTTGACGCAATCTTGGAAGCCTGAAGAGTGGAGTTGACTCAGCGGTCCACATCCTCGAACGGGAACACATCGGGGAAGACGTTGCCGTCTGACAGTCGCCTCAGCCGATAACCGTCGTCCAAGGTTTCCGCCACATCGAAACCGCCGCTTTACTTCCCGACGAACCGCCTCCTCATTACGGTTGCCGCCACGCGTCTCGCGCCCATCGAGAGTTCGTAGTGGAGACGTCGCCCAGCAGCCGGCGTCGGCACGATGGGCACACCCACCACTTGGGTGGGTCACCCAAACCGATGGACGAATGTAGAAAGCTCACCTGACACTGCCCGCACTTCGTCACCGGACCAGTGCTTTCGTTCGCTTCCGGGTCCACATCAGGTGGCTCCGGCCCATCGGCGACAAGACGCCCATCAATGGGATCAACAGGCATGGCGCTCCTTCGATAAGTGCTCAGAAGGCCGTCAAGCCTGTACGGGGCGACAACCCGATACGGTCGTCCTGCCCAAACTAGGCGCCACTCCCAAGAGGGGACAGCCCTCACCTTACACCTAATGTGTTCAGGCATCTCCGGGTTATTGGGCGTTACGTGGCGGTCGTTCTCGTCGTGATTGCCGAACGATTCGAACAGCTCGTGCTGGCAGACAGGTCTGTCCTTCATTCCTGGGTCACGTCTGCAACGCGTAAGCGCGGTCGACACGTCGCAGTTGCCTTTAGCGAGATGTCCAGGTCTCCCGCCGCTGCTCGTCGAGGCTCGGTGCGGGAGCGAGCTCTCGGGGAAGATGGACGCGGTAGCGCGCCGGGTGCCCCATGGCCGGTTCGCCCTCGTGGCCCGGACGGGGATCGCTGAGGACGGTTCCGCGCGTCCGGAAGTGGGGGTGCTCGAGCATCTGTCTGCGGTCGAGCACCGGCGCCACGGGAATGTCGTGGCCCTCGAAGAGCTCGACGGCTTCTGCCAGCGTCAGCTTCGATACGACGGCGCGCACGGCGTCGTCGAGCTCATGCTTGCGCCGGACGCGCTCAGGCATCTCGACCCTCTCGAACTCGTCGAGGGCCAGTGCCTCGCACATGGCGCCCCAGAAGTGCTCTTCGGCCAGCACACCCAAAGTCACGAAACAGTCGTCGGCGGTCCGGTAGATGCCGTAACCGGGGAGCCCGTCCATGGCCTGACCGGTGTCGGCCGGAACGAGTTCGCCCAAAGCGCCCGTCCATGTGGCGAGCACGTCGGCGATGCCGACGTCGATGCGCTCGCCCTCTCCATGTAGGCGCGCCCGGAAGCAAGCGGCGACGGTCGCCATCGCCGCGGTCAGTCCGGCACCGAGATCGCCGATGGGCACCGACGCCGGAACGGGGCGCCCGCCCTTCGGGGCGAGCACTCCGGAATACGCCTGGTAATTGATGTCGTGCCCTGGCACCTGGGCGAGGGGGCCATCCTCGCCGTAGCCGGAGATTGAGCAGTACACGACGACCGGGTTCACGGCGCGGACGGCGGAGTAGCCGACACCGAGGCGCTCGGCCACTCCGGGCCGAAACCCTTCGAGCAAGGCGTCGGTGTCCGCGGCGAGCGCCAGCACCTCTGCGCGACCAGCCTCGGTCTTGAGGTCCACCACCATGCTGCGCTTTCCTGCATTCAGCACGTCGAAGAGCTCGGGAAACACGCGCATCGGATCGCCGCCGGGAGGCTCGATCTTGAGGACGTCCGCGCCCATCTCTGCCAGCAGCTGCGTGGCGTAGGGCACAGGACGCCAGATGCCGAGGTCGAGGACCCGCAGGCCCTCGAGCAGACCGGCCTGCACCGTCAGGTGGAGAACAGCACCGGCAGACTCGCCGGTGCCCGGAACACGAGCCCGGTGATGTGCACGTCGTCGGCGTCGGGATCGAGGCGTAGGTCGGGGAGCCTTTCGAACAAGGCTTGAAACAGGCAGGTCGTCTCCATGCGCGCCAAGTGCAAGCCCAGGCACATGTGCGGTCCGTAAGCGAAGGCCAAGTGAGATTTTGCCGGCCGGAAGATGTCGAAGCGTTCGGGATCCTCCCAGCGCGTCTCGTCGTGATTGGCAGCGCCCATGCACGCAGTGATCGATGCTCCCGCGGGTATGTCCACTCCCTCGAGGACGGTGTCCTTGACGCAGGTACGTCCGGTGATGGTGAGCGGAGGCTCCCAGCGAAGCCCTTCCTCGATCGCCTGAGGGATCAGGCCGCGGTCCTGTTCAATCGCCTCCCACTGCCGGCGGTCCGAGAGCAGGCCGAAGAGGAGGTTGCTCGAAGAGCGGTAGGTGGTCTCCGCACCCGCTGGGAGCAGCAGCCGCAAGAAGGCGACTATCTCGTCGTCGGTGAGCCTCTGCCCGTCGAGCTCTGCGTGTGCCAGCACGCTGATCACGTCGTTCGCAGCCTCGGCACGGCGCTGGTGCACGATCTCGGTGAAGTACTCGCCCAGGCTCACCGACGCGGTGAGCCCGCGCTCGATGTCGCTGATGATGAGCAGCAGCTGAACCGCGAGGCGGTGAAAGGTGCGGAGGTCCTCCTGTGGTATCCCGAGCAGTGCAGCGATCACATGGACGGGGAAGGAGAAGGTGAGTTCGCGCACCAGATCGGCGGACCCTCGCTCCGCGAACGCGTCGATATGCCGGTCGATCACCGGACGCACCAGCTCGGACTCCCACCTCGACATTGCCGCTTTGCTGAAGGCCTGCTGGACCAGCCCTCTGTAGGCGCGGTGTTCGGGCTCGTCCATGTTCAAGATGGTGTGGCCCATCACGAGCTCCATGCCTTCGTTCTGCTCGGTCTTGGACGAGAAGGTCGATGCCTCGCGAAAGACGCGCTCGACGGCAGCGTGGCTGAAAGCCGTGTACTGCGGGCCGCGAGCTGCAGTCGCCTCTGTCTCGGGAGGCAGCTCCGATGCCAGCCCGGTCAGGTCCACGAGGGATCCCTCGTGGACCGGTGCTCCGTTGCGCAACTCTGCGAATGCCTGGTACGGATCGCGAACCAAGCCCGCTCCGTATGAGCGATCGAAGGCCTCGAAGGGGTCGAACTCGTGCGTACCGGAGTCACTGTCGCTGACGGCCATGTCACAGACTCTATGACGCTGACGTCAGCTCTGAAAGCCGGCTATGACCGAGGCCTCGACAACTCCCATCGGGGCAGCCCGCATGGTGGTCATGCCAGGACAGATCTCAAGTTGTCCGACGTAGGACATCCACGATGTAGGTCTGCTCAGCGGTGCCATCCACGAAGAAACGCGCAACTGGGTGGAAGCTGTCCGCAGCACGGATGATCTCTTCCGAAAGCGCCACCGCTTCGAGCAGCTCGGGTACCCCGAGTGCTTTTAGCAGCTCACTCGCCGTCCCTGTATCGGTGGATGTCGCCCATTCGGCTTTCTCGAGCAACTCGGCCAGAGTTTGTTCCATGCGGTGGTAGTCCAGCTGCATCTCGCCAGGATGCCATCTGCATCGAAAGCAAGGCGGCCCGGGGATCATGTAGATCTAGGGTTCGGTTGAATCTTCCTCGTCATGTGGATGTTCCGCATGTCCTACTCGAGAGGAGATGAAGTGCGGATAGCCATTGCGGGCGGGACCGGCGTGGTGGGACGGTATGTGGTCGCCGCAGCTGAGGCTGCTGGTCACGAGCCCGTGGTACTCAGCAGGTCCGGTGGAGTGGACCTGGTCAGAGGGACCGGTCTTGCTGAAGCCCTCGAGGGGGCCGAGGTGATCGTCGACGCAGCGAACTCGAGCTCGATCAGCCGTGCAAGGGCAACGGCCTTCTCCACACAAGCCACCCGTCACCTCCAAGACGTCGGGGCCTCTTGCGACGTTGCCCATCTCGTCAGCTTGTCGATCGTCGGTATCGACAGGATCCCTGGGAACGGCTACTACCAGGCCAAGGTTGCCCAGGAGGAAGAGGCACGCAAGGGACCGATCCCAGTAACCGTTGTTCGGGCTACCCAGTTCCACGAGTTTCCCGCCCAGATCCTCGGCCGTGTCCGAAAAGGTCCGATCGCCCTGATGCCGATCATGCGTACCCAGCCCATCGCCGCTCGCACCGTTGCTCAGTTCTTGCTGGAGGCAGCGTTGCGTCGACCCGATGCCGGGGCACGTTCTAGCCCCGTCGTCGAGATCGCCGGCCCCGAGCCGGAGGATCTCGTCACGATGGCACGCATGTTGGTGCGGCGACGACGTCTACGCGTGGCGGTCTTCGGGCTTTGGGTTCCGGGGTCTGCGGGAAGAGCGATGCGCGACGGGAGCCAACTGCCCAGATCGGACGCCCGACTACTGGGTCCGACGTTTGCGGAGTGGCTTACAAGCGACGACGCCGGAGCCCTTGCTTTCTGACACGTGGACGGCTCGCGGGCTGATAAGGGAGGAGACTCGTGCTACAGAGCTGACTCACGTCGAGGTGGTCGTCTCCGGGTTCGTCACCGTGGCCCCAGGAGGCAGCTGGAAGAGGGAGGAAGGTGGCGACGCTGTATAGCTCTTGATCTCGAAGTCCGTCGAGCTCGAGGCGACGTTCACGTAGCCGAGTATTCCCTGTGTCGTAGTGCAGATCGTGCTCGTGCCCTGAACTCCCGGCGCGCGGAAGTCAACGCACTGCATATCGAATCCGTTCACCGTCATGCTCGACGACGTCACCGAATCGCCCGCGATACCGGCAGCGAGCGAGAAGTCCTTCAGGAAGGTGACCCAGTGTGCAGGGGTGTAGAGGTCGAAGATCTGATTCTGGGTGGCCGCATCGGCCGTTCCCAGCTTCTGACATGAAGGACCTGAGCCCGATCCCGGGTTGGACGTCGATGACGGAGAGCACGAGTACTCGCCCGACGAATTCACGATGATGTCCAAGCTGGGTGAGCCGTTGCTGCCGTTGCTCCCGGACGGGGTGTCTTCGAAAAGAAGCCCCTTTGGAGGCTGGACTGCGTAGACGATCGTTGCAGGTGAGCTTCCAGTGGTCACGTAGGTTGCCTCGAATGCCGCCGCCTCGCTGGACTGCATCTTGTTCGTGAAGGCGTCGATGGTGGCCTTGTTCCCCTCGACGGCGTGAACCGCCTTCGAGGCTTTGTTGACCAAGCTGCAGCCGGTGAGTCCCGATCCGCTCATGAGTATCGCCACCACTGCAGCTGCGGCGAGGCGGCGCCGGACGGGGACCGGGACGGGTGGGCCGACGGTATGGCTCACTGACATGCCTCCACGGTTCGTTCAGCCGATGTGAATTGAGCCTGATCCTCTCACTGTCTTGTCGTCGTGTCAGCTTCGGCCCGGTCCAGGCACGATCCCCGACTTGCGGACTCCGCGTCGGTACCGTGGCGCGATGGACAACACCCCATCGCGCAGCCGAGACGACGCGGTGGCATGGGGTATCCCCTCGCACGGTGAGCCGCGCTGGCCGGCGCTCCTCGCCGTGCTGGCAGCCATCGCACTCCAGCTGGTGCTGCCCGAGCGCCTCATCCAAGGGCTCGGGTACCGGGGGCTCATTCCCGCCTTGGAAGGTGCCCTGATCGTCGTTTTCCTCGTAACCAATCCAGGCCGCATCTCCAAAGAGGAGTCGCGTCTCCGCGTCGTCGGCATCGCGCTCATCGCGCTCATCACAGTCGCCAACGTCGTGTCTCTCACCGAGCTAATTCACGCGCTTCTTTACGGAACCAAGGCCGGAGGTAGGCCGATCGTCTACGCGTCAGTGCCCATATGGCTGACCAACGTCATCGTTTTCGGTCTTTGGTATTGGGAGCTCGACCGAGGCGGACCTGCTGCCCGGCAGGTTCGCGAGCACCGCCAACCCGACTTTCTCTTCCCGCAGATGTCGACACCGGGATGCGCACCGGAATGGAGCCCGAATTTCCTCGACTACATCTACACGTCGTTCACCAACGCCACCGCATTCAGCCCGACCGACACGATGCCGATCTCGATGTGGTCGAAGCTGCTGATGATGCTTCAGTCCCTCGCCTCCCTGGTGACCGTCGCAGTCGTCGTTTCACGAGCGGTCAACATCCTGAGTTGAGCCCTTGCGTCCGGCCCTCGAGCTCTAGCCTGCGAACGCCTTCTCCAGGGTGGCGATGTCCAGCTTCTTCATCTCGAACATCGCGGCCGCGGTGCGCCTCGCCTTCTCGGGATCGGGGTCGGACATCATCTCGATCAAGACCTCGGGGACGATCTGCCAGCACAGCCCGTATCGATCCCTGAGCCATCCGCAGGCGATCTCCTCGCCGCCATCGGAGAGCTTGTCCCAGTAGTTGTCCACTTCGTCCTGGCCGTCGCAGTTGACCGTGATCGAGATGGCCTCGTTGAACTTGTGGGCGGGGCCTCCGTTCAGCGCGACGAACCTCTGTCCGTTGAGCTCGAACTCGGCTGTCATCACGCTTCCCGCAGGCCCGGGGCCCGCCTCGCTGTAGCGAGCGATTCTGCCGAGCTTCGAGTCCTCGAAGATTCCGGTGTAGAACCTCGCGGCCTCTTCACCCTCGGTGTCGAACCAGAGGCATGTGGTGAACCTCTTGTCGGTCATCGGACCTCCTTTTCGCTCTCGAACAGAGACGCGTCTCGCCCCTCCCCTCTAACGACCCACCTCGAGGGCAGAAATCATCGGTGTGGCGGGATCAGGATCTCCGTCCGGGAGTGCTCAGGCGGGAATTCCGGCGCGTGAGGCGGCCTCAGCGCGGTCGTCGAACCCGCGGATGTCGACGATGCGCCCGTCTCTGACCGAGAGCACCTGCCAGCGCTCCGAGTCACCGCCACCCGAGGTGGCGTCGGGAGTTCCCGAGACGAGAAGGCCGACGAGGAGCCGGTCTCCGTGAGGCACCACCTCCGTCACCTTCGCGCGTACGCCCTTGTCTCGGCCGCGCTTGTACCACGCGAGCACCTGCCTGCGGTTCTTGCAGCCGTACTCCTGATCGTCCGGAGCACCCCAATGCACCTCCGGGTCCAACAACTCCACGAACTGGTCCAAGTCGGCCGTCTCGAGGGCGAATCTCACCTTCGCGGCGAGATCCGTCTCGGGCTCGGCTGCCTCCGGCGATTGGGGAAAGTCAGGCACTTCACCTCTTCTCCTGTGCGAGCGGGTTGATCCGAAATCCCGGATGGTGCTTCAGGATCTCGCGCCGGGCGATGGTCATCTTGTGGACCTCGTCGGGACCGTCGGCGATGCGAAGCGTGCGCATGTGGGCGTACATCTGGGCCAAGGGGAAGAACTGCGTGACGCCTGCGGCCCCGTGTATCTGGATGGCACGGTCGATCACCTCGAGCGCGACGTTCGGCACCGCCACCTTGATGCCAGCTATCTCGGTGGCCGCAGCTTTGTTCCCGACGGTGTCCATGAGGTAGGCGGCCCGCAGCACGTACTCGCGTGCCATGTCGATCTTGATCCGTGCCTCGGCGATCCAGTCCTGCACCAGGCCCTTGTGTGCAAGGCTCGTACCGAAGGTGGTTCGCTCGAGCGATCTCGTAACCATGAGCTCGAGGGCCCGCTCTGCGACACCTATCGATCGCATGCAGTGGTGGATCCGCCCCGGCCCGAGCCTGGCCTGAGCGATCGCGAAGCCCCCGCCCTCCTCGCCGAGAAGGTTGTCCACTGGGACTCGTACGTCGCTATAGATGATCTCGGGGTGCCCGCCGCGCTCGGCGTAACCGAAGACGTGCGGATCCAGGCCTATAGAGACACCCGGAGTGTCCTTCGCGACCACGAGCATCGACTGTTGCAGGTGCCTCGGAGCCGATGGGTTCGTCTTTCCCATCACGATTAGGACCTTGCACCGCTCTGCGCGTGCACCGGAGCTGAACCACTTGCGCCCGTTCAAGACGTATCTGTCGCCGTCGCGCTCCATCGAAAGCCCGATGTTCGTCGCATCCGAGGAAGCCACGTCGGGCTCGGTCATAGAGAAAGCGCTGCGAATCTCTCCGGCGAGCAGCGGTTCGAGCCACTGCCTCTTTACGTCTTCGGACCCGTAGAGGTTGAGGATCTCCATGTTGCCCGTATCCGGCGCGTTGCAGTTGAGGACCTCCGGCGCGAAGCCGACCCGTCCCAGGTGCTCGGACACGGGCGCGTAGTCGAGGTTCGACAAGCGCGTGCCGAGGTGCCCGGGTGCGAGGTCCGGCAGGAAGAGGTTCCACAGCCCCCTGACCATCGCCTCGGACTTGAGCTTGTCGAGAACCGGCGGGTACCCGTCCGGGCCCACCTCCTCGAGCTCGGAGTAGTAGCGCTCTTCGGCGGGGTAGACGTACTCGTCCATGAAACGACGAACCTCGTCCTGAACGGCAAGACCCTGTTCGGTGAACTGGTAGGGCACGGCGTTTGCAACGTTAGTTCCGACGGCTTCCAACGGCTCCCGAGCGCCGATGGCGAGGCCAAGGTGGGTGCCCGCAGCGGCACCACCAGGGCTCCGGGTGCTCGGACCCCGGCGCGCCGCGTGTCGGGCTGACGCCTGCCCAGGCGCTCTCGGCGAGCAAGTATTCGCGAATGTCCGATGATGCGATCTTCCATGTGGCGGGGGGAACCGGTGAGGCCGAAAGGATGCCGCGACCCCCCTTCGTGCGAGCCCTTGTTCGTGTCGCGAGGTGGGTCGACCCAGAGGACAACCCGTCGGGGGTCGTCTACGGGACGATCGCGGTCGGAGCTCTGCTCGCGGCGGAGAGCACGCTTCGGGATACGTACGCGGAGACGATCGGCGCGACGCTCATCGCGCTGGCGATGTACTGGCTCGCCCATGCCTACTCCGAGGTGGTGGGGCACAGGCTCGCGGCTGCCCCGATCCACCTCCTCGACCTCGACAAGCCCGACGACGGCCGGGGGTCGGCCCGACCCGACCATTCGCTCTCGGCAGCCGCTGTGGGGAGAGCGCTCGTGCACCAGTTGGCGATCGTCAAAGGAGCATCGATCCCGACAGCTGCGCTCGTGATCTGCTGGCTTGCACGTGTGAACCTGACAACGGCGGTCGGAGCTGCCCTGTGGAGCAGCGCGGGCACACTCGGGTACTTCGAAGTCGTCGCGGCGATGAGCGCGCGTGGCCGTTGGCACCGCATCGTGCTCGAGTCGCTGTTCGGGGTCACGCTGGGCGCCGGGATTCTCCTGCTGCATACCGTCATCCGACATTGACACGTCCTCTTCCTCTCCTCTTCTTCCTCTCCTCTTCTTCCTCTCCGTTGGCGGGCTCCCTCAACGCGCCCACAACCTTCGGCGGCCTCTGCTGTATTCGGGGAGTTAGCGACACACCCCGCTGAGAGGCTGGGTGCGTGCTCGAGACCCTTCGGCGCATAGACAAGGAGCTCTCCGAAGAGCTCGCGTGCTTCGAGCCCGAGCGCGTCTCCGGCTCGGATGCCGCCTGTGTCTTGGAAGTCGCCTGCGCGATCGAACGCCGCGCGGCTTCCCTCAAGTTGCTCGCCACCAAGCGCGCGGCGGAGTCGCGTATCTGGAAGGAGGAGGGGCATCGCTCGGCTGCGAGCTGGATGGCAGAGCTCTCCAAGTCCTCCTACGGCGAGGCGCTCGGCTCGATCGAGACCGCCGAGCAGGTAGCCGAGCTCCCCCGGACCGCAGATGCCCTTCGAGGCGGTGCCCTCTCCAGGGCTCAGGTGAAAGAGCTCGCCCAGGTGGCCTACGAGCATCCAGAGCAAGAGATCGAGCTTCTTCGGGTGGCCCAAGAAGGTTCGGTGAGGAAGCTGAGGGACACCGCCAGGTACCTAAAGGCAAAGGCCGCCTCGAAGGAGTCGGAGATCGCCCGGTACAGAGCCGTCCACCGCCGTAGGTACCTGCGTCACTGGTTGGACCCAGACGGTGCGTTCCACCTCGATGCGAGGCTCACCCCAGACAACGGAGCGAGGCTCTTGGCCTCGATCCAACAAGAGGCAGACCTCATCTTCGAAAAGGCCAGGGAGTCCTCCGACCACGAACCCGCCCACGCCTACGCCGCAGATGCCCTCGTCGCCCTCGTGACAGGCGAGCGCACATGCTCCACGTCCAAGAGGACCCGATCGAAAAGGTCCCACGGCGCTACCGGAGTGGTGAGGATCGACCTTGCCGCCCTCGAGCGCGGCTATTCGAAGGGCACCGAGATCTGTGAGATCCCAGGTGTCGGCCCGGTCCCCGTCGCTCATGCGAAGAGAGTCCTGGGCGACTGCTTCTTGAAGCTTCTCGTCACAGACGGCGTCGACGTGCGCAATGTGTGCCACGTGGGAAGGACCATCCCGGCCCATTTGATGAGTGCCCTCGAGGAAAGAGACCAGGCCTGTGTGGTACCCGGGTGCGAGGTGATCTACGGCCTAGAGGTCCACCACTGGAAAGAGGACTTCGCAGTGTGCAAAGTCGCGAGCGTCGACGGGGTTGCGCGGGTGTGCACCGGGCACCACGACCAGATCACCTACGAGGGTTTCCAGCTGGTCGGAGGACCCGGTAAGTGGAAGTTCATACGCGCGCCGGGTAAGCAACGACCCGACACCTAGTCGCGGAGCGGCCGCCGAGTTCCCGAGGCGCCGAATCGCGAATTGGAAAGGGTGCGCTATTACGGCAACGGGACGCGCCACTCGACCCTCGTCCCGCGTTTGCCGGCCGGCCCCACCGACATCGATCCCTTACGCCCCTGGGCTCGCGCGCGCAGGTTTGCGATTCCGCTCGAGCGAGTTGCCCCCGCGAGCCCTTTGCCGTCGTCAGTCACCGTGATCACCAAGTCGTCGCGCACTTGGATCCGCACCTCCACAGTGGAAGCCTCCGCGTGACGCGCCGCGTTGGACAACGATTCGCGCACCACGGCCAGCACATCGGGAACCATCTCCTCGGGAACCCGGGTGTCGACGGGACCGTCGAATTGAAGCCGAGGTTGAAACCCGAGGCTCTCCGCAGCCATCGACGTTACGTCGAGGATTCGCGACCGCGTGCTCGATTCCACTCGCTCGGCGGCTCGGATCTCGAGTGAGAAGATGGTCGACCGCACGTCGCGAATCGTGGAGTCGAGCTCCTCGACGGAGTCGTTTATGCGCTCGAGCGCCCTCGAGTCCAAGATCGAGTGCGTGGCAGCCTGAAGCGCCATACCCACCGCGAAAAGCCTTTGGATGACGTGATCGTGCAGGTCGCGCGCGATTCGCTCACGGTCGGCGATCAGTGCTAGCTGGTCGCGGTCGCCCTGCGCGGCGGCGAATTCGAGAGCTATCCCCGCCTGCTGGGCCAAGCTACCGATCATCCGGACATCTGCCTCGTCGAATTCGGCGCGACCGACGCTTCGAGAGACGACGAGGACGCCTCGGGGACCGCGAGACGTCGCGACGGCAGCCACGACCAGGGGGCCCGCCAGGGTGCCCTCTCGCGGTCGTGTCCATCTGCGGCTCTCCGAGGACTGTCCAACATCTCCCGATCGGCCCGGCTGTTCGTGTTCTCGTGGGTGCCCCGTGGTTCCGCCGCCGGCCGAGCCCCGATCGGACGAAGCCCACGTCGCGGCCGAACGCAGAACTTCCGCGAATACCGGCTCATAGGCGGAGACTGCGGCGCCTCCTTCGTCCAGGTGCGCCATCGACTCGCCCTCGTAAGCCGCGACGATCAAGTCGAGCTCGTCGTCCGACACCGCCGGCCCCGTTGCATCTGGTGCCAGGAGGATCGCAGACGCGTCGGTGTCCGCCAGCTCGTGCGCGCGTCGCACGATGAGCCGAAGCCAGTCGGAGACACTTCCACCACCGAGAAGGCTCAATCGGATCTCCGAGATCGCTTCGAGCCATCTTTCCCGCCTTTGTGTCTCGACGAGCAACCGGCGCTGCTCCGACTCGGCGAGCTTGCGCTCGGCTATGTCGCGCATGAGCCAGGTGAACCCGACTGGTTCTCCGGAGGGCTCGCGGATGAGCGACATCGACTCGGAGACGTCGATCTCGGCCCTGTCCTTACGCAGCCTGCGGGCGTCGCGGGTGGGTATGCGCATTCCGGCGCGCAACCTTGCAAGCTGCTCCTCGATCTCGCTCCTACGTTCCGCGCTGACCAGCCGGAAGATCGGCCGCCCGACTATCTCGTCCGCTCCGTATTCGAAGAGCCTCTGGGCGCCTGGGTTCCAGCTCGTGACCGTGCCGTTCAGGTCCATCGAGACGATTGCGTCCTCCGACGCGGCGACAACGGCGGCAAGGCGCCCGAGTGCGGCCCATTCGGCCCTGCGCTGGGTCAGGTCGCGAATCGCGGCCAGTGTCAGGGGGCGTTCGGGGACTCCGAGCGGCGCAAGGCTGATGTCCACGGGAAACTCGGTGCCGTCTCGACGCTTCGCCCAGAGCTCCAATCCCGCGCCCATGGGACGCTGGGTCGGGTTTCCCACGTAGCTCGAGCGGTGAGCACCGTGACCGGAACGGAACCGCTCGGGAACCAGATGGTCCACCGGCTCGCTCTCGAGGCCTCCGGCCGGGTACCCGAAAAGAGCCTCCGCGAGCTTGTTGGCCGCGACGATTCGCCCGTCCTCGTCGACGACCACAGCTGCATCCGGCATGAGGCGAACGACTGCGCCGACCAGGTCGTCGGAGGACGCGTCGGGCCTGCGCTCGACTCGACGCCGTTCAGCGGTCGGTCGGTCCCGCGGTGTCGCGCTCACGTGGGTTCCCGGCCGATCGGGTTTCGGACGTTGATTCCCTCGGATGCGCCACCGAGCTCGGCCGATGGCAACGCGATCATGCGGATGTGCCGCTCATGTGATCCCCACCTGTCTGCGGCCCACGATCCTACATCTCGGCTACATCTCGCGAGTTCGTTCTCCCAGGTCTATGCCGTAGAAGAGCCGTTCCATCACTCTTCTCGCGCGTCGCGTCACCCTGCGGTACTCGTCGCGAAGCGCAGCTGGAGAAGTCCCGAGACTGCGGGCCAGCCGAGACAGTTGGTGGGCCTGCGTGGGAAGCGAGTCGGCTGGTGAGGCACCGCCCGGTAGCGCCCCCACGAGGTACCAGCGGTTGCGGGTCCGCTCACAGAAGCGGTACGAGTCGCGCAGAGCTCCCGCGTCGGCAGAAGCGATCACTCCTCGAGCAGCAAGGTCCTCGAGGGCCTTCATCGTTCCGGTCCCCGGCACGCGGTGGAGCAGCTGCAGCAGCTGCACTGTCCATTCCACGTCCGAGAGCGAACCGCGACCCAGCTTCAAGTGGAATTGCGGATCATCTCGAGCGGGAATGCGCTCGCGCTCGATCCTTGCTTTCATCCTCCTGATGTCGGCTACCTCGGACTCGCTGAGCGGACGATCCCAGACGAAGCCCTCGACAATTGCTATGAAGCGCTCGGCGAGCCGGCGATCCCCTGCGACCGCCCTGGCGCGCAGGAGGGCCTGGCGTTCCCAGGTCTCAGCCCAGCGCGCGTAATAAGAGGAGTATCCCCTCAGGTCGCGCGCCAAGCGGCCGTGTCCTCCCTCGGGCCGAAGCCCCAGGTCGAGCGTGGCCACTCGTCGAGCCGGGCTGGGGCCCTGAACGAAGTGGAGGAACGACTCCGCTGTGGTCTCGGCGATCGACGCGACGCCCGCATCGCCCGCGCCCGCATCGCCCGCGCCCGCTTCCGATTCGTAGACCAAGAGGATGTCGAGGTCGCTCGCGTACGAGAGCTCGGCACCCCCGAACCTGCCCATCCCGATGACGCAGAACGGCACTTCGGGATCACAGTTCTCGAGCGCAGCCTCGACCAGAGCTTCCGAGAGGGCGGTGAGAGCGGCCCCGACCGCTTCGACGTCATCGATCCCGAGCAGGTCGCGCGCTGCTATCCGGACCAGCTGGTCCTGGCGAAGCCGAATCAGTTGTGCCCTGCGGCGCGCATCTCCCTGGCGCCGCCGGAGGCGGCCCTCTGCCTCGACGACGAGCTCCGCACGCGGCGTGGGAGCCAGCGCGTCGTTGTCGGCGAGGGCTCCGATCAGCTCGGGGTTGTGAACGACGTACTCCGCGAGGGGCCTGCTCGATCCGAGCAGCAGGCACAGGCGCCGGGCGGCCTCCGGTGACTCCCTGAAGGTCTCCACCATCCGCGATCGCGAATGCGCCCGCATGACCAGGTTCCGAAGTCCGAGAAGGCCGAGATCGGGATCGGGTGTGAGCGACAACCAGTCGAGCAGGAGCGGCAGCAACTGGACCATGAGTCGCGAGCTGCGCGTGAGACCGCCGGCGAGCTCGGCTACTGCCGCGCGGGTGCGTGCGACGTCCGGGAAGCCGAACGCGGCGAGCCGGTCGGCGACCGCAGTGGGGTCCATCAGTGGGGCGCGGCCCTCTTCCTCACCTTCTCCGCGCATGCGCGAGTCCAGGGCGGCAAAGGTCTCGAGCAGCGGCCGGAAGAAGAGCCGTTCGTGCACCGCCCGGACCTCGCGCTGGCAGGATCGCAACGCCTCGTCGAACTTCTCGCCAGCGGCGGACGAGGTGTCGTCGAGGAAGCCGAGCACCCTGGCGAGGTGTCGACGGGCGGTGGGGTCGACGGGCACGTCGTGGGTCTGCTCCTCCTCGACCAGCTGCAGCCGGTGCTCGACCAAGCGCAGGAACCTGTACGCGTTCGCGAGAGTCGACTCGTCGTCCGCGCCTATGTAGCCCGCTTCGGAGAGTTCCGACAGCGCTCCCAGAGTGGAGCGATCGCGGATATCCGGGTCGTTGCGGCCGTGCACCAGCTGCAGTAGCTGTACCGCGAACTCGATGTCGCGTATGCCCCCGGGCCCGCGTTTGATCTCGCGTCCCGACATCCCCCGGCGCGCGACGATCTCCTCGGCGCGTGCTTTCATCCGACGCACTTCGGCGAGCTCGTCGGACCCGAAAGTCCGCCCCCAGAGCTCCGATGCAGCAGACTCCGCGAAGCGCCTGCCGAGCGACTCGTCTCCTGCGACTGGCCTTGCCTTGATGAGCGACTGCATCTCCCAGGTCGCCGCCCGGTCGCGCCAGTATGCAAGGTACGAGTCGAGGGAGCGCGTGAGAGGGCCCGAGCGCCCGTCGGGTCGCAAGTTGACGTCGACCCTGAAGCACCTGCGCCCGATCTCCAGCAGCCGCCGTGCGAGGTCGTCGTCGGGGGCTTCGGTCGTCACGAAGAGCACGTCGACGTCGCTCGCGTAGTTGAGCTCGCTCCCGCCGAGCTTTCCCATTCCGATGACCGCGAGGCTGTCGTCGTGGCCTTCTGCGATCCGCCGCGAGCCTTCGAGGACACCCTCTGCCAACGTTGCGAGGTCCGAGCCCACTTCCTCGAGTTGAGCCATTCCGAGCAGGTCACGAGCGGCGATCCGCAGAAGCTCCAGGCGCTTCGAGCGCACGAGCGTCTCGGTGTCGCTGGGGTCCATTCCGATTTGGACGTCGAGGGAGTCGAGAACGTCGAGCGCTCTCGGTTCGGTGAGGCAAAGCCGGCCGAGCGAGCGGCTCGCGCCGAGCACGGCCACGAGGGTTCTCCCGAGAGGTGAGACGTCTGTTCCCGAGACGAGTCGCTCGACCGCTTCGGGCCGCTCCTCGGCCAGCCGTTCGAGCGCTGCCATCACCGCTTCGGGGGCCGCGGATCTTTCGACCGGTCCGGCGAACGCCTCGGGCAACGACGCCCTCATGCTCGCGCCCTCCGGAGCCCCGGCTTCGCGCATGCAAAGGCACACACCGCCTCGTTCCACGATCGCCGTTCGCCACCCGATGGCGCCGAGCAGGCCACCGGTAGGCTTCGCGCATGGCGCGCATTCGCACGGCTCTGTGTCAGGCCGACACGGTCGTCGGTGACATCGAAGGCAACACCGAGCGGATCCTGGCCGGCATTGCGCGGGCCGATGAGGAAGGGGCCGACCTCGTCGCCTTCCCCGAGCTCGCCGTCACCGGCTATCCCCCCGAGGATCTGTTGCTCAAGCCGTCGTTCGTCGCCGACAATCTCGAAGCCGTCGCATACGTGGCCCGGGCTACGTCGCGATGCGTGGCTCTCGTGGGATTCGTCGACGTGGCAGGCCACGACAACATACTTGCCGCGGTCGCGGCTGCCGACGGAGCCGGAGCGCTCTCGCGTGAGGCGGCCGTGCGTGGAGCGCCGCGTCGGCTGCGAAATGCCATGGCCGTCTGCGCCGAAGGCAGGATCGCCGGCGTCTACCACAAGCGCCTCCTGCCGA